>Ga0209169_10002189_pt1 | contig 11828 bp, 12 predicted proteins | sample HubBroMetageWRM4_FD_188346 | JGI IMG/M metagenome (GOLD analysis project Ga0209169, IMG submission 188346) | Warmed soil microbial communities from the Hubbard Brook experimental Forest, New Hampshire - Hubbard Brook CCASE Soil Metagenome WRM 4... | ecosystem: Environmental > Terrestrial > Soil...
TGCGCCACTCCGTGCAGCATAAAGTAGAAATCGTACCTCTTTCCCGGAACCCGCTCGCGCAGGCGGGAATCAGGCAAGGCCGCAACCGTCTTCACCAGCACATCGTGCGTGTGCTTCGCATGTGCGATGGCCTCGCGCCACGTAGTTTGACTAGGGTTGGGAACCACGGGAAAATTCGCTGTGCCCGTAAGCTGGACTTTCTCCCCCCCCAGCCGACGGTAGGCCGCATCGTCCCAGGCAGAAACGTGCAGGACCAGCTCCCAGATGCTGTGAACATCCGACAGCGGCTGAGCCGCGGCCGTGGCTGCATCCATTTCCCGCAACAGCTCAAGCAGAGCCGGACCATGCCAGGCATCACCTTCAAATGCGCGGTGAAGCTGCTCGGCGATCAGGGCAGGTTCAGAGATCGGAGAGTTCATGCCTTCAAGTTCGCCCCCGAGAAGAGATTAGTCAATATATTTACACATACACGGTAATCATGTATACTCGTTAAGATGATTGTCTCCTTTGGAGACAAGACGACCGAAGAAATCTTTCACGGCCACGACACAAAAGCCGCGCGAAGGATTGCGCAGGTTTTGTGGACGCGAGTGCAGTCGAAACTGGACATGTTGAATGCGAGTACAACGCTCGAAGACCTCCGCGTGCCTCCGTCAAACCGACTGGAGAAACTGCGGGGGAACTGGACGGGATTTTACAGCCTCCGGGTGAACGATCAGTATCGCGTTGTTTTCCGCTTCGTCAGCGGCAACGCACTCGATGTGCGATGCACGGACTACCACTGAGGAGAAACCAATGTTGCCCAGCCATCGTATCGCCACTCATCCCGGACAGACCCTGTTGCGAGAATTTATTGAGCCCTTGGGCATGACCCAGGCGGAACTGGCGAGGGCACTCAACATCCCTCTAAACAGAGTGAACGAGCTCGTGCGGGGAAAGCGAGGAATAACTCCTGAGACCGCCCTCCTGCTGGCCGGATACTTCAAGAACTCCCCCGAGTTTTGGATGAATTTGCAGACCGCGTACGATCTCACCCGTGCACTCCAGGAGATGCGCGCCCGTCCGGTGGCTGCAGGGCGAGGATCACGTCGCTCCGTGGGAGCCGATTAGTCGACACCAGTTAAACCTTCGTCTGAATCGGTGTGGTCAAGCAGTGTCCGCCACCACCGCAATCCCTGCGACATTTGCCGCATCGAGAACTCTCTCTCCATCCAGCAGCAAACACTTCACGGCGTCCAGCGCAAGGCAGGTCGCCCCTGCCGCCTTCATCACTTCGATCGTCTTCACTCCGATCACTGGAACATCGAACCGCATATCCTGATTCGGTTTCGCGATCTTCACGACGGTGAGGGCACGGCTCAGCGTAGAAGCATCTCCGCGCAGCGAACCCATAATGTGCCCGGCGCGTTCGATGGCGGCGTCAGTACCCTCCATGGCTTCCACTGCCACGCAAGCCGATTCCGCAATCACCACCGTCTGCCCAATGTCATACTCCGCCAGCTGCCGAGCCACAGCGCGACCGTAGTCGATGTTCTTTCGTTCCTGTTCAGTCGGTGCGCGGCGTGTGAGCACTCCGGCCTTCACCAGCAGCGGCTCCAGCAGCCCGGTCGAACTTTCAAGCGTAATGCCTTCCTCTGCGAGAACCTTGGCCACAGCGCCAAGCAGGCTGTCAGTATTGCGCGTGGTGAGTGAGAGCAAAAGCTTGGCCAGTCGCCAGTCCGGCCGAATAGCAGAGAAAATCTGCTTGTGTTTCACCTGACCGGCCATGATCGCGCGCCGCACCCCCTCGCGCTGGAAGGTCTCAATCAGCTTCGAGAGTTCTCCCAGCGAAACCCAGTGCACCGAAGCCGCGTCCCGCGACTCAATCTCAGGCGAAGCTTCTTCCTTGATCGCGACCACGACAACTTCGAATCCCTGAGCCCGTGCAGCGTCCAGTATGAGAAGAGGAAACGTGCCGTTGCCAGCGATGAGGCCGATGCGTTCCATAGCAGTGACCAGTGATCAGGATCAGTAATTAGTGGCAAGCGCTTGATTTATTGGCCACTGATCACTGGCCACTGGCCACTTACTTAATCACTCCCCGTTCCGAGCTCTCGATGAACCGAATCAGCATCTCCACGTCTTCCCCGCGATCAGGCTCAGCCTTCAGCTTCTGCAGCGCCTGCGAAGTATTCATCTTCGACGCCAGCAAAGTCTTGTAAGCATGATGAATCTTGCGGATTCGCTCCCGCGAAAAGCCGCGCCTCTCAAGCCCAACTTTATTCATCCCATAAGCGTGAGTGTTACGGGCCGCGGACGTCATCGAAAACGGCAGCACGTCCTGCGTGATGGTCGTGCCCCCGCCGACATAGGCGTGAGCCCCGATGCGCACAAATTGATGCACCGGGCAAAGCGCGCCCACCACAGCCCACTCCTCCACTATCACATGCCCGCCCAGCGTCGCGCCGTTCACCAGCATGCAGTGGTCACCGATCACGCTGTCGTGTCCAATGTGCGCGTAGGCCATGATCAGCGTGTGGCTGCCCACGCGAGTGAGTCCGCCGCCCTTGACCGTGCCGCGGCTGATGGTGACGCACTCGCGAATCTCGTTGTGATCGCCGATCTCCAGCCGCGTCGGCTCGCCTCTGTACGTAACATCCTGCGGCGCCATGCCGACCGCGCAAAACGGAAAGAACGCGTTGTCGTCCCCAATCTTCGTCGGCCCTTCGAGAGCTACCTGCGAAACCAGTCGGCAGCCCTCGCCCAGTTCCACATCAGCCCCGATCACGCAGTATGGGCCGACCGTGCATGATGCCGGAACTTTAGCCCGGGGATCGATAATCGCCGTGGGATGAACATTCATGATTTCGTTATTGCATCATCAGGAGATCGATCGATAGCGGGCGCACTCACACTCTACTTACTCGGCATCCGCGCCGTCGCGAGTCGCTTCTGCGCCGTCCCCGCGCGCGCGCGAGTTATCGATCAGCTGGCACGAGACCGTCGCTTCCGCCACGCGCTTGCCCGCCACAAACGCAACGCCGTGCATCTTCGCTGCGATCATGCGGGGGATAACGCGCCAGCCCTGCACTTCCACCTCGATCCGCAACTGGTCGCCGGGACTCACTGGGCGCCGAAACTTGGCCCGATCGATTCCCGTGAAAACCATCAGCTTGTTGCTGCGGTCTTCCAGTTCGGTGAGCAATAGCGCTCCTCCGGCCTGCGCAATGGCTTCGACGATCAGTACGCCCGGCATGATGGGCAATCCCGGGAAATGTCCGTTGAAGAAAGGTTCGTTGATGGTGACGTTCTTGATGGCTACGATGCGCTCTTTGCGTTTCAGCTCCAGCACCCGGTCAATCAGCAGAAACGGATAGCGGTGCGGCAGAATCTTCAGGATCTCGTGAATGTCGAACCCCGTCTTGGATGCGACCACATCCGACACGAGTGGAGTGCTCTCATTCATGCTTCGCTCTCAATCCGTTCGTCTCAATCAGCCTGAAGATTATACTGTACCGCGTCCCGTTCTCGGCGCAGCGCCACCACCAGCCCGCGAAAGGAATCGTGCCCGGCATGAAAGCAGGAAAATCAGCAGCGGCTCGGACTCAGCCTTCAGGGGCCGATCGCCTGCGCTATTTCTCGCAACATCAGGACGAGATCGTCGCCACCATTCGCGACCTCGTCGAAATCGAATCCCCCAGCGACAACAAGCCAGCGGTCGACCGTATTGCCGCCTTCATCGCGCCCAAGTTCGAAGCCCTGGGGGGACGCACTCGTCTCCATCGCAGCACCGACTTCGGCGACAATTTGCAGATCGACTTCGTCGCCGACACAACTCGCAAGCCAGTTCTGCTGCTCGGCCACTACGACACGGTTTATCCCCTGGGTACTCTGGCCACCATGCCCTGCAAAATCGAGGACGGCCGCCTGCGCGGCCCCGGCGTTCTCGACATGAAATCAGGCATCACGCTCATGCTCCATGCCATCGCAGCGCTGCAAGCGTGGCACGGCCAACTCCCGCGGCCCGTCACCGTGTTACTGGTTTCCGATGAAGAAGTCGGCAGCCATTCCTCGCGAAAGATCACCGAGGCCCTGGCGACACAGTCTGCCGGAGTGCTGGTGCTCGAACCCGCCGCGGGGCTTCGAGGCGCCGTCAAAACCGCGCGCAAAGGGGTAGGCGAATACACGCTACGCGTGAAAGGCGTCGCGGCACACGCCGGACTCGATCCCAGCAAAGGGCACAGCGCTATTCTCGAACTAGCCCGCCAGATCGCGGTCGTCTCCAAGCTGAACAATCTGCAGCAAGGCGTTTCGGTGAACCCCGGCATAGTACAAGGAGGAACGCGCACCAACGTGGTCGCCGCCGAGGCTTCTGTAGGCATTGATGTCCGCATCAAGAGCGCTAAACAAGCCTCCGGTCTTAACCGCAAGCTGCGCTCCCTCAAGCCGTTCGACAAGCACTGCAGACTCGAAATGACCGGCGGCATCAACCGCCTCCCCATGGAACGCACTGCCGGAGTAGCGGCGCTTTACAAAAAAGCCCAGGAGATCGCCCGCCAGATCGAATGGAAACTGGAAGAAGCAGCCGTAGGCGGAGGCTCCGACGGCAACTTCACCGCCGGCATGGGCATTCCCACGCTCGACGGCTTAGGCGGCGTAGGCGACGGAGCGCATGCAGTTCACGAATTCATCGTGATTTCCGAACTCCCGCGCCGAGCCCTGCTGCTCGCGGGAATGATCGAAAGCGCATGATCGCCGGGGAACGATTGCTGGGGAGCGATCAGTGAGAAACCGACATGCTCAAATTTATGGTGGTCATCTACCGGCGTCCCGATTTAACCCACGAACAGTTCCGCCGGCACCTGCAAGAAGTTCATGGGCCTTTGGCGAAGAATCTGCCCGGCCTGCGAAAGTACATTCAGAATATTGTCGGCAATGATCCGCAGCGGAAACCACCTGGATGGGACGCAATCGTCGAACTCTATTTCGACGATTGCTCGAGCATGGAAGCGGCATGGGCAAGCCCGCAAGGCACAGCCTCGGACGCCGACCTGCCGGCATTTGCTGACCTGAGTCGCACCACTTGGTCGGTGGTCGACGAAATCACGGTGCTGTAGTATCACGATGCTGGAATGAATACCAGGAAATAATCCATCTTGTCGCCCTTCACAAAGTCATACTGCTCGAGCAGCCGATAGCCAGCCTGCGAGGCTTCCTGCAGGACTACGTCGCGGCTCACTCCGTGGTCTTCGCCATTTCCATTGCGGTCGATGATTCCAACCTTGGCGCCGGGACGCAGCGCTCCCCGCAGGTTTCGTAGCATCGCAACCGGCTCGGCAACTTCGTGATAAGTCTTCAAGAGCAGAACGGCGTCAACCGTTCCTGGGGGAAGAAGGGGATCGTCGGCTTTGCCGAGGATGGTCTTTACATTGTGCAACTGCTCCTTGTTTGCGCGAGCGTCAACATAGCGGATCGATTCCGGGTTGATGTCCACGGCATAAACCTCGCCGCGTTCACCCACACGCCGCGCCGCACGCACCGTGAACCAGCCCGACCCCGCTCCAATGTCCGCCACCGTCTTTCCCGGCGTGACACCCAGAATGTCCATGACGCGGTTCACTTGCAGCCGCTCGTCCCGCCCAGGAGAATCGAAAATAGAAAGATCTCCCGTATAAGGTTCGCTGGTTTTGCGATGCTGGGCAGGCGCAGCAACCGGAGCCTGTGCTGCCCCTTGACCATAACCACGAGAAACCGTCTGGCAGGAAATAAGAAGCGCCATCATCAGCACGCAACGTCGAAAAGTCACTGCAAACCTCCGGAAACAGCCTCTAGAATAGACTTTGTGAGAGCAACTCGGTGAGCAGGGATCCAGCGGCGCAGAACAAAGGCTGCGCCACATTCTTTGACTCTGAAGTTCCCATAGCCTAGACTTTTTGAAGGCAGTTCCACCGATCCGCCTGTGTTCGGAACGCCTGAACCGTCCTTGGAGGAGTTATGGGTGAGTTTTCGCCCTGGCATTGGTTACTAATTATCGCTATCGCTCTTCTGCTCTTCGGCCCCGCAAAATTCGCCGCCGTCGGCAAGGGCATCGGCGAAGGCATCCGTAACTTCAAAGCTTCCATGAAAGAAGGCGCCGAACCGAAAAAAGAAAAAGAGGAAGAAAAGAAGTCCTAGCCGAAGATTTGTAGCTGCAATTCAGAGCGCTCCCCGCGTTCGCAGCATGCGATACACCAGCGCCACCGGCAGTCCCACCACATTGCCGTAGTCCCCTTCAATCCGCGGGATCCAGCGCGAAGCGATGCCTTGGATCGCATACGCTCCCGCCTTGTCCATAGGCTCTCCGGTGGCCACATAATCGCGAATCTCTTTGTCGGAAACCTCGCACACGGTCACCAAGGTGGTTCCGGAAGCAGTAAGCAGGTCGGTTTTCCTGGCCACTGACCACTGACCACTGACCACTGGGTTTACCACACACACACCAGTGATCACGGCGTGCTTGCGTCCCGACAACATTCGCAACATGCGCTCGGCATCGTCCCTATCGCGAGGCTTGCCCAGGATTGCGCCATCGACCACAACAATCGTATCCGCGCCAAGGACGTAATCTCCCTCCCGGTCTTGAAAAACCGCCAGCGCCTTTTCCCGCGCCAGCCGCTCGGCGCAGTCCTGCGGAGACTCCCCCGCCAGCGGAGTTTCATTGATGTCAGCGGGCTGCACCGTAAATGCAATCCCAGCATGGCGTAACAATTCCTGGCGTCGTGGCGAGGCAGAGGCAAGAACAATCATGCGAATCAGATTCCAAAGGTTTGTGCTAGCCACTGATCACTGACCACTGGCCACTGCATTTCATCTGCTCCCAACCACCCCGCGCACCGACTCAATCAACTTCGCCGAATCGTAACCGACGCCGTCCTTGAACACTGTCTCCACGTTCTCGATGTCTTCGATCTTCTTCGACGGATCGCCCTTGATCACGACCAGATCCGCCTGCTTCCCCGCAGCGATCGTGCCAATGCGGTCTAGTTCTCCAAGATATTGGGCTCCGTTTGCGGTGGCAATGTGAATCGCCTCCACCGGCGTAAACCCCGCTTCGACCAACAGCTCCACTTCACGCTGATCTCCGAAACCAGCAATCACTCCGCCCATCCCGGTGGGATCCAACCCGGCCAGCAGCAAACCTCCGGCTTGCACGAAGGCATGCTCGAACTCCATTTCTTTCTCGAAAGCAGCGGCCCACGGTGAAGAGGCACCGTGGTAACGCTGCCGGATAAGATTCGCGTCGCCCGCCCGCACCTTGTTGTTGAGCAACGCGCTGCGGGCGTCAGGCGACAAAGCATCGAGAATACGCCGCTGAATCGTCGGTCGTCCCGGCACGGACATTTCAAACACGGGCAGCGTCGATGTGACTGCAACGTGGTGTTGAACCAGATCGACGATCGTATCGTGCACGGGCCCGCTTTGCACATCGAGTTTGGAGAGGAACTCATAGTCAAGTTTTTCGGGACACTCGCCCGGCTTCTTCCAGGGAAAAAATTCCGTGTCCACAAGCAACCCATGTTCCAGATCGTCAATTCCAATCGCAGCCGCTTCCCGAAAACCGATGGAACAAAGATGCCCCGTAACCTTGGCTCCGCGCTTGTGCGCCGCAGCCACCGCAGCGGAAAGTTCCGGCGGAGTAATGAACATGTACGCTTTGAAATTGTCGACGCCCTGATCCAGCCAGAAATTAACCGTCTTCGTGGCGTCGTCAGCCCCGGTGAGCTGGTGCAACTGCACGGCGAAACTACCAGGCCCTTCAAGATAAGGCCCGGTGACGTGAATCTTCGGACCCGGAGTTTCGCCCTTATCAATCAGTTTCTTGAGCTCAAGATCGGTGTAGGCCTCAAGCGCTCCCGTGGTGCGAATGGTGGTCACGCCGCTGGCCAGATACAAGCGCGGAAAGCTGAACCCCATCTCTCCGAAGATGCCGTCCCCCATCGGATAAAACATGTGATCGTGCATCCCGACGAGCCCGGGAATAACGCTGTATCCGTGGAGATCAACCACCTGCGCATCTTTAGGAACGTTCGCCGACGCGGCATCAGAAGCCGATTCGATCTTCCCTTTTGACATCACGACTGTCTGGTCGTCCCGCGCCGCCGTGCCCGTGCCGTCGATCACACGCACATGGGTCAGCGCCACCACAGGTGCGTCCACTTTCACAAAACCACGCACCTGCGGCGAAAGAGTCTGCGCCATCAACTCGATCGAACAGGCAATCACCAGGAAGCCAGCACCGAAAAGTTTGCGCATGATTCTCCTCCGCGACCACAAGGCAGGATTCTACCGAAGAACGCCCCAGTCCGCCCAAAAGGAAGTCCAAGCCTTACCCTGTGTGACTCTGTGCCCCCGGTGTTGAAGATTTTAGGACGCTATCGAATCCGGCGTTGCAGGAATCGAAACTGCTCTCGAAACTAAGAACTCTACCCCGCCTGTTAAAATCAAAGATTAGCCCCAGTCTCGCAAGAGTGAGTTGCCTGGAGCTGGTGCCGGGTAGATATTGATCCGGTTTACTGGCAACTGACAACCGGCCACTGGCCACTGAATCTATGGACGCCGCTTTCCTCCGTAACTTTGCGATCATCGCGCATATCGACCACGGTAAATCCACGCTGGCGGACCGCCTGCTGGAGCTGACCGGATCGCTCACCGCGCGCGAGATGCAGGCCCAGGTGCTCGACTCCATGGACCTCGAGCGCGAGCGCGGCATCACCATCAAGGCCCACGCCGTCCGCATGATGTATACCGCCCACGACGGCCAGACCTATCAGCTCAACCTGATCGACACTCCTGGCCACGTGGATTTCTCCTACGAGGTATCGCGTTCGCTAGCCTCCTGCGAAGGCGCGCTGTTGATAGTCGATGCCTCCCAGGGCGTGGAAGCCCAGACCCTCGCCAACGCCTACCTTGCCATTAATAACGGCCTTGAAATTATTCCCGTCATCAACAAGATCGACCTGCAAAGCGCCGACATCCCGCGCACCAAGGAAATGATCGAAAGCGCCGTCGGCCTCGACGCCTCCGACGCCGTACTTATCAGCGCCAAGACCGGCCAGGGCGTGCCCGACGTCCTCGAAGCTATCGTGAAGCGCATCCCGCCGCCCAAAGGCAATCCCGACGGCCGCCTGCAAGCTCTGATTTTCGACTCCTGGTTCGATGCTTACCGCGGAGTGGTCATCCTCACCCGCGTTTTTCAAGGCACGCTGCGCAAGGGCCAGAGAATTCGTCTCTGGTCAAACGGCACAACGTTCGACGCGGAAACGCTCGGCGTGCAAAGCCCCAAGCCAGTCGAGATCAACGAACTGAAAGCCGGCGAAGTCGGATTCCTCATCGCCAACATCAAGAACGTAGCCGACACAAAAATCGGCGACACCATCACCGACGACGCCAACCCAGCCTTCGAAGCGCTACCCGGCTTCGAAGAAATCAAGCCCATGGTCTTCGCCGGACTCTACACCGTAGACGCGCACGAGCACACCCGCCTGCGCGAAGCGCTGGAAAAACTCCGCCTCAACGATTCCTCATTCTTCTTCGAACCGGAAAGCTCCGTAGCGCTGGGTTTCGGCTTCCGTTGCGGCTTCCTCGGCCTGCTCCACATGGAGATCATTCAGGAGCGCCTGGAGCGCGAGTTCGCTCTCGAACTCATCACCACCGCACCCGGCGTGCGTTACAAAATCACAAAAACCGATGGCGACTTGATCGAGGTCGATAATCCCTCGCGCTGGCCCGACCCCAGCGAGATCGCCAAGGTCGAAGAGCCGGTAATTCTCGCCACAATCCTGACCAACGAAGAATACGTCGGCGGCATTCTGAAACTCGTCGAAGACAAACGCGGCAAGCAGAAGACTTTCGAGTATGTCAGCTCCTCGCGCGTGATGTTGCACTATGAGTTACCTCTGAACGAAATCGTCCTCGATTTTTACGACCGCCTGAAGTCAGTTTCCCGCGGGTACGCTTCCCTCGACTATCACCTCGCCGATTACTGGGAGTCGCCCATGGTCAAGCTCGACATCCTCGTGGCCGGCGAACCAGTAGACGCGCTCTCTATCATCGTGCATCGCGATTTCGCCTACGAACGCGGCAAAGCGCTAGTCTCGAAAATGCGCCAGCTCATCCCTCGGCAAATGTTCGAAGTAGCAATCCAGGCGTCCATCGGCGCGAAAATCATAGCCCGCGAAACCGTGTCGGCGATCCGCAAGAACGTGATCGCCAAGTGCTACGGCGGCGACATTTCCCGCAAACGCAAGCTGCTCGAGAAGCAAAAAGAAGGCAAGAAACGCATGAAGCGCATTGGCCGCGTCGACATCCCTCAAGAGGCTTTCCTGGCCGTCCTAAAGGTCGGCGAAGACAGCAATTGACTAGAAGCTATCTCACAAATCGTTCAGGAAAGGCATAGCTTTCGCCGAACCGCCGCGAGCCGACAAGCGCACGGGTTTTAGCTCCTCAGGGGCGGTTCTTGCCCTCGCTGGGAAGCAGAATCGAAAGGTCATTGACCTCAAAATGTGCAAATCCCGAAAGCAGGAATGGGCTGACTTTTCCAGGGTGTTCCCGATGTTAATGCGGAGTGAATTGCCTAACTGGTTACTATTCAGAGTCTTAGGAGCTGAAAATCAGTCGCCGCAAACGGGATGACAAATCTTTACCCGCAGCCATTTCGCTGATCGCCAGCAATTCCACAAGCTTTTCCACAGCACGCCGGCCCCGCGCAACTCAAGGCGCCTAAGGCACTTGCCGGACAAAACTACAGGAATTGCTGTACCTCTTCGTCACTCCTCCGGCGCCATCCCGCCTTCCGCCATCATCTCAAACCGGGTGCAGTTCTTCCGGAAAGCCAGCACCAGTTTCCCCGTCGGCCCGTTGCGCTGCTTCGAGATAATGATCTCTGCCTTCCCCTGCAGATCCGGATCATCCTGCCGGTAAACCTCTTCCCGAAAAATGAACATCACCAGATCAGCATCCTGCTCAATCGACCCCGACTCGCGCAGATCAGAAAGTTGCGGACGATGATCCCCGCCGCGGCTCTCCGGCGCGCGGCTCAACTGCGAGAGCGCCACCACGGGCACGCTCATTTCTTTGGCCAGCCCCTTCAGTCCCCGCGAAATTGCCGACACTTCCTGCGTGCGATTCTCGTACCGCTTGCTCCCGCCCGACATGAGCTGCAAATAGTCCACGATGATCAAGTCAAGCCTGCCCTGCGATTGCTTCAGCCGCCGCGCTTTGGCCCGCATCTCGCTCAGCGAAATTCCAGGCGTGTCATCGATAAAAATCGGAGCGTGCGCCAGGTGCTCCATCGCCCGCACCAGTTTCTTGGTGTCATCCTGCCACAGCGAGCCGGTACGCATCTTGTGCGCATCCACTTCCGCCGTCGAACACAGCAACCGCAGCAGTAGCGCCTCGCGCGACATCTCCAGCGAAAACACTCCCACCACTTGCTGGTCCTTGATGGCGGCATTCTCGGCGATGTTCATGGCAAACGCAGTCTTGCCCATCGAAGGCCGCGCCGCAATGATCACCAGATCTGAGCGCTGCAGTCCGCTCGTCATCTCGTCAAGATTTTCGTAATGCGTGGCCAGCCCGGTAATGCGCTGGCCGCGTTGCAGCAAAGCATCCACCGACCCAAACGATTCGCGGACGATCTCCTGCACGCCCATGAACCCGCGCCCAATGCGCTTCTCCGAGAGCTGGAAAATCGCAGCCTCAGCATCGCTGAGCACCTCCTCGGCCGCATCGGATTGATCGGACGCCCGCGCAATCGCCGTATTCGCCGCGTGAATCAGCCCGCGCAGCAGCGCCTTGTCACGCACAATCTT
>Ga0209169_10002190_pt1 | contig 11827 bp, 11 predicted proteins | sample HubBroMetageWRM4_FD_188346 | JGI IMG/M metagenome (GOLD analysis project Ga0209169, IMG submission 188346) | Warmed soil microbial communities from the Hubbard Brook experimental Forest, New Hampshire - Hubbard Brook CCASE Soil Metagenome WRM 4... | ecosystem: Environmental > Terrestrial > Soil...
GGATTCGCTCCGCCAGCAATTAGCCCTGGCCAGCAGCCAACTCCGCAATGGTCAAGATCGCTCCGACTTCGACTCCGCCGCAAACGCCGTTCGCGACCGCACCCGGCTTCAGCAGGAACTCGCCGTCGCCGAAAAACGCGCCGCGGCGCTGGAAATTCGCGCGCCGATTGACGGCGTGGTCGCGACCAGCGACGTCGAGCAAAAGCCCGGGGGCTACCTCGCAGCCGGAGACGAATTCGCCCGAATCGTCGACCGTTCCACCATGAAAGCGCGCATCCTGGTGCGCGACTGGGATTTGCAAGATGTGCGGCAAGGCGCGGCGGTCAAGGTGAAGGTCGTTCCGTTCCCCTATCGAACCTACTCCGGCAAAGTCGGGCGCATCTACCCAGCCTCCGCCGCCGATCGCCCGGTCACCCAGACCGAGAATCTCGAGCGTCTGGGCCAGCAGCTTACCAACTATTTCGCCGTGGACATGGAATTGACCAACTCGGATGGCTCGCTGCGGGAAGGAATGACGGGAACGGCAAAGGTTTCCGGTAAGCGCGCTTCCTTGGCCTGGCAAGCCTCTCGCGCGGTGTGGCGCTGGGCGCACAGCCAGGCCTGGTAAACCGGCCCAGGCGGCGCCGCTCCTCAGCCGCCCGAAAAAGGAGAAAGGGCCGCCGTTCCTGGGACGGCGGCCCTTGGGGGTGTTGCTACGTCAATCTCCGATTGAGGCCAGAAGCCTAATCGAAGAATCTCTCTGCTGTTCCCGGAAAAAGTTCCTAGAACTTGATCAGGGGCTTCACGGCCGGCAAATCCGCGCGCTTCATCAGCGGTTTCACAGGCGCCGTTTTCTTGCCTTTCACGGGTTTCGATTTCTTTTCCATTACCGGATCTCCCTCTAGGAATGGATCATTTCCGATGAACTTGCCAGGTCTCGAAAAGGGCCGTTGCCACCGCGGCAGCGGCCCGCTTGCCATTCGAGATGCCTTTCTCAGGCCGCGTCGTGCCCTTCGGCGCGCTCCTGACAATGAAAAACGGGCCTTAGCGCTTAACCGCCATCAACGGCTTGGTTGCTTCGATCTTCTTCGACTTCTTCAAGGTTTTCTTGGCCATTTTGGTTCCCCCTCGTTTGATTTGCCCTGTGGGGCATCACCCGCTGTACATGCAAAACAATCGCCAAACGTCTGCGCCGTTTCGCTTGTCCGCAACCCGCTCAATTTCTGGCACTTCGCCTCCGAGCGAGCGCGCGCTCGCCCCGCAGCCGGCGCGCACGGCGTTGAATTAATCACCGCTTGTTGAAAATTTCAACACCCGGGGGGCCAAGTCTCACGGCTCGACGCCGTTCTCGAACCGGGAACCGCAGCAGAGAGCGGCTCTTGCGGAGATAAAATCGCGGCACACGCAAAAAGGGCCGCTGCCACTCGGGCAGCGGCCCCGCTTGCTCCTAAAAAAGCGCTCTAGCCCGAGCGCGCGCCATCCTGGAGCGCGCTTGGGCCCGCGGAACTCGGACCTACTTCTTGAACCCAGGCGCCATCAGAGGCTTGGTTGCTTGGATCTTCTTCGACTTCTTCAAGGTTTTCTTGGCCATGTTGTTCTCCCTCACTTAATTTGCCCGGATGGGCAGCGCCGTCCTTATATGCAAAGCGGACGCCAAAGTCCACACGCATTTGCGCGCGCGCGAAGTCCCGGTTTTGTTGGCTTTTGGCAAATCCGCCGCTCTTGCCCTCCGCCTCCGGGCGCGCCAGCTGCTGCATACCTCGTTGCCTGTTGAGCATCTCGACAGAATTCAGTTGACGCTCGAGCCGATGCCCCGACTCTCAACTCCCGCACATGCCGCGCCGTCACAGGTCGTACTTCCGGCACAAGTAATTCAACCGGTTGCGATCCACTCCCAGCAGTTTCGCGGCCTCGGCTTTCACCTGCCTGGCCTGTTCCAGCGCCTCCTGCACCCAGCGCTTCTCAAACGCTTCCATTTCCTTGTCCAGCTTGATTCCCGCGGCGGGCAGTTGGAACCGGTTGCGATAGTCCCGTCCAACCGATTGCGTCATTTCCGCCGGCAGGTCCTTCGCGGTAATCGTGTCGCCGTCCGTCATGATCACCAAGCGCTGTATGGCGTTCTCCAGTTCGCGCACGTTCCCCGGCCACGCATAACGCTTCAGCGCCGCAATGGCATCGTCGGCGATGTGCTTGGCCGGAAATCCATTGGCGGCGGAATAAACGCTCACAAAATAATCCGCCAGGACCTGAATGTCCTCGGCGCGTTCGCGCAAGGCCGGCACGAAGATCGGCACCACGTGAATGCGATAATAAAGGTCCTCGCGGAAACGCCCCTGCCGCACCATTTCTTCCAGGTTTTCGTTCGTCGCGCTCACCAGCCGGAAATCCACCTTAATGGATTTCTTCCCGCCCAGCCGGTTCAGCGAACGATCCTCCAGCACGCGCAGCAACTTGCTCTGCAGCAAAGGCGTCAGCGTCGCGATCTCATCCAGGAACAAAGTCCCCTGATGCGCCAGCTCGATGCGCCCTTCCTTGGTTGCCACCGCTCCGGTAAACGCGCCGCGTTCGTAGCCAAAAAGCTCCGCTTCCATCAATCCTTCGGGCAGCGCCGCGCAATTCACGCTCACAAACGCCCGGCTCCGCCGCGGGCTCTGCTCGTGCAGCGCCTTGGCCACCAGTTCCTTGCCCACGCCGCTTTCGCCGCGGATGATCACGTTGGTCGTCGCCCGCGCCATGCGCTTGATCGAATCAAACACATGCCGCATTGCGTCCGTCGCGCCGATCAAATCCCCCAGCGCGTTCTTGCGGCTGATTTCCTCGCGCAGGATGCGGTTCTCGCGCTGGATGTGCAGCTTCTCGATCGAGCGTTCCAGCAGCAGGCGCAGCACATCCGTATCAATCGGCTGAATAAAATAATCGTGGCAGCCGGCGTCAATCACCTTCAGCGCCGTGGCCTTGCTCTGGTCCGTGCTCAACACGATCACCAAGGTGTCAATGTCGCCTACCGCCAGGCGGTTCAGTAATTCCGTGCACTCGTGCAGCCCGCCCGATTCCATCGGCAAAGCCAGCAGCAACACGTCCAAGCCGGCTTCCTGCAAAAGCCTGTAAGCAGCTTCATAATCGGCGCCCTCGACCACTTCAAAGGTGGAACGCAATGCCGCAACAATACTCCCACGCATCCGCGCGTCATCATCCACCACAGCAATTTTTGATTTTGGGGCCCCAGGCGTGATGAGCAGTCTCCGGCGGGAATAGCGCGGTTCAGCGTTCGCTCAACCCAAACCACGATTCCACGTGGCCGCGATTCTAGGTGCCGCCAGTCCCCATGTCAACGCCGGGAAGCGGGTCGCGCATCGGTCACTTCGCGCGCGCCAATCTGTTTCCGAATTCGGCGCCGGCCAGAACGGGGAGAACAAAAAGATTTGCCAGAATATCGATCACCGTACCGGCCAGGACGACCAGGCCAAAGCGTTGCGTCGGGGGGAAGCTGGAAAGCGCGAAGATCGCAAAGCCGGCGCCAATGACGACGTCTGAGTAAACGATGCCGCGCCATTGCTCTTTGCGCCCCTTCACCCATGCCGGCCATCCCTGCAGCCCCGCTCCTTGCGCCCTCCTCACTGCAAATACCAGATGAACCATGGAATCAATTGCCATGCCGATGCAGACATTGGTTGCCGGCGCGGAAATAATGTCCACCGGAATATTCAGCAGCCCGATCCCACCCAGCATGCACAGGGGAACCAGGCTCAAGCTGAAGATCATGGCCGCCGTGGTGCGCAGGCTGCGGCCCACGATCCACGCCACGACGGTGAAAAAAAGCATCAGGCCCAGCAGGCCTTTGACCAGGCTCGACGCCACCAGCCGGGCCAGTTGTCCTTGCAGCTCGTAGACGCCGCCAACCAGCACCGGGCGGAAGCCACTGCGCCGCACCACAGCCCGCAACTGGTCGACAACCTCAACGCGTGGCTGCTCTCTGCCATGTTCGTCCATGCGCAGATAGAAAGCGGCCATGGTCCGGTCCTTGGTAACAAATGTGCTGGCCACGCGGTTGTATTTCGGTTCGTTCATGATGTTCAGCAGATGGTTCCAGCTAACCAGGAAAGCCAGAGGGCGGCGATGACCTTCAGCCATCAAAACCGGCAGCGAAATGGACGTTCCGACGCCCTTATGCTGCTCCAGAGCGTCTTGCAGATCCCACATCTTTTCGTACTGTTCCTTGTTGTCCAGCTTACTGCCGTCGGCGGCCGCTACCACGAGGGTGAGCGGGTTCGAGCCGCCGTTGCGATCCACGTAGGAAAGTCCTTCGCGGGGTTCCTGGCCTTTCTTGAAATAATCCAGCAGGCTGGGATCCGTGTTCAAGCGGCGCAAGCCTAAGCTCAAGGCGGCGCTAGCCAAAATTGCGATCACGCCAATCCACAGGAATCTTCTCTGCAGAACTGACCATCCTTCGCTTTGTGCTGCGCCTTGCTTTCTACCGCTCCAGCCCAATCCAGAAACGCTGGGTACATCAGATAAGCGCACGCGAATGCCACGACGGCCCCCAGCGTTCCCCCGACACCGAGCTCTTTCAGAGGTTTCGCCGGCACGATCAGCAGGCTTGCGAATCCCAGCGAAGCGCACACCATGGACCAAAACGATGCTGGCAATGTCATCTGCCGCGCCTGCGATCCCAGATGGCCGGAGCCTGCGTGGCCGCCAGACAAGGTTTGCCAATTAAACGTCATGTAGACCAGATGAGACAGGGCGATCACAAAAACGATGGTGCCCAGATTCGCGGTAAGCACGCCGATCCTCTTTCCGAATGCGGCTTGTATCAATAAGGTCGCCAGCACGGCGTTGCTGCACGTAACCAACATTCCCAAGGTAAGTTTCAACGATCGAAACAAGACCAGCATCACTGCTCCGAACAGCAGAAATGCGCTAATACTGAAGACTTGGAAATCGTGCAGCAGATTGCGGCGAATCATCTCCGATACGTACGGCGCCCCAGCAATCTCGATGCGGAAGTCGTTCGCATTGAATTTCGCGACAACAGCTTCCATGCGGTTGATTAATTCCTGTGGATTCCGAGGGGAGACAAACATCACGACGTTACTGGACTGGCCATTTTCGGCAATCAGCAGGCGCGTCCAAAAGGGACTTTTTTCGGCGTCTTTCTCGTTTTTGGGGCCGTCGGCGAGGCTTTCCACGCTGTCCACGGACGGGATGGAATCGAGTTGGTCCGTCAAACGTCCCAGGCGAGCCAGGTAGTTCGGCGAGGAAATGTCCGGCGCTGCCACGGCAACGATCAGCTGGCTGTCGCCGCCGAACATGCGGTCGATCTTGTCTGATTCCAGCGCGATCGGATCGTGCGAGGAGAAAAAGAAATTTTCATCGACATGAGGTTTGAGATCGACAAAAGTTGCGACCAGACCCAAAAGGAGAACCGTGAGCGCCAGGAAAAGCCAATGACCCCATGAGTGTCCAAGGGATCGCAACTTGCCGCGATGTTTTTTTTCCGTCACGGTTGAGTGATGCACGCGCGTCGACGGCAGCCGAACCCGAGCCCCTAGCTAGCGTAGCAAGACTCGCAAGTTCCCGGCATTACGCGAATCGCTGTAGATACAGCAGGAAAACCGTGGAGCGAAAACGCTCGTGCGGGCGGCCCGCCCGAGCGGCGGCTGACTTTAGGTTCTCGCGATTGCGATAATTACCCCGCCTGTGACGATGAACCCTCCGCCCACCAGGATTGCCACCGATGGAATTTGTTTGAATAGCAGCCAAGAGATCGCTTGAGCGGTGAGAAAGAAAAACACTACGTAGAGGCCAAGCAGTTTGCCGAAGTCCCACGGCGGCGCGTTGACGGTCCATCCGTATGCGAATAAGACGACCGCCGCGGCTGCAAACAGCGACGCCTTTTGCCAGAACACAGTCCTGTGAAGCCCTGCCCTGATAACCGCGTCTCCGCCAGCCTCAAGCAGTGCGGCGAGAAACAGAACAAGAATCGCTGTGCTGCGTGACATGGTTGCCCTCACAAATCAACGGCTGCGGTGTTTTGTCGCACGCGCCGCTGCGGAAAACACTATGCAAAAGGCCGTCGCAAGAACCACGCGCGAAGTCGCGGCACATGAATCAAACCAAACATCCTATCCTCGAGGCGCCGTTCCGTGCCGCCCACGCAAACGGTTCGTTGCTGCGCGTGGAACACCTTTGCGGACCGGAAGTTCAACGGAGCGTTCCATCGGCCTCTGCAACCAGCCCGCGTCTGGGCCCGCACCAAGCTCTACTGCTCGTAGTTCTCGACGATCTTGGCGGGGCGCACTTTAGCTTCATCAGGGTCTTTACCGAATTCGCGGAGTGCCCGGCGTTGCCGCAACAAGTCCCAGCACTGGTCGAGATGCACTTTCAGGTCGGCCAGGTGGGCGCGATCTTCGCTGGTTAATTCACTCTTTGCATAAAGCTGCTCTTCTTCCTTCACCAAACGATCGATGTTGCTCAGTACGGATACGTCGTTTTTATCCAGGGCCATGCACGCCTCCTGCCAGATATTGCGCATCCCCAGTCCCTGCTGGTGGGCCGCGCGTCTCTACCGACCGACTATAGCAAAACGATTCGTCCCTCGCAGAGTCGCAAGGCGCGGGGACAAGCCGAGTCGGGCGCAAGCTCACCCCTAGCAACGTCTCGCCAATACCAAAGTCCAATTCCACTCCGTTTTCAATTCTGGCTTAATCGCAGCGAGCAGTAGCCAGAAGTGCCGAATAGCGGCGATCGACGAAGCACACATTCGGTTTGGAAAAGGAGCCCCGATGAATCCGAAAGCTAAGACCGAGCAGATCCATGTAACCCGTAAATCGCCATCCTATTGGCGAGTGATATTAGACAACCCGCCGCTCAACCTGATGGGTCCGGAATTCGTGTTGCAGTTCCGGAAAATCATGAACGAGATTGAAAACGACGAGAAAGTCAGGGTCGTGGTTTTTGAAAGCGCCGTCGACGGTTTCTTCCTCAATCATTCCGATTTCCTCGCGAAACTCGAGGATTTGACCAGCATACCCCAAGGTCCGACCGGCCTGGAGGCGTGGCCCGATATCCTGGTGCGGCTGACGCGAGCGCCGGTGGTGTCGATTGCGATGATCCGGGGACGGGCGACTGGAAACGGCAGCGAGCTTGCACTTGCCTGCGACATGAGCTTCGCCAGCCGGGAAAAAGCCATTCTCTCGCAGTGGGAAGTGGGCGTCGGCATGGTCGCCGGAGGTGGACCCATGGCGCGACTGCCGCGGCTCATGGGAAGGGGACGCGCGCTCGAGGTGCTGCTAAGTTCCGAGGACATCCCAGGGGATCTGGCTGAACTCTACGGCTACGTGAATCGGTCGTTCCCGGACTCCGAGCTCGACGCGTTTGTTGATGCGCTCGCGACTCGAATCAGTTCGTTCGAAAAGTGGTCCATCAGCAATACCAAGCGCCTTGTAAACGCCGCCAGCTTGCCGCCCGACGTCGAAATCTCCGCAGGGTGGGATGCTTGCATTAACTCGATCGCGCGGCCGGCCACGCAACAAAGAATGAAGAAGTTGTTCGACCAGGGCTTCCACAAGCCGGGAGACGCGGAAAATCGCTTGGGATTCTACGTGGGAAAACTGGGGCGCTAAGCGCTGCTCCACTCGACCGAGAAGATTCCGGTTCACGCGCTCGTGCTCCCGGGTCTTTCTATATCAGAGGAAGGAGATCGATTATGGATTTGCTTGCGCTCGCAAAGGATCTTGCAGATCGTGTGGAGGCAGAGGCCAGGAAAGCGAAAGTGCCGGTTTCGGTTTGCGTCATGGACATTCACGGGAATAGCGTCCTTTTACACAGGATGAATGGAGCGCCGGCTTTTTCGATGGAGATCTCGGAGCGGAAAGCCTATACATCGGCGCTGGTCGGGATAAGGACGACTGAGCTGCTTCCGCTGGTGCAGCCAGGGCAGCCGCTCTTTGCACTCGGGACGGTCTCCGGCGGCAAATACTGTGCCATGGGCGGCGGAGTGCCGGTAAAAACAGACGGTGCGCTGATCGCGGGCATCGGAGTGAGCGGCGGCACCGTGGAGCAGGATGTGGCAATCGTGGAAGCGGCGCTGAAATAGATTGCTGCGACAGGGAACATCACTGCTTCCCGCGGGGACGTTTGCCTGGACATACGGCACCCAAATGACAAAGGAGAATGGCAGGAAAATCCGAATGGTCCTGGTGTCGCACGATCAACCCGAGCGGGCTGCTCATCCCGCGTTTAGAACCTTGGCTGCGACCGTCGAGTAGAGGCCAGGCTTTTAACACCCAGCAGCGGCCGGGGCCTCTTGCGGTTTCAGGGCGGTGGGACGGTCGATTTGCGTTTTTAATACGATGGTTGTTTCCGTTTGCTCAATGCCGGGAATCGCGCGCAGTTGTTCTGAGAGTTCTAGAAGCGCCGGGGTACTAGCTACGCGGACTTTGAGCATCATGCTGAGTTCCCCGGCGACGGAGTGACATTCCTCTATCGCTGGAATGGCGCGCAGTGAGTCTACTAACTCCGAGCACGGTTTCGTTGCGCTGATCCCGACGAACGCGAGCACGGCCAGTCCCAGAGCGGGGGCATCCAGCTTAATCGTCCACTGACGAATAATTCCGGCGCGTTCCAGTTTCTGCAGCCGGTCGTGAACCGAAGAGGGAGCCAGATGCACCATCTTGGCCAGATCTTCCAGGCGCCGGGAAGCGTTTTGCTGCAGGGCAGCGATCAGGGCGAAATCTTTTTTGTCTAGGCTCATGGAACCCCCGCTCTACCGAAAATATTTCGGTCTATATCAAGTATCTCTGATTCTTATTGTATCACAGAAGGAATAGACCTAATATATTTCGCAGGGAGGTCCATCCATGCAAGCACTGATCGTCGTCGACGTCCAGAACGAATTCTCCGCAACCGGGCTGAGGCCGGTCCCGAATCACGCGGACGCACTCGAGCACATTCGCTTTCGAATACAGCAGGCCCGCCAGCTGCGCCAGCCCATCGCCTGGATCATCCATTACAACAAGCCCACAGAATCCCGCGCGTTTGTGCCGGGGACTTGGGGCGCGCAACCATCGCCCGGACTTGGCCCCGAACTTGGTTTCGGTCCCGAGAAACGTTTTGAAAAGGATGTCTATGGCGCGTTCACTGGGACCAGCCTGGAGGAGTGGCTGCGCTCTCTAGGCGCGCAGAGCGTGCTGCTTGTCGGTTTTTATGCGCACATGTGCCTTTCCACTTCGGCTCGCGAGGCGCTGGTTCGCGGGTTCGATGTGGCCGTTGACCCCGACGCCACCGGCGCGCCAGATCTGGCAGATGAAATTCTAGGACAGCTCAGTGCCGACCAAGTGCGCCGGTCCGCGTTGCTGCATTTGCAGCACATGGGAGTCACGATGAAGCGAAGCGAGCTGGCCGCGTCCACGGGCGCCGGTGTGCAATGAGAGCGCTCGAACGGAGCCGGCTGGGACGAATACCTTTCGGGAGGGAAATCCTAGCAAGCGGACGTGCTGCGGTGCGGAACGCTTTCCGGTTCTGAAGCAGCCGTCATCGGGACGGGCAATCTTACCGAGATTTTCGTACCCTTTTCATTCGATTGAACAGCCATGGTTCCGCCAAAATAGCGGATCCGTTCGCGCATTCCCGTAATCCCCACGCCGCAATGCTGCCCTTGCATCCCGGCCAGCTTTTCAGCCGCCATTCCCTTGCCAGCATCCTGAATCTCCAGCGAAACGCAGTCGGGTCTGCGGGAAAGACGAATGATTGCGGTCTTGCTTTCCGAATGGCGATGAATGTTGGTCAGGGATTCCTGCACGATGCGAAACACCGACAATTCCATTTCGGCGGAAAGCCTGCCGAAGTTTTGCACAACTTCAAGTTCGATCTTCAGGTCGCTGCGTTCCATCAGTCCTTGCACGTACCAGAGCAGTGCCTGGGATAAACCATTTTCATCCAGCAACGGAGGATGCAGCAGATAGGACAGCGTGCGTATTTCTTTGGTTAGCTGTTGCACAAGCTCTTGGCTGTCTTCCGCCGTCTTATCGACCGGCAGGTTTTGTCGTGCCAGTTCACTGATGTTGGCTAGATTCAAGCCCAATGCCGTCAGGATTTGCCCTGCGCTGTCGTGCAACTCGCGCGAAATTCGGCGCCGTTCGTCATCCTGGGTTTGCACCAGGCGGTTCGAGAGTCCCCGCAGCTGCTCGGATTGTTGCAGCACTTCGGCGTTTCGCTGCTCGAGCTCGCGCGTCCGAATGCGTACCTGACCTTCGAGCCCCTGGGCCAGTTCCCGCAGCCGTTCTTCACTTTGGCGTAATGCTCGCTCAATCCGCTTTGATTCGGTGATGTCGCGCGCCACTTTCGACGCGCCGACCACACGGCCCGTGCTGTCCTTCACCGGCGAAATCGTCAGGGAAACTTCAAGCGTCGTGCCGTCTTTTCGCATGCGCACAGTCTCGAAATGGTCAACTCGTTCGCCGCGCTTCAGCCGCTCCAGAATCATTTTTTCTTCATCCCGGTGCTCGCGCGGAATGATCAAGGTGATGTGCTGTCCAATCGCTTCTTTCGCGCTGTAACCGAACAACCGTTCCGCGCTCTTATTCCAACTATTGATGATGCCATTCAGATTCTTGCTAACAATCGCATCGTCGGATGAATCAACGATCGCAGACAGCAATCCGGTTTGCTCGGCTGGCTCTTCAACACCGGCCGCATCATTCTTCTCTGTTGCATGAGGTTCTCCGCTGCGGGTCGCAACAGGCGCAGTTCCGATTTGAGCGTCTGGGAGGTTCCGGCGCGTGGATCCTGCACCGTCTCCGTTAGAAGAGGCGCTTTTGGCGGCAAGATCGCGGGCGAGTATGTCCAGCGTCGGGAACAAATCCTGAAAGAGGTTATTTTTGGCAATACAAGCCGCGGCGTCCACTTCCTGAGCCTGGAGACGGATCATGGCGGGCTCGTTCTGGCTGACGATTACGACTTTGGTTTGCGGCAGCTCTTCTCGAATGATGCGGGTGGCATCGAGGCCGTTCATCCGAGGCATCGAGATGTCCATGAGGATGACATCCGGCCGAAGGCTCCTTGCTTTCTCCAGAGCTTCCAGTCCGTCCACAGCTTCGCCACAGACAAGCCATTCGGCGCGCAGCGCCAGCAAGGAGCGCATTCCGCGCCTGACGGCTTCGGTATCATCAACGAGCAGGATACGCATGGACCCCAATGGTCGATCGCTTCGGACGGAAAGTTCAAACTTCGAAAAAATCCACTGAAACGGCGCGGACAATCCAATACAAGCGAACAGGAACTCTACCGAAGCTCGCGCGCGCCAGCCATACAGGAATCACCCTATTTGCCATAGCAAAAGTGAAGCTCCGTCATCGCGGTTGCCGCATCCCTTCTGCTTTTGCAGGCTGCCGGTTTTTGCGCGCTCGACTTTCGACCGGCGCGGCGAACCACAGCGCTCCCGCTTTTGCCCAGCCAATACGGGTTCTCGCCCGCAGCCATCCCGGCCCGACGCGGCGTTCCCCGTGGAACACATGCCGTCTGGAAACAGTGCGAATAGTGTCCTGTTTCGCACAGACGCCTGGCGCGCCTGAATGTTATTGATAGGTTTGCCGGCCTCGACCCCTCTCTGGCTCGTTCCCACAGCCATGTTTTTCGCGCGCATGGACGCGCTGCGCCAGGAGAAATCAGACGTGGACATGACAGGCGACCAAGCAGTGCCTTCATCGAGTGGCGTCGCGCACCTGCGCGCGCCTGACCGATCCCTATGAGCTTCCACGCCAACATCCCGCGCCGCTACAGCACAGGCGACTTGCCGCAGATCTCCGTTGTGGTGCGCTCCGCGCTGGGCACAATCTGGCATCCGATC
>Ga0209169_10002192_pt1 | contig 11809 bp, 10 predicted proteins | sample HubBroMetageWRM4_FD_188346 | JGI IMG/M metagenome (GOLD analysis project Ga0209169, IMG submission 188346) | Warmed soil microbial communities from the Hubbard Brook experimental Forest, New Hampshire - Hubbard Brook CCASE Soil Metagenome WRM 4... | ecosystem: Environmental > Terrestrial > Soil...
CGACATGAACATCAGGTTTTTGTATACCGACACGTCACCCTGCCCGCCCGGGCAGACCATCGAAGTCACCAGCCGGGTCTGCGCTGGATCGGAGATGTCATAGATATTCATGCCGTAAAAATTTCCTTGGAACAGGTGGTTGCCCTGAAAAGCCAGGTCCGAGTTCGAGAAAGCAAGCTCCGCAATCACCAGCTGCAGCTCTTTCGGCAATTTCATGCCGCCGCCGATTCCCAGCTGGCCGATCAGTTTCTGCACTTTCGGATCGTCAGGGTCAGTGACGCCCAGTTGAAATGAGTCGGGCTTCTTCAGGAGCAGCAAATGCTTCAAGCCGAGCGAGGTTTCACCAGCGTCGTAGAGTCCGGGCGTCAGCTTATAGCGTGGATCGTTCGTGTCCGAGCCAGTCATTCCCGGCGGCAGCGGCGGAGCAGGCTGCGCCGCAAACGGATTCTGAGGGGCATCCGGCGCCTTCGCCGGTTCCTGCGCGGCTGGCGGAGTTGCAGGCGCTTGACTGTCGGTCTGCGCTGCCATCCGGCTGGTACCGGTGCATAAAATAATCGCGGCCACCGCCACACGGAAAGCAAAACTGGGCACTCGAATCATCTTTTCTCCTCGGAGGGTTTTTTCTCCAGCATAGCCTGCATAATTTTGATCTCCGCGCGTTGCGTGTTGTCCGCATCCGTCGCGAAGTTGAAAATGTCGGCGTCTTGCCCCGCGCCCGCCGTATTGAATAGATCCTTAACCATGATCAACGCGCCATTGTGGTGCTGAATCATGCCAGTCAAAAATAAATGGTCAAACTCCGCGCCTTTGGCGTTGCGCAGCGCGGTCATCTGCTCCGGCGTCAGCATGCCGGGCATCAGGGCCACGGGCTTGCCGGACGCGTCCATGTCGGACATTCCGGCCATCGTCATCGAAATCGCTTCTCCGCGTGCGGCGAGCCAGCGCTGCATGAACCTAATTTCGTCCGATTGCGAACTGCTGATCTTCGCGCCCAGCAGCTGCAAATCTTTGTTCTCGGTGTGCGAGGCGATCAGTGCCGTCATTTCCACCGCCTGCTGATGATGCATGATCATGCCTTGCATGAATGCCACATCCGCCGGCGAGCGTGCAGGCAGAACGCCTTTTGTCGAAGACGGCAGCGTCTTGGTTGGTTTCCCGGGCGCGCCAGGCTGCACCACCACGGGAGCTGTCGCGGAATCGGTTTGCTGCGCGGCGCGCAAAGGGAGGGAACTGAACGCTGCGCCAGCGCTCGCCGCGAGCAGCACGCCGCACAGCGCCGCACAAATTCTTTCGGCGTGGCGTTGCGGCATGCACGCGACGCGCAAACGATCAATCCTCGAGTTCAGTGCATCGCTAAATATTTTCATTGTTCTCGTTCCAAGCGGCCGATACCGTTCATTCGGGCGGACTATCATAATCCAAATGAGCAAATCCCATGACTGCAATCACTGCGCGTCATGGCTGCGGCTGAATCTTCGCGTTCACCAGAAAGGGATCGTCGAACTCGGTCATCTCGCCGGGCTTCTTTCCGGTCACAGGTTGCAGACGCGCCGCCAGCGGTTTGTGCCATTTCACCGAAAGGCTGGCGACGTCTCCCAGGATGCGCTCCAGCTGCTCCGGGGTCACATCGCCACGCATCGGAATAGTGTCGAGTCCCGTGCCGCAGACCGCCGAGTACGAAAGCAGCGCATCGGTTGAGAGCCGGCCTTCGCTCCAGCGTCGCGCGAGCACCGTATCTTCGAGCACGGGCAGCATCAATCCCGAATAGCCTGCCTGCTTTACCGGAATTGCTTTCAGCGCGCGCGTGATGATCGCCGCCGCGGTGAGCGTGCCGCTGGAGCCGACGGGCGCACCCAGAAAATTTTCAATCGCGCGGCCGATGGAGACGTCCATCAGTGGCGCAGGCGACAGGTCCAGACCGCCGTATTTCCAGCCGCTGGCGCTGCTGATTTCGGTCGCCGTCTTTTCGATCTGCTTCGCGTACTCGCCCAGAACATTTTTCAACCGCTCTTCGGCTTCATTCGGAGATTGCGTCGAAGCGAAAACCTCGCTCACGACGTTTGCGGATTGCAGCCCTACGGCGAATTGTTTTCCTTCGCCGGTGAAATATGACGCCGGATAAAAAGGCGTGCCAGAGGGAACCAGCGACGCAGCCGTAAAGCTGAAATTCCCCTGGCTGTGCGGCGTGTTCGCTTCCAGGTACTTGATTACGCCCGCCGCTGCGTGAATGGACTTCCAGTGGATCCCATCCTCGCTCGCGATGAACACCGAGCCTTCCAGCGTTTTCGAATTCGCGATGATTTTCGCCAGCAGCTCCGCTTCGTGTGGGTTGTCTGCATCGCTCATCATTGCTGGACCAATCGCCGCGTCGAAACCTTCCTTCACCGCCAGCGCGTCGTAATCGCGGAAGAAAGCCAGCACCTGCTCGTCGGTCATTGCGCGCGTGTACTCTGGAAACGGTTGGGTGGTGATGCGAATCGTCATCACTTCGTAGCCGGATTTTTCGAACGCAGCTTTGGCCTGGCGCAAGAATTTCAGAGTCTCCTGAATTTGCTCCTGATAATGCGCGCGGTCGAGCCGCACGAATGCTGTGATCGCACGCACTTTTGGTTTCGATGGCGCATCCGCAGCGAGCGCCGAAAATGCCGAAGCGAAAATCGCGACTAGCACGCAGACGACGGCCGTAAACGCTACTGCACGGGTGCGGCGATCACATGCGCGCCTCACGAAAACGCCGCGATTCCGGTGATGCGCTCACCGATGATCAATTTATGTATGTCATGCGTGCCTTCATATGTGAACACCGATTCCAGGTTGTTCATGTGCCGCATCACGCAGTAATCGTCCACGATTCCGTTCGCGCCCAGAATCTCCCGGGCCATGCGCGCCGTCTCACGCGCCATCCACACATTGTTCATCTTCAGCATGGAAATGTGCGAAGGATGCACGCGCCCCGCATCTTTCAGCCGGCCCACTTGCAGCGCCAGAAATTGCGCCTTGGTGATCTCGGTGATCATCCACACCAATTTTTCCTGCACCAGTTGATGCGAAGCGATCGGCTTGTTATCGAATTGCTTGCGCTGCTTGGCGTAATTCAGCGCTGTGTCGTAACAAGCCATCGCCGCGCCGATGCCGCCCCAGCCGATGCCGTAGCGCGCCTGATTCAAGCAGGAAAGCGGCCCTTTCAACCCTTCGACGCGCGGCAGCAAGTTCGACGCCGGAATCTTGCAGTCCGTCATCGCCAATCCCGAAGTCACCGAAGCGCGCAGCGAATATTTTCCGTGCACGTCCCAGGCCTTGTACCCGGCCATGCCTTTTTCCACCAGGAATCCGCGAATCACCTCGTCCTCGCACTTCGCCCAAATCACAGCCACGTCCGCGATTGAGCCGCTGGTGATCCACATTTTTTCGCCGTTCAGAATGTAGTGATCGCCTTTTTTCACCGCGCGAGTCAACATTCCGCCCGGATTCGATCCGAATTGCGGCTCCGTCAGACCAAAACAGCCGATCGCTTTTCCCTGTTGCAGCAGCGGCAGCCATTTATCTTTCTGCGCGTCCGAGCCGAACGCGTGGATCGGATACATCACCAGCGCCGATTGCACCGAAACAAAGCTGCGCAGCCCGGAATCGCCGCGCTCCAGCTCCTGCGTCACAAGTCCGTATTCCACGTTGGACATCCCCGCGCAGCCATAGCCCTTCAAACTCGCGCCGAAAAGTCCCAGCTCCGCCATCTGCGGCACCAGTTGCACCGGAAATTTTCCTTCGCGGTTGTACTCCTCGATGATCGGCATGATTTCCGCGTCGACGAATTGCCGCGCGGTATTGCGTGCGAGTTTTTCTTCGTCGCTCAGCAGGGAATCGAAGTCGAGGTAGTCAACCCCGGGGAACGATGGCATGGAATATCTCCTTGAAAATGGGCGGCGCGCATCGGCAGGTCACAATTTACAGCGCAGCCCAAACCGCGATTGTATCGAATTCGCGGCATCCTGCGCCAGTCAGTGCCAGCAAGCGTCGCCGGTCAGATTCAGATAACGCGAGGTTCAGATTGCCGTGGTATGTAGCAGTACTTTGTCAAAACCGGTTGCGCACCGCGAGAAAGCAGTATCCCGATAAGGCGCCCAGCGCCCCGTAAACCGCCGCGTTCAAGGGAGCCAGCACCAACGCCACCGCTCCAAGCGAAGGATCAACGGTGATCGTGAGCACACAGCTGGGACACGCCGAATAAACCATGCTCGCAGAGGGACGCCAGTTGAGCGGAGCAAAATTGAGTCCAACCGTAAATAAATAAGAAAATATCGCGAAGCTCGCAAGCATCTTTATGGGTATGAACGAACGATGTTCCGTTGGAGGGCCGCTGTGGCACGCTCTTTCGAGCCATGAACTCGGAAGCAGCGCGATGACCGCAGTTAGACTTCCTATCAGCGCCAAGGCAACTGCGAACACAGACCAATTAACATCAACGGCAGGCAAGGCGTCCTGGAACGACCTAAATGTCCTGCTCAACAAGATTGAGATCATTGCACAGACGATTAGTGCGAGGCGGGATGGCAATCTGATAAAGTCGGCAGCCATGCGGCGGATGTTACGTCTAGCTGTTTCAAAGGACAACGCACAAGTTCCGAGAAGTGTAGCGGCAGACGATGAACCGGCGCTGAACACGGTTCTGCAAATTTTCGCGACGCTGAGCGCTCGAGACTACTGTGCAGCGGCTCTCTCGACGCGGCCTTCCATCAAAAACATCGCGAAGTCCGTGGCGAGCGGCGCAGCGGCCAGCTGCCGCATCATGAGCGCCACTTGACCGCGATGGTAAGTGGAATGGTTCGCCAAATGTTGCATCAGGTGCCCCAGACTGATTTGTTTTCCGAGAACTGGAAGCAGCCTTCCGAGGGATTCGTTTGTTACGCGATTCACAAACTCGGCTTGTTCTCTTTCGACCTCCGCCCACCTCAACTGCACCGCAGCGAAGTCAGAAAACGCATTCAGATTAAATATCGCGTCGTGCCGCGTCCACAAATCTCCGACGAAAGTTGCGCAGGGGGACGGTTCCTTCCAACACTCCAGCCAAGTCGCCTCGCTGTCGATGATGTGCACCAAAGTGTCGCGCATCGAACGGAAGCTGCCACCCAGATCGCGCATGAACTGCTCGGCACTGAGAGTGGAGGCCGCTTGCAAAACCCTGTTGTTGGCCCAGCGGTCGAATTCGTAGAGCAGCTGAATGTCATCTTCAGTCATAGCGGTGGCCGGCACTCTCCTTCGGACATCTTACCTTGTTACAGGCATTCGGCAAGACCCCAGTAGATACCGGCAAACAGATATTGCGGCAAGAAATGAGCCTGCGCGAAAAACGCTTCTCCGCATTTTCGCCATGTCTCGCGCTTGTAACATTTGGGAGGCCGCTGCCATATTCGTTGCGTCCGGAGACTTAGAGGCGTAGGATGCACCAACCAGCGGGTCCAAACCCGGTCCAGGTTTGGATCACGACGTAATTTTTCAGCCGGTACGCAGCGCGCCTCGCGATCCGTGCCGGTCGTTCAAAGAAGTAGTTGTGCAACGATTCGAAAGCAGTCGCGGTGGGTGCCAGCGATGAAAAGTCCCCTGCGTCTTTCGGCCCTGTTGGTGGTTGTAGCGTTGGTTTATGCCGGTTTTGCCCCTCGAGGTCACGGCGCTGTTCCTCCTCGTTCGCCCGCGACACAAGAGCGGATCGTCACGTCGGATCCGGCGACAGCTACCATTCCAGGACCGCTCCGTTCGTTCGAACGTATTGCCGGAATCAGCCAGAAAGCCTCTCCGGAAGAAGTGACGCCCCTGCTCGCCCGAAACGTATTTCTGATCGGTTATCAGGGCTCTGGCCTGGGCACTCGCGCCACCGAATTTCTGATTCTTCTGCGGCGCTATGTCCAGCAGGCCAGGGAACTCTCCGATCTAGCAGGGAAAGATGGCGTCATTCGCGTCACCGGCTGCGCCGATGCCAAACAGCTGCTCGACATTCTGGGCTATAAGACCGCGGCGGACTGCGGCCAACCCAGCACGTACGTAATGACGTCCGATCCGCGCAGAGCTTTTCTCACCATTGACTCCGGCTTCCCGCTGCCCGAACTCGAAGCCACTCTGCAAGGCGGCAAGCCGTTCTCCTACGCGTACCCCAATTCACAAGTGCCCATCGTTTTGACCGAACGAGAGTGGGTGGAGGCTTCAGGCGAAGGCAGTAAGGACAAAGACAGCCATCAATTAATTGATGCGCTGCTGCACGATCCTGCGCTCGCTCGTCTTTACTATGCCTGGGCTCACGTGGACCCGGATACGCGGACCGCGCTGCTGCATGCGCCGGGGCTGAAAAGACTAGTCCCCCTCGCCGCGCCGCTGGATTTTTACGGAAGCTACATTCGCGTCGAAGCGGGGCATGTGATCGTGCCCGGCGGCCCGAACGCCGAAGCAGAGTGGAAAGATTTGGTGGGCGCCAGCCCGCACGCGGTGGGAGAATTTGTTCCCCGACTCCTCACCAAAGACAACGGCTGGCTCGCAGCTTATTTTGACTCGCTCTCGCGCATCCCGCCGGAGCAGCAAGCGCACTTCGTCGCACGCCCCCGCCTGCACGATTGCTACGAAGCGTTGCGCGGCAAGACGCTTTCTCCCAGCGCCATGTCGTCGGTGTTTCGCCCCGACCCAACCCTTTTGCTTCTGACCACTCGCCTGCAGTGGGAGCCCAACGGCGATCCGCACGTCCCCGGAAATCTGCAGGCATGGAAGAACATTCTGCGGCAGAAGACCAATACCGAGCTTGCGCGCAATTGGAGCGTCGAAACCAAAGGATGGAACAGTCCGGACGGCTTGCTGGACACCATGTTCGCGCTCTCTCGCGTAGGTATGGAAGGCACGCCGGCGGAAGCCTTTCTGGTACTGAGTGAAATTGATGCCAGGCGCGCGCCAGGGCATCGCTTGAGCGGACCGACTGTGGAGTTGATGGCCACCAAGTTCGCGCTATTTCGCAATCAGTATTCGATATTTTCAGAATTTCCAGAGCTGAGCGACGCGTCCATCTCCGCGTTCCTGACCACAGCTGAGGCGCTCAATAAAGTTCCCGATCACACCCTGCGCGGGAACGCCATGGGCATCTTTGACGCCAATGTGATGTTGTGGCAAATCATGGCTCGCCAGGGCGAGATTCCGCTGAGCGGCCGTGATGAGTCCTGGCAGGGAATGATCAAGCCTTTTTCCCATTTCACCACGTCCGCGCAACTGTTCGATGCCGGACGCAGCTCGCTGGCACATCTGTCGCGGGCAGCCAGCGGTGATTCCAAGAGCTCGCAGGATGAAATCGTTGATTTGATCGCCGGCCCTCGGCAGACAAATTCCGAAGGTCAGCGCATTCACCGCGAAGTGGCGGAAAGAATCCGCGCGGTGCTGGACGATCAGCGCCTGGTCTCGCTCGATACGCTGCTCGCGCTGGGTGACGGCCTCACGCCCACCCCGCAAGGTATACCCGCGGGCGACACACTGTTGCCGCTCGCAGAACAACTGGGCGAATTCCAGATGCCGCGCCCCATTTTTACCAATAGCGAGCGAACCACGTTCACCGCAGGCTCCTACAATAACCATCACACCGATTTGGAAATGCGCACGGATATTGCCAAGGTTCTGAAATCCAAAGCTTCCGGCCCGGAACTGGAACAGGCTCGCGGACAACTGGTTCCTTTTTTCCGCGACACGCTCGTCGGTTTCAGTTACGCCTATTACGAACCGCCCGGAGCGCAGGCTCTGCACAACAATCCGCTTCTCATTCGCTCGCACGATTTCTCCGGCGAGACGGTGATGGGCACGGAAGATTCGCTGTGGCAAACTCCCCGCTTGTTCGGCGGCGGCTCGCCCGCAGGTGGCGGCGCGCATCTGGTGGGCTCGCTCGCGGACTTGCCGTACGTTCTTGCGCAGATGGAAGAGGATTTCATTGCTCCGGAAAATGTCCAGGCGCTGATCTGGTCCGATCTGGTGCCCTCTGTCTTGACCAACGCCGTCTTGCCGCGCTGGTGGAACGTCAGCCGCAACGAGCTGCACGCCGTCGCGCTCTACCAACGCACTGGAGAAGAAATCCTCGCAGCCGCAGTGCAAAATGATGACCTACGCGTGAAAGTGACCAGTATTCTTTCCGATCGCATGATTCCGCAACGTGCCTCGCAGTTGGACGCTTCTCTGCGCGCTGGCCGCCTCGCCGAAGTGTCGTCTGAGATCACACCTGCCGATACGTTTTATCTCACCGCGGAATTTCGGCGCAGATTTCCAGACGACTCCAGTGCCTGGGGAATGGCTGGACGCGAATTGCAGGATTTATCGCAGCAGAATCCAGCGGACGTCACTTGGGCGCGTCTGTCGCAGGATTTCGGAGTGCCGCATCCCGTGCTGGCGCGCTCCTACGCCCGCGAATTGCTCAACGTCAGACCCTTCCCCATGTTCCAGGGCTATTCCAGCCGCTTGCTGGCCGAGACGTGGGATTCCACGAATCTGTACTGGGCGCGTCTGGCCGACGAAATGGGCTACGCGCCGGTGACGCTGAATCGTCTGGCGCCGGAGCTAACCGGCCGCATGGTCGCTAAAATTTTCGCCACGGACTTGAACGATTGGCCCGCAATTCTGCGCGCCATGCGCGAAACCGGAGAAGAATTTCGTCAGGGCAAAGTAACTTCGCTGCCTGCGAGTTTCGGCAGTCCTCAGCCCTAGAAACTCTGTGGCTCCGCCGTGGCGGTTCAAGACGCGCCCGGCAAGCCCTGCGAAAGTTTAGTAACAAACAACATCGAGGCCCGTCATGCTCAAAAGACTCGCTGTAGTTATCGTTCTTTCCGTTGCTGTCTCAGTTTTCGTCAGCCATTCTCCCGTCGCGCAGGAAAGCGGCCCGCCGCGCATCAACGTCACCGTGGACCTGGTGCAGCTGAACGTCGCCGTGACTGACAACAAAGGCAAGTACGTTACCGGTTTGCGTCCGCAGGATTTCGTGATAGCCGAAGACGGCATTCCCGAAGACATCGCTACCTACGGCGAGGGCAATGTCTCCGCTCGCGCGTTGCCCGTCAAAGCGCCGTCTGGTGCCGGCTCGTCTGATGCCGCCGGGGAGCAACAGAAAGATTCCGGCGCGAGCTTGTCAGCCAGTGAACTCAGTTCGCTGGTAGAAGGCGCCAACGTTTTCGTGCTTTTCGACACCAGCAACTATATGTACCGCGGCTTTGTATTCGCGCAGGACGCCATCGCGGATTTCGTGCGGTCGCTGGAGGGCGCGGACAAAGTGGCCTTCTATTCCTACAGCCGCGATCTTTCTCGCGCCGCTCTGCTCACGGCCGACCGCGCGCAGGTCTTGCGTGCCGCGCGCACCACAGTCGCCGGAGACGACGCCGCGCTCTACAATTGTCTTTTGCTCACAGTGCAGGACGCCGCGCACTTCACCGGACGAAAGGTAATCGTGGTTTTCTCCAACGGTCCCGACAACTACAGTATGGTGCCGCCGGAGGACGTCGCCGAGCTGGCGCAATCCACTGGCACCACCATATACATGGTGAGCACGCAGGAAGCCCACCTGGAGCCCATCTCCAACGCCGTGTTTCAGCGCATGACTGCCGCCACCGGAGGCAAAGTCTATTTCGCGAAAAACTGGAAGGACGAACAAGCCGCCTTCGCTTCCATCCGCGATGATTTGGCCCATCTTTATTCGCTGAGTTACTACCCCAAGCCGAATGCGAATCGCGGCTGGCGCACCATCACCGTCAAACTCGTGAACGACCAGCACAAGCACTATCACATTCGTACGCGCGATGGCTATCGCCTGCAACGCTCCCGTCTCTCCGCGGAATACGTTCCACCCGCTCCACCCGCAGCCATGGCAAAATAGCCGTAGCCTGCGCGTCTCGATGAATTTTTGTTTGAGCGATGCTGGACGTGGAAATTTTGTAGTATCTTACGAAGTTCCATGGACCCGACGCAGACCAACCAACGCGCGGCACTCGGCTCGATTGTCGTAGTCAGCGCCGCGGCCGTATCTTTTCTGCTCTGGCTGCTCTATTTGCACCACGCTCCGGCGCAATTCGCAGGCCGTTACGTATTCTTGCCCGCCCTGAACGCGGTACTGAATGGACTGAGCGCCATTGCCCTCTGCACCGGCTTCTACTTCATCAAAAAACGTGACCGCAAAGCCCACCGCGCCAGCATGCTTTTCGCTTTCGGGTTCTCGTCCCTCTTCCTCGTCAGCTACATCGTTAACCACGCCCTGCACGGCGACACGCGTTTTCCGGCAGGCCATGCGACGATTCGCGCGGTGTACCTCTTGATTCTTGCCAGCCACATTATCCTTTCGGTCATCGCGCTTCCGCTCGTGCTCATCACCTTCTTGTTTTCGCTCAGCGGCCGCTTCCCACAACACAAACGCATTGCGCGCTACACGTTTCCCATTTGGCTCTACGTCTCGGTCACGGGCGTAGTCGTTTTCGCGCTGCTGCAGGCTTACGCGTATTAATCCGCCAGGCCTTCAGTGACATTCACCAGCCATCCCGCACCGTGGTGTATACTCGCGCGAAAAGTAGATAGACGCGTCACGAGAGGCGAAAGATGAAGCGCCCGGCAGGTGTAACAATTTCCGCAGTGCTCGTTTTCATCGGCTCAGGCGTCGCGCTGCTTTCCGCCGTGCTGATGATCCTGGCCTTCGCAGTGATGCCTGCCGCCGAATCCACGCCCGCCTTCACTCGAGGCGCGGGCTTAATCATGTCTATATTTATGCTGGGTTTTGCGGCGTGGGGCATCGTCACCGGCATCAACCTGTTGCACGCGCGCGAATGGTCCAGAATTTCCATGATCGTTTTCAGCGGCCTGCTTCTGGTGATGGGCGTGCCGGGCCTGCTCATGATGCTCGTGATGCCGCTGCCCACTCCGCCAACGACCGCCATGCCACCCGGGGCCGCGATGCCGCCCATGGAGCAACTGATGACGGCCGTGCGCGTCGGAGTGGCGATTTTTTACGCGCTGCTTGCGCTGCTGGGCGGCTGGTGGATTTATTTCTTCAATACGCGCCCGATTAAAGAGCATTTCCGTGGCGCAGGTTTGGGGACGACAGCGTCTACTTGGGCGCCTGCCGCGCTTGCGCCTACCGAAGTGCCCGGCGCACTGAAAAGGCCGGTGAGCATCACGATCATCGCTTACCTCGCGCTGGTCGGCGCCTGCATGTTTCCGATTCTGAATATTTTGCATTTGCCGCTCACGTTTCTTAGCTTCTTTTTCACCGGTGGAAAAGCCGCGTTGATCATCAGCGGTTACATGTCCGTGCAACTTCTGATGGCCTACGGTCTGCTGAAGCTGGAAAAGTGGGGCCGCAGCCTCGCCATCTACTATTTCAATTTCGCAATCTTCAATTCGATCATTTCCGTAATCCTGCCCGGCGCCCAAGCGCGTTACGAAGAAGCCACCACCGCCATGCAAACTTCGATGGGACTCCCTCCCACGCCGTTCCAGTTTCCGATCTGGTTCAGCCTGGTTTTCTCGCTGCCGATGATCGCCATTCAATTGTGGTTTGTAGTCACAAGCCGCCAGGCGTTTGAGGGTCCGCACAACCCACTCGCCTCGCGCTAGCCGCAGGCTAGCCGCGCCCCAGCCTCGCGATATCCGAGCGAAGATTCGGCGCGCGCGGCTGGCGTAACTGCACGCGTCCGAAGTAGAATGTGTCGAGTCGTGTTTCTCCTTCCGTAATGCAAAATGCCCGAAAGCGTTGACGGGAGCGGGACTCGATGCGATAATCGCGGCCTTTGCTTGAGCCTAGAAGTGTGTCCCGGAGCGGCTGCGCGCA
>Ga0209169_10002193_pt1 | contig 11802 bp, 10 predicted proteins | sample HubBroMetageWRM4_FD_188346 | JGI IMG/M metagenome (GOLD analysis project Ga0209169, IMG submission 188346) | Warmed soil microbial communities from the Hubbard Brook experimental Forest, New Hampshire - Hubbard Brook CCASE Soil Metagenome WRM 4... | ecosystem: Environmental > Terrestrial > Soil...
GCGGCCGATGCGGATTTCGGCTGCCACATTTCTTTGTTTTCGGGCGGCCATTACCTGCTAGCTGCGTCCACAGCTACTCGGCCCCGTCCTCGTCTTCGTGCCATTTCTCTTTGTGTGGCCACTGCAGCCCCGGTGCCGACGGCCGCAGCCTGCGCTTCAACGTCAGCGGGCGTCTGGCCGGTCAGGGTTGGCTGGTTCACGTCGAGCGGGACGGACTCCGCGCTGATCACCGCGAGGGACGTCGGTTCCGGGGATGTGAACGCGTTCGGCGTCCAGTCGGTCAGCACCCGCAGCCGGTTGCCCGACAATGGCACCGGTTAGCCGGGACAGGTGCCGCGCGGCGTTGAAGCCGGCGAAACCTGCCCCGGACGATTAGCACTCTGCTTTTCTCATGCCGATCCGGCACCTCGTGCTCCTGCACGGTCAAGCCACGGGAGCCTGGCTGCCTGCTCAGCGGAGCGACTTGAACGAAGCGCGCATCTCGGCGGTGAACAGTTCGGGCTGCTCCCAGGCGGCGAAGTGGCCGCCTCGGTCGAGCCTGTTGTAGTGGATCAGGTTATGGGGATAGGCGCGCTCCGCCCAGCTTCGCGGGGCTTCATAGAGCTCGTCGGGGAAGACGCTGATCGCGAACGGGATCGTGATCGGCTTGGCGTCGAAGAAGTCCGCCTTGTTCTCCCAGTAAAGCCGGGCGGAGGAAATCCCGGTGTTCGTCAGCCAGTAGAGCGTGATGTTGTCCAGGAGATCGTCTCGTGTCAGGGCGCTGCTGTAGGTTCCCTGCAGGACCTGTTCCACGAGGCCGGGCTGGCCGGTGCCGTCGCCGTGATCCAGCATGAACGACGCCAGGTCGGCCGGTGAGTCCGCAAGGCCGTACAGCGTCTGCGGGCGCGTGGTCATGATCAGCGCGTAGGCCACGTGCTGGGCGTAGAAGGTGCTCAGCTGGTCAAATGCGCGTTGCTCTTCGGCGGAGAGGTCCGGTGGCGGCGGATCGCCGCGCTTGACCGCGGTGTTGATGGCGGCGGGGGCGGTCCCGGGCATGTTGGAGTGGATGCCGGCCAGCTCGGGTGCTGCCTGGATGCCCATCGTCTGGGTGACGGCGGCCCCCCAGTCACCGCCCTGGGCGACGAACCGGGTGTACCCGAGCCGCTTCATCAGCTCGACCCAGGCTCGCGCGGTGCGGCCCGGATCCCACCCGGTCTCGGTCGGCTTGGCGGAGAACCCGTATCCCGGCAGCGAGGGAATCACCAGGTGGAACGCGTCGTCCGCGCTCGCGCCGTACGCCGTGGGATTGGTGAGCGGCTCGATGATCTTCAGCTGCTCGATGATCGAGCCGGGCCACCCGTGCGTGACGATCAGCGGCAGCGCGTTCTCGTGCTGGGAGCGGACGTGGATGAAGTGGATGTCCAGCCCGTCGATCTCGGTCATGAAGTTCGGCAGGTCGTTCAGTCTCGCCTCGCACTTGCGCCAGTCGTAGCCCGTCTCCCAGTAACGCGCGAGTTCTTGCATCATCGCCAGCCGCACGCCTTGCGAGTCGTCGGCGACCGTCTCGCCGTCAGGCCACCTGGTCGCGGCGATTCGCCGCCGAAGGTCGGCGATTGCTTCTTCGGGCATGGCCACGCGGAAGGGCCGGATTTCAGATTCGCTGGACATGAGTCGTCCTCCTTGGCGGGTCCTCGGCTGTGCCCACAGCCGCCTCCGTGGGGTTGCACCAGGTATGACGCTACGAGCGCAGCGGCCGCATCACCCCAGGGGAATACCCTGGTTTCGCACGGGAACAACCCTTGTTCGCTGGCCCTGGCAGTCTGCCGGCGGGGATCCCCATTCCGGATTGTGGGGTTCACCCGATTGTCCGCGCGCCGCCGGCTCGCAATCATCGGTGCGTGGCGAGCGGGATCCTGATCGTCGACGACAGTCCGCGCTTCCGTGCGATGGCGGCCGGACTGCTCGCCGAGCGCGGTTTCGACGTGCTCGCGATGGTCGAGGACGGGGAGCAGGCCCTGGCTGCCGTCGTCACGGATGCCCGGACGGGATACTCCTGGACATCAACCTCCCGGGCCGGGATGGCTTCGCGGTGGCCGCGGCCCTGGCCGCCGCCTGCCCGCACGCCCGGATCGTGCTGACCTCCGCGGCCTACGCCCGCCTGCCCGACGGCGTGCTGCAGGACTGTGCCGCGTCGGCGTTCGTGGCCAAGGAGGACCTGACCGCCGCCGACCTCGGCAGGCTTTTCACGATGCCCGCAGGTACGTGAGCACGGCCAGTACCCGCCGGTGTGCCTCGGCCGACTGGTGCAGCTTGAGCTTGTCGAAGATGCTGGTCACGTGCCGCTCGACCGCGGCCACGGTGACCACGAGCTCACTCGCGATGCCACCGTTGGAACGGCCCTCGGCGATCAGCGCCAGCACCTGCCGCTCCCGCCGGGTCAGGTTGTCCAGCGGGCCGGCCTTCCGCTGGCGCCCCACGAGTCGCGCGACCACGTCCGGGTCGAGCACCGAACCCCCCTCGGCCACACGGCGTACCGCGTCGGTGAACACGCGCAGGTCGCCGACCTTCTCCTTCAGCAGGTAGCCGACGCCCTGGGCACCGTCGGCGACGAGGTCGAACGCGTACGCGTCCTCCAGGAACTGAGAGAGGACCAGCACGCCGGTCGTGGGGCTGGCGGCCCGGGCCGCCAGCGCCGCCCGGAGGCCGTCGTCGCCATGATCGGGAGGCATCTGGATGTCGGCGATGATCAGATCCGGGTGGTGAGCGTCGGTCATCGGCCCGAGATCGCGCGCGTCGCCCACGGTGCCGACCACCTCGAACCCGCCCTCCTCGAGGACGCGCACGATGCCCTCACGGACGAAGGGCTGGTCCTCGCCCACGATGATGCGAATCGGCCGGCCCGGGGTCACGGTCTAAAGGGTTTGCTGGTCAGGGCCGAGAACGGGCCACTGGATGAATTCTCCGGCGCCCGGATCGATCTGCTCCGCGGGCAGATCGCGTTCTTCTCGGGCCTGAGCAGCGACGCTCCCCCACTGCTGCTCAAAGCGGCAAAGCGGCTCGAATCGCTCGACCTCGACATGGCGCGCGAGACCTACCTGAACGCGTGGATGGCCGCCCTGTTCGCAGGGCGTTTCGCCGGGGCCGGCGACCTGGCTGAGGTCTCTCAGGCCGCCCTGGCCCTGCCAGGCCCGGCGCGCCCTCCGGGCCTGGCCGATCTGGTGCTCGGCGGGCTGGCGCTGCTGGTCACCGAGGGACCGGCCGTGGCAGCACCGTCCTTGCAGCAAGCCGCCAGTGCCTTTGCCGGCGCAGGCATCTCCGCCGAGGAAAGGATGCGGTGGGGCTGGCTGGGTCAGGCGGCTGCCAGCGCGTTGTGGGACGACGTCACCCGGCGCGCGATCCTGGTCCAGCAGGTCCAGCTCGCCCGTGACGCCGGCGCGCTCGACCAGCTGCCCATCGACCTGGGCTCTCTGGGCACAGACGCCGCCTGGCGCGGCGACTTCGCGACGGCCACGGCGCTGATCGATGAGACCGCTGCGGTCTGCGCGGCAACCGGGGCTCGCAGTGCGCCATACGCCGCGATGCTGATGGCGTCCCTGCGGGGTGACCACGCCGAGGCTGTCCCGCTGATCGAGGCCACCATCGCCGAGGCGGCAGCCGGAGGCCATGGAGCCGCGGCGACCTACGCGCACTGGGCGGCCGCGATCTTGAACAACGGCCTCGGCCACTACGCCGACGCGCTGGCGGCGGCCCAGTACGCCAGCCAGGAGCCCCCGGCGCTCTACATGTCCACGTGGGCGCTTCCGGAACTGGTCGAGGCAGCGGCGCGCTGCGGGAAGATCCAGCTTGCCGCCGGTGCCCTGGAGCGGCTGGCGGAAACGACGCGGCCCGGGGGCACCGACCTCGGCCTGGGGATCGAGGCGCGCTCACGGGCGCTGGTGAGCGACGGCGCGGCCGCCGAAGGCCTCTATCGCGAGGCAATCGACCGGCTCGGCCGCACCCAGCTCCGCCCGGAGCTCGCCCGGGCTCATCTGCTCTACGGCGAGTGGCTGCGCCGCGCTGGCAGACGCACCGACGCACGCGAGCAGCTCCGGGAGGCCTACGAGATGCTGACCGTCATGGGCGTCGGGGGGTTCGCCGAGCGCGCCCGCCACGAGCTGCTGGCCACCGGGGAGAACGTGCGCAAGCGGAGGGTCGAGACGACGGGCGATCTCACCGCGCAGGAGGCGCAGATCGCCCGGCTCGCCGGTGACGGGCTGTCGAATCAGGAGATCAGCACCCAGCTGTTCCTGAGCCCGCGCACCGTCGAGTGGCACCTGCGCAAGGTCTTCGCCAAGCTCGGCATCAGCTCGCGCAGGCAGCTTCGCGGGGCGCTGCCTGACGCCAGTCACAGGTCGAGGACCAGATCGTCGCGTGGCTGCGAGCAGCAGATCAGCACGTTGCCGTCGGCGGGATCATCGACCGGGTCGGGGGCATAGCCGACAGTTCCGGACATGATGGCCGTCTCGCAGGTGTGGCACACCCCGGTGCGGCACGACCAGCGCACTGGCACGTCGCAGGCTTCGGCGAACTCGAGCAGGCTGGCGTAGCCGGGGCCCCAGGGCGCGGTCAGGTCGCTGCGCGCGAAGGAAACCAGAGGGCCGCTGCCTGGCTGGCCGGCGGGCGGATGCGGCTTCCGGGCGGGCGCGGGTGCGATGCCGGGTGTCTGCGCGGGCCCGGCGCCGAAGACCTCGGTGCGGATGCGGGCGGCCTGGATACCGGCCACGGCCAGGGCAGCGGACATGTCTGCCATGAACGCAGGGGGGCCGCACAGGTAGGCATCGGCGTCGCTGGGCAGGTCCAGGGCGGCAAGGACCGGCGCCGACAGGCGTCCCGCCGTGTCATAGTCGCGGCCCTGAACATCATCAGGGCCGGGGCTGCTGTAGCAGACGTCCCGGTGCGCGCTCGGAAGCGCGGCCAGCAGGGCGCGGGATTCGGCCGCGAACGGCTCATCGGCGCGGCGGCGCGCGCCGTGCAGCCACCAGATGTCCCGGCTGGACCGCGCGGCGGCCAGCGTGTGCAGCATGGCCAGCACCGGTGTCGCGCCGACGCCCGCGCTGGTCAGCACGACCGGCGTCTTGCCCGGGCGCAGCGTGAAGGTGCCGCGCGGGGCGGCCACTTCCAGCAGGTCACCCACGCGCACCCGGGCGTGCAGGTACTGGCTGGCGGCGCCGTGTTCCTCCCGCTTGACACTGATGCGGTAGTCCGGGGCGCCCGGGGGTCCCGACAGCGAGTAGCTGCGCAGCAGCGGCCGCCCGGCGGGGTCCGGGTGCAGGCGCAGGGTCAGGAACTGCCCGGGCAGGGCGGCCGGGACGCTCCCGCCCCCGGGGTCGGCCAGGTGCAGCGAGATGACCGTGTCGCTCTCCCGGCCGATTCCGGTCACGGCGAGCTGCCGGAACCCGGGCCACGCCGGCGGCGGGCTTTCGTCGGCCAGGCCCGCATTGCCGGCGGCCTTCCCGGGCTGGTCCAGCATCTCCTGGAACGAGGTCTTCCACCCGCCGCTGAGAGCCGGGATACGCAGCGCACGCAGCAACTGCTGCCGGGAGTGCCCGGGCAGGTACAGCAGGGCGTCCGTGTCCGCGACCGTCATGGCCTGCGGGCCGGAGGCAAGCTTGATGATCTCCTGCCCGGCCTTCACCGGGCCCTCGGTCAGCACCCGGAAATAGAACCCGGGCCGGTGATGGGAAACCAGCAGCGCCGGTATCCGGGGATCATCCATCCGGATACCCACCCGGAAGCAGGTGACCCGCGGCTGGGTTACCTCGAAGACAGCGCCGCCGATCTGGTACCGGTCGCCGATGCACACCTGATCGTCGGACAGTCCCTGCACGGTGAAGTTCTCGCCGAACTGCCCGTACTCGAAGTCGTCCCGGCCCAGCTCCTTCTGCCAGTACTGGTAGGACTCGATCTGGTAGACGAACACCGCCCGCTGCTCGCCGCCGTGCCCGGCCAGGTCGCCCTGCCCGTCACCGTCGATGTTGAGCCGCCGCACCATCCGCGGCCCGGTGACCGGCTTCTTCCACACCGCCGTGTGCACCGTCTTGCCCTGCCAGGTCACGTCCTGTGGCATCCCCACATTGACCGACAGCAGAGCGCCGGCGCGCTCCCCCGAAGTCACCATCTCCTCACCTTCGCACGCGGTCGGCCAGCTCGCGCCCTTGGAGTCCCTGGCCGGCTCCCTGGCCCGGGGCGGGCTCGGCGGGACCAGGGCTCCAGCCCGGGGTCTCTACGGGCGCGACCAGCCGTCCTCAGCGACGACCATGAAGGCCAGCGATTCGGGCGTACGGGACGGTGACTGATGAACGGCTACGACTACGACGTCATCGTGCTAGGCCCACGGAGGAGACATGTCCACGCCACTTGCACTGACGGGCCAGGTCGTCGTCGTGATCGGCGGCGGCTCGGGCATCGGGCGCCAGACCGCCCGCCTGGCTCATGACGAAGGAGCCGACATCATCCTCACCGGCCGCGATCCCGGCCGGCTCGAACGCGCCGCCGCCGAACTCGGCGCGCTCAGCACCTCGGCCTTCGACGCCACCGATCCCGCCGCCTTGCAGCGGTTCTTCACCGGCCTGCCCGGGCAGATCGACCACGTGATGGTCACCGCCGGCAGCCAGTACTACGCCCCGCTGGCCGAGATCGACTTCGAGGCGGCCCGCCGGAACCTGGACGAGCATCTGCTGCTGCCCCTGCAGATCGGCCGGGATGCCGCCGGACGGGTCCGGCCCGGCGGCACGCTGATCTTCATGACCGGCACCGGCGCCCGGCGCCCGGGTCCCGGCCTGGCCGTCGCGGCCATCGCCTGCGCCGCGGTCCCGGCCATCGCCGCCAACCTGGCCGTCGAGATCGCCCCGGTCCGGGTCAACCTCATAGCGGCCGGGTTCGTCGACACGCCCTTGTCCGCCCGGCTGCTGGGCGATGATCTCGAAGAACGGCGCCGTCAGCTCCGCGCCACGCTGCCGATCAGGCGGGTGGTCGGGCCGGACGACGTGGCCTCGCTGGCCGTGCACCTCATGACCAACACCGCGGTCACCGGCGCGACGTACGACATCGACGGCGGTGAGCAGTTCGTTGCCAGTTAGGAGCGCCGCCGCCGAGGAGTGCCGCGGCCCCTGAGGAGGAGCTCAGCATGGAGTACCTGGTCACCATGACCACCCACGTCCCGCCCGGGACGGCGGAGCAGGCGGTCGATGACATCCGCAAGCGCGAGGCGGCCCGGTCGCGCGAGCTCGCGGCGGAGGGCCACCTGCTGCGGCTGTGGCGCCCGCCGCTGCAGCCGGGTGAATGGCGCACGCTCGGTTTGTTCGCCGCCGCCGACGGCGACGAGCTGGAGAGGGTGCTCGCCTCGATGCCGCTGCGGGTATGGCGCACCGACGAGGTGACGCCGCTGTCGCCGCACCCGAACGACCCCGGGCCGGGCGCGGTGAGACAGCCGTAACGCGCCGCCGGACGAGCGGGTACCGCCGGACGAGCGGGTACCGCCGGACGAGCGGGTACCGCCGGACGAGCGGGTACCGCCGGACGAGCGGGTACCGCCGGACGAGCGGGTGCCGCCGGACGAGCGGGTGCCGCCGGACGAGCGGGTGCCGCCGGCCCCCGGCTACAGCCGGGAGGTGAGCTCGGCCACGATGTCCGCCGTTGACTGTGACTCCCTGGTGAGTGCAACGCCCTGTCCGGCCCACATCGAGAGTGCTTCGATGTCGCCGGTCGTCCCGACCATCGGCGGCGCTCCCTCGTAACGAACGATTGCTTCGCCGGAGGCGAGATGGGCGATCACGTCGCCTATTCCTGGCCGCTGGTCGTCTGGTGGGCAGCCCGCGGCTTCCCAGGCCTTGGCCGTTGAGTTGCGGAGCGCGCGGTGGGGAGAGTCGGGCCACCCGACGTCGTACAGGTTGGGGTACCACTGCGGGTCAGTCTCGGCCGCGGCGATCAGCGCGCGCCGGTAGTCCTCGTGGATCGGCATCTCTTCAGCCAGCAGGAACCGCGTGCCCACCCAGGCGGCCTGAGCGCCCAGGGCGAACACCGCGGCGACTCCGCGAGCGTCAGCGATTCCTCCGGCTGCGATCACCGGCACGGGCGCCACCGCGTCCACCACGGCGGGCACCAGCGGCAGCGTCGCGACGGTACTCCCCACGTGCCCACCGGCCTCCCAGCCCTGCGCTACGATCACGTCCACGCCGGACTCGACTGCCCGTCGTGCCTCCTCGGCACTGCCGACCGTGTGCATGACAACGCCCCCGGCATCGTGCACCGCTTCGACGTAGCCGCCGGGATCTCCCAAGAAAAACGAGACGATCCGCAAGCCGGCGTCAAGGGCTTGGTCAAGGCGACGGTGACGATCGTCGGTGAGGACGAGGTTGCCGCCGAACGGCCGCGCGGTCAGCGCCGCCGTCTCCCGCACGACGGCCCCGACGTCGCCGGACCAGGTCAGCGTCAGCATGCCAAGCGCGCCGGCGTTCGAGACCGCCGCGGCGGCCTGGGGAATGTCCACCATGGCTGCCTGAACGATCGGCTGCTCGATCCCGAGCAGCTCGCACACTGGCGTCTTCACTGCTGTCGCCCCCTTCGTGATTCTTTGCTGATCATCAGGTAGCAGCCTTGCATGCCTACCGTCTACTGTCGCCTTCCGGAACGCGGTTCGCACCGGTGGGAAGCCCTGGCCAGAACCCTGGTGCGAATAGCCCTAGTGGTCCAGGTCCGGCCGGATCAGGTACTTCTGGCCGGTGGCCTGCTGCGCATAAGCGGCGAGGCTGTCCAGGGCCAGCGCCCCTGGCAGCGAGACCTCCGCGGCATAAGTGCTGGCAAACGTGGTCTTGAGCCCGGCCGCCACCCGCTCGCGCAGCCGGAGCAGGCCCTCGAGCCCGATCTTGCCGAGGAACGGCGTGAGCAGCCAGCCGCCGATGCCCCAGGCCAGGCCGTAGTTGCGGGTCAGTTCGGTCGGGCTCTTGTCGAGCGAACCGTAGATGTAGACCTGCTTGTGCACCGCCGATCCGTACCGGCTGTAGCTGGTGGCCGTCGCGTTCGCCGCCGCCTCCATGCAGGACAGGATCTGGCTGGCGAGCTTGCCACCGCCAGTGGCGTCGAAGCCCAGCGTCGCGCCAGTATGGGTGAGGGCGGCAGTCAGGTCGTCCATGAACTCTGGCTTGCTGGAGTCGCAGACGAACGCGGCGCCCGCGGCGCGCAGCAGTTCCTCCTGCTCGCGCTTGCGCACGATGTTCACAAGCGGGATCTGATCTTCCTGGCAGAGCCGGTTGAGCATCTGGCCGAGGTTGGAGGCAGCGGCGGTGTGCACCAGCGCCACATGGCCCTCCATCTGCATCGTCTCGATCATGCCGAGCGCCGTCATCGGGTTCACGAACGCAGACGCACCGTCGGCAGCCGTCGCATCTGGCGGCAGTTCCAGGCAGAAGGCGGGGTCCACGGCACGGTACTCGGCGTACATCGCGCCGCCGGCGGCGGCGACCTTCTTGCCGAGCAGCCGCTGCGCCGCGTCGGCGGCACCCGCCGCCACTACGGTCCCCGCCCCTTCGTTGCCGACCGGCATCGACTCGCCGACCCGCGCGGTCAGCCCCCGCATCGCCGCGTCCGGGATCAGCGCGGTGACCACGGGCCGGTCAGGCGTGCCCGCCGAAGTCGCGGTGCTCACGTCCGCTCCGGCCAGCAGCAGACCCAGGTCGGACGGATTGACCGGGGCCGCCTCGATCCGCACCAGCACCTCGTTCGGGCCCGGCTCCGGTACCGGGACGGTGGCCAGGGACAGCTCGAGCGTGTGGTCGGAACGGACCAGAGACTGCAGTTGCAATGCCTCGGCTGGGATCTGGGCTGCCATCGGGTCAGCTCCTTATCGTCGTCTCCCGGTGATGCTAACCAGGAGTTTGCCTCGCTGAGCCAAACCTGGATACTGCCTCCATTCCGCCCTTACTCTTCCCGTGTGAGATCAACGTCTGCGCCGGGCGCCAACGTCGCCAAGCCGGAAGTGGCCGCCGCCGTGCGCCTGATGCACCGCCGCCATGGCTGGAGCCTGACGGCTGGCACGAGTCTGTTTGCGTTCGGCCTTGGCTACGGCTGCATCGTTAACGGCAATAACGAGGGAGCGGCCGCTCCACCGTGGTTCGTCGACCTGACCATCGCGCTGGCCGCGCTGATTGTCGTGAGCATCATCGCGGTGGTGGCGTATCACCTGCGGCTGCGGCGCACGCCGCTGGCGGTCCTGACAGAGGCCGCCCCACTCGCCGCACGCCACCCGCACGGCCCGCATAGCCACCACTACCCGCCCCGGCACCTCCTCACGTGGGTGCTGCGCTGGATCGGGATGGTGGTGATCCTGTTCGTGGCGGTGATCAGCGTGCCAGCCGTGGTGGACGGGACGGCGTACCTGACCGGTCTCGAAAAAACGGTCACCTTCGACCCGACCTCCCATCAGACAAACTGCGACCGGTACAGCTGCCAGACGGTCACCGACGGCACCCTGGAGACCGGCGGTGCCGGCATCAGCGCAAGCTGGCAGAACGTGGTACCGCTGGGCAAGCCCTTCAAGATCCGCGAACCGGTGTGGAAGTGGGGACTTGGCCTGGCGCTGATCGACAGCGACGGCACAGCCGTCATCGCCATCGCCATCAGCCTGCTGATCGAAGGCGCCGCCGTCCTGGTGGTGATCCAAATGACCAGGCTGGCGCTCAACTGGCGACGGTACCGGCAGCGACACAGCGAAGTGGCGCCCGCGTCAGCCGCCTGACTCCACATGGCGTGGTGGAGACCAGATGCGGAGCCACCGAGAGAGGAATGCCTCCCGGGCGGCTCGCGTTGACGGGCTGGTGAAGAAGATTGGCTTCCTGTCGTTCGGGCACTGGTCGGCATCACCCGGCTCACAGACGCGGTCGGGGTCTGACGCCCTGCTGCAGTCGATTGACCTTGCGGTCGCCGCCGAGGAGCTTGGCGCCGACGGTGCGTACTTCCGCGTGCACCACTTCGCACGGCAGCTGGGTTCTCCTTTCCCGCTGCTGGCCGCCGTCGGCGCCCGGACCAGCCGCATCGAGATCGGCACGGCAGTCATTGACATGCGGTACGAGAACCCGCTGTACATGGCCGAGGACGCAGGCGCGGCCGACCTCATAGCAGGCGGCCGCCTCCAGCTCGGGATCAGCCGTGGCTCGCCGGAGCAGGTAATCGACGGCTGGCGGTACTTCGGCTACCAGCCCCAGGAAGGCCAGACAGACGCCGACATGGCCCGCGGCCACGCCGAGGTGCTGCTCCAGGTGCTGCGCGGCGAGGGTTTCGCGCAGCCAAGTCCCCGGCCGATGTTTCCGAACCCGCCCGGCCTGCTGAGGGTTGAGCCGCACTCAGAAGGGCTGCGGGAGCGCATCTGGTGGGGCGCTGGGTCACAGCGGACCGCCGCGTGGGCGGCCGAGCTGGGCATGAACCTGCAGAGCTCCACGCTGATCAATAACGAGTCGGACAAGCCCTTTCACCTGCAGCAGGCTGAGCAGATCCAGTCCTTCCGCGACGCATGGCAAAAGGCTGGCCACGAGCGCGAGCCGCGGGTGTCGGTGAGCCGGAGCATCCTCCCCCTCGTCGACGACCGGGACCGGGCGTACTTCGGCCGGCGGAACACCGGCACCGACGAGATCGGGTTCATCGACCCGCAGACGCAGGCGATCTTCGGCCGCACGTACGCGGCCGAGCCGGACATGCTGATCAGCCAGCTCAAAGAGGACCAGGCGATCGCGGCCGCTGACACGCTGCTGGTCACCGTGCCTAACCAGCTCGGCGTCGACTACAACGCCCACA
>Ga0209169_10002195_pt1 | contig 11801 bp, 10 predicted proteins | sample HubBroMetageWRM4_FD_188346 | JGI IMG/M metagenome (GOLD analysis project Ga0209169, IMG submission 188346) | Warmed soil microbial communities from the Hubbard Brook experimental Forest, New Hampshire - Hubbard Brook CCASE Soil Metagenome WRM 4... | ecosystem: Environmental > Terrestrial > Soil...
CCTGGGCCACGCTTATTATGAGGACGGGCGTGCTCGCCGGGCCAAATCCGTCCGACTGCGCCGACTGCGCCAGCTGGGAGGTGCCTGTGGCGACGGAACCGCAGGATCCCACTGCCGGATGGGCGGCATTTGGCGGCCATCTGCGGGCCTCGGACGCTGACCGCGAGCGGGTGATTGAATTCCTGAAGGCTGCGTTCGTGCAGCGTCGGCTGAGCCAGAGCGATCTGACCGGGCGGGTTGGCCAGGTGCTTGAGTCGAGGACCTACGCCGAGCTGGCCGGGGCAACGTCCGGCATCCCGGCCAGGCGAGCGGACACTCCGCGGCCACGCCAGCCCGTCGCGCCGGTGCGGCCGCGGCAGCCCGCAGCGCCGGTGCGCGCCAGGCCGGTCAGCTGGAAGGTCGTCGCCTGGGTGGTCAGCGTGATCATCGTGGCGCCTGGACTGGCCGTCGCCTTCTTCGACACGTACTACGGCAGTTTCTTTATCCTTCTTTTGTTCGGTTTCGTCGCGTCTGGGCTGGTCGGCTCGCCCGGGACACCGAGAGCTGACCGCCGCAACGTGTACTGAGCCGCGCCGGCGCCCCGGATGCGGCGCACTTATGGCGCCCGGATTCGGCGCACTTATACTGCCGCATGGCTTCTGAGCGCATGATCATCCGCCCGGGGTCGCTCCTTGATGTGGTGACCGGAGAGGCGCTGGCTGGCCGCGCCATTGTCATCGAGCGCAATCGCATCGTCGACGTGACCAGTGCCGGCGATGCCCCGGCGGAGGGACCCGCCGTTGTGGATCTGCCGGACCATACGCTGCTGCCCGGCCTGATCGACTGTCATGCACACCTGGTGGGCGAGCCCGACGACGGCCAGGGTTACGCGGGGATGCTGGCGCGGACCGGCGCCCAGGAGGCACTGTCGGGGGCACGGAATGCGCGGGACACGTTGCGGGCGGGCTTCACGACGGTGCGCGATGTGGGCACGTTCCGGGCATTTGTCGACGTCGCGCTGCGAGACGCCATCAACGCGGGCTGGCTGCCCGGTCCCCGGATGCGCGTCGCCGGGGCGTACGTGACCTGCTCGGGCGGCGGAGGCGACATCACCGGGCTGGCCCCGGACGTCGACGCGGTCGTGCCTTACGAGCTCCGCGTCGGTGTGGTCAACTCGGTCGACGACGTGCGCCGCGCGGTGCGACGCGTGCTGCAGGGCGGCGCGGACCTGGTGAAGCTGATCGCTACCGGCGCCGTGATGACGACCGGAGGCGTACCCGGCGCCCCCGAACTCACCGAAGAACAGATCCGCGCCGCCGTCGAGGAAGCGTCCTTGTCCGGCGCGGACGTCGCCGCGCACGCGCACGGCGCGGAAGGCATCAAGCGCGCCGTGCGCGGCGGCGTGCGCTCGGTCGAGCATGGGTCGCTGATGGACGACGAAGCGATCCAGCTGATGGCGGACGCGGGGACGTTCCTGGTGGCGGACGTCTACTGCGGCGACTACATCGCTGAGGTCGGCCGGCAGCAGGGCTGGCGCGCCGACGTCCTCCGCAAGAACGACGAGACAACCCTCGCCCAGCGGCAGGGGTTCACCAAATGCCTGCAGGCCGGCGTGCGCATCGCGTTCGGCACCGACAGCGGCATCTACCCGCACGGCCTGAACGCCCGCCAGTTCGCCTATCAAGTGCGCTGTGGCCAGAGCACGCTGGAGGCGATCCGCTCTGCGACCCTGCACGCAGCTGAACTGCTGCGCTGGGAGAACCAGGTCGGCCGCATCCAGGCTGGCTACCTCGCGGACATGATTGCCGTGCCGGGAAACCCGCTGCACGACATTCGCCTGCTGGAACATCCCGACTTCGTCGTCAAGGACGGAGCCCTCGTGCGCCACGGCCCGGCAGATCGATAACCCCGGCGCCCGGCGATACCTTCGCCGGTCAGGTGGCCGTAGCCGCTACCGGGAAGGCGGGCCCAGGCCGGCCGCCTTGGCTCCAGCCTCCGCCAGCGCCGCCGCCATCATGTCCGCGGCCCGCCCGGCCGCCGACAGCGCCTCGGACACCTCAGCCAGCACGCCGTCGGGGTCGCCGCCGGTGCCGCGCGAGATCTGGCCGTCCTCACGCTGCGCGACCAGGAACCGCGCGAGCTGCTCGCACAGCTCGGGCAGCTGGTGGCCCATCAGCGCCAGCCGGCCGACGACCTCGCGAGCTTCGCCCGGACCGGACAGTTCCCCGGCATCAGCCATCAGCTGGTTCAGCGCCCGGCAAGCCTCCACCGCCTGCGTGGCCACCTCGCCGATCGTCATCGTGGCGGCCAGCTCGTTGACGTACCCCGGCGCGGGATCCGGCCGGGACCGGGCCAGCGCCGCGGCCTCGGTGTCATCCCCGGAGCCGTACGGCTGAACTTTCCTGGGCATCTTTCTCCACGGTTGAGGGCGCGGACCTGGGAACCCCCACTCCAACCCGGTGGCCGCAGCGAGTATTTCCCGGCAAGACAGGCACCTGCAGGCCCGCAGCTAACAAGTATGCCGGGACCCGGGACCATCCAGGTCGCCCGTTCCGGCTGCGCAGCGTTGAGGTCCCCGCCCGCTAGTGTGGCCAGGTGAACGAGACAACGGATCGTGACGGCGGAACCCGTGCCGGAATAGAGCAGCACTGGCAGGCCTCCGAGAGCGGGGACGCCGACACCGAGCACGCGATCTACGCTGCCGACGCGATCCTGGACTATCCGCAGTCCGGGGAGCGGTTCCGGGGCCGGGCGACGATCCAGGCGCAGCGCGGCGGGCACCCGGCTGAACGCCACTTCAGGGTGCTGCGGATCCGCGGCGGTGGCGACCTGTGGGTGAGCGAGGTCGTGATCACCTACGACGGCGCGCCAACCTACTCGGTAAGCGTCATGGAGTTCACCGGCGATCAGGTGGCGCACGAGACCCAGTACTTCGCCGACCCGTTCCAGGCACCTGCCTCGCGGGCGGCGCTCTCCGAACCAATCCCGGACCGCGAGCGGTGATGGCTGGGGCCATGCGCGCTCAGCGGTTCCGCGTCCAGATCACGGCAGATTCTCGCGGGCACGCCGTTGTCGCGGTTCCGTTCGACCCGGACGAGGCGTGGGGTGCCAAAGCCGTGCATCACGTGGCCGGTACGGTCAACGGCTGCCGGGTACGGGTGACGCTCGCGCCTGGCGACGGCGGATGGGCATTCACCCTGAACCCTTCGAGGATGCGCGGCACGGGTATTGAGGTCGGCTCCGACGCGACCGTCGAGTTGGCGCCGGAGGGCCCGCAGCGCGGCGATCTTGCCGATGACGTCGCTGCGGCACTGGCGGCCACCCCGGCCGCTGGGGCCTTTTTCGACACGCTGGCGCAGTTCTACCGCAGGGCCTACCTGCGTTATATCGATGCGACGACCCGCCGGCCGGACCTCCGCGCGGCCCGCATCGCTGAGGTAGTGAGCCTGCTCGCGGACGGGATCAAGGAACGGCCACGACCGTCGGTGCATTAGCCGGTCATCAGGACGGACCTGGCGGTTCGATCAGCTAGCCGCGGCCGGCGCACACTGAAGGCATGAGACCGCGACACGCGGGTAGCGCAGAGCGGTGGCTGGGGCGATGGCTCGGGGCGACCTCGATCTGCGGCGCGCTGGCGCTCGGATGTCTGGTCCCGGCCTACCGGCTCGGTGACCCGTTTATCGACGCCGCGCATCCGCTCGCCGTGGTTCTCGGGGGGTTCGGTTACTTCTTCCTCGTCAACGGGCTCGTGATCGGGTTATCGGGTCTGGTGATCTGGGTTCGGGACAGGCGGCAGAGCGGCGAGTAATAGCGGTGGCTGCTGCGCGTGCGCGCCGTGACAGCGGCGTGTGCGGGTCATGACAGAGCCGCCGGCCACGCTGCATCGCATGGATCCGCAATCGCCCGCGATCTGCACCGAGGGGCTGGTCAAGCGGTACGGGAAGACCACCGCGCTGGCCGGCCTCGACCTCGCCGTCCCGCCCGGGACGGTGCAGGGGGTGCTCGGGCCGAACGGCGCGGGCAAGACCACGCTCGTCCGCATCCTGGCCACGCTGCTGCGTCCCGACGCCGGCCGCGCCCGGGTGGGCGGGTTCGACGTCGCCAGGCAGCCGGACAAAGTACGGAAGCTGATCGCGCTCACCGGGCAGTTCGCCGCCGTCGACGAGGACCTGACCGGGCGGGAGAACCTGCTGCTGATCGCGAGGCTGCTGGAGCTCGGGCGCAAGGCGGCCCGAAGGCGCGCCGACGAGCTGCTCGATCGGTTCGGCCTGGCCGAGGCCGGCGGGCGGCTGGCCAAGACCTATTCCGGCGGCATGCGCAGACGGCTGGACCTGGCGATGGGCCTGGCAGGCGAGCCACAGGTGCTGTTTCTCGACGAGCCCACGACGGGGCTTGACCCCCGCGCGCGGGGCGACGTCTGGGACATGATCCGCGATCTGGCGGCCGCGGGCACGGCCGTCCTGCTTACCACCCAGGACCTGGACGAGGCCGACCGCCTGGCCAGCCGGATCGCCGTGATCGACCGGGGACGGATGATCGACAGCGGGACCCCGGCCGAGCTCAAGGCCAAGGTCGGCGGGCAGAGCCTCGACGTCCGCCCGGCCGAGCCCGGCCAGCTGGCCAAGGTGGGCGCGATCGTGGCCGAGGCCGCGGGTGCCGATGCCGTGGCCCGCAGCGAACGCGACGGGGTGATCTCCGCTCCGCTCGCCCCGGGCGTCAGCGGCACCGAGGCGCTGGCAGCGGTGTCGCACCGGCTCGGCCAGGCCGGCATCGACGTAACCGAGCTCGGGCTGCGGCTGGCCAGCCTGGATGAGGTGTTCCTGACCCTGACCGGAGGCAGGCCATGAACCCGATCCGCGCGACCCGGCACGGGCTGACGCTGGCCTGGCGGAGCGTGACCAAGCTCCGGCACTCACCGGATCAGCTGCTCGACGTGATCATGTTCCCGATCGTGCTGGTGCTGGTGTTCGTGTTCCTGTTCGGCAACGCGGTGGCCGGCAGCACGCACGCGTACCTGCAGTATGTGCTGCCCGGGATCGCGGTGCAGGCGCTGATGTTCGCCTCGCTCGGCATCGGGCTCGGGCTCAACACCGACCTGCGCAACGGCATCTTCGACCGGTTCCGCAGCCTGCCGATCGCCCGCTCGGCGCCGCTGGTCGGCTACATCCTCGGCGACGTCGCGAAGTTCGTGCTGTCCCTGGTCCTGGTGTTCGCGCTGGGCGCGATCGTGGGCTTCCGCACCCACGGCAGCGCGCTCGCGATCCTGGCCGCGTGCCTGCTCATCATGGCGTTCGCGTTCTCGGTGAGCTGGGTCACGGCCCTGCTCGGCCTGCTGGCCAAGAGCCCGGCGGCGGTGACCGCGTTCAGTTTCGTGCTGATCATGCCGCTGACGTTCGGCAGCAGCGTGTTCGTGCCCACCGGGCGGCTGCCGGGCTGGCTGCAGGCGTGGGTGAAGATCAACCCCGTAACCGACGTGTCCAATGCGGCCCGCGGGCTGATGCTGAGCCTGCCGCTGGGCGGAGCGGCCGCGGCCTCGCTGCTCTGGGCGCTCGGCATCGTCGTGGTGTTCGCGCCGCTCGCCACGTGGGTCTACCGCCGGCAGCAGGCCTAGGGCGCGCGCCTGCTGTGCAGTGACTCACAAGTGCGCCAGCGCGGTCGCGACCAGTTCGCGTGCCTTGGCTTTGCTCGGTCCGAGCTCGTCCACCTCCACGTTGACGCCCACTCCGCCCTCGACGGCACTCAGCGAGTATGACGGCCCCCCGCTGTCCGTGCTGAGCGAGAAAGCGTCGGCTCCGAGGCCAGGCACCGAGGTGAACCGTGTGGCGCCCGATTCCCCGGCGCCGGTGCCGAACTCCTTGGCTGCCTCATAGCCCGAGCGGGTGAACACCGAGAGGATGTAGCTTGGGCCGCCTTCCTCGGCCGACAGCTGCGTGTTGTAGAAGCACGACAGGCCGTCCCCGGGCGCGGAGGGAGGCTCCGACAGCGCGCCGAGCACCTGGGCGACGACGCTCGCGGGCACGAGCGAGCACACATGGATGCCGGACAGGCTGCGGTCGGCCTGCGCTGGCCCGGCCGACGGCAGGGACAGCGATGGCAGGGTCGGTGAGGACGCCCCCGGTCGGCCCGCCGCGCTGCTCGCTGACTGCCCGCCGGCACACCCGGTGAGTGCCAGGCACGAGGCAAGCGCCAGTGCGGCGACGCCGGAGCCGGCGGCTGCGATGCGGTGCTGATGGTTCATCTGCGCTCCAAATGGCCGTGCCTCCCCACCCGAGGGGGAGGTCGACCAGGAGAACGGCGTGGCGGCTGACCAGACATGACAGTTCTTGCCAGGCCCGTGCCATAGCGAACCGTTTCCGCGGACGGGCACGTCATTACCTTCAGTGGGGTATCGCTGGATTCACGGACATGGGCGGGAATCGACGTTGTTGATCATCGGCGTGGCAACGTCTGTTGGATGGCTGTTAGCCCTGTTCGCCGGCATGACCGCGGCTCGGTCACCGCGGCCCCGGGCCGGCCGGGCAGCCGTGCCCGTCGGCGCGATGCCGCCGGGTATGGACGAGCCGCCGGCGGTGGTCAGCCTGCTGGCCGGGAACCTCGATGCCTACGGCTACCCGGCCACGCTGCTGGACCTGGCCGCCCGCGGCTGGCTGCGGCTGGGTTGCCCCGAGGCGGGCCCGGCGGGGGCAGGCCCGGTGATGTGCGTGATCGTCGCCAGCCCGCCCCGCGACCAGCTCACGGACTACGAGCAGCGGGTCTACCAGCAGGTCTTGTCCCGCGCCGCGGGCCGTGGCGACGTCCCGGCCCGGGCTCTGTCCGACGGTTTCGCTGGCCCGGCGAGCGACAGCCTGAAGTCCGCCGAGGACCGGTTCATGGACTCGTTCACCTCCGAGGTCAAGGACGATTCCCGGCGGCGGGGCCTGTCGCGCCAGCGGCTGGGCGAGGGCGTGGGCTGCCTGCTCTGGCTCGCGGCGGCCGTTCCAGCGGTCAGCCTTGGCCTGGCCCTGCACGCCCGGCATTCGCACCTCGTCTGGGTAGCCGTGGTCGGCTTCGTCGTGGCTTGCTGTGCGGCGGGTGTCGCGGTCAAGGGCGAAAAACTGACTCCGGCGGGCTGCGCGGCGCTGGACCGGTGGCGGGCCGCCACTGACGGGCGGCGCGTGATGGCTCCCGTGATGTCGCCGGGATGGCCGGACCGGCAGGTCGCCTACGCGGTCGCGCTCGGCAGGGACCGCGCTGCGGCCCGGCTGTTCTCCGGGCGGCGAGGCAGGCCGCCCGGCAAGAAAATGTGGTCGAGCTACGGCGGGTCGTGGCGCGAGGTCACCATCGGTGACAGCCGAAGCTGCCTCGGCGGCCTCGGCCTGATGGTGACGCTGGTGCTGTGGGCGCTGGTCCCGGCCACGATCGCGGGGTTCGTGCTCAGCTCCGGAACCCTGAAGCTGGAGCTGCTCCTCGTGCTGGCCGTCGATGTCGCCCTGGCGCTGATCGCTTTCAGCAGGTACCAGAGCAAGCCCGGCTCCGCGGAATTCGACGGGCTCGTGCTCGAAGCCTGGACCGAGACCGTCTCTGACGAGAACAGCAGCACCGAAGTCCCGTATCTGGCGATCGACGACGGGGTGCGCGACCGCGCGTGGGTGTTCGCGGTCAGCAGCCAGCAGTACGCGGTCGGCATCCCGGGCACGGTCGTGCACGCCCTGGTCGACCCGCGGCGCGGCGCGCTGCGGGAGATCCGGCCGCTCGTGGCGGGCACACCGGACTGACCGCGGGCTACCCCAACCGCGCCCCTGTCAGTTCCCCGGCGAGCGCCGTCACCTCAGTGACCGCGGCGTCCGGACTCAGCTGGCCAGCCGGAACGCAGAGCCCCTCGTACTCGCCGTCCAGCGCGGCCCGTGCCGCCGCCCCGGCCCGGTGCACGTCCGGATTCCCCAGATCCGGGGCACCCCGGACGGCGGCGGCGTAGCCGAGCAGGCGCGCCGCGTCGGCCGCCCGGCCGTCGGCCAGGGCGAGGTCGGCGAGCGCCTCGGTCGCCCCGGCGATCGACGGCCGGTCCTGGATCAGCGACGGCTCGGCCGCCAGGGCCAGCCGGAACGCCTCGGCCAGGAACCCGCGCGCCTCGGGAAGCTGGCCGCACGAGACCGCGAGCCGGGCCAGGCCGGTCAGCGGCAGCAGCCGGATCCGGGAAGGCACCCCGGTTGTCTCGTCGAGGCGGCGCCGCGCCGCCGTCAGCAGTGCCCGCGCCCGGTCCGGGTCGCCGGTGTGCCGGCTGACCTCGCCGAGCCCGGCGTCGGCGAAGGCCAGGACCATGGCCGACAGGGCGGCGTGCCCGGCGACGGCGCCGTCGAGATCGGTGCGGGCTCCGGCAAGGTCGCCTGCCCGCAGCCGGATCATCCCGCGTTCGGCACGCATCCACGCCGCGTCGTCGCCCGCGCCGACCGCTTCGGCGAACGCGAGCGCCTGGTCGATCGCGGCGATCGCCGCGGCGTGATCGCCGCTGAGGCCGAGGCCGGAGCCCAGGTGGCGGACCGCGCCTGCCAGGCCCCAGCCGTCGCCGACCGCCGCGAACCCGTCCCTGGCCGTTGCGAAGTGCGTGGCAGCGGCCGGGGCGTCGCCGCGCACCTCCGCGGCGAACCCCCGGTACAGGTGGCCGCTGGCGGCCAGCCACGGGTCGGGGTGCTCGATCAGGTCGCCGAACTGGGCAGAGCCCGGCTCCTGGTGGCGCAGCAGCGCGAGGACGAGCGTCACGGTGGGATGCGGGGCGTCGCCGGCCAGCTCGGCGGCGCGGGCCGCGGAACGCCGCCCGCGCTCGAAGTCCTGGATCGCGAAGTGATGCATCGCATCGTGGCCGAACGCGGCCGCCAGGGCGGTGCGCGGCACGCGCCCGGCGTCGTCGGCGGTGGCTAGCGGGTTGCGTGGCACACGCCCGGCGTCGTCGGCCCCGGGCAGCCCCAGCGTGTCGCGCAGCCAGCCGGCCGCCTCGGCGTGGTTGCCGCTCATCGTCCAGTACCAGCCGAGCGCGGCCACCAGGCGCACGGCGGTCTCGGCGTCGGCGGAACCGACCGCATAGCGCAACGCCGCGCGGAGATTGCCCAGCTCATCGCGCAGCCAGGCCAGGTGGGCGAGCTGACCGCTGCCGCGAAGCTCCGAATCCGCGGCCTCGGCCCGGGCCAGGAAGTAACCCGCGTGAGCCCGCCGGAACCGGCCGGATTCACCCGCCTCGTCCAGCGCCGCCTCGGCGTACGCGCGGATGGTGTCCAGCATCCGGTACCGGGGTGGCGCGTCCAGCGCGTGCCTGAGCTCGGCGAACGACTTGTCTGCCAGCGCGCCGAGCAGCCCCACCACCGCGCCGGGCTGCAGGCTCTGGTCCGCGCACACCGCCTCGGCCGCCTCCGGTGTCGCGCCGCCAGCGAATACGGCGAGCCGGCGGGCCAGCGTGCGCTCGGCGCCGGTGAGCAGCTCCCAGCTCCACTCGACGACCGCGATCAGCGTCTGGTGCCGCGGCAGCGCGGCCCGGCTGCCGCCGGTCAGCAGCCGGAACCGGTCGTCGAGCCGCGCGGCGAGCTCCGTGGCCGGCAGCGTGCGCAGCCGGGCGCAGGCCAGCTCGATGGCCAGCGGCAGGCCATCGAGGCGGCGGCAGATCTCGGCCACCGCTGGCAGGTTCTCGGCGGTCAGCCGGAACCCGAACACCGCGGCCGCGGCCCGGTCGGCGAACAGCCGCAGCGCGGGGGAGTCGATGGCTTCTCCGAGGCCGACCGCGGGCGGCGGCACCGGCAGCGGCGCCACCGGGTAGACCCGCTCGCCCGTGGTGGTCAGCGGCTCGCGGGACGTGGCGAGGATCCGCATCCCAGGGCAGTCGCCCAGGAGGTCGTGGGCCAGCCGGGCGCAGGCGTCGAGCAGGTGCTCGCAGTTGTCGAGCACGATCAGCAGCTGTCGCCCGGCGAGTTGCGAGGCCAGCTCGGCCGCGACAGGCCGCAGGCCGAGCGCGGTGCAGACGGCCGCGGGGACCTCGGCCGGGTCCGTGATGCCCGCGAGCTCGACCAGCCAGACCCCGTCCCGGGCCTGCCAGCTGACCGCGAGCTCGGCGGCGAGCCGGGTCTTGCCCACCCCGCCGGGCCCGACGAGCGTGACCAGCCGCGCGTCCGCGAGCAATGCACGGACCTGTGTTAGATCCAGCTCCCGCCCGATGAAACTCGTGGTGGGCGTGGGGAAGTTGGTGGGGCGAGTGGTGCTGGTGGCGGGCGTGGGGATGTTGGTGGGGCGGGTGGTGCTGGTGGCAGGCGTGGGGAGGTTAGTGGGGCTGGTGGTGGTGGCGGCGGGCGTGGGGGAGGCGTAGGCGGTGGGCGTCGGGACCGCGGCGGGGGCGGTGGCTGGTGCGGCATGTCCGCGGAGGATCGCAGTGTGCAGGTCGCGGAGCGCGGGCGAGGGGTCGGTGCCGAGCGTCTCGGCAAGGGCACGGCGCAGGTCCTCGAACGCCGCAAGCGCCTCGGCCGGGCGGCCGTCGGCGGTCAGGGCCCGCAGGTAAAGCCCTGCCAGTCGCTCGTCCAGCGGATGCGCCAGCGTGAGTTCCCGCAGGCCGGCCACGAGCTGGCCACCGGCCAGGCCGGCGGCGAGCGCCAGCTCGGCGTGGTCCGCCACCGTGCGCAGGCGCAGTTCGGTGAGACGCGCGATCGTGGGGCCGGCGAACGGGGCGTCGGCAAGATCGGCCAGCGCGGCGCCCCGCCACAGGGCTAGCGCGCTGGCGAACCGGTCCGCCGCGGCGCCGGTGTCGCCCGCCTCCCGGCAGGCCCGGCCCTCGGCGGCAAGCCGCTCGAACTCCGCGACGTCGGTGGCCTCACCCGCTGCCGACAGCCGGTAGCCGGCGGGCAGCGACTCGACCCTGGCGGAGTCGCCCGGCGGCAGCGCGCGGCGCAGCCTGGACACCAGCGAGTGCAGGGCGTTACCGGCGCCGGGCGGCGGCCGCTCGCCCCAGATCGCGTCGGCCAGTGCCTGCGTGGTGACCAGATGGCCGTGGCTGAGGGCCAGGCGGGCCAGCAACGTCCGGAGCCGCGTGCCCGGGATCTGCACCGGCTGCCCGGCGTCGTCCCAGGCCTCGAAGGCGCCGAGCAACCCGATCCGCACCCGATCAGCCTCTCACGGCTGTCTCGAAGGGCGCTTACCTAAACAATGCGCTGTAGGCGTTGAGCGCGGGCTGCCCGCCAAGGTGGGCGTACAGCACCGTGGAGTCCCGTCCGATCTCGCCGGTGCGCACCAGGTCGATCAGCCCGGCCATGGACTTGCCCTCGTAGACCGGGTCGATGATCACGCCTTCCAGGCCCCCGGTGAGCCGGATCGCGTCGAGCGTGGACTTGACCGGGATGCCGTAATAATCCCCGGCCCAGCCGGGCAGCACGGTGATCTCGTCGTCGCGCAGATCCCGGCCGAGGCCGATAAGCGCCGCGGTGTTGCGGGCGATTTTCTCGACCTGGGCACGGGTCTCATCGAGCTTCGCGGACGCGTCGATGCCGATGACCCGGCGCGGCCGGGCCTGGCCCGCGAACCCGGCGATCATCCCGGCGTGGGTGGAGCCGGTGACGCTGCACACGATGATCGTGTCGAAGAACACCCCTAGCTGCTGCTCCTGCTGCTGTACCTCGTAGGCCCAGTTCGCGAAGCCGAGGCCGCCGAGCCTGTGATCGGAGGCACCGGCCGGGATCGGGTACGGCGTGCCGCCCTGCATGCGCACGTCCTCGATCGCCCGTTCCCAGCTGTTCTTGAAGCCGATGCCGAAGTCCGCGTCGACCAGGCGCACGTTGGCGCCCATGATCCGGGACAGCAGGATGTTGCCGACCCGG
>Ga0209169_10002196_pt1 | contig 11793 bp, 9 predicted proteins | sample HubBroMetageWRM4_FD_188346 | JGI IMG/M metagenome (GOLD analysis project Ga0209169, IMG submission 188346) | Warmed soil microbial communities from the Hubbard Brook experimental Forest, New Hampshire - Hubbard Brook CCASE Soil Metagenome WRM 4... | ecosystem: Environmental > Terrestrial > Soil...
CACAGGAAGGTGCGTTTTTCGATCGTGAGACAGTGCCACTGTTTGGCTGCGAAACCCGGGATGCTCTGGAACGGTGCCCAGTGATCCGAGCTCCACTCATAAAGAACCTGTTCGATGTTGTAGTTATAAGGTCCGCTACCGGCACGGACTCCAGCCGTCGCCAGGAACGGGTCGCTCCCGATCCGGAAGAACGCGATGTCTTCGCCGCCGGTCAGGGGTAGCTTGCCGTGCTCCGCGAACTGGCCGTCAACCCACCTGTAAATGGGGGCACCCGTGTTGCTGTCACCGCCGTTCATGTGAGCCGGCGTGTCCGGCAAGTCGCGCGACAGTTGCGGAATGACCAGGTACTGCGTGCCCGACAGCACGAAGGGGAGTACAGCACGGGCTCCCGAGGTCGAAAGGCGCTGATGTTCTTGGAGAAGCATACGGGGTCCGGGTGTAATCGTTCGTTGGCCGCCCGCTATCGCGCACGCAGTTGGTCGACCACGGCGTAGCACACCGCCGCGAGTACCGCTGGTGCAGCCATCAGCAGGAAAAGAGAGTGAGCCGAAATCCCGGCGGCAAGCAGGTATCCGCCGATGACGGGGCCGAAGATGGATCCCAGCCGTCCCACTCCAAACTGCCAGCCTGCGCCGGTCGCCCGCATTCGCTGGGGGTACAACAGCACTGACATGGCCGGCGCATTCTGCTGTCCGCCGATGACCAGCAGACCGGCGATGAACAGTGCGCTAAAGAGCATTCCGGGGGAATCGAATAGGTGTCCCAACAGGGCTATCGCGGGCGATCCGATCCCCACCATCACGGCGGCGACCTTGAAGACGCCGAACCTGCGGCTGGCAGGAATCGACAGCAGTGCGCCCATGACGCCGCCCAGGTTGAGAAATACGCCGCAGAGCGCAGCAGTGGCCGGAGGGAGACCGGCTTTCACCGCGATCGTCGGCGTCCAGCTATTCAGCAGGTAGGCGAGAAGGAGGAGGCAGAAGATCCCGGACGAAGTGAGGAGCGTTGGCCAGAAGCGGCCCGCGGTGAAAAGCTCGAGGATGGGCGTGCCTTTCACTGGCTCCGCTGGATCGCGCGCCACCTGGTTCGGCGCGCGCAGTGTCTCGCGCAATAGGAATGCCGCCGGAATCACCAGCAGGGTGAGCAATCCGGTACCCCAGAAAAGCCTGCGCCACCCGTAGGCGAGCAGTAGGGCAGTGATGGCACCGCCGACGACCGCACCGAGCGGATAGCCGATGAACATCAGTGTCACCGCGCCACTACGTCGTTGCGGTGGAAAGTATTCCGCTACCAGGGGCACCGCTGCTGCCAATAACCCACCGAGGGCGAAACCCGTGATAAAGCGAAGGGCGGCGAAGAATTCAAATGACTGCGCGCGCGAGCAGAGGAATGTCGAAACTCCCGCGGCGGCGAGTGAAACGAGCACAATAGGCTGCCTGCCGAAGCGATCCGCGACGGGACCCAACGCCAATCCTCCCAACACGGAGCCGAACAACCCGGCGGCAAACAGCTCGCCGAGGCGGCTGGCGGGTAGATGCAGGTCCTGCGCCACCAGTGGGGCAACAAATGACATGATGAACATGTCATAACCATCGACCATCATCAGGGCGAACGCGATGGCGACGACGACCGTGGCAGCACGCGAATACCCGGTAAGACTCACGAGAGCGGTGTCGTTCACCAGTGTCATCGTTTTGGTCGAAGGCGCGGCGTATCGATTCAGTGCCCGCCAGCGTACGCGGGTGCTATCGGGTTCTCCAATACATAATAGGCTCGTTCCATTATAGGAATTACCTATGGAAGAACCCTGCGGGACGGTGGGGGAGGCGGGCGGTCTGCCGCTAACGCACGACGGGAATCGCCGCTTTCCGTGACCGGCGCGGCGGCGAGTCCGAGATCAACATCTCGCACAGAGCCGCCAGATGCTGGTTGCGGTCGCCCGCGCGGCGGGCCAGGTACAGGATGGAAAAAGCTCCGCTATCGGTGAGTTCCCGGTACTTCACGCCCTCGAACCGGATGCACTGCAGGCCGGCGGGCACCACGGCGACACCAACACCCGCGGCGACCAGGCCGATGATTGCGGAGGGCTCCAGGACTTCGCGCGCGACCCGTGGTCGGAAGCCCGCGTGAGCGCACAGGTCCGTGACCTGCCAATAGAGGCCCGTGCCGGCCTCACGCGGATACATGATGAAAGGCTCCGCTTTCAGCTGACTCAGCGCTAGCGACGAGCGGCGGGCGAGAGGATGCTCTTCCTGGATCGCCACGACCAGCGGCGTTCGATGCCACTCGCGGATATGAATGCCGTCCGGCGCCTTGATGTCAGGTTTGCGCAGAATGCCCAGATCGAGCGTTCTTTCCATGAGGCGGTGCAGCTGTTCGAGCGAGGGGATGTCATGGAGAGACAACATGACATAGGGGTACTGCCGGCGGAAACCGCGAATGGCGGCGGGCAACGGCTGGAAGAACATCGCCGAGGCGCTGTAGCCGATATCCAACGTGCCGAGCTCACCCGCCTCAGCGCAGCGCGCCTCGATTTTCGCCGTGTCCGCGAGAGAGAGGATCGCCCGCGCATGCTGCTGAAATTGTTTACCCGCCTGCGTCAGAAACACATGGCGCTTGTTGCGTTCGAACAGTTGGGCGCCGACTTCGTCCTCGAGCGTCTTGATTTGCACGCTGAGCGACGGCTGTGCGACGTGGAGCCGCTTCGCAGCCCGACTGAATCCTCCCTCGTCGGCGATCGTGAGAAAGTATTCGAGCTGGCGCATTTTCATGATCATAGGATTCTATAATCATGAGGCCGGCGAAGTCGATTATTCGCCTATCGTCGTTATGCGCCCTAGAGCGGCGCCGCTGACTTGCTTGCCTTGCAGGCCGTGATCTCGATCTCGATCATCAGTCCGGGCATGAAAAGTCTCTTCACTTCCACCGTCGTGGACGCCGGGAAGGGGCCGTCGCCATAGATGCTCTTGCGATAGTCCATGGCAGGCATGAGCGCATCGATATCCGTCACGTACATGTTTTCCCGCACGACATCCCCGAAGCCGAGCGAGAACTTCGCCAGGGATTCGCCGATACGCTGGTAGATAAAGCGCATCTGGGCCGGCAGATCGCCCGGGTGGACCGCTGCAAAGTTCTCATCGAGACTGGCCGTACCGGCAAGATAAACCGTGTCGCCGACTCGCACGCCCTGCGAATAGCCAAAGCGTTTCTGGATCGATTCCCATGCGTAAAAAAGATCGGTTCGTTCAGTCATGCGCTTCTCCCATTCGCCGTGGAGTTGGTATCGAGGCCTCAGCCGAGGCAGCCTCGATCTCGAGTCTGGAAGGGGACACTGGCGGCCGTCTTTGCGCGCCGTCATTCAGTTTGTGCAGATCGTTCACCGTGCGGCCCTGACCCCTATCTGACCGCGCATAATGCGTATGGGAATTTCAGGCAACGACGCGGTGCCGGAGTGCATGACCATGGTACAGATGTTGAGCGAGCGCAAGACCTTCGAGACTCAAGATTGCACCAGCCTGAGTTTCCAGGAATCCGGTCAGGGGCAACCGCTCGTGCTGGTGCATGGCTGGTCCCAATCGGCGGAGCAGTTCCGCTACCAGTTTGACGCGTTTTCCGCGTCTCATCGCGTTATTGCCTTCGATCAACGCGGACACGGCCGGTCGTCGCGGCCGGATTATGGTTATCGCGTTTCGCGGTTGGCAATGGATCTACGGGAGCTCCTGGTTGGACTCGACCTCGATGATGTTGCCATCCTCGGCCACTCGATGGGCTGTTCGGTTATCTGGTGTTATCTCGACCTGTTCGGAGAGGACCGGCTAACGAAGCTCATCCTGGTCGACCAGCCGCCCTGTTTGACAATCAATCCCGTGTGGGGTGCGCAGGAAGTCGCGGACACCGGTGCTCTCTTCAATCCCTCCGCCGCCGCAGACCTCTGTAACGCGCTAAATGCCGACGAAAGCGGGGAGTTCAGCAATTCCCTCATGGCCAGCATGCTCACGTCCGGATGTCCCAGCGAGTTGCGAGACTGGATGATGGGCTGCAATCGACAGATGCGGCGTTCACACGCCGCGGCGCTGATGCGCAACCATGCGAATATCGACTGGCGCGACACGATTACGCGCATTCGGCTGCCGACACTCGCCATTGGCGCCGAAGCCAGTCTGGCACCGGCGCCCTGTATGCGCTGGGTTGCACGACAGATCCCCGGGGCGCGACTGGAGATGTTTGGCGCCGAGGAGGGGGGAAGTCACTTTATGTTCGTGGAGAACCCCGAGAAGTTCAATCGCCTCGTGCTGAGCTTCCTGTCCTGACCAGTACCCCTGTTGGGCTTGGAGAGCAACCGCGTCGCTCTAAGCAATCTGGTTCCGGAGACGGATCACCCGACCGGCCGATAGGGAACCCAGACCATCGACCCCGGCCAGCATCAGAGTTCGCGTGAATTCCGCGCGAAGCAGTGAGAGGACGTGGTCGACACCCTTTTCTCCGGCGGCCGCCAGGCCGTAAAGGTAAGGCCGGCCAATCGAGCACGCGGTAGCACCCAGCGCTAACGCCTTGACGATATCCGATCCCCGTCTGATACCTCCATCGCAGATGATCTCCGCCCGGCCATCGAGGGCCTCGGCGTTCGCGGCGATCTGGGAGACCGGTGCCGGTGCACCGTCGAGTTGTCGGCCGCCATGATTGGAGATCATGACAGCGGTGGCGCCGCACTTTACTGCCTGGACTGAATCCTCCGGTCTCATTAAGCCCTTCACCGCAAGCGGACCGCCCCATTCTGCCGCCAGCCATTCAACATCCCGCCACGACAGAAAGGGATCGAATTGCGCTTCGATATAGCGGAACAGCGAAGTAGGGCCCTTGGATAGTTCGTCAACCCGATGTTCGACATTCGCGAAACTGAACCGGCGACCGTTGAGCGCCCGCCAGGCCCAACGTGGATGGAGTGCAAAGCTCAGCATGCTCCGGAGAGTGAGTCGGGGCGGCAGGCTGAGCCCACTCACCCGATCGCGCTCTCGATTTCCCGCCACCGGCGTGTCGACAGTCAGTATTAGACCGTCATACTTTGCTGCCTTGGCCCTTGCCACGAACTCGGCGGTGAGCCCCCGATCCTTGAAGATGTAAATCTGGAAAAGCTTGGGCGCGCCCGTCGCCTTGGATACTTCCTCCATGGTGGTGGTGCCGAGTGCGGAGAGACAATAAGCAATGCCTTGGCGTTCGGCGGCGCGCGCTACTGCGAGCTCCGCATCGTCATGAAACATCCGCGTGAGTCCGGTCGGGCTCAGCAGCAGCGGCCAGGTTAGTGCCCGACCCATGACTCGCCTCTCGAGCGGGACATCCTGCGTCACACGCAGGACGCTCGGTAGGAATTCATAGTCCGAAAACGCCGCGCTATTGCGAGAGAGTGTCAACTCGTCGTCCGCACCCCCATCGAGATAATCGAATATCGGCTTCGGCAAGGCAACCGCGGCAGCTTTTCGAACATCGCTTATGTTGTAGCACTGACTCAACGGCACCTTGTTCTCCCCCATGATTCACAACGTGGTCACTGCTTATCCGGTCGCGGGCGCCGTCTAGGCAACAAGTTGCCCAATGTGCAACTAGGTGCTAAGGTCGGGCTCGCCACCGAAAAACCGGCGACCGGGCGCGCCTCAGCGCCGTCTCGCTATACTATAGGTTGACATGACCTATAGTATAGGTGAAGATCGATAAACAAACCAGATAAGGGCCTGCGCAAGGGCAGGCTCGCAAGGGGACAGAGCATGTTTCAGGCTGCGCAGATCGGCGAAATTGCCCCGTCACCACCTGCTTTCTCGCCCGTAGTGGATATCTTCGAGGACGGGTTGACCCTCACGACGCGCCTCGACGAAGCTTCAGTCGAAGAATTGATCGGCAGCGTGAATGACAGCACGCTGCTCTTCCTGGTCGCATCCGTTCCGGGCACGTCGACCCACCTGTTGATTGTTGCGCGCCGGGACCAACTCGCAACCTTATGGACGGAGGAACTGCGCGGGATCTTGCTCTGCGCCGCGAGCCGCACCTGGATCGACTCCCAGACTGAAGCTTCGAACCTGGTGCCTCACGGCGGCGGCCGCCCCATGACGGGTAAGTTTTTCCTCAAATCCCATGCTGCCCGCCTCGCCGCCTCGATCCCGGACTTTCCGATGGCCGGCCGTGTCGGTGAGGTGTACCGGATCGCCAAGTGCCGCGAGCTCTTTTGTATTTCGGTCTATCATTACCTGGCGGGCGAATTGCTACCGGTGAGTAGCGAGAGTTGCTCCGCGGAGGATTCGCGTCGACTGTTCGAGGCGCAACGTTTGATCGCTACGCGATTTTCGGAGAAGCTCACGCTCAGCTCGATCGGACGTGCTTGCGGACTGAACCGGACGAAGCTCACCAGTGGATTTCGTGAGCTGTTCAATCGCACTGTGGCTGCGGCCTTGAGCGAGGCGCGGTTGAAATGGGCCGCCGAAGAGCTGCGCTCAGGCGGTTTATCGGTCTCGCAGATCGCCTACGCTTCGGGCTATTTGAGCCATGCCAGCTTCACGCGCGCCTTCTCCAAACGCTATGGCGTGGCACCCAAGGATTGGCGCAAGCAGGTGGAAAAAAGCGCCGGCATGAGTTTGTCGCTCTGCTAGGATTCGCGATGAGCGGTGAGTAGCCGGCTCGCCGAAAACCAATCAGGTCGGAGACCGGATGGCCGCACCAGAGTCGCGCCGTAGTCACATCGCCAGGGCCGCAGGCGCGGATGTACTGTCCGCCCAGGGCGGCAACCTCGTGCAGCAGACCGTGCATCGCATCGCCGCCATCATCCGTGACGAAGCATTGCGAGTGGGCGATCAGCTTCCCAGCGAAGGTGCCCTGGTTGACAGACTGTGTGTCAGCCGTACGGTGGTCCGCGAAGCGATCCGCGCCCTGGCCGCGCTCGGGATTGTCGATGTTGGCAATGGGCGCAGGCCACGTGTGGCGGCAGCAACCGCCTTCCCGTTCATCATGGCGCTGACGCATTCTGCCCAGACCGGCCAGATCACCGTGCAACAGATTTGGGAAGCGCGCAGTTGCATCGAAGTCAAGACGGCGACGCTCGCCGCGGGCTTTCGCACGGACGAACAGTCCATGCGGCTGCTCGAGCTGGCCCACGAGATGCGCGACTGCGAGGACCATGGCGCGGTGATGGCCGGTCTCGAGATCGAATTTCACCAGCTCATCGCCGTGGCGAGCCGCAATATTCTGTTCGAGCACTTGCTCGCCTCCTTCGCTCCCCTGATGTTGACCGCCGTGCCCGCTGCCTGGAGCACTCGATCCACGCCGGAGGAGGAGGAGGAAGTCATCGAGAACCACCTCGGCATTGCCACCGCTATTGCCGAAAAGAACTCCAAGGCGGCCGCCAAGGCGATGGAGCGCCATTTCGATCGCGCGATCGGATACCTGGTCAAAGCGCGCTACCAACTGCCCTAGGTCAAAAGTTCATCGACGCCGTCACGCCAAAGGTGCGTGGGTCGCCAACTCGATTGTAGATGTAGCCGAAACCGCTGAGCAGATCGATCTTATCGGTGGCGTAGAATTTATCGGCGATATTCCTTATCCAAAGGTCCACGTCAACCTTGTCACTGGCACTCTTCCAGCCCACACGTGCATTCACCAGGCCATAACCGCCCTGGGCGGCTGTCGGCCTGTTTTCCAGGTCGAAGAACTGTTTGGAGACGTAGTTCCCGTCGACGCGCGCCGAAACGCCGCCCCAATCCCCACGGACTACGTCCCAATCGATGGCCAACGTCGTACTGTACTTTGGCGCATTGACGATGGAATTACCCACGATGCTTTGCCCACCCAACGTGCCTTCCTCGACCCGTGAGTGGAGGTAGGCCACGCCACCTGTAATCTTGAGAGTTCGAATGGGGCGCGCCGCGAGTTCCAGTTCGGCACCGTAAATTCTCGACAAGGGCAGGTTTACCAGGGGCTGAGCCCCGGTCAATGGGTCAACGTCGATAAATTGTTGATTCCGGTAGTCGTAGTGAAAAGCGGCACCGTTCAACTCCAGGCGACGGTCGAGAAGGGTGCTCTTTACGCCGACTTCGTAAGCGTTGACCGTTTCGGACTTGGTCGTCGACAGCTCTTCCGGCAGGAAATAAGCCTGCCCGTTGAACGAGCCGCCGCGGTAGCCGCGACTGTACGTTGCGTAGAGCAGCTCTCCGCCGGAGGTCTTATAGTCCAGTCCGACTTTCGGAGAGACATTATTCGTCGTGAAACTCCGACCCGTGGTAGCGGATAAATCGGTAGTGCTCCCCGGGATGAGATTCGCGATCAAGACGCCGTCGGTGCCGTACTCCTGGCTCAGGAAACCGGACAGCTTGGCGTCATCATGCGTGAAACGAAGGCCGCCCCGCAGGGTGAGCTGGTCGGTGATCTTATAGCTGTCGTCCGTGTAGACGGCCTCGCTGGTCTTGTGTTGATGAAACCGGTTCTGGAAGTTGCAGGCGACCGGGGATGCCGCTTCGCAGTCGAGATAGTTGACGACGCCGTCCGCGTTGGCGTCGACGTCGGTAAACAGCGGCAAGCCGTTGATATTGGAAATCCGTTCATCGAAGTAATAAATGCCGAGCAATCCATTGAAGCGGCCGTTGCCGGTCGTGGCCAGGCGAATGTCCTGGGCGAACTGGTGATCCTGGTCGTAGAAGTTGTCATTGATCACACTCAATGGCGAGCCGTCCCCGTCCTCCTCGTAAAAGAGGTAGCCCACGTCGTACGAGGTAATGGCCGTCAGCGCGAGCGTGTCGGAGATCGTGTATTTCGTGGTGTTGGCGATCGAATACGTGCGGTTTTCCAGGCGGACGGCATTATTCGACTGTGTGCAGCGCTGGCAGAGTCCCGGCGGCCGGAAGTAGTCCGAGTTCGGATTCGAGACGGGATCGAGGCCGTGAAAAATGTCATAGACCCCGGCGCCGACGCCGAGCGGTCCCGGTTGGGAGTAGACGCCGGATTGAATCGGGTCTTCCTGGCTCGTTGACATCCTCAGGGTGAAGCTCAGATCGTCCGACGCCTTGAAGACCAACGAAGCGCGTGCTCCCCAATCCCGGGTCTCCGACATGTTGGGCTCACCCGGATAGAAGTTCTTGAACCAGCCCGCCGCGCGTTCGATGGTGAAGGCGACGCGTACGGCCACCCTGTCCGACAAGGCGGTTTGAAAAGCACCCTGTGCTTCGCGGCGGTCGTAGTTGCCGAGTGTGCCGGTCACGTAGCCTTCGGTGGTGAAGTCAGGAGCGCGCGTGATCATATTCACCGCGCCGCCCGTCGCGTTCTTGCCGTACAGCGTACCCTGCGGACCACGGAGCACCTCGACGCGCTCCAGATCGTAGAAGGAAACACCGAGAATGGCGGGATTGCCCTTGTAGACTTCGTCGTAATAAGTCGCGACCGGGCCTTCCTGGTTGAGGCTGTAATCGTTCATCGAAACGCCACGGATGGCGTAGATCGGCTGGGCCGCGTTGATGCCGCCATTCGCCTGCAGGCCCGCCACGAGCTGGACCAGTTCATCGGGTCGGGTGATGCGGCTTTCAGTGAGGGCATCGCTATCGAGGGCTGTGACAGCGATCGGCACGTCCTGCAGCCGCTCCGCGCGCTTTTCGGCTGTTACAATGACTTCGGCCAACGCTTCATCCGGCCCCGCCGGTGAGGAGGCGGTTGCCTCCGATGATGTCTGCGCAATAGTTGCAGGTGAGGCCGCGACGGCAAGAGCCGTAATCGAGGCAAAACCCAAAATCGTCATTTTGCGCATCTGGTCTCTCTTAGTGCGGCAAACAGCGGGAGGGGTAGGCCATATCGATGGACGATGGTTACACCATTCCCGCATGCGGTCTTTGCGCACCTTCAGGCAGATTTTGCAGATCGACCGGGGGTCAAGATTGTCGCGGCATTGCTGCGACAATTGGGCTGGACAGACTTCGCGCTGCCGTAGCCGTTGAGTGACGTGACAGGGCACCAGCTCTAAAGATGACGTGCGATGACCAGGCGCTGCACGTCGGAAGTGCCTTCGTAGATCTGGCACACGCGCACGTCGCGATAGATTTTCGCGATCCGATAATCTTCCAGGTAGCCGTAGCCACCCAGGGTTTGCAGCGACCCGGAGCAGACTCTTTCTGCGGTTTCCGAGGCGACGAGTTTGGCCATGCAGGCTTCACTCAAACAAGGGCGACCTGCATCCTTTAACGCCGCCGCATGCAGGACGAGTTGCCTCGCGGCTTCCAGGCTCGCCGCGAGGTCGGCGAGGCGGTGCCCGACGGCTTGGTGCGTCATGATGGAGTGACCGAAAGAGACTCGCTCTTTCGCATACGCGACGGCGATGGCGAGCGCACTCTGGGCCATGCCGATGCTCTGTGCGGCGATGCCTATGCGCCCGACCTCGAGATTCGAAAGGGCGATCCGGTACCCGTCGCCTTCCGCTCCGAGACGGAGTTCCGGCTCGATCCGCAGCTCGTCGAAGGTCAGGCTGCAGGTATCGGAGGCGCGTTGGCCGAGTTTCGACTCGACTTTGGCGATGCCGTAGCCCGGCCGCGCCGTCGGAACCAGAAATGCGGTCAGTCCCTTCTTGCCTGCCGTCGGATCCGTGATCCCGAAAGTCAGCACCAGGTCGGCGAGCCGTCCGGAAGTGATGAATTGCTTCGATCCATTCAACACATAGTGGCCGCCGTCCATCCGGGCGCGGGTACGGATCGCGGCGGCATCTGTGCCGGCTCCCGCTTCGGTCAGCGCAAACGCGCCTATCACACCCGCCGAGCAAAGTTGGGGAAGCCACACCTCCCGCTGCGCCTCGGAGGCTTCGTGCAGCAGCGCGGCGATGACCGGCGCGTTGTGGACACTGACTACGGTCGAGAGTCCTCCGTCGGCGGCTGCAAGCTCCATCAGCGCGAGCGCGTATGAGACGTAATCCGCACCGGCACCGCCACACTCCTCTGGCGCAGTCATCCCCATCAGGCCGAGGTCGGCAAGCTGCCTGAAGACCGCGCGTGGATAGGCGCCAGCCTGTTCCCATTCGAACGCCAGTGGAGCAATCTCTGCCTGGGCGAATGATCGGACGCTGTCCCGAATCTGTTCCTGGGTGTCGGTAAGGATCATATAAAAATCGTCGCAGGGTGCTCGAGCATCGATTTCAACGCCTGGATCATTGCGGCCGCGTCGAAACCGTCTACGAAGCGGTGATCGAACGAAGAGGACAGGTTCATCATCCGGCGTACGACTATTGCACCGTGTTGTATGACAGGACGCTCCAACGCGTTGTTCACGCCGATGATGGCGACCTCTGGAGCATTGATGACGGGCGTGGAGGCGATGCCCCCGAGCTTGCCCAGGTTACTTACCGTAATGGTCGAGCCGGTAAGCTCTTCACGTGGGGACTTCCTGTCACGCGCATTGCCTGCGAGCCGGCGCACCTCCGCTGCGATCTGCGTGATCGAAAGAGATTCCGCATGTCGCAACACCGGCACGAGAAGGCCGTCGGGAGTCTGTGTGGCGATTCCGACATGAATCGCGCGATGACGTACGATCACGCCGCGTTCTGCGTCATAGTGCGCGTTGCATTGGGGGAAGTCCTGGAGGGCCCGGACCAACGCGGCGATGATGAAGGGCAGGTAGCTCAATGAAGCGGCGCGATCACGTTCACTGTTGAGGTGTGCGCGAAGTGACTCGAGCTCGGTGACGTCGACTTCTTCGACGTAGGAAAAGTGTGGGATCGTGCGCTTCGCTTCACTCATGCGTTGCGCGATCACCCGGCGCAGGCCGATGACCTTGATCTCCTCGGTA
>Ga0209169_10002197_pt1 | contig 11793 bp, 7 predicted proteins | sample HubBroMetageWRM4_FD_188346 | JGI IMG/M metagenome (GOLD analysis project Ga0209169, IMG submission 188346) | Warmed soil microbial communities from the Hubbard Brook experimental Forest, New Hampshire - Hubbard Brook CCASE Soil Metagenome WRM 4... | ecosystem: Environmental > Terrestrial > Soil...
TCCTCGACCGCGCTCAACCCCGCACTCACCATTGCCGCAAACGCCCTGCGCGTCGCCGCCGTAAGCGGGCTGACCCGATAGCCGGCCCCGAGCGCGGACAACCCGATTTGCCACTCACTTTCAGCGCCGAAGACCTGCTGGCCCAGGCCTGGGATGAAAACGCCGACCCTTTCACCAAGACCGTCCAGGTCACCATCGGCCGGCTCCGCCGCAAACTAGGCCACCCCGACATCATCGAGACCATCCCCACCATCGGATACCGGATCACCGATTGACCTCGGGGCTCAGACACCGTGCCTCGAGGGTGTGGCCGACGAACGACTCTGTCGCACCTTCGGCGGCGACGGGTTGTCCTGTTCTGTCACGATTAGTCATGAGTGACGTAACGGGGCTTGTGAGCATTCTGTTCTCAGGGTTGCCTGCGCTGGTCATCGAGGATGTCCAGGATGCGGGCAAGGCGATCGTGGTGCGGGCGAGGACGGCGGGAGGGCGGTGGCGTGCCCGGGCTGCGGCACGCAGACCGCCCGCGTGCACGGCTATAACGAGCGGGTCGCGGCGGACGTGCAGCCTCGGGCCGGTCCGCGCCGGAGCAAGATAGGGAACGCGGCGGCCAATGTGGGTAGCCGTTCCCGATCCGCCGCAGTGCGACCCACACCTACCTTCGGTCTGGCCGAATCACCCAGATCGAAGGAGATTCTCATGCGCAGCCGACTGATGGGGATGCTCGCTGCGGCGACCGCGGCGCTCGTCCTTCCGATCGCCGCTCAGACCGCCGGTGCGACCGCGGCGACCAGCTACCTTCCGACGGCGACCGCCGTGCATCACCGGTCCCCGGTGGTGATCGCCCGTCGCGCCACGAGGAAATTCCACTCACTCGCTACGGCCGAGAAGGCTGGTTACGAGTTGTTCAAGGACAAGCACGGCATCGCGTGCATCGCGATGCCGCCGATGGGCGCCATGGGGGTCCACTACGTCAACGGGACCCTGGTGGGCACCCCGGCCGTGCTGCTCCGGCAACCCGAAGCGCTGGTCTACGCACCCGAGCACGGGCACCTGCGGCTGGCCGCTCTTGAATACGTTGTGCTCAAAAGCGCCTGGGACCAGGCGCACGGCAAGAACGCGCCTCGCCCGCGGCTGTACGGGCACCGGTTCAACATTACCTATGCGCCCAATCGCTACGGGCTCCCGACGTTCTACTCGCTGCATGCCTGGATCTGGAAGCACAATCCGGCCGGCATGTTCGCCATGTGGAACCCCCGCGTCCACTGCTCTCGGTAGGCACCGGCCGGTACCAAGCGGGCCGTGATGACCACAGACCACCGGACACCGGCGGGCACGTAGGCAGGAGGAAGCATGAAGAGCATCGCGGCCTGGGCAGGCGCCCAGGACTCGACGGCACTGCGCCGGTGGCTGCAGATCGGGCTGGGCGCCTTGTGGGTGCTCGACGGGGCGCTGCAATACCAGCCCTACATGTTCAGCCGGACGTTCGTGACCGGCATCATCGATCCGGCCGGCACCGGCAGCCCGGCGGTAGTCGCGAATGCGGTCACCGGTGCCGGCCACGTCCTGCTGCACGATGTCGTGCTGTTCAATGCCGCATTCGCCACCACCCAGCTGGCCATCGGGCTCGGCCTGCTGTGGCGGCCTGCGGTGAAGGGCGCACTGGTCGGCACGATGGCCTGGGGCCTGGCGGTGTGGCTGCTGGGCGAGGGCCTCGGCGGAATCCTGACCGGCAGTGCCACCCCGCTGGCCGGCGCTCCGGGCGCTGCGGCCTTGTATGTGCTGCTTGCCGTCCTGATCTGGCCGCCACGCGTAACTTCGGAAAGCCGGCCGCACGCTGCGTCAGACGGCCCGGCCACGGAGGGCGGCACCGGCGCCCCCGCACCGGCGATCAGCGTGGCCGATGCCAGCCCGCTCGGGCCGCGCTGGTCACGCCTATGCTGGCTGCTCCTGTGGGGAGGCTCGGCCTATCTGCTGCTCCAGGCACCGGTCCGCGCGCCGGGGTACCTGAGCTCGACCATCGGCGGGCTGGCGGACAGCGAGCCCGGCTGGCTGGCATCGATCGACCGGAGCGTGGCCCATGCGGTGGGCTCCAGCGGCGGCGTCGTCTCGGTTGTCCTGGCGATCATTTTCCTGCTTGTCGGCGTGGCCGTTTTCATCCCGGGTGCGACTCGGCCGGCCCTGGTCCTCGCTGCCCTGAGCGCGGCGGCCATCTGGGTGCTGGCCGAGAACCTGGGCGGCATTCTCACCGGTCAGGGCACTGACCCCAACACCGGGCCACTACTGATTCTGCTGGCCGCCGCGTACCTGCCGTGCAGGCCGCGAAGGCATGCAGCGACGGAGAGCGAGCGGCAGGCGCAGTCCGCCAGTCAGCCAGTCCGCACGACGCCCGACCCAGAGCTGAGAGCCGTCGCGGTCTTCAGCGAGTCCCATTCTTCACCCGCGCATCCGCCAACTTGGAGTAATCGTGGCGCTCTGCCTGGACGCGCACACGATCACCGGCGGCGTGACCGCCGCCGACGTAGCCAAAGCCCACATGGCAGATCTGCAGACGCAGGGCAAGTACTACGTCCGCTACATCCGGTACCGGGTCGGGCTGCCACCTGGCCATGCGCAGCATCCGCGACATCAACGGCACAGAAGGGCGTTTCGCAATGAAGGACCACCAGCAGCAGTCAGGACCATCACGGCGCCACGTGCTGGCGGGGGCCGGGCTGGCTGCCGCCTCAGCCGGAATACTGCCGGGAATGAGCGCCGCCGCGAACGCGGCCACGTCATCAGGTGCCCGCGGGCGGCCAAGAGTGCCCGGAGCACCAGCCAACGACGGCCTGTTCGGCCGGATCTTCCCGAACCTGCCGCCGTTTGCCGAGGCCAGCGACCAGGTGCGCGCCGCGTTGCTCGAGGTTGGCATGCCGGGCGGGATCATGGACGCCGGCGATGATCTCGCGGCGGGCCCGAAGAACCTGATCGTCGACCCGACCGTGAACGGCAACCCGACCGCCGCGAACCCGTACGGCACCAACCCGGACAACCCGACGATGACCGCCGGGTCCACGTTCGTGGGCCAGTTCACCGACCACGACATCACCTTCGACCAGACGTCCCGGCTAGGCATCCCGCAGAACCCGCTGACCTCTCCCAACACGCGGACCCCCACGCTGGATCTCGACTCGGTGTTCGGCGGCGGCCCGGCCAGGCGGCCAGACCTGTATGTCCCCAACCCGGACGGGTCGGCCGGGCCGCAGCTGAAGATCGGCACCGGCGGCGTGCACGAGGACGTGCCCCGGGTTCCGAACGCAGACGGCACCTTCACGGCGTTGCTCGGCGACCCGCGCGACGACGAAAACGTCATGGTCGGCGGGCTGCACTGCGCTCATATCTTGTTCTATAACCGGGTCCTGGCCGAACTGGGCAACATCCGCCTGCGGGCCTTCCCCGCTGCCAGGGGCGCGGACCTGTCCAGCTCCTACGCCCAGTTCCTGATTGCTCGCGAGATCACCCTGTGGCACTACCAGTGGCTGCTGGTCAACGAGCACCTGCCGCAGATAGCCGGGCAGGCCGTGGTCAGCGACGTGCTCGCCCGCGGGAACCGCTTCTACCGGCCGCTGGGCGGCGATGCGTTCCTGCCCATCGAGTTCGGCGCCGCCGCCTACCGGTTCGGCCACTCCATGGTCCGTCCCTCCTACCGGGCCAACTTCACCAGCGGCACCGGCGACTCAGGCAGCCCGACCGCCGACCCGTTCTTCGGGCTGGTCTTCGATGCCACCGAGCCCAACTTCAGCGCGCCGGTCAGCTATGACCGCGACGATCTGCTCGGCGGCTTCCCGGCGCCGCGCCGCTATGTCGGCTGGCAGACCTTCTTCGACTTCGGCGACGGGCAGGTGAAGAACAACAAGAAGATCGACACCACGATCTCCTCGGTGATGTTCACCCTCCCGGTGCCGGCCATCGCCCCGCACACCCAGACATCGCCCACCGTGCTGCCCCAGCGGAACCTGCTCCGCCAGCTCACCTGGAGCCTGCCCTCCGGCCAGGCCATCGCCGCCGCCATGGGCGCCGACCCGCTTACCCCTGCCGACCTCGGTGACATCAGTGCCGTCTACGTCCCCTTCGGGACCAGTACGCCGCTGTGGTACTACATCCTGGCCGAGGCCAGGATCGCGGCCGGCGGCCTCAACCTCGGACCGGTCGGCGGACGGCTCGTCACCGAGACCCTCATAGGCCTGCTGCGCGCCGACCCCGCCAGCTACCTCAACATCTACCCGGGCTTCCGTCCCTTCCTCGGCACCGACCTGGCCCTGGGCCCAGATCCCGACACCGCCATCACCGGCAACCGCAGCTACACCCGCGCTCACTTCCTCTATTACGCCGGAGTCGTCGCCCCCGGCACCTACCGGTAGCGCCGGGCTGGTGCGGGCAACAGACGGCCGTCTAGCGGTCTAGGCCTGGCGACGTGCGCCCGGCGTGGCTCGCGTATAGCGGAGTGGCTGCGGCCCGCCGCGCGGCGGCTACCTCTGTTCGCCGCGATACGCCGAGCTTGGCCAACACCGACGACACGTGGTGGCCGACCGTCTTTGGTGAGATCACCAGCCTGGCGGCAATGCTGGCGTTGGTGTGGCCCGCACAGAGCAGTTCGAGCACTTCTTGCTCTCGTTGGGTCAGGCCGAGTGGATTCTCGCGGGTCGCGGCCCGCTGCCCGGCCGGAACGAATCGAATGCCGAGCGAGCGCATCTTTTGCCGGATGATGCGCGCCGCCGCGCGGGCCCCGAGCTCGTCGCAGATGTCGAGCGCTCGTCGCAGCGCTAGCTCATCAGGCGCATCGAGCAGCGCGAGCGCCGCGTCGTAAGGGCAGCCCAGCGCATCGAACAGATCGGATGCCCCGCGATGGTTTCCGGTGAGCTGCAGCCGGTAGGGCTCGGCCAGTTCGCCCTGACTCGTCCGCGGCGACCCGGTACGTCGCAGCCATACCGCCATCTCTCCGTTGAGCCAGGGATCGGTGGCATCAGTGAGCGCATCACCCGCGAGTTCGGCTTCCTGTCGCGCCGCGGTCAGATTGCCCTCGAGCCAGTGGGCCTCGGCTCGGGCCAATCGCACGGGTCCGATGTACTCCGCCTGCGTCGTTCCGTCCGCGGCGGTCATCGCGTCGTCCAGGTGCGACCACACATCTGGCTCGCCGCGGCGCGCCGCGACCTTGGCCAGGCTCGTCATCGGGATCATGCGATTCACCGGCGAGGTGATGGCGGCTAGGACGGCCTCGGCGAGCCGGGTCGACTCGTCCCAGCGTCCCAACCGCTCCAGGCTCGACGTCCGCACTCCGCGCAAGCAGGTGTAGTAGGTGAGGAGATCGCGGTCCTCGCAATAGGCGACGCCGTCGTGGTAGTACGAGTCGGCCTTGGCGTAGGCTCGCTCGGCGCAATTCAGTTCGTGCAGGTTCGTGTACGCGAAGCCAGCTTCATTCTGGAGGCCGTTCTCGAGCGCGATCGACAGCGCGCGGCTCAGCACAGGCTCCCAGTCGCCACCGGCGTGCCACCTGGCCTGCGCTTCTGTCGTCGTCGCCCGGCTCTGCACCGCAGGCTCGCCGAGTCTGACCGCGAGTTCCTGAGCGCGCCGGGCCAGCGAGACGGCGATGTCCAGATGCCCTGAGGCAATCCGGAAGGCGGCCAGCCCGTTGTATGCCGCCGCGAGTTCCGCAGTGGGGCCGAGCGGTTCCAGAACGGCGACGGCGGCCTCGGCTGCGGCGAGGATCTGATCGCCGCGGCACAGCCGCCACAACACCACGGTCATCCGCCGGAGGGTGTCGCCTTCGCCGAGGGCGTTCCCGGCCGCCCGCCAGTTCTCCAGCGCTCGCGTGTAGGCGGTCTCGGCATCAGGCCAGCGGTCGACCGTCGACAGCTCCGTCGCGAGCTCGATACAGCGGGCCGCGATACTGCCCGGCCCCTCGCCGCCCGCGAAACGCAGCGCGCGTTCGAACTGCCTGGCGGCTTCGCGATGGGACCCCAGCGTGCGAGCGCGACGGCCCGCCAGCTCAGCGTGCTCCAGGGCGGCCGGGCCGTCGCGGGCGTGCTCAGCGTGGAAGGCCAGCCGGGCATCATCGTCGCAGCCAATATCGCGCAGCCCCCGCAGTATCCGAGTGTGGAGTTCGGAACGCCGGGCTGGCAAGACCGACTGCTCGATCGCCTGACGCGCGATTTCGTGCCGGAAGCGCAGCACCGGATGGCCGGCCACCAGTCCAGAGGAGATGACCTCGGCTAGCGCAGGCCCGGCGACGACGTGGTGCAGCAGCCGCTCATCGACAGTGCCGCCGATCAGGGCCGCGGCATCGAGCGTCTCCCGTGCCTTCGGCTCGAGGCGGGCGGCGCGCGCCAGAACCACATCGCGGGCCGAGCCCGGTACCTCGCCCAGGCCTGCCTCCAGCACCGCGCGGATATAGAACGGGTTGCCGCCGGTGACGCTGTACAGCTCTGCCGGGTCTACCCCGCTGCCGGCCGACAGCGCCCGCACAGCGTGGGCACTGAGAGGAGCGAGCGAAAGGCGCCTCGTGCAGCGCTGGACGGCCAGATAGCCGAGAGCAATGCGCAGTGGATGGGTGTCAGCCAGTTCGTCGTTGCGGTAGGTCACGATCAGCAGCGCCGCGACCTCGCGGATCCGTCGCGCAAGAAAGCCCAGCATGTCGAGGGTGGCCTCGTCGGCCCAATGCACGTCCTCGATGAGCATCACCGGCAGCGGCCCCGGCTCGCAAAGCTCGGCAAACAGGGCGCCGAAGAGTTGCTCGCGTGATGCGTCGGCCCGGCACAGGGAGTGCAGGCGGCCGTGGACCTGCTGCGCGATATCGAACAGCGGGCCGAGCGGCCGGGGCGTGAACATTCCGTCGCAGGCGCCCGACAGCAGGCGCGAGTCGGGCAAGTCGTGGGTGAACTGCTCCAGCAGGGCCGACTTGCCCACACCAGCCTCGCCTTCGACCAGGACCAGCTGGCCGTCACCGCCCCGCGCATGCCCCGCAATCTCGGCCAGTGTGTCCAGGGCCGCCTTCCGCTCAAGCAGCGTTACCCGCGCGGCACGCTGTTGCGATGTGTCCGCCGCGACCAGCGAGAGTGGCGTGTCGGGCATGCGGCCTCCTCGGTCCTGACGGCTCCGACACTACGATCGCGGCACCTCAAACTCCATAGGGAATACCACCCCATATTGCTGGTGAGCTCGCCGGACTCCCGGAGTCAACCGGACCGCAAGGCGAGAACGCCGCGAGCGCACGCGGCGTTCAGGCTCGCTCAAGGCAGCGATGGGATGCGCATGACCGGATAGGCGCACGCCTGAAATGGGTTGGCCATTCTGAAGGCTGAACCGAGAAGCGGCTAACGGCGGAAACATCGGAACGCCGCCGGGAAACGGGGTATCGCTCCTGATTCGAGACCAGGGCCAGCGGTCATACGGTCGCTGCGAACTCAACCCGAGTCGAAGGAGATCGTCATGAACCCATCCGCCGCGCCCGCCGTATCGCTAGCGTCCTGACCGGGCTGGCATTTGCCTGGCTTGCGCTCGCGGGTGGCCGCCCAGCCTCTTGGCGGCGGCACAGCGCCCGCCGCGCCGGAGGCTCAGGTCCACACCGTTGTCGTGGGCGGGATGGCCGGCTGGCAGATCGCTCTGATTGCCGTGGGGCAGCACTGGCCGCGGCTGCCCAAGAGGGCAAGCCAGTGTCAGCATGGCTCGCCGAAGCCGCCACCGAAAAAGCCGGCGCCGCCGCCCGCCAGGCCGCCGGCCGCGCAGCCGCCCGCGAACTGGTCGCCGAATACGAAGCCGAGCACGGCCCGCTCCCGACCGCGTCCCGGCAGCGCGCCCACTGCCCCACGGCGTCACCTTTAACTCGAAAGCCGCCGCCTTCAACGGCGTACCCAAGCCCGGAACCGGCGGCACCTATCCCATCACTATCACGGCCAAGAATGCAGCTGGAATGGTAACGCAAAACTTCATCCTTACGGTCTCACCTAGCTAGCCAGCTGACGCATGACTCTGCGCGGATGGGCATCTACATGCGCCCTTGAGCCGACACTTCTTTCGGTACAACCGGGTCGACGGCCCTGCTAGTGCTGGCGCGCAGATCAGCCAAATCTGCGACCATCGCTGACGGCGCAGTCACTCCCTGGCGCCCGCGCCGAACGGCGGATCTCGCGCGCGCTGCCGACCAGTCCGGTCACCGAGCGTGAGTCGAACTTCGAGCCTGGGCTGGTGCCGGAACGAATAGGTACGAGTCACGAACCTATCTGCTGTGGCGCCGTTAGCGCGCAGATTATCCAGCTCTGAGCCGGTGTCCCGATGAGAGGTATTCCCGGGGTGTCCGTCATTGGCTGGGCGTGGGCGTCGGCCGATGGCGGCGACCTGCGAAAGATCTTGGAGTCGGGCGTATCCGGGCCGCGCGATGCTGCTCTACTGTACGGGCGCCAACCTGGCGCTGTGGGCTCTGATGACCGTGTCATGGCCTGGGGAGATGAGGGGGACACGATGCCGTACAAGTATGGTCGCCGACCGCCCAAGAACGCACCTGCACTGAGGTTCGGGAGCTTCCTGTCGAGTGCAGCCCCTGCCCACCCTCGGGATGAGGACTATCTCGCCAAGTTAAGTGACTGGCAGATGCTGGGCAACGACGTCGCCGGCGACTGTAACGCGGTCACCTGGGCGAATACGCGCCGCCTGGTCACGGCAACGCTGACAACCGAGTACTACCCGACCCAAGAGCAGGTGTGGCAGTTTTACCAGACACAAAATCCGGGCTTCGATCCGAACGGCGCCAGCAGCACCAACGGGCCGGGAAGCAGCCAGGACCGGGGCATGGACGTCCAGACGGGCTTGGAGTACCTGCACGCGACCGGCGGCCCAGATGGCGTGAAAGCGGTCGCCTTCGCGAAGGTCGACCACACCAAGATCGCCGAAGTGAAGGCCGCCCTGGCCATATTCGGCGGGCTGTGGCTGGGAGTTCAGGTGCTCGACGCAAACCAGCAGCAGTTCGCCCAGGGCCGGGCCTGGAGCGATGTCGCCGGCTCCCCTGTCGAGGGCGGCCACGCCATTCTCGGCGGCGGCTACACCACCGCCGATGTCAAATTCATCACCTGGGCCAAGGAGACTGAGTTCGCCAGGTCCTTCTGGGACGGCGTCGTCCAGGGCACCCCGCTCGTCGAAGAGGCATGGGCCGTCATCTGGCCCGAGAACCTCGGGACCAGCGCATTTGAACAAGGCGTGGACCAGGCCCAGCTAGCCGCCGACTACCAGGCCCTGACCGGCAGCCAGCTGGTGATGCCGCAGTAGAAGCGCCCTCAAAGCCCGGACGAGCTAAAGGACGCCGCCGCCTGCCGGGGACGAACCCGGTAGTTGCATGCATCGTCGCAGCTCCTCTGGTCAGGGAACTCGCCCAAATGAAGCATACCAATCGTGCCCGTTCATGGCTCTCGGCTGGCATCGGGTGAGCGCTTTCCCCATCCGAGTACGTTCTCTTATAGCTTGCCAGATTGCGAGCGAGAAGTTGATGAAGGGAAATGGCGACAGAACGGCCTGATCTGCGCCGCCTCTGACCTCACCCGAAAAGAGAGAACGACCCTACAGATCGGCGGCGATGCGCGCGCGAGCCATGAGCAAGATAGATCACGGAATGTAACGGGGCGCCAAGAGGCCCGCGACGACGGATCGCCGACTCGGCGCGCGTGACGTTCCTGGCAAGCGGGTAGCTGGCGGCGCCCCGATTACCCCGTTATGCATCTGCGTTGGAGGGCAGGGGAGGCTGGGTGGCGGCAGCTGGCAGCGGACCGTTGGCATGGGGAGGCGCGTCAGCCGGTGGCCCAGGGCCGGAGCTTGCCGGGGTTGAGTATTGCCCAGATGCTGGTGATCTGGTCGGCTGCGATCTCGAACGCGTACACCGCCACGGTGACGCCGTCTTGCTGCTTCACCAGGCCGGGCTGACCGTTGACCGTGCGCTCCAGGAGCCTCACGTTGCTAGGTGCCGCGCGGGCGAGATCGGCCAGGAAGCAGGCGACCTGCTCGCCGCCTTCGATGGGGTGGAGCGCGGCGCCGCCGTCGCCGGTCAGCGAGGCGCCGGGGTCGAGGAGACCGATGAGGGCGTCGATGTCCCTGGCTTCCCAGGCCTTTTTGAAGTCCCTGACGATGCTGGCCTGCCGGGCGGTGGGGGTGGCGGGAGGCTGCGCGGCGCGGACGCGGCGGCGGGCCGAGGATGCCAGCTGGCGGCATGCCGCCGGGGTGCGGCCGGTGATGTCGGCCACCTCGGTGAAGGGGTAGATGAAGACGTCGTGCAGGATGAACGCGACACGCTCGGCCGGGGTCATCTGTTCGAGCACGACCAGGAACGCCATGCTGACCGACTCATCCAGGGTGATGCGGTCGGCCGGGTCGGCGGTGGCGCCGCCCGGCCGGCCGCCGGGGCGCTCCGCCGGGTCGGGCAGCGGCTCGGGGAGCCATTGGCCCACGTAGGTCTCTCGCCGGGCCCGTGCCGAGCCGAGCAGGTTGAGGCAGATGCGGCTGGCGACCGTGGTCAGCCAGGCGCCCGAGTTCTCGACGGCTTCCTGCTGCTGCCGAGACATGGCGTACCAGCGGGCGTAGGTCTCCTGGACCGCGTCCTCGGCCTCGGCTAGGGAGCCAAGGAGCCGGTAGGCGAGGTTGATCAGCTGACGCCGCTCGCCGATGACCGGGTCCAGGCCCGGATCGCGTCGGCCCTCTCCTGGCCCGGATCGGGTGGTCATGGTGCCGGCGCCTCCCTCGGTCGTACCTGCCCTCACCAGTTCGACAAGACAGCGCACCGGAATGTGAGGTTGCGCGTCACCTCACATTCCGGGGGGCTGGGTTGTCGTACTGCTGAGAGCAACGCACCATCCAGCGGGCAGGAAAGCCCGGCAGCGTCATGACCGGCTCTTGTGCACGCCGCGATCACTGGCTGCGGCTCCGCCGGCACGGATGTGACAAGGAGGAAACGATGAGCGACTTTCAGGCCATCGCGGACCGCGTCGAGATCGAGGCGCTGCGCGGCGAGTTCACCGACGCGGTGATGATGAACGACCACGACCGCCTCGCGTCACTGTTCACGCCCGATGGCGCGGTGCGGATCCCTCTCGGCAACATCGAGGCCGTCGGCCGAGAACAGATCCGCGCCCTCGGCGAGCGGCGGCAGGCTCTCGCGGACTACTTCCTGCAAACCACCCACCCGGGCACGGTCCAGCTTGACGGCGACACCGCGGCCGGCCGCGCCTACCTGAGCGAGCTCGCCCGCGGGCGCGACGGCAGCTCGCATCTGAACTACTTCGTTTACCACGACCGCTACCAGCGCACCGGCGACGGCTGGAAGTTCATCGAGCGCGTCGCCGAGTTCAGATACCTCGACACCAGCCCGCTGGCAGGCTCGGCGCCTCGCGCGGCGGGGGCGCCCGCTGAACCCCCACCCGGGGACAAGGCCGCGGCGGGAGAACGACGGTGACCACGACCCCGGTGATCAACGGCGAATGCCCTGGCGGGTCAACCTGACCGCGCGGCGGCCGACCCGCGGCCGGGACGCAGTCTCGGGGAGCGGATCTGAGCGCATGCGGGGTGTAGTGGACGGGTGCCAGACATTGCAACACAGTCGAGGGACGAACCGATGAGCGGCCTTCAGGCCATCGCTGATCGTGTCGAGATCGAGGGCGCTGCGCGGCGAGTTCACCGACGCGTCGATGATGCGCGACTACGACCGCTTTGCGTCGCTGTTCACGCCGGACGGCGCGGTGCGGATCCCCGATATCTCTGCCGAGCTCGCCCGCCGGGAGGAAG
>Ga0209169_10002198_pt1 | contig 11792 bp, 10 predicted proteins | sample HubBroMetageWRM4_FD_188346 | JGI IMG/M metagenome (GOLD analysis project Ga0209169, IMG submission 188346) | Warmed soil microbial communities from the Hubbard Brook experimental Forest, New Hampshire - Hubbard Brook CCASE Soil Metagenome WRM 4... | ecosystem: Environmental > Terrestrial > Soil...
GCCCGCGCGGACCGGATTCGGCTGGGCAGCGGCCTGGACCCCGACGCCGAGTGCGGCCCGCTGATTTCCGCCGCGCACCGGGCCAAGGTCGAGCGGTACATCGAGCTCGGCCGCTCCGAGGGCGCGGAGCTGCTGGCCGGCGGCCGGCGGCCGGACTCGCCCGAGCTGGCCCGCGGCTTCTTCCTGCGGCCCACCGTGTTCGCCGGGTGCCGGCGCGAGATGGCGGTGGTACAGGACGAGGTGTTCGGGCCGGTGGTCACCGTCGAGCGATTCGGCACCGAGGAGGAGGCGATCCGGCTCGGCAACGACACCTCGTACGGTCTCGCTGGCGCCGTCTGGACCTCCGATGCCGGACGCGCCGAGCGGGTGGCGGGCGCGCTGCGGCACGGCACGGTCTGGATCAACGATTACCACCCGTACCTGCCACAGGCCGAGTGGGGCGGCTTCGGGCGTTCGGGCATCGGCCGTGAGCTCGGCCCGTCCGGCCTGGAGGAGTACCAGGAGCGCAAGCACATCTACCACAACATCAGCCCCGGGCCCGCCCGCTGGTTCTCCGGCTGAGGCTGCCGCGATCTGCCGTTCGGTGTGCCGCCTGATGTGCCTCGGGCGAACACCGGCCTGCGCCGGTCCGGACGCTTAGCTGCGTGTGGTAGGCATTTGGCATGGTCGAACTCATTCCGCGCACAGTTCTCTTCGGCAACCCGGAGCGTGTCGCTCCGCACATCTCGCCTGACGGCACGCGGCTGGCCTGGATAGCGCCGCACGAGGGAGTCCTCAACGTCTGGGTGGCGCCCATCGGGCCCTCGGGGGTGGACTGGGATTCCGCCGCCGTCGTCACCGCGGACACCGACCGCGGCATCCGGTCCTGCGCCTTCGCCAGGGACGACAGGCACCTGCTGTACCAGCAGGACGCCGGCGGGGATGAGAACTGGCGGCTGTACGACGTCGACCTGCAGACCATGGAGCGGCGTGACCTCACGCCGTTCGAAGGCATCCAGGCGCGGATCATCGCCACCAGCAAGCGCCACCGCGACGAGGTGCTCGTCGGGATGAACCGGGACAACCCGCAGCTGCACGACGTGTACCGGCTGGACCTGACGACCGGCGAGCTGGTCAAGCTGATCGAGAACCCCGGGTACCTGGGCTGGCTCGCGGACCAGGACATGCAGGTCCGCGGCGCGCTCGAACCGCTGCCCGACGGCAGCTTCGACCTGCTCGTCCGTGACAGCGCGGACGCCGACTGGCGGACGCTGCTGACGATCCCCGCCGATGACATCGCGGTAAGCAACGTGTTGTCGTTCAGCGGGGACGGGACATCGCTGCTGGCCATCAGCTCGATCGGCGTGGATACCGGGCAGCTGGTCAGGATCGACCTGGCGTCCGGTGATACCCAGGTGCTGTTCTCCGATCCCGAGGCGGACGTTGAGGGGGTGCTGCTGCATCCCGATACCCGGGAGCCGCAGATCGTCGTGGTGCTCAAGGACCGCAGCGAGTACCACGTGCTCGACCCGGCGGTGGAGGGCGACCTGAAGGCGATCAGGGCGCTGCACTCCGGCGATCCGCAGCTGGCGGGTCGCGACGAGGCCGACGCGACCTGGCTGGTCGCCTTCGACGACGACGCCGGCCCGGTCCAGTACTTCTCCTACGACCGGGCCAGCCGCACCGCCAGCTTCCTGTTCACCAGCCGGCCGGAGCTTGAGCGCTACGAGCTGGCCCGGATGGAGCCGATCTCCTTCACCGCGCGGGACGGGCTGACCGTACACGGGTACGTGACGTTCCCCGCCGGCGGCGGGCGCGCCGGGCTGCCTGCGGTGGTCGACGTGCACGGCGGCCCGCAGGCCCGCGATGACTGGGGCTGGAATCCCGAGGCGCAGTGGATGGCGAACCGGGGTTACATGTGCGTTCAGGTGAACTACCGCGGCTCGACCGGCTACGGCAAGGCGTTCGTCGCGGCCGGCGATCGCGAGTGGGGCGCCAAGATGCACGACGACCTGCTGGACGCCGTTGACTACGTGGTGCAGCAGGGCTGGGCGGACAAGGACCGGATCGCGATCTACGGCGGTTCCTACGGCGGCTACGCGGCGCTGGTCGGCGCGGCCTTCACCCCCGACGTGTTCCGCTGCGCGGTGGACATCGTCGGCCCGTCGAACCTGAAGACGCTGCTCGAGACGGTCCCGGCGTACTGGGCGCCGATGATCGCGCAGCTGTACAAGCGGGTCGGCAATCCCGAGACGGATCAGGATTTCCTGTGGTCGCGGTCGCCGCTGTCCCGGGCGCGTGACATCCGCATCCCGCTGCTGATCGCCCAGGGTGCCAACGACCCGCGGGTCAAGCAGGCCGAGTCGGAGCAGATCGTGGCCGCGCTCGCCGACGCGGGGATCGACTACGAGTACATGCTCTTCCCTGACGAGGGCCACGGCTTCGCCAAGCCGGAGAACCGGCTGAAGTTCTACGCCGCCGCAGAGCGCTTCCTGGCCAAGTACCTGGGCGGCCGCTTCGAGGAGTGACCCGGCTCTGGGCCAGCGTGTCGTGTGCCCTGGGACCTTTCCCTGGCACGTGAAAGGCCTCCGCGTGCCAGAATGCCCGCTCTGGACCGCCGACCGGAAAAGATCATGGACATTTCGGGCTTTGCGGAAGAAAAGGTGGACGGGGATCCACCGGAATTACCGCTGAACCCGTATCTTCCACGATCTTTTAGAAATCTTTTTCATTTCCTGTTTCACCCGTATCATCTTGGTGGCGCCATGCGGCGGATTCGGGCGTATCCTGCTAGTGAGAACGTCGATGCGCCGCGTGATGCCCCGGTCGGCTCTTCTCCTTCGTTAAAGCGAGAGGCGGGCCTGATGATACTCGAGGTCAGCATTCCGGATGAGTGGCCGCCTGGCGTCGGGCTGGCGGTGGCGAGAATGGTGCGGCAGTCCCTGAAAGAGGGCTTTCCCGTCATTGTCCCGGTGCGCATGGACGCCACCCCGGAGCAACTCCAAGAGGCGTTCGAAAGAGTCAGGACAGTCATCGCGGACGCGGGCCTGGCCGCCTAGGCGGCTACTGGCTTGCCCGGCCGCAACACGATTGCTAGGCACAACGTGTCTCAATTAGCGGAGTTGTCGTGGCGGTGCTCCGGAATCCGACTGCCCAAGCCACCTTGATAGTGCCGGGGGTAATAGCCACGCCTGCTAGGTCACCACCTTGGACAGTACCAGAGGAATCTATGGTCCAATCTGAGCCATCCCAGTGTTCAATAAGACTCGCCGGGACATTGGGATCAGGCTTGCGACGCCCAAAGTAACGGCGAATACCCTGCCATACCAACCGCCACGGGACGAACTCGCTCGCCTCTGCTGCCGCTGCGCCGAACCGTCCATCAGGTGGTCCACCTTCCTGCCAGCGCAGCGCCCCCCATACGCCCTGCTCACGATGAGTAATCATTCCACTACCTGAATCTGGACGTGCCCGAGAGTCCGACTTCGCGCGAAATTTGCCAGTGGGTCGACCTCAGGGGATGGGGTGCCCCGACGCGCCACTACGCCTGCGGGGCGCCCTGCCCGTGGCACGATGTCCGCATGACCGAGTCCGAACGCAAAGCCGACCTGCACCGCTACCTGCAAGACGCCCGCGAGGCGCTGCTGTGGAAGCTCGACGGGCTATCCGAGTACGACATCCGTCGCCCGCTGGTGCCGACCGGCACCAACCTGCTCGGCCTGGTCAAGCACCAGGCCGGAGTGGAGATGGGGTACTTCGGCGATACCTTCGGCCGCCCGTGTGCCGACCGGCTGGCCTGGGACGAATCCGACCCGATGTCCGACATGTTCGCCTTCCGGGACGAATCACGCGAGTTCATCACCGGGCTGTACCGCCGGGCCTGGGCGCACTCTGACGCCACCATCGACGCCCTGCCGCTCGACACCATCGGCTACGTCCCCTGGTGGGCGCCCGACGACAGCGAGAGAACGCTGCACCACATCCTGGTCCGCGTGGCCACCGACACCAACCGGCACGCGGGCCATGCCGACATCGTCCGCGAGCTCATCGACCGCGGGATCGGCCTGACCGCCGGGAACCCCAATCTGCCGCCGGGTGATCAAGGATGGTGGCAAGCCCACTATGACCGGGTGGAACGCGCGGCACAGGAAGCTGCTGAAGGCACCGGCGCCTAGGCCGTCCCATTCGCACCTGCGTTCCCTTGGGTCCCCGGGGATGCGCGAATATGCGCAAAGGCACGCCTGATTCGATGGCAATCCGTCACGGCTCGCGGCGTAATCCGTTCCCGTTGCGGTATCTAGCCTTTATGTACCGGATTCGGGGCTTCGGCCCTGGCCGTACTGGGCCAGCGGCCCGGATCGGCGGACTTGCGCTGATCGCGGGGATCACGGGGCTGGCCCTGGCCGGATGCCACCCGGCGGCCTCGGCTGGTCCGGCTGCCTCGGCCTCGGGTGCGGTCACCCAGGGCGCGGCCACCACGCCCAGCCCTAGCCTGTCGGTTCCGGGCACGCATTCCTCGACGGTGGTCTATCGGATCTCCTCACCGGTCAGCACCGTGATCGTGATCAGCCACGTGGGCGACATCACCGTGATCGGCGGCGGGTTGACCAACACATCGACCGCTACCGTTACCCAGGAGGCCGATTACTCCAGTTCGCCGCCGGCGACCAGCCGAACCGTTAGCGACAAGACCCTCACCGTTACGTACACGTGCCCGGTGCAGCTCGTGTGCGGCGTCGCCTACATCGTGCGGGTGCCGAGGGACGTGGCGGTGCAGGCGACGGCAGGCGCGGGGGCGATCCGGCTGACGGGGCTTGGCGGGCGCGTGACAGCCAAGGCGGACGTCGGCTCCATCGCTGCCACCGGCCTGACCGGCTCAGTCGTCAGCCTGACCACGGATGTCGGCGGCATCAGCGCCACCTTCGCCGCCACGCCTGCCACGGTCCGGGCGATGACCCGGGTGGGCGGCATCACGCTGCGCGTTCCGGGGACCGCGTCCTACAAGGTCTCCGTGGACGTCCATCTCGGCAAGGCCACGGTCAGCATCCCGCAGAGCTCTTCGTCCCCGCACGCCATCACCGTCACCGATGACGTGGGCACGGTCGTTATCGGGCCGCCGCTTTGATCCGGCCGGCAAAGACGGTCAGGCGAGCCAGCGCGGCCAGCCTGCGGTCGGGATGCTGAATCCGAGTGGCTCGGGGAGCACGATGTCCTCGCCGTACCCGCCTTCGGCCATGATCTGGTAGCGCTGCCACCCCTGGGCGAGACAATGCAGGGTCCACCGGCCGTGCTCCTGGTCGACGAGCAGGTATAGCGGCACGCCGCCCCTTGCGTACTCGACCGGTTTGACCGTTCGGTCGTTGAAGACCGCGTCCCGTGACGACGGCGAAGTCACCTCGACGATCAGCGCGATCGCGGCCCGCTCCCGCTCTGGCGTCGCAGCGTCGGGGCGGATGAATACGATGTCCGGGATGAAGAAGCGACGTGATCCGTCCGCGAACTCCCATTGATAGGTCTCGTATACATCCCAGTTGACGGGAATCTGCTCGGTGTAATAAGCCCGCTTCGAGGCGTCGATGATGCCGTGAACGATCCGGCGATGTTCGATGCCGGGAGGGTTCAGGATCAGCAAGACTCCTTCGTCCACGTACTCGACCTTTGTGGTCTCGAGCAGGCGGTCGGCTAGAGTACGCAGATCCTGAGTAGCAAAGTCGTCGAGCTGAAGTCCCGGCTCGCTCATCTGCTCAGTGCACTCCCTCAGCGCGCATGGAGCTTCCTCATACGACGGCCGGGGCGGTCAGAGCATCGGGAGGTAGCGGCCCAGCTCGTATTCGGTGACCTGGCGGCGGTAGTCCTGCCATTCCTCGCGCTTGTTGCGGAGGAAGAAGTCGAAGACGTGCTCACCCAGCGTCTCGGCGACAAGCTCGCTGTCCTGCATCACCCGGATGGCCTGGTCCAGGTCCTGGGGCAGCGGGCGGATGCCGAGCGCTCGGCGCTCGGCGGAGGTCAGCGCCCACACGTCGTCCTCGGCGCCTGGCGGCAGCTCGTAGTCTCCCTCGATGCCCTTCAGGCCGGCGGCAAGGATGACCGCGAACGCCAGGTAAGGGTTGCATGCGGCGTCCACCGAGCGGAACTCGACCCGGGTGGAGTTTCCCTTCTGCGGCTTGTACATCGGCACCCGGACAAGCGCCGACCGGTTGTTGTGGCCCCAGCACACATACGCCGGGGCCTCGCCGCCCGCGCCCGCCGTTCGCTCCTCCGCGCCCCACAGCCGCTTGTAGGAGTTCACCCACTGATTGCACACGGCGGTGATCTCCGCCGCGTGCTGCAGCAGCCCGGCGATGAACGCGCGGCCCGTCTTGGACAGCTGGAACTCCGCCCCGGCCTCGTAGAACGCGTTCTTGTCGCCCTCGAACAGCGACACGTGGGTGTGCATGCCCGAACCGGGATGGTCGGTGAACGGCTTGGGCATGAACGTGGCGTAGACGCCCTGCTCGATCGCGACCTCCTTCATCACCAGCCGGAACGACATGATGTTGTCGGCGGTGGTCAGCGCGTCGGCGTAGCGCAGGTCGATCTCCTGCTGCCCGGGTGCGCCCTCGTGGTGGCTGTACTCCACCGAGATGCCCATCGACTCGAGCATCGTGATCGCCGTCCGGCGGAAATCATGGGCGATGCTGTGCGGGGTGTGGTCGTAATAGCCCCCGGTGTCGATCGGCTCCGGCCTCTCCCCCCGCTCTGGCCTCCCCTTCAGCAGGAAGAACTCGATCTCCGGGTGCGCGTAGAAGGTGAATCCGAGCTCGGAGGCGCGGCTGAGGTTGCGCTTGAGCACCCAGCGCGGGTCCGCATACGACGGCGACCCGTCGGGCAGCAGGATGTCGCAGAACATCCTGGCCACGCCCGGGTACTCACCGCGCCACGGCAGCAGCTGGAACGTGCCCGGGTCCGGGCGCAGGATCATGTCGGCCTCGTAGACGCGGGCGAACCCCTCGATCGCGGACCCGTCGAAGCCGATCCCGTCGGCGAAGGCGCCCTCGAGCTCGGCCGGGGCGACGGCGATCGACTTCAGCGTGCCGAGCACGTCGGTGAACCAGAGCCGGACGAACCTGATGTCCCGCTCCTCCAGCGTGCGCAGTACGAATTCTTCCTGCCTGTCCACGGTTATCACCTTAGACGTTCCCCTTGTCGACCAGCGCCAGGCAATCCGGCGTGCACATGTAACACAGAGTGTGCCCGGCTAGTGTTTCCGCCTGGTTACAGTGCCTCCCCGGGTCATCCCCTGGTCCTTCCCGGCGTAGGCGCGGACGTCACACGCAGGCCTCGGCCGACCCCGACAGGGAAGGGGACCGGGCCGGAAACGCGGCGCGGCCAGTGTGCGGCCTTTGTCCGGGGTGTACGTGGCGGCCATCTTGCGTCAGATATCTCGCCAGATGATGTTCTCGCCGCCAAGGGCGGCGAGGGCTTTGTCGCGGATGTCGGCGGGGAGGTCCGCGTCCTGGACCGTGGCAAAAACGTCCAGCGCAGCTTCCCGCAGCGCTGAGGGATGGTAACGCCAGACCGCTATCTGGCCGCGACGGGTCAGCGCGACTGCGTAGCAGTTTCCGGTGGTCTGGAGGGTGAGGCGGCTGCGGGCCTCCTCGCCGGGTGCGACCAGCCATCTGCCCGCGAATGCTTCCGTGCGGCTGTAGTCCGCCGGCGATGACGGATGATCCTGCAGCGGCGGCACGCGGTCGCCTACCTTGACGCGGATATCCTCCATCGCGTCCGCACGCGGGCCAACAGTCGGCAGGTAGTTCCGCAGCGAGGCAGTGACCAGCTGAGAGACGCTCTGCCCGGCGGCAGCGGCGGCCTGCTCGGCGTGGTCCCAGACTGGTATGTCCTCGGTTCGGACATAGAGCGTCTTATTCGGCGACATCTTGGGCCTCCACCTCCACGTATACATGGAATATACGTGGTTCTGCGCCCGGTACAAGCCGGCCCGGTAGTCAATTTCCGCCCGGATGAATACGTAGTTCTGCCGATCCGCGAGCCGGGGGCGTGCGGCGAATGCTGGCGGATGTTCGGTCACGTCGGGCGGCTATCGCTCCGGTCGTGACGACTTCGCAGCTACCGAAATCGGGCGGGACCGTCATGGTCGAAACAACTCAAGGCCGGTCGCGGCCTGTACACAGCACCGAGCGCCCGCCAGACAGCGGCTGGCCTGGCTGGGGACCCGACAGCGCCCTCGCGTTTCGAGTTCTTCCCGGTGCCGGCGCCGCTGACCTGAGTGGTCACCATCAGCATCGTCCTGATCCGCCGACCCGTTCTCGCGCGTACAGCATAACGGTGCGGACCAGCACCAGATCTTATCCGCCCACCTAGCCCAGGGAGCAAGAAATGAACGCTGTCCTGACGATCCTCGACTGCCCGGCATACATGGACACGCACGGCACGGTTCGGTGCGGTCTGCCCGCCGCGGTGGAATATCGCTACACGATGGAATCAACCGACGGGCCGCTGGAAAGCGCGAAGATCCGATGCCCGCGCGGTCACGGATTCAACGGGCCGATAGAGTCGCTGACCTGGGATAAACACCAGGAAACGGCCACCATCGCGGTGACGGTCAGCCAACCGGAACACTGATGTCCCAGCCATCGTCAGGGGTGAGCAAAATGCCCCGCCGCGACCATACGACGTGAATGCCGCGCTCATATAGCTATAGCTACTCGAACGCGGCATTCAAGCCTTGCGGGCCAGGGCAGTGTAGGTGGGGAGGGTGGCGCAAGAGGGCTGCGGGGCGCCTGGGGACCATTGGCCTAGGGGTGTTAGGCCCGGGGGGATCAGGTCCAGGCCTTGGAAGAAGCGGGCGACTTCCGGTCTGGATCGGAGGGTGATCGGGGTAGCGGAGTGGGTGTTGTAGCTGCGCTGTGCGGCCGACAGCCGGTCCGGGTGGATGTCGTTGGCCGCGTGGGAGATGGCCAGGTAGCTGCCGGGAGGGACGGCGTCCATGTACCGGGCGGTCAGCGCGTAGGGGTCGTCGGAGTCGGGGATGAAGTGCAGCATGCCGAGCATCATGACGGCCACGGGTCTGGTGAGGTCGAGGGTGGCGGCCGCGCCGGCGAGGATCTTGTCCGTGTCGCGGGCGTCGGCGTCGATGTAGGCGCAGCGGCCGGCCGGGGCGCTGGTCAGCAGGGCGCGGGCGTGGGAAAGGACGATCGGGTCGTTATCGACGTAGACGATCCGCGACTCGGGAGCCGCGCGCTGGGCCACCTGGTGGGTGTTGTTGGCGGTGGGCAAGCCGGTGCCGATGTCGAGGAACTGGCGGATGCCCAGGTCGGCGGCTAGGTGGTGGACGACGCTGGCGAGGAAGAGGCGGACGCTGCGGGCGACCTGGGCCATGACGGGCATGACGGCCAGCACTTCCTCGGCTGCGATCCGGTCGGCGGCGAAATTATCCTTGCCGCCTAGCCAATAGTCGTAGATGCGCGCCGGGTGCGCCACGGTGGCATCGAAGCTGACAGCGCGCGGCTTGGACTCGTCGGCGGCTGGCTGGCTCTGCTCCGTCATGGCCTCCGTCCGGCGCGACCGTATGTCTGGATCATCCTATGTATGCCGACCACGGCGCGCCGGAGAGGGGTGACGCGGCCTCCGCGCCGCCGACCCAGCGCGGCGCAGGCGATGAGGCCGCCTAGGCTTTTAACGTGACGAAGCTGCGGATAGCGATGGCGCAGGTCAACGCGACGGTCGGGGACCTGGACGGAAACGCTGAGCTCATCGGGGAATGGACCCGGCGGGCCGCGAGAAGCGGTGCCCGGGTCGTGGTGTTCCCCGAGATGATGCTCACCGGGTACCCGGTGGAGGATCTGGCCCTGCGGGCGTCGTTCGTGGAGGCGTCCATCCGGACGCTGCACGAGGTGGCGGCGCGGCTGGGAGACGAGGGCCTTGGCGAGGTGGCCGTGGTGGCCGGGTACCTGGACCGGCGGGCCGACCTGGCGCCGCGAACCGGGCTGCCGGCCGGCGCGCCGCTGGACGCGGCGGCGCTGATCTACGGCGGGCGCGTGGTCATCACCTCGGCGAAGCATCATCTGCCGAACTACGGCGTGTTCGACGAGTTCCGCTACTTCGTGCCCGGTAACACGCTGCCGGTGTTCCGGCTGCCGACCGGGGACGGCGAGGCGGTCGACGTCGCGATCGCGATCTGCGAGGACCTGTGGCAGGACGGCGGGCCGGTGGCGGTCTGCCAGCGGGCGGGGGCGGGCCTGCTTGTGGTACCGAACGCCTCACCCTACGAGCGGGGCAAGGACGACGTGCGGCTTGAGCTGTGCGTGCGGCGAGCCCGCGAGGCCGGAGCCGCGCTCGCCTACGCCAACATGATCGGCGGTCAGGACGAGCTGGTATTCGACGGCGACTCGATCCTGGTGTCCGCGGACGGCACGCTGCTCGCGCGGGGACCGCAGTTCGAGGAGGCACTCGTGGTGGCCGACCTGGACCTGCCGGCCGCGCCCTCCGGCCAGGTGCCGGGCGACGAGCCGGTGGACGCCGACGACGGCACCGCGATCACGATCAAGCGAGTGGTCCTGCCGCCTGCGCAGAGCCAGGGGTCGGCGGAGGCTGGCCAGGCCTTCTGGCCGAGGCTGTCCGATGTCGCGGAGGTGTACGCCGCGCTGGTGACCGGGGTCCGGGACTACGCGCGGAAGAACGGGTTCCGTTCGGTCATCCTCGCGCTGTCGGGCGGCATCGACTCCGCGCTGACCGCGACGATCGCGACGGACGCGATCGGCCCGGGCAATGTGCACGTGGTGCTGATGCCCAGCAGGTATTCCTCGGATCATTCGGTCACCGACGCCGAGGACCTGGTCAAGCGGCAGGGGGTGCACGCGGTGACGATTCCGATCGCCTCGATCGTGGACGCGTTCGGCAAGGAGCTGGCACCGGCCGGGTTCCCCGAGTCGGGGCTGCCCGCGGAGAACCTGCAGGCACGGGTGCGCGGGGTGGTGCTGATGGGCCTGTCCAACGCGGGCGGGCACCTGGTGCTCACCACCGGCAACAAGAGCGAGCTCGCGACCGGGTACTCGACGCTGTACGGGGATTCGGCGGGCGGCTTCGGCCCGATCAAGGACGTGCTCAAGACGCTGGTCTGGGAGCTGGCCCGGTGGCGCAACGCCGAGGCGTCGCGGCTGGGGGCCACCCCCCCGATCCCGGAGAACTCCATTACCAAGCCGCCGAGCGCCGAGCTCTCGCCCGGGCAGCTCGACACCGACTCGCTGCCACCGTATGACATCCTGGACGCGCTGCTCGACGACTACGTGGAGAAGGACATGGGCGTCGCGCAGCTGATCGCGGCGGGGCATGATCCGGCGCTGGTCGAGCGGGTGGTCCGGCTGGTCGATGCGGCCGAGTACAAGCGGCGGCAGTACCCGCCGGGGCCGAAGATCAGCCAGAAGAACTTCGGCCGGGACCGGCGCCTGCCGATCACCAACCGCTGGCGCGAGGGTGGGTCAACACTCATCCGTTGAGGCCGTGTTAGGCGTGCCCAGTCGTTGGATGTTATGGCGGCTGGCTAGGGTGTGGGGGTGGTCCTGGCCAAGGACGCGTTCCTGGTCGGGCAGAAGCTCCTGGAACAGCCGCAGCGCCTCTGCCGGATCCCCGCACTGCACAGTCCAGAAGGCGATGCTGCCACGGGTGGTCAGGGTGTCGCGGTGGTCCCGGCCAAGGACGCGTTCCTGATCGGGCAGAAGCTCCTGGAACAGCCGCAGCGCCTCTGCCGGATCCCCGCACTGCACAGTCCAGAAGGCGATGTTGCTGCGGGTGGTCAGCGTGTCGGGATGGTCCCG
>Ga0209169_10002199_pt1 | contig 11790 bp, 11 predicted proteins | sample HubBroMetageWRM4_FD_188346 | JGI IMG/M metagenome (GOLD analysis project Ga0209169, IMG submission 188346) | Warmed soil microbial communities from the Hubbard Brook experimental Forest, New Hampshire - Hubbard Brook CCASE Soil Metagenome WRM 4... | ecosystem: Environmental > Terrestrial > Soil...
GGAGTCCTTCGAGCGCCAGTTTTGCGGCGCGCGGCGAGCGAGCGCGGTGATGTTAATGCAGACGGGTACTGCGGTGAGAAGGAAGGTGCTGCGTTTTTAGGGTTGAAATTGCGGCGAGAGTGGAACGCGCGCGCCCCGCGAGAAAACACGAGGCGCGGCATCCGGAAATGAGGTGATCAACGAACGGGCTGCGGGTCCTTCGGTTCAACGCCGGCTTCTTTCGCAGCAGCCGCTTCACGTGCGGCTTGTTCGCGTGCTGCGCGAGCCGCGGCAGAACGCGCGCCACGACCGGAATCCAGATTGAACTGGCGCATTTTGTAGAGCAGCGCTTTGTAACTGATGCCGAGCATCTTCGCGGCGTCTTTGCGGCACCAATTGGTTTTTTCGAGCGCGTCGGCGATCGCTTCCATTTCGGCTTCGTCTTTGAGGCCGCGGACGAGCGCCTTGAGGCCCTGCTCCTTGGGAGGCTGCGGCTCTTCGCGCGGAGCCGTGCGTTGCTGCTGGCCCGTCATCTCGAGAAGCTCGCGGAAGCTGCCTTCGTCGTCTTCGAGAATCACGTAGCGTTTGACGAAATTTTCGAGTTCGCGCAAGTTGCCTGGCCACGGGTAACGCGTGGCGGCCTCGAGCAAGTGCTTCGAGGGATCGGTGGCCGGCTTCGAAAATTTCTCGCTGTACTTCGCCAGGAAATGGCGGAAGAGCAGAGGGATTTCCGTGGTGCGTTCGCGCAGCGGCGGAATGTGGATCGAAAGCACGTTGAGGCGGTAGTAGAGGTCTTCGCGGAAGCGGCCGGTGCGCATCGCTTCTTTCACATCGACGTTGGTGGCAGCGACGACGCGAACGTCCACGTTTACGGTGCCGCGAGCGCCGAGTCGCGAGAACTGGCCGTCCTGCAACACGTGCAGGAGTTTGGCCTGGAGGTGCGCGCCCATTTCGGCGATTTCGTCGAGGAAGATGGTGCCTTTATTGGCGATTTCAAATTTGCCGGGCTTCGCGCGAACCGCGCCGGTGAACGCGCCTTGCTCGTAACCGAAAAGTTCGGACTCGAGAAGTTCGCCGGGCAGAGCGGCGCAGTTCACTTTCACGAAAGGCTGCACGCGGCGAAGCGAGCGCAGGTGAATCATGCGCGCAATCACTTCTTTGCCGACGCCGCTTTCTCCGCTGATGAAGACGGGCACGTCCACCGGCGCAATCTGCAGCACCTGCTGGCGGATCTTCAGCATCTGCGGGCTGGCCGCGAGGAACGAAAGATCTTCGGTAAGCGCTTCGCAATATTCGCGGAGCGATTTATTTTCGCTGCGCAGCTCCTGCTTCTGGCGGCACTTCAGGAAGGCTGCGTCGAGTTCGGGCTTTTCGAAGGGCTTGGTGAGGTAATCGAGCGCGCCGATGCGGATCGCTTCCACGACGGTGGTGACTTCGTTCGAGCACGACAGCATGATCACGTTGAGCGTGCGGTCGATCTGCATCAGCTGGCGCAGCGTTTCCAGGCCGTCGATCTCGGGCATCAGGACGTCGAGAATGATGAAGTCCGGGCGTTCGCCGTTGCCAATCTTGGCGAGCGCGTCCTTGCCGCTGGGAACGGCTTCCACGTTGAAGCCATCGACCTCCAGAAGCGTCTGGAGGTACTTGCGTATGCTCGGTTCGTCGTCCACTACGAGAACTTTTTCTTTGTTGGACATCTTCGATTCCTATGGCGCGAAACTGAAAGCGCGCCTTTCCATTGATTCGTCTGCGCTGCTACTCCACGTGGATCGGCAGCAGAAACGAAAACGAGCTGCCGCTTCCCATAACGCTATCAACCCAAACTTTTCCGCGATGCGCCTGGATCAGGCGCTTGGTGATTGCGAGACCCAGCCCCATGCCAGAAGAGGACGGGTCGACGCGAACAAACTCCTCAAAAATTTCCTGGTGATACTCGGCGGCGATGCCTCCGCCTGTGTCGGTCACTGAGACTAAGATGCTGTTGGATCGTTCGCCGGTTCGGCGGCGGCGATCATTGGGAGGCGCGGCTCCGGCCGTGCGGCGCTCCCAAAAGTGGGGCTCCGCGACTAACGTAACGACGCCGTTGGGGGGCGTGTGCTTCAGCGCGTTGTCCAGAAAGTTGGCGATGCACTGCTGGACTTTCTGGTAGTCGAACTTGAAGACCGGAAGTTCGGGGTGCAGCTTGATATCGAGCTTCACTTTGGCGCGTTGGAAGGCATCCTGCCAGCGGCCGGCGATGTCGTTGACGCAATCGCGCAGATCGTTTTCGCGTAGCTGGAGCACGAGTTTTCCGCTTTCGAGCGCCGAGTAGTTCAAAAACATCGAAACCAGGCGGACGAGACGGTCGCAGCTTTCTTTCGATTCCATCAGCGTGTCGCGCTGGCGTTCGTTGATCTTGCCGAGCGAGCCGGTGAGCAGCAGGTCGTAGTAACCCTTCATCACGGCGAGGGGAGTCTTTAGTTCGTGCGCAGCGGAAGCGAGAAACACCGTCTTCTGGCGATTCACTTCCTGCAAGCGCAGATACGCGGCGAGCAGGTTGCGGTAGGTGATTTCGCGCTCCTGCATGAGTTCCTGCACCGTCTGGCGCATGGAGGCTTCATCGGTAGCGACGTCCAGCGCGATAGGCTCGACGAATACGACCAGCCAGTCCGGCTCCGGCAGCCATCGCAGGCGCACGCGGTGCCGGCCTTCGGCGCCATCAAGCGCAACGGTAACTTCCTGCTGGCCGGCTTCGAGCTGCGCGACGATTCCCTTCCGGTCCACGTGGAGGATGTCATTGAACAAATTGGCTTCGGTGAGGCTTTGCTTGCCCTTGGCTCGGAGCGAGTCATGAGCGTGGAGGTTCGCGAAGAGAAACTGTCCCATGCGATCGGTGACGACGAGCGGACGATCGAGCGAGTCCAAAAGGCTCGCCATCAGGCTGAAAACCTGTTGGTTCACACCCTGTTGTTCGGCCGTACTGAGTTTCGCCACACTGCCTCGCCGAGTGTCCACAACCCCTTAAAATAAAACACTTTAGGGAATTCGCCGGCAGGCGAAAAGGACCTTTGGAAGGTTCATGCTCGCAAAGGGTCAACGGAGTGTCAATGGTAAATGCGTCCTACTTTGCACAATGGTGGAAGAGTTGTGGCACAAATTCGCATAAATGACTAAAGGTCATAGTCATAGGTAAACCGTGCCACGGTCCAAGTGTAAGAAAGCAATGAACTTCTAGAATGGGAAAGAGCGCGCGGGACTTGCACTGAAATTGCGAGCGTTCCCAGTACTACTACTGGGGTACCAATGGGACCGAAGGAAACGGTTTACACACAGCGGATTTCCACATCGGTTGTGTACGACGAACGGCGGCGCTTTCAGAGAATTCATTTGCAGATTCCTCTCTTTGTGAGAGGCAAAGACGCGCATGGTGAGCAGTTCCTCGAACTGGCCAAGACACTGGACATCAGCGGGTTAGGTGCGTTCGTTACGTGTCCGCGCGCGCTGCGGATCAATGAAGTGGTGACGCTGACGATTCCCGCCCCTTCGATTACTTCTTCCGGCTTGGTGCCCGCCGGCATGCCTCCGATTCAAGCCCGGGTGAAAAGGCAACACGAAGCGGGAGACGTCTATCTGGTCGGAGTCGAGTTCCTGAAGCCGATTGGCTGACCGCTCTTACAGACTAATCCGCAGAGTTCTTCACAAAATGACCTCTTGAATGTCATTCGTCTCGCCGCGAGATTTGCCCAAAGTGGAATCGTTTCATCGTCCTAGTACGCCCTTAGCTTTCACTTCGCCGTGATGAATGGGCGAAGCTTATGGTAAGTTAAGCGCGCAAAGCAAGTTAGCTGGCTGCCCAGCCGGGAATTTCCCTCTCGAATTGGACTATCCCTTGCAAGGATAAGGCAGCCCCCGCTCGCTCCCACTCACCTGGGGGCGTTACAAGCTTTCGTACAAGCATTCGGAACCCATTGATGCCCCAGCCCGGCGATCAACAGCCGCAGGCCTCCGCGGACGACTCGTTCCTGGACCTGCTGGTAGAGACATTGGAAGGTGTGGATGAGTCGGTCCGCGGGAGTTTTCTGCGGCAATTCCTCCGTACGATTGCGCAAATCGACCTGACCGATACCCAGGCGAACGACTACTGGGAACGGATCCTGATGCGGCGGCGCGAGCTTTCGGAGACGCTCGGAAAGCGCGTCTCGCTAAAAACCGCGATGGTGGACGTGCTCGCGTCTGCCAATTTCCTGCGCGTGCCGATTCTGATGGAGTACGAGGAATTTAAAAAACTCCAAATCAATGCGGCGACCGACGCGCTGACCGGGCTCTACAACCGCAGACTTTTCGACGAATACTTCGACAAAGAACTGAACCGCGCGAAACGCTACGGGCAACAAATGTCCGTGGTGATTCTGGATCTGCATTCACTGAAGCAGGTGAACGATCGCTACGGCCATTTGCATGGCGATCAGGTGCTGCAGCTCGCGGCGACGACGCTGCGGCGCACGCTGCGCGCTTCGGATTTTGCGTTTCGCATCGGCGGAGATGAGTTTGCGCTGCTGCTGCCACAGACTGAGCCCGAGCCGGCGCTGACGCTTTGCCGCCGCGTTCGCGCGCAGTACGAACTGGACGTGCAGCCGATGGGGCTCGAAGTGGGAGTCACGCTGGATTTTGGAATTGCCGTGCATCCGGCGGACGGCGATCAAAAAAGCGCGTTGCTGAGCCTCGCGGACCAGCGCCTGTATCAATTGAAGAATGCGTCGAAGGCCGGTCCGCGCGTGATTCCCATCGAACCGACGGCGACTCGCGAGCGGCAAGAGCCACCGCAAACGACGCCCGAGAAATCCACGCCACAACAAACGCAAACGACGGCGCGGCCGTGGATTACTCAGCCACTATCCGGCGGCGGACCCGCGCGAGCAACAAAACTGCCTACGCCGATCACTACCGTGCAATCGACGACACCCCCAGCAACGACAGCGCCCGAAGCTCCCTCGAAAAACGTTGGCCCGGAAGGACGACGCTGGGAACGAGTCTCTCTTTCGGGCACGAAGGCGTACGCGATCCTGTCGGACCTGAATCAGAAGACGGCCAGCGTGCTGGATCTGAGTTACGGCGGGGTGGCGCTGCTCACCGACCGCGAAGACGATATCCCCAATCAATTCAACGCCGTACTGCATGTGCCGATTCTTCCTCCGGTGCGCGTGATCCTTCGCAAGGCATACGCGATGCGAACCGAAACGGGCCGCGCGCGAATCGGTTGTGCGTTCGTTTCGTAAGAGCTTCGTAGAGCGACGTCCGGAGCATCCCCCGAAATTGGCGTTTATTTGAAGGCTGGGCTATAATCGGAGTTTCGCGCCTGCCTAGCGACGCGACATGGCGCATTACCGCACATGTAGCGCAGACCGGCCGGCAAGAGGAGCTAAGCATGAAAGAAGGAATTCACCCCGACTATCACAACGTGCAGGTGAACTGCGCGTGCGGGAATAAGTTCGACACCCGCTCGACTTTCAAAGGCCAGGCGATTCGCGTGGAAATCTGCTCGAACTGCCATCCGTTTTTCACCGGCAAGCAGAAGCTGGTGGATACGGCGGGACGCGTTGAGCGATTCCAGAAGAAGTACGCGGACAAAGCCGCCTCGCTGAAGAAGTAACCGCTCAAAACGCGAACAATCGCGCAAGAGTCTTGGAGCCTCCGGTTGTAAGAGCCGGAGGCTCTTTTCTTTTTTGCGGCCCGCGCGCAGTGAATCGGGCGCGTCGCCGGTGTACAATGCCGCAGAGATGGCCACGCACCTTTCCCCGTCGCACGACTCACTGCCAGGCTCGAATGTGGAGACCGCTGCACCGCGAGTGACGCTGCGCAATCATTTCGCTCGTTCGTTCGATTCAGCGATCGCGGCTGCGCGCACGTGCTACGCGCCGCGGCTGATCAACGCCGACGAAATCACGGAAAAGCAGCGCCTCACGATCGGCGCGGCGACGTTCTACTCCGGCCATCACACCGTCTTTCAACACGCGCACTTCGAATTCGGCCTCGAAAACGTTAGCCGGCAGTTCGTGTGGTCGTTTCTGCACGCGCATCCTTTCTACAACTCCGAACAGCAGAGCCAGCGCTACGTGAAACTCGATCGAGCGCAGGCGTACGTGCCGCCGGAGAGCGCGAGTTTCGGCGCCGCCGAGCGCGCAACTTATGAGAAAGCTGTTGCACGGGCGTGGAACTACTACCGCGAATTGACGCGTGTGCTGGAACCTTCGGCGCGCGAAATTTTGTCGGACATTTGGCACGTGAGTGAGATGTCGCATCCGAAGCGCGTGCAGAAGGTGGCGCGTCAATCGGAGAAGCGCGCAATCGAAGTGGCGCGGTACGTCCTGCCCATCGCGGCGTTCACCACGATGGTGCACACGCTTTCCGGAATCGTGCTGCACCGGCTGTGGCGAATGGCTGCGGCGAGCGACACGCCAAGCGAAGCGCGCCTGGTGATCGGCGAGATGGTCGCGCGCGTGCGCGAAGTGGAGCCGGATTTCTTCGAGCGGTTCGACAACGATCCGATGGAAGAACCGCCGGAGTGGAAGCAACCCACGCACGATGGCGAAGCATTCGCGCGCGAGTTCGATGCGAAGCTTGGCGGACTGACTTCGAAGCTGGTCGATTATTCGCCCAACGCGCCGGCGGTGATGGCGGAATCCTACCGCGCAGTGATGGGGCTGACGGAAGCGGAGTGTTCGAACTCGGAAGCGATCGACCGGATGCTGAATCCGGCGCGCAATCCGTATCGCCGCGAGGCGCTGAATATCGGCGTGCATGCGCCGATCCTCCGCGCGCTGCAGCACGCCAACTTCACTTTCGTAAAAAAGATCAGCCACACTGCGGATAGTCAGGACCAGCGGCATCGCATGGTGCCGGGCTCGCGTCCGCTGCTTACGCTCGCTGACACTCGAAGCGCGGATTACCTGACACCGGCGCTGATCCGCGAAAACTCGCGTGCAAACGAAATTTATCAGCAAGCGATGGCGGACGCTTGGGCTGCGAAGAACGAATTGCTCGACCGCGGCGTGCCACACGAATTCGCGCTGTACCTGCTGCCGAATGCGAAGTCGATTCGCCTGGTGGAAACCGGACCGCTGCTGCACCTGCTGCACAAATGGACGATGCGGACCTGCTTCAACGCGCAGGAAGAGATTTATCAGTCGTCGATCGAAGAGGTGGAGCAGGTTCGCAGGATTTTCCCCGAGCTGGGTCGCTACATCGGGCCGCCATGCTATTTACGCGCGGGAATTTCGACGCCGATCTGCACGGAGGGTTCACACTTCTGCGGCGTAAAGGTGTGGCTGGACTTTCCGAATATTCAGCGCCGCATTTGATGCGCTTCCCGCTGTACGGGAGTTCCTGAGATGGCCTCGCACTCGTCCCGAATCCTGATCGCCTGCTCGATGGTCGCCACGGCATTTTGTGCGGCGCGCGCCACCCACTCACAACAGCAGACTTCACCGACTGCAACGTCTGCCGGGGTGGATGTGAAACCGCCCGCCCAGGACTATCTGGTGTATGTGGTGAGCGAATCCGCGGACAAGATTACGCTGCTGCGCTTCGGTCCGCACGGCATCTCGAAAGAACATGAGACACACATCGGCGTGATGCCCGTGGACATCAACGGGCCGCACGGAATCGCCGTCTCGCCGGACAAAGAATATTTCTACGTGGCAGTCGGCCACGGCCAGCCGGACGGCTCACTCTGGAAATTCAAGACGGGCACCGATCAGCTGGTGAAGTACATCCCGCTCGGAATGTTTCCCGCGACGACGGACATCTCGAAAGACGGCGAGTTCGTGTACGTGGCGAACGCGAATTTTCACGGCGAGATGGCGCCGTCGTCGATTTCGATCGTTGCGACGGACGGCATGGCTGAAGTGGCGCGCGTTACGACCTGCACGATGCCGCACGGCTCGCGATTGAATCCGCAGGGAACGAAACACTACTCAGCGTGCATGATGGACGACATGCTGGCGGAAATCGACACAACAAAGTTCGGCGTTTCGCGCCACTTCATGCTGAGCGCCGGAAGAGAAATGGGCATGGACGGCGCGCCGCATGGCCAGATGAAAATGAGCGACCTGACGTGCGTGCCCACGTGGGCGCAGCCGTCAAACGACGGCTCGGAAATTTACGTGGCTTGCAACAAGTCGAACGAGATTGTGGCGGTGGATGTGGCGTCGTGGAAACTTACGCGACGCTTCCCCGCGGGTAACGGCGTTTACAACCTGGCGATGACGCACGACGGGCGCCTGGTGGCAACGAACAAGCGCGGGCAATCGGTTTCGATTTTCGATCCGAAAACGGGCAAGGAACTCGCGCATTTGCCGACGAAGCGGAAAGTGGTGCACGGCGCCGTGGTGACTCCGGACAATCGCTACTCATTTATTTCAGTGGAGGGCGTGGGCGCCGAACCGGGCACCGTGGAAGTGATCGACCTCGACGCGATGAAAACCGTTGCGACGATCGACGTTGGATCGCAGGCCGCGGGAATCGACTTCTGGAAGAACGAACCGTCGAAGCCCTGAAGCGTTCCCGCGGTGGCGCGGTTAGCTCCAAGCGAGAAGATGCAAACGGCAAGCGCCGAGTCGCGATGGCTAAGAGTTCTTCGGAGAATCTGGTTGGCCTTTCTCTTCGTCGTGGTCCTGCTGTGTTCGGCCTGGGCCACACTCGCGCTGTATTTCGATTTCCCTTTTGCATCGCTGCGCGTTCCTGCCGCAATTGTTTACGCCATCGCGCTGATTGCCGCGTTCGTATTGGTGCATGAGCTTCGCTGGAAGGTCGCCGTGTGCGCGGCGGGCTTCGCCGTCGTGCTTGTGTGGTGGCTTTCGATCAAGCCATCGAACGACCGCGCGTGGCAGGCTGACGTGGCGCAGATGCCGTGGGCGGAATTCCATGACGACGCCGTGACGCTGCACAATTTCCGCTTCTGTGACTACCGGACGGAATCCGACTACACGTGCGCGTGGCTCACCAAAGAAGTGAGACTTTCGGACGTGCGCGGCATCGATCTTTCACTCACGTATTGGGGCTCGCCGTGGATCGCGCACACGATTCTGAGTTTTCAAGTGGGCGAGAACGACTACGTGGCGATGTCCATCGAGACGCGAAAGGTGGTGGGGCAGGGTTACTCGGCGATTCAAGGATTTTTCCGGCACTACACGCTGGTTTACGTGATTGCGGATGAGCGCGACTTGATCCGGCTGCGAACCAATTTCCGCAAGAACGAAGACACGTATCTCTACCACACGACGGCAACGCCGGAATATGCGCGCGCTCTTTTCGTCGAATATCTGAAACAGGCCAACGAGCTGCGCGAGCAGCCAAAGTGGTACAACGCGCTGACCGAAAATTGCACTACGATTATTTTCCGGCAGATGTTTGCGCTGCGCTTGAGCCGGGAGCGGTCGCTCGATTGGCGAATGCTGCTCAACGGCCGGATGGACGAGATGGAATACGAGCGTGGAAACCTTGCAGGTGGCCTACCGTTCGATCAGTTGAAGAAGTCGGCCTATATCAATCCCGCCGCGCATGCGGCCGGCGACGCCGCGGATTTTTCGTTGCGGATTCGAGAAGGGCAGCCGGGATTCGAGTTTCTCGGCGGCGGATCGCCGCGCTGAGGCTGGCTCACGCGTTCAGGTCGTAAATCTTTTCCATCAGCAGCCACTTCTCGCCCGGCTTCGCTTGCGGCAGCGCCTGCTGAAATTTCCACATGAATTCTTCCCACTCGCGGACTTTCGGATTAGCAGCGTCAGCGCGGGCTTTTGACGAGAAAGAAAAGTCGTCATCGACGTCCATGATCATGAACATCCGCGTGCCAAGCAGATAAATCGAGAGTTCTTCGATGCCTGCATCGCGAATACTCTGCGTGATCTCGGGCCAGATTTTTTCGTGCTGGCGTTTGTACTCGGCGATAAAGGCCGGATCGTCTTTCAGATCGAGTGTGAGGCAGTAGCGTCGCGACACGTGTGGCCCCCTATGCGATGCGGCGGCAGCTAGGTGAGAGCGCGGTCGAGGTGGACGTAACCGCCGTCCACATAAAGATGCTGGCCGGTTGTGTGTCCCGAGAGCGGCGAAAGCAAGAACGCGGCCGTGGCGGCGATTTCGTCGGCGGTGGTCATGCGTTTGCCCAGCGGGATTTTCCCGCGGATCGATTCGAGCTTCTCGTCGGGATTCGGGAACGTCTTCAGCCACTGCTCGTAGAGCGGCGTCATCACTTCGGCGGGAAGGATTGCGTTCACGCGGACGCCGAAAGGCAAAAGCTCGACGGCCCACTCCCGCGTGAGCGCCAGAATCGCGCCTTTCGACGAAGCGTAGCCGGACGTGTTGCCCTGGCCGGTGACGGCGGTCTTCGACGCGATATTCACGATCGCGCCGTGCGCGCGCTTCAGATACGGCAGCGCGTAGTGCGCTAAGTTGTAGTAGTGCAGCAAATTTCGCTGCAGGGACTCGACATATTTCTCGGGGCTACCGGAAGCGAGGCCGACTCCGTCGTTGATGCCGGCGTTGTTCACCAGCGCATCAACGCGGCCGAAGGATTGAATCGCTTCGGCCACGGCGCGCTCGCAATTTTTCCGCTCTGTGATGTCAAGCGCGACGATGTGGCTATTCACGCCAGTGTGGTGCAGCTCGGCGTGCAGCGCTTTTGCGGCTTTTTCGTCGCGATCGACGATCACGGGCAGCGCGAACTCGCGCGCGCACGCACGAGTGATCGCCGCGCCGATGCCTTTTGCGCCGCCGGTGATTACAACGACCTTATCCTTGAGCTGCAAATCCATGCGTAGGGGTCTCCAGTCGGTAAAAGCGCGCGGCGTTCGCGAAGAATATCTTGTCGCGGTCCGCGTGCGAGAGCGTTCGCGTGTACTCATCTAGCGTGCCACAGACTTGCGCGTAGCTCGCCGCGACGAGGCAGACCGGCCAGTCCGACCCGAACATTACGCGATCCATACCGAACGCGTCGAACACTACATCGAGATACGGCGCACAATCCGCGGGCTTCCAGTTGGACCAGTCCGCCTCCGTGACCATTCCCGACGCTTTGCAATAAACGTTGCGATGTTGCGCGAGCGCGCGCATGCCGTCGCGCCACGCGTCGAAGCCAGAGCCGCCGCGAATGTCCGGTTTCGCTAGGTGGTCGATCACGAATCGCTGCGCCGGAAATTTCTCGACGAACGCGACCGCAACGGGCAAATGACGCGGGTGAATCAGAATGTCGTATGTGTAGCCGTAGCGCCCCAAGTGCGCGATGCCGCGGAGGAAATCATCGCGGAGCAGAAAGCGATCGTCGGGCTCGGCCTGCACGACATGGCGGAATCCCACGAGCGACTGAAATTGCGAATAATGCTCGAGTCGTTCGCACACATCGTGCGCGCGCAGGTCGATCCAGCCGACCACACCGAGAATCGTGCGCGTGCATTCTGCGAGCCCGAGCAGGGACTCGGTCTCGCGCTCCGATTGCTCCGCTTGCACAGCGACGGTGCCGCGCACTTCGTTCGCCGCCAGTTCCGGCTCAAGGTCCGCCGGCAGAAAATCACGGCGGATTTTCGCCATATCGTCCGTGATCCAGCCGTGAGTTTCCGGAGCGTAGCGCCAGAAATGTTGGTGAGCGTCGATGCGCATCGAGATCGCCCGGCGCGGACTATCCGCGCAAATTGAAATACCCGCCGTCGATCGGGTAATCGACGCCGGTGATGAACGAAGCTTCATCGCTGCACAGAAAAAGCGCGAGCGACGCCACTTCCTGCGGCCGCGCCATGCGATTGATCGGCGCCGACGCGGCGAGCTTGTCGTACATTTCCTTTTCTT
>Ga0209169_10002200_pt1 | contig 11788 bp, 12 predicted proteins | sample HubBroMetageWRM4_FD_188346 | JGI IMG/M metagenome (GOLD analysis project Ga0209169, IMG submission 188346) | Warmed soil microbial communities from the Hubbard Brook experimental Forest, New Hampshire - Hubbard Brook CCASE Soil Metagenome WRM 4... | ecosystem: Environmental > Terrestrial > Soil...
GGTTTGTTAACGCTTTCATTTTCGAGACCCAGATCACGAATGAGTTGCGGTGTCCCAGTCTGCTCTTGACGACTCTACGGGGAAGTGGGCATACTCGCGACTTGTGCCCAGGCTGGAGTTTTTTCTCCAGCGCCAGCGGGAGTTGGCTTTTTTATGGATCTCATTCTGCTTCGTCTTCTTTTTGTTGCCCTGCTTGGCGGGGTTTGCTATTTCCTTCATCCATTTGGCCTGACGGGATGGGTGAGTGCAGGCGCGGGCGCTTTGGCGGCCTGCGCGGTAATCGTCTTCGAGCTGCGGGTGCGGGCGCTGACGCTGCGACGATTGATTGGCGCGGTGGCGGGGAGCGTGCTGGGCATCTTTGGCGCGTTTCTGTTTTGCCTGGTGTTGAAGTCGGCGCCGCTGAGCGCCGGCAACTCCGCCGCGGTGCAGATTTTTGTGCTGCTGCTGATGACCTATGTGGGGTTGCTGGTGGGCGCGAGCAAGGGCGACCTGCTGAATCCGGCGGCGCTGGGCACGATTTTCAGCGGCGAAAAGCCGACCCGCAAGAGCGCCAAGGTTCTGGACACGAGCGTGATCATCGATGGGCGCATTGCGGACATTGCCGAGGCCGGGTTCGTTGACGGCATGATGGTGGTGCCGGAGTTTGTTCTGCGCGAACTGCAGGTGGTGGCCGACTCGACCGACGGGTCGAAGAGGCAGCGCGGCCGGCGCGGGCTGGACATGCTGCAGCGGATGCAGTCGAGCACGAATATCCAGGTGCAGATTGTGCCGGACGATTTTCCTTCGATCCGGGAAGTGGATTTGAAGCTGCTTGAATTGGCCAAGAAGTGGGAGGCCAAGGTGGTGACGAACGATTTCAACCTGAACAAGGTGGCGCATCTGCATCATGTGGAAGTGCTGAACATCAACGACCTGGCCAACGCGCTCAAGCCGGTGGTGCTGCCGGGCGAGAAGATGAACGTGCTGATTCTGAAAGAAGGCAAGGAGTTCAACCAGGGGGTTGGCTATCTTGACGACGGGACCATGGTAGTGGTGGATCATGCGCGCAAGCTAATTGGGAAGGCTGTCGAGATCTCGGTGACCAGCGTGTTACAAACGGCGAGCGGGAAGATGATCTTCGGCAAGCTGGATGAAAACGGCCGGAGCGGCGAGCCCATGCGTGCGGGGCCGGTGGAGATGGCGCACTAACCACCTGCGGTGGGGCAGACGGCGCTTGCGCGCCACTGGGCAAATTTGCCTCACATCCGTTTCGCAAGGAACGCGAAAGGATGGGCACTCAGCCCACCTCCCAGGCGCCCAAAAGCGAGGCACCTGGGGCACCCTGCCTCTACTCCGAGATTCTGAGGTCGCTGATCTGGACGATGGGCTCGATGTCGGTGTAGTTGGGGATATCCTTTTGCAACTCCATATAGTGTGGCATGACGGCGGCTGTGAAGGCTTCGACGGAATCAAATGTGAATGAAGCAAGGGCGGCATTGGGCGCCGGTGTGCCGGGAATGGCGCCGCTGAGGCCGATCTCTGCCGATGTGGCCTTCAGTGCCGATCCCAGCCGGTTGATGACAAGCGGCATGTGGGTGTTGATGTAGTAGTCGGCGTTGAAGCGGCTTCCGGGCTTGTTGGGATAGAGGAACGTGACTTTGATCATGGCTTCTCCGCGGCAATCATACGCGTTCTGGGTCGTTCGCAACCACGCATCCGAGGTCGGCGGCTATTCGTAGCAACGCCAAATCTCTTCGAGGTCGAGGACGAATCCCGCGACCGGGCCGGAGCCGGCTACCTGCGGGCCTGTCTCGATGCGCGGCGCTGCAGCGCCCGGCTCGTAGATATGAACGGTCTTCGCATATGGATCGATGAGCCAGCCGAGTTGAACGCCGTTGGCCATCCAGGCTTCCATTTTCTTAGCAGTTGTGCCGAGGCGATCGCTCAGCGACAGGAGTTCAATTGCAAAGGCCGGCGCGAGGCGCAGAAAATGGGCTCGATCATCTTGCGTCAGGTCTTCCAACTGATCCGCTTTGACATAAGCCGCATCTGGGCTGAGAACGGAACCGTCGGGGAGAAAGAAGCCCGCGCAGGAGTCGTAGGTACGGCCCCTGCGGTGCTGTTTCCACCAGTTGCGCAGTTGCAGGTTGATCTCGCTGTTGCCTTCGCTGGTTGTGCCTCCCGCGGGTGCGTTCAAGACGATGGCTCCTTCCCTGGTTCGCTCGATTGAACCAAACTCGCAGCGCTCACTCAGTCGCTCGAATTCCTCGTCGCTTAGAGGAGGATCGAGGACGATGCTGCGCGGTGCGGCTAGCGGGATTTCGAGGAACGCGCTCATGCTGATGGGTGGCTCCAGTCCGTCTCAGTATTTTTGCACAGATGGATCGACCTCGTCGGACCAGGCGAGGATGCCGCCGGCCAGATTCACGACCTGGGTGTAGCCCGATTGCTTGAGGAACTCGGCGATGCGCTGCGAGCGTGCGCCGCTGCGGCACTGGACGACGATTTCGCGGTCACGGGGGATTTCGGCGAGGCGGTTGGGGACGTCGTTCTGCGGGATCAGAGTGCCGCCGATCTGGGCGATCTGGTACTCGTACGGCTCGCGGACGTCGAGCAGGAAAATATCTTCGCCGGCATCGCGGCGGGCTTTCAATTCCTTGACGCTGAGCTGGGGGATGCCGTTCTTCATATTTTTCTCTTGAGGGGTCTCGGGGACGATGCCGCAGAAATGGTCGTAGTCGATGAGCGCGGTGACAGTAGGGCTCTGGCCGCAAACGGGGCACTCGGGATTCTTGCGCAGCTTGAGTTCGCGGAAGCGCATGTTGAGCGCATCGACCAGAAGCAGGCGGCCGACGAGCGAGTCGCCCTTGCCGAGAATGAGTTTGATGACTTCAGTAGCCTGGATGACGCCGACCAGGCCGGGAAGAATGCCCAGCACTCCGCCCTCGGCGCAACTGGGAACCAGGCCCGGCGGCGGGGGCTCGGGATAGAGGCAGCGATAGCAGGGGCCGGCTTCGGTGGCGAAGACGCTGGCCTGGCCTTCGAAACGGAAGATGGAGCCGTAGACATTGGGCTTGCCGAGCAGGACGCAGGCGTCATTGACGAGATAGCGCGTCGGAAAGTTGTCCGTGCCGTCGGCGACGATGTCGTAATCCTTGAGGATGTCGAGGGCGTTGGCGCTGGTCAGCATGGTCTCGTGGCGGACGATGTTGATGGCGGGATTGAGCGCGGAGAGCTTTTCTTCAGCGGAGTCGATCTTTTTGCGGCCAATGTCTTTGGTCGAATGAATGATTTGCCGCTGCAGATTGCTGGAGTCGACGACGTCGAAGTCAACGAGTCCGAGAGTGCCGATGCCGGCGGCGGTGAGATAGAGAGCCAAAGGCGAGCCGAGGCCTCCGGTGCCGACGCAGAGGACGCGGGCAGCTTTGAGGCGGCGCTGGCCCTCCATGCCGACTTCGGGCAGGATGAGGTGGCGCGAGTAGCGGGAGAGATCGTCGGTGGAGAGCTCGGGCAGGGCGGGTTCGGTGATGGTCGGCATGTTTTCCAATTCTTTGCTGCGGATTCGGTGGTGCTCGTGTGCTTTTTGCTAGGCTCTCGGCTTCGCATTCCCTCGGGGGCTAAAGCCCCGTTTCCAATTGCGATTTAACGTACGGGCTGAAGCCCGTACCCTTCACTGAAGCCCGTACCCTTCAGATCTGCACGGATGGCGCCGCAGGCGCGTATGCCTGGACGGCTAGTCCCCACCCGCGATCGATGGGATGATGGAGAGCGTGTCGGCGTCGGTGACGGCGGTTTCTTCCTTGTTGGGGAGGTAGCGGACGTCTTCGTCGTTTAAATACAGGTTAACAAAAGCGCGGAGCCTGCTTTCGGGGGTGAAGAGATGTTTGCGCAGTTCGGGGTGCATGTCGGTGAGGAGATCGAGGGCCTGGGAGACGGTTTCGGCTTCGACGATGGCCGAGTCGGAGCCTGCGGCGAATGCGCGCAGCGGAGTGGGGATCAAGATCGTCATGGGCGTGGCTGTGCCTCAGGTTAGTTTGATTCGGTCGGGGCTGGATACGATGCTGGTGCCGGGGTCGAAAAGGCAAAAGCGGCAAAGCTTCCTGGCTGGCTAAGGGTTGGCATTCGACGTTCCCATGCCCCCCACGCGACGATCGAATTATACGGAAGAGGCAGGATGATCAGCTTTTGCTGATGCGGGCGCGGAGGCGTTTGAGGACGTTGGGCGGAACGAGGCCGGAGATGTCGCCGCCGAAGCTGAAGACCTCCTTGACCATGCGCGAGCTGACAAACGAGTAGCGGCCGGCGGGCTGCAGAAAGACCGTTTCGATTTCGGGGGCGAGGCGGCGATTCATCAGCGCCATTTGGAACTCGTGCTCGTAGTCGGAGATGGCGCGAATGCCGCGCAGGACAGCCTTGGCCTGCTGCTGGCGGGCGAAGTCGACCATGAGGCCGTCGAAGGTGGCGATGGAGACGTTGCCGAGGGCGCTGGTGGCTTCCTTGAGCATTTCCACGCGTTCTTCGACGGTGAAGAGAGGATTCTTGACCGGGTTGCTGAGGATGCCGACAGTCAGGTGCTCGAAGAGCTTGGCGCCGCGCTGAATGAGGTCGACATGGCCGTTGGTGGGCGGGTCGAAGGTGCCGGGATATAAGGCTCTTACGCTCATTGGGGCGGCTCTATGGGGATTCTAGCAGTGCGGACTGCGCCAGTTTGTGGTGGACGTAGGGACCGCGAATCGAGGCAAAGAAAAACGACTGCCCGAAGGCAGCCGTTTTTCTTGCACTCGTGAGTGGCTCAGCCTTTGCGGGGGCGGACGGCTTCTTTGGCTTCGGTGTGGCCGCCGGTGGGGACTTCGGGGACGTCGGCTTTGGCGACGGCGCCGATGCCCAGCTTCTTGCGCAATTCAGCGTCGATTTTGGAGAAAACGTCTTTGTTTTCTTTGAGGAAGGTGCGGGTGTTTTCGCGGCCCTGGCCGATGCGCTCGCCGGAGTAGCTGTACCAGGCGCCGGATTTTTCGACGATGTTGTTGTTGACGGCCAGGTCGAGGACGTCGCCTTCACGGCTGATGCCTTCGCCGTAGAGGATGTCGAATTCAGCTTCGCGGAAGGGCGCGGCAACCTTGTTTTTGACGATCTTGACCTTGGTGCGATTGCCGGTGACGGCTTCTCCATCCTTGATGGCCGCGATGCGGCGTATGTCGACGCGAACCGAGGAGTAGAACTTGAGGGCGCGGCCGCCGGTGGTGGTTTCTGGATTGCCGAACATGACGCCGATCTTCTCGCGGATCTGGTTGATAAAGATGAGCGCGGTGCGGGATTTGGAGATGGTTCCGGTGAGCTTGCGCAGGGCCTGGGACATGAGGCGGGCCTGCAGGCCCATGTGGGAGTCGCCCATTTCGCCGTCGAGTTCCGCTTTGGGAACGAGGGCGGCGACAGAGTCGACGACCAGGACATCGATGGCGCCGGAACGGACCAGAGCTTCAGTGATCTCGAGGGCTTGCTCGCCGCTATCCGGCTGAGAAACAAGCAGGTTATCGACATCGACGCCGAGCTTTTTGGCATAGCCGGGGTCGAGGGCGTGCTCGGCATCGACGAAGGCGGCCAGGCCGCCAAGGCGCTGGGCTTCCGCGATGACCTGGAGGGTGATGGTGGTTTTGCCGGAGGATTCGGGGCCGAATATCTCGGTGACGCGTCCGCGGGGGATGCCGCCGACGCCCAGAGCGGCGTCGAAGCTGATGGAGCCGGTGGAGATAACTGCAATGGGAAGAAGAGCTTCCTTGGAACCAAGGCGAACGATGGAACCTTTGCCGAATTGTTTTTCGATTTGAGCGAGGGCGAGTTCTACGGCCTTGGCGCGGTCGTCGACGATGGCCATGGTGAGGGTCTCCTAATGAAGCAATCCGAGCGTCTTTGCATTCGATGAAAGGCCGAAAAGAGAAGAACATGGAATGCGGTTCGATGGGATTGTAGCAGGGCAGGACAGACATTGACAGAGGAAATTAGCGAAGAAATGGAGAAAGTTGGTTTAGTGACAGTAAGCTGCTGGACTGGCTCGATTTAAGGGTGATTACGAAAGGAGCGTGTCAGGTGGTATAGGCACCGATGCGGGTTTCGCGGCTGGTGAGCGGATCGCAGCTGCGGTCGAGGGCTTCGTAAGCCGTGTCGTGGTCTTTGCGAAACGCGCGGAAGTCCTCTTCGCTGGCCCAGCGGTCAATGGTGAGATATGAGCCGGGAATGTAGGCGTCGCGCAGAAGCTCGGTTCCGATGTACTGAGGGGATGTGCGGAAGAGTTTGGCCCAGGCGCCGTCGAGCCCGTAGGCGGCCTCGAAGGCAGGGATTTTTTCTTCGGCTATTTCGAATTGCCAGACGACGACGAACATTTGCAGCTCCGATTACAGACTACAGGTTACAGATGACAGCTTACAGTTGACAGGTAACAGATGCCAGGTTTCAGTTCTTCGTTCACAGTTCCCAGCTGGCGAGTTGCTCTGCCCAGGAAATCTAACCCGCAATTGTTTGTCGATTGATTTGACAACGGAGGCGGTTGCCGGTAGTTTTCCCATAAGGCATTTATGGGAGAGATAGTGGATACGGGCGAATTGATTCAGGGGACGCTGGAGATGCTGATTTTGAAGGCTCTCGTGCGCGGGCCGCTGCATGGATACAGCGTGGCGGAGTGGATTCAGCAGACCTCGCAGCAGATGTTGAAGGTGGAAGAGGGCGCGCTTTATCCAGCGCTGCATCGGATGGAGTTGCGCGGACTGCTCAAGTCAAAGTGGGGCATTTCGGAGAACAATCGCAAGGCAAAGTTTTACGACCTGACGGCGGAAGGGCGCCGGCGGCTGGATGCGGAATCGCAGCGCTGGGCACGGCTTTCGTCGGCGGTGGCGTTTGTGATGCAGGCGTCTTAAAGCGCAAAGAGAGGGGTCAACGATGGCTCAGAATCTGCACGAATTTTCGCTGCGGGTGAAGACGCTGTTTCGCAAACGGCGGATGGACCGCGAAATGGCCGATGAGCTCGCGTTTCACCAGGCTATGCTGAAGGACAAGTTGATGCGACAAGGCGTTGCTCGGGAAGATGCGGACGCGGCGGCGCGGCGCAGTTTTGGCAATGCGAGCCGGTGGCATGAGCGCCTGCGGGAGTTGTGGCAGTTTCGCGGGCTGGAAAACCTGGGGCGCGATGTGAGCTTTTCATTGCGCGTGCTGCGCAAGTCGCCGGGGTTTACGGGCGTTGCGCTGCTGACACTGGCTCTTGGAGTGGGCGCAAACACGACGGTATTCTCGATGATTAACGGCCTGCTGCTGCGGCCGCTGGCGGTTCCGGAGAGCGGCAGGCTTGCCGTGCTCGGCACCGATTCGGGAGACCCGCGTATTGTTTACAGTTTTTCTGCGCCCTTCTTCCGCGGCCTGGAGCGCCGGCGCGAGGTCTTCTCGCAGGTATTCGCGTTCGCCCACCACGACATGCAGGTGCGAGGATCGAGCGGAACGCAGAGCATAAGCGGCCAGTTGGTGAGCGGCGACTTCTTCAATTCGCTTGAGACTCCTCCTCTCCTGGGCCGCACGCTAACCCCCTTGGACGATAGCAAGGGCGGTAATCCTTCGGGGTTCGGCGTGGTCATCAGCGAGGAGTTCTGGCAGCGCTGGTTCAACCGCTCGTCCAACGTGATTGGACAAAAGATCCAGATTGACAACATCATTTTCAGTGTCGTCGGGGTCATGCCTAAGCGCTTTATAGGAGCGGACCCACTTGAGAGGCCGGATATCTTTGCCCCACTGGCCCTGGAGCCGCTTCTTGATGGAGCGCACAACGCGACCGATGCCGGCATTCATGCCGGGTGGCTCACGGTAATGGGCCGCATGAAGCCGGGAGTGACGCTGGAGCAGGCAAATGCGCAGGTGGCCGCGGGCACCAGCGCAGTGATCCATTCATTGGCAGTCGATCCGTCTGATCTGGCGAGGCTTTCGAAGCGCCAGATGCATTTCACTGCGGAAAACGGCTCGGCAGGATTCACGTATGTGCGCATGATGTTTAGCAAGCCGCTGGGCGCGGTGTTCGCGATGTGCGGAGGAATATTGCTGCTGGCGTGCATGAACCTGGCCAGCCTGCTGATGGCGCGCGGTGCGGCACGGCAGCCTGAGCTGGCTACACGGCTGGCCTTGGGTGCCACGCGCCGCAGGCTGATTCAACAACTGCTGGTGGAGAGCCTTTTGATCGCGCTGATGGGCACGGCGGCCGGGCTGGCGGTTGCCCCCGCAGTGAGCAAGTCCCTAACCCTGATGCTGCTGGGGGGCGAGGGCGAGGTGCATGTGGATACTTCGCTCGATATCCGAGTCTTTGGGTTCGCGGCCCTTGCTTCTGTCGTTGCTTCGCTGCTGGTGGGGCTGGTTCCGGCGCTGCAGGCCACATCGAGCAGCCTTAACGAGCAGATCAAGAGCGGGCAGCACACGACGCAGGCACAGGAACGGCGGCGGGTTCTTCCCAAAGTGATGATGGCCGGCGAAGTTGCGCTGGCCCTGATGCTGGTGGTTGGCGCGGGTCTTCTGGCTTCGAGCCTGGTGCGGCTCTATCTCTCCGGCACGGGATTCGATGCGAAGGGCCTGGAGAATATCTCGCTGCGGCTGGACCGTCGGCCGCTGCAAGGCGAGGCGCTGATCGAGTTTTACCAGCGTCTGGAAGACGGTCTACGCCGCCAGCCGGGCGTGACCGGGGTGAGCTATGCGCGCATAGTTCCGTTCACGCATGATGTGTGGGACGAAGATCTCTTTGTGGGAGCAGGCAAGGTGCAGGACGTTTACTTCAACAGCGTCAGCCCGGACTACTTCAAGACCATGCGCATTCCGCTTTTCGACGGGCGCGACTTTGCGTGGAGCGATACGACGGCGACCGGGCTGAAGATCATCCTCAACCAGGCAGCGGTGAAACTTCTCTTTCCCGATCGCAACCCGCTGGGGCAGTTCGTGAGCAAGCAGGAGGGAAAGAAGACCGTTCAATACCAGGTGGTGGGCGTGGTTGGCGATGCGAAATACGAAGACCTGCGCTCTCCGGCGCCGGCTGGGGCTTATCTGCCGATGACCCAGGATGACGGCAGCCAAGGCCCGTCGTATAACGCAGTGCTGCGAACAAACGGGCCGGCGGGGCCGCTGGCGGATGCGGCGCGCTCGCTGGTGATGAGCATGGATGCGGAGATTCCTGCGCCGGTGATGACGCCGATGTCGTTGACGATCGACGAATCGCTGAGCGCGGAGCGGACGATGGCGATGCTGGCGGTGTTCTTCGCGGCTTGCGCATTGGTCGTGACTGCGGTTGGGCTCTACGGGACGCTGGCGTATGCGACGGCGCGGCGGACAAGCGAGATCGGGATTCGCATGGCGCTGGGGGCTCGACGCAGCCAGGTGGTGCGGATGGTCTTTCTGCAGAATGCGGCGGTGGCGGTTACGGGGACGGCAGTGGGGCTGATTGCGGCACTGCTGGCGTCGCGCGCGCTGGCCAGCTTTCTCTATGGAACTTCGACGCGCGATCCATGGGTGTTTGCGGGGTCCATTTTTGCGCTGGCATTGATTGCGAGCGCAGCCTCGCTGCTGCCTGCGCTGCGCTCGGCGCGGATTGACCCGATGGCGGCAATCCGGTGCGAGTGAGGCCGAAGATCAGGGTTGCTGAGAGACGGCGGGATTTGCGGGATTGCGGGCCTCGGCCTTTTCGAGCAGGACTTTGTGGGCGTGGTCTTCGAGGGCCTGGGCTTCAGGGAGATAGCCGAGAGCCTTGAGGATCATGGGGTCGTGGTCGGCAAGGACGCGCTGGCCTTGTATCTCTCCGAATTGAATAGCGACGATGTTGTCCTTGATGCGGGCCTTGAGCCAATCGGAGACGCCGTCGAGGTCAGCCTGCGTGAAGGGGATGCTCTGGGCAGCGAGGTACTGCCTGAACTCGCTCAGGACCGCGTCGTTGACTTCAAAATCCTTGTCGATGGTGCGATTGGCCATGTAGACAGGGGCGAAGCGGAAGAAGACGTTGTGGACGAGCAGATCGTCCTGGAAATGGTTGGTCTTGGGCGTGTCGATTTTTTCGTCGGGCGCGATGCCGCCGCCGCCGTAGACGGTGCGGCCGGCGTCGGTGAGCTTGACTTCCGTGTTGCTGGAGTTGGGAGGCAGCGTGCCGCCGCGATCATAGAGGTAGGCGTACTCGGAGACGCCTTTGTAGTCGCGCTGGATGAGCCGGCCGGAGGGCGTGTAGTAGTGATATGTGGTGAGCAGCAGACCGGTGCCTTCGCTGAGATTGTAGACCGACTGCACTAGACCTTTGCCAAAAGTGGTCTCGCCGACGATGAGCGCGCGGTCGTGATCCTGGAGAGCACCGGAGACGATTTCCGCGGCGGAAGCGGTGCCGCGGTTGACGAGCAGCACAATGGGGAAGGTTTTGCCGTCGTTGCCGTGCATGGCCGTGTAGTTTTCGTCGGGGTAGGCGCGTCCGCGCTGAGAAACGATGGTCTGGCCCTTGGCAAGCAGGTGATCGCATATCTCGACCGCCTGGGTGACCAGGCCGCCGGGGTTGCCGCGCAGGTCGAGCACCAGGCCCTTCAAGTCGCCGAAGCCGTCGATGGCTTCAAGGACTTCGCGCGCAGTGGTTTCCTCGAAGACGCGGAGATGGATGTAGCCGATGCCGGGGCGGATTTCATAGGCGAGGTCGACGGAGGGGTTGGGGATCTCGTCGCGGACGAGGTCGAAGATCAGCGGTTTGGCCTGGCCCTGGCGGGTCATGCTGACCTGGACGTGGGTGCCTTTGGGGCCTTTGAGGGTCTTGGCGACCAGATCGTAGTCCATGCCGTCGGTGCTCTTGCCGTCGATGGCGGAGATGGTGTCGCCGGGATGAATGCCGGCCTTGAAGGCGGGCGAGCCTTCCATGGGATAGAGGACGTAGACGCTGCCGCCGTTGATGCCTTGCTGGATGGCCATGCCGACACCGTAGTAGCGGCCATGCTGCTCCTCGCGCATGCGGGCGTAATCTTTGGGATCGTGGAAGGAGGAATGTGGGTCGAGGACGCGCAGCATTCCAGGAATGGCGCCGTCGTAGATGGCGGCGTCGGCTTTGTCGCCGTTGATGGGCTCGGCGTAGTTCTGCTCGACGACGGCGTAGACGTTGGTAAAGGATTTGAGGCCGTCGCGGAGCTGGCTTTCGTCGATGGGCGATTGCGCTCCGACGGTGTGCTGGAGGATGCCGCCGGCAACGGCGCAGACGGCAAAAAAGAGCACGAGGGCGAAAAGGGCGCGGCGGGCGCGGAAACTCATAGGCGGAACAAACCTCCCGGCGGCAACCGGTATGCTGCCTGACAATCAGCCTTGCCCGATGCACCATGCCCGGCTACGGCATGGCCAGGGGAAATGGAGGAACCTGTCGGAAAGCCCTGGGGGAGCTGCCCTGGCTACAAGTATAGCTCTGATTTGTTTGACGCTGGGAGTAACGAACGAGGTAGCTTGCGGGGAGAGGGAATATTGGGGCGGAAGCTTTGTGGATGGGAATGGGAAATGCCACCTTAGCCACGATGAAACTGTGGCGAAGGTGGGGCAGCCCCGCTTTCATGAAGAGGCGGGTGGAGGATCGAGGAATCCCAGGTCCCCAGAGGCGAGGGACCTGGGGCACCCAGATCTTTGGCGGGGGGCAACTCTCTCGAAGCGATCTCATCGATGGTCCTGCACCGCGGGAGCAGTCCCTCAGGGGCTAAAGCCCAGCGATTTTTGCGGCTCTTGCGGCACGACTAAAGTCGTGCCCTGACACAAGTCGTGCCCTGACACAAAGCCGTTTATGGGACCGTTTCTA
>Ga0209169_10002201_pt1 | contig 11787 bp, 11 predicted proteins | sample HubBroMetageWRM4_FD_188346 | JGI IMG/M metagenome (GOLD analysis project Ga0209169, IMG submission 188346) | Warmed soil microbial communities from the Hubbard Brook experimental Forest, New Hampshire - Hubbard Brook CCASE Soil Metagenome WRM 4... | ecosystem: Environmental > Terrestrial > Soil...
CGACGTGCTCGCCGACCTCGTCGAAGCGAGCCTCGATCGCCAGCGCCGCCTCGCGCTCTGCGGGGTCGACGGGCAGGAGCGCGAACGGGGCGCGGTTCTTCTCGAGCCAGAGCAAGATCCGGGTGCTGTCCTGGACGCTCTCGCCGCGCGTCTCGAGCACGGGCACCGTCGTGGCTCTCCCGCGCCGGCGCGCGCGCAGGACGTGAAAGAAGGGCGTCCAGGGGACCTCGTCGAACGCGATGCCGGCGGATTCCTCGTCACCAGTCCCACCATGGAAACGTCCATGGCGGGGGTCTTCGCGGCCGGCGACGTCCGCTCGGGGTCGACCAAGCAGCTGGGGTCCGCGGTCGGTGACGGGATCGCCGCCCTCCTCATGACCCGCCGGTACCTCGAAACCCACCACCAAAAGGCGGTCTCGCTGGTCGACGCCTAACAACCCAACCACCGCAGTCGGCCCTCGCGATCGCTGGAAGGTGAAGCTCGATCAAGACTATAGTTTCCTTGTAAGCTACATCTTCGGATTCTAGTCTAGTTCCCGAAAGAGCTTCCGCTTGGTGGCAGCGCACGTCGCCGGAGGCGTCTACACACGTCACGCTCAGCTCTGGAGAGCCCTCATGCGGTACCGAAACCTCGGCCGGACAGGCATCAAGGTCAGCCCTTACGCGCTCGGCGCGCTCATGTTCGCCACTCAGGTCGGCAACCCCGACCCCGAGGACTCGATCCGGATCATCCGCAAGGCGCTCGACGCAGGCATGAACCTCGTCGACACCGCTGACGCGTACGGCGACTCGGAGGAGGTTGTCGGCCGGGCACTTAAGGGCCGGCGTGACAACGTGGTCCTCACGACGAAGGTCAGCCGCCCGATGGGTACCGACCCGAACCAGCAGGGTGCCTCCCGGCGGTGGATCGTCACGGCAGTCGAGAACTCGCTGCGCCGCCTCCAGACCGGCCACATCGACGTGTATCAGATCCAGCGCCCCGATCCCGACACGGATATCGAGGAAACACTTTCCGCGCTGACAGACCTCGTCCGCAGCGGAAAGATCCGCGCGTTCGGAACCTCGACGATGCCGGCATCGAACCTCGTGGAGGCGCACTGGGTGGCGGAACGGCGCGGCCTGGAGCGGTTCCGCACCGAGCAGCCGCCGTACTCGATCCTGAACCGCGGCATCGAGCGTGAGGTCCTCCCGGTCGCGCAGCAGTACGGCATGGGCATTCTTGCCTGGGGACCACTCGGTCAGGGCATGCTCACCGGCCGGGTCCGTCGCGGGCGGGACAACGACGTCACTCGGGCGAGATTCTTCACGGCGTTCAGTGATGAGCGGCGCCTAGAGGCGGTGGAGCGGTTGATCCCGCTGGCCGAAGAAGCGGGACTGTCGATGCCCCACCTCGCGATGGCATTCACAATCTCGCACCCGGGTGTCACCAGCGCGCTGCTCGGTGTCCGCACCATGGAGCAACTAGACGACCTTCTCGCCGGGCTGGACGTCGTCCTTTCCGACGATGTTCTCGACCGGATCGATGAAATCGTCCCGCCCGGAACCGACATCGGTACCCTCGACCAGGCATACGTGCCGCCGGCGATCCAGAAGACGGAACTGCGCCGCCGCCCGCTCAGCGAGCGTTCCGCCGCCTAGCTCGGACCGGGCCAAGGCCTGCGACGTGGAAGCGCCGGGAGCAGGAGATCCCGTAGGCCAGATGTCGTGTTGTGGCCCTGCGGGGCGTGTCGCGGCGGCGGGGGCGCATGACGTGGTGCCTCGCGAGGGCGGGTGGGGCCTCATGGCAGCAGGTGCTCGACTTCATCGCAGAGGATGGCTTCGGCGAGCATCGCACGGTCGAGGAGTTTGTTGCCGATGTCGTATTCGGTGCGGGGATCGCCCCAAAGGCTCATCACTGCGGCGGTCTGCGCCGCGTCCTGGATCTGGCCGGCGATGAGCTGGCAGGCGACCTGCGCGCAGCTGCCGACCCTGGTGCGTTGCTGGCCTGCTGCCAGGGCGGCGATGCGGCCGGCCAGGATCTGGCCGTGGGAGCGGAAGACGGCCGCGAGGGTGGCGAGGGCGAGGCGGTTGGCTGGCGGCTCGATGTCCCACCGGGCCAGCAGGTCAGGGACGAACGCGCCGACGGCGTCCCGTGCCTGCTCAGCCCACTGGAGGGGCTGGGGCTGGGGAGGGTGGCCGGTGGCCGCGACCCAGTCCGCGCCGACGATGACGGCATCGGCGTAGCGGCTGGCGGCTTCGATCAGCGTCCAGTAGACGCCGGCGCGCCGGGCCGCGGTGAGCGCGTCGCCGAGGAGCAGCCTGGCCAGGATGGTGACGGCCGGCCCGGTGTCCGGCCGGCAGGTGCCGTTGGGCATGATCGTGTGCTGGAGTTCCAGCAGCCGCTCACTCCAGTCCTGGTCATCGCTGGCGCCCGCCAGGCCGGTGAGCTCGGCGGGGACCGGGTTGGCGCCGGCGCGGTAGGCGAAGTCGCTCCATGAGACCGCGTCCAGGCCATCCAGCTGCGGCGGCCGCAGCGGCTGGGCGTCAGGCGCCAGCGCGAGGTCACCTGGCGGCGGCGCGGTGACCTCAGGGACCGGCGGGATGGGCGGGCGCGACCCGGGGGTGCGCTTCAGCACAGGCGGCGGCCCCGACCCCCAGTGCCGCACGGACGCCTGGCCAGTGCCAGTTTCTGAGCCACCCGTGGCGAAGCCGCCCTGTGCCCTGGCGATGGCCCGGGCCTGCCGTATGACGGCGAGCTCCTGCTGCCGGCCGATGTTGCCGGGCGGATAGCGGTTGCCGTCGAAGGCGGCCAGTTCCCAGCCCATCCCCCGCTCCAGGAGGGACCTCCGGCGGGTAGGACATGCTGCGACCTCGCCGAACCCGAACGCGGCCAGCGCATCGGCCATCGACACCGCCGCCGCCTCGTCGCGGGCGGCAAACGAGTAGCTTGTCCCCCCCGAAGCCACGCGGCGATCCGCCGCACCCTGGTCAGGCACGCCGAACACCGTACCGCGCCTTCATGCGCGATACGGGACGGTCAGGTTCTTAGGCGGTTCGGCGGTATCAACGCGCGCCCGGCGCGCTCTGGGCTGGTGTAGCGAGCTTCTCAGCGAACGGATGCATGCCATGCCTGTTCAGATTGCCCGGTCGCGCACCATCAGCAGGGTGCCGGCCGCCCGGCGTACCGTTCTGCTGACCGGCGCATCTGGTGTCGTCGGAAGCGCGCTGCGGGCACGGCTGCGTGACCTCGACGTGACGTGCCTGGTGCACCGCTCTCCGGTCGCCGGGCCGAATGAGACCACCGTCCGGGGCGACATCGCCACGCCGATGCTGGGGCTGGACAATCAGGCCTACGCGAGGCTGGCGGCCAACGTCGACGCGGTCATCCACTGCGCGGCGGCCACGGACTTCAACCGTGCCGCCGGCAGCCTCGAGGCGACGAACATCGCGGGCACGGAACACGTGGCCGCCTTCGCCGCCGTGGCGAATGCCGTGCTGTACCACGTCAGCACCGCGTTCGTGCACACCACGGTGGACGGCGACCGTGGCCGCACCGCCATTGGCTATGCCGCGTCGAAGCTGGCGGCCGAACAGGTCGTTAGGGCCAGCGGCGTGCCGCACGTCATCCTCCGGCCGTCGGTGGTCATCGGCGACTCGGTCACCGGTGAGATAGCCGCGTTCCAGGGCCTGCACCAGGTCGCGGCGGGCATGTTCGCGGGCATAGTGCCCATGATCCCGTTCGACCCCTGCTGGCCGATCGACTTCGTCCCGGCCGACATCGTCGCCGACTCGATCGCCTGCGTGGTCGAGAACCGGGTGGACGAGGGCGAATTCTGGATCAGCGCCGGGGAAAAGGCGCTGCGCCTGGACGAGGGCGTCGCGGTCGCCGTCGAGCTCGCACGCGCAATGGGCGTGAGCATCGACATGCCGCGGTTCGTGCCGCCGGAGATGTTCGACCGGCTGATCGGCCCGGTCTTCCTCGACGTGCTGCCGGTCCGGATCCGCAGGAACGTCGTGCGGATGCTGGAGTTCTTCACCACCTACCTGCAGTCCGGTGACGTCAAGCCGAGCAGCCTGGACCAGCTCGCCGCGCTCGGCGCGAGGCCGCTTCCTGACCAGCGCGAGTCGCTGCGGAACAGCCTGCGGTACTGGGCTGAGCGCAGCGGCTACGGCCGGGCCGAGATCAAGACGGTGGCCTGAGGTGACCGCGTCCGCCAGCAGGGATCAAGTGCTCGATCGCTATACGAGGCACGTCAACTCCTCGCTCGCCAGCCTGGCGCGGCTGGTCGCGGCGCCGGTTGAGGTGGCAGCGTCCGGATCGAAGGTGCGCGGCGGCGATGGGCACACCTACCTTGACTGCGGGGGCTTCGGGGTCTTCCTGCTCGGCCACTGCCACCCGGTCGTTGTCGCGGCGGTCCGCGAGCAGCTGGAGCGTAATCCGCTTGCCACCAGGCTGTTCCTCAGCCCCGAGCTGGCTCAGGCGGCCGCGGATCTGGCCGGCATCGCGCCGTCGGGCCTTGACTACGTCTTCTTGACCAACTCCGGAGCCGAGGCGACCGAGCTCGGGCTGAAGCTGGCGCGGCTGGCCGGCAAGCGTCACGTGATCTCGATGCACGGCGGATTCCACGGCAAGACGCTCGGTGCGCTGTCGGTGACCGGGCGGGCCCAGTACCGCGATCCGTTCGGCCCGCTGCTGCCGATGGTGGACTTCGTACCATTCGGCGATCCCGGCGCGCTGCGGGCCGCGCTGACGGCCCAGTCGGCGGTGCTGCTTGAGCCCGTCCAGGCCGAGGGGGGTGTCCGGCTGGCGCCGGACGGCTACCTGCGGCAGGTCCGGCAGGCGTGCACCGAGGCCGGCGCGGTGATGATCCTCGATGAGATCCAGTCCGGCATGGGCCGGCTCGGCGCCTGGTGGGGCGCCGACCTGGCCGGCGTCACCCCGGACGTGCTGCTAACGGGAAAGATCCTCGGCGGCGGCGTCATGCCCGTCGGCGGCGTCGTCGCGTCCGGGCAGCTGTTCGCGCCGCTGAACGCCGATCCGCTGCTGCACTCCTCGACGTTCGCGGGCAGCCCGCTCGCCGCGGCGGCGGTCACCGCGACCATCGGCGTCATCAAATCCGAAGGCCTGATCGAGCGCGCCCGCGAACTTGGCCCGCGTGTCCGCGACCTCGCCGTCGACGCCGTCGCGGCGCACTGCCCGCACCTGGTCACCGAGGTGCGCGGCGAGGGCCTGCTCATCGGGGTGGACTTCGTCTCGGCCGACGCCGCCGCCGAGTTCCTGATCGGGCTGCTCGGCGAGCACGTCATCCCGTCCTACTCGCTCAACGCAAGCAACGTGCTGCGCCTGACCCCGCCCTCGATCCTCGATGCGGCCGACCTCGACTGGCTCGCACGCGCCCTGACGTCGGCCGCCCGGCATGTGTCCCGCGTTGTGCCCGCCGCCTATGCAGCTACATAAGGAGATCGAAATGCGTACCGTCCGCCTCCGGCTGCACGTGCCGCACAAGTCGGCGAGCGACGTGTACGCGACGCTCGCCGACTTCGAGCGGTATCCGGAACTCAGCGACGCCGTGCAGAGCGTCGCCGTCACCGAGGTGTCCGCGAACCGCAGCGTGTCGCGCTGGGAGGTCACCTTCCGGGCCGGGCTGCTGCGCTGGACCGAGGAGGACACGTTCGACCCCGCCGCACTGAGCATCACGTTCCGCCAGCTCGAGGGCGACATCGCAGTCTTCGACGGCTCATGGGAGTGCTTCGATGCTGCGCCGGGTAGCGAGATCGTGTTCGCCGCGAGGCTCGACATGGGCATCCCGAGCCTCGCCGACGCGCTTGAGCCCATCGCGGTGCGAACGCTGATCGACAACACCGTACTGATCGTGCGCGGATTGGTCGGCAGCGCCGAACTCATCGCATCCGAGGTCGCGGTCCCGGCGGGGAGCGGGTCATGAACCTGCTGAGAGCCGAGCGAGACACCCTGGACGGGTATATCCCGGGGCTGGACAAATACCTCAGCGAGATTCCGCTGATGGAGCTGGAGAAGCCCGGCAACGGGGCGCTGCAGAAATTCCGCGAGCTTGGCGGCCCGGCCCTGCTTGTGCCTGCCGAGTACGGGGGCAAGGGAGCCTCCTTGCTGGACGCGGTGCGAATCCAGCGCGCGATCGCAAGCCGGTCGCCGTCGCTTGCCGTGGCCACGACGATGCACCACTTCTCCGTCGCCTCCCTGGTCGAGCTGACCGCGGCCGGCAACGGGTTCGAGTGGGTGATGCTCACGGCGATCGCCGAAAACTCGTGGCTGCTCAGCTCCGGCTTCGCCGAGGGCAAGCCGGGGCAGCACATCCTGACGCCCGCCATGCGTGGCGTGCCTGCCGACGGCGGCATCGTCGTCAGCGGCGTGAAAAAGCCGTGCAGCCTCACCTGGTCGATGAACCTGATGAGCGCCAGCGTCGCCGTCGCGGACCCCGCCACAGGCGCAAGCCGGCTGGCGGTCGTGCTGATCCCGGCCGACTCGGCAGGTATCGAGCGCGCGCCGTTCTGGCAGACCACCGCGCTGGCCGCCGCGGAAAGCGACCAGGTCACCCTGACCAACGTGTACGTCCCCGACTCGCTGATCTTCTACCCGCAAGACGGTGAGTCGATGGACCCGATCCAGGCACGGGGGTTCGTCTGGTTCGAGCTGCTGGTCTCCGCGTCCTACCTCGGCGCCGCCACCAACCTCGCCGAGCGTGCCATCGCGCGCGGCCGGGGCTCGGACGAGGACCGCGCCGGCCTGGCCATCGAACTAGAGGCGATGGCTGCGTGTCTTGAGCAGGCGGCCTGTCTCGCCGCGATCGCCGGCGACAACGATGCCCTGCTCGCGCGGGCGCTCTACGCGCGGTTCGCGACCGAGCGGGCCATCGAGCGCGTCGCCATGTCGGCCGCCGCCGCCCTCGGCGGCATGTCATTCATCTCCTCGCCCGAGATCGCCTACCTGCTGGGCGCCATCCGTGCGCTGGCATTCCACCCACCGTCACGAGCCGCCGCCGCCGGCCCGATCGCCCGCTACCTCGCCGGCGGCCCGCTGACCCTCTGACTCGCCCGCCCGCTCTATGGCTGAAGCCTGCGGTCCCGCCCGATACCCGCGAGGGTGACGAGGACAGCGACGAGCACGGCTCCGATAGCACCAGTCAGCAGCGCGCGGACAACTATATGCGTGACGAAGTAGCCCGCGCCGTGCGCGTCCGGCCAAAAGCGACCGGTCATCCAGCCGCTCAGCGGAAAGGCCAGGATGACCGCAAGGAGTACGCCCCAGGTCCTCCAGTCACGCAGCCGCCGGAGGTTCTCCCGGCGGCGGGTGCGTCGTCGGTTTCGGGCCTCCGGTCCGTGCAGGAGGGCGTGAGATGACACGCTTCAGGGCTAGCATCCCGTCCCGGGCCGCGTCAAGGCCCGATGATCGCTGCTGGCCAGGACACTCAGAACCGGCATCTGAGCCCGACCGAGCGCGGCGCCTGCGTCACCCGCTTCAGCCGGCGGCATACTGCGGGCGCCCCGAATCCCGAGCGGACCTCGACCGTGCCGTCGCCGGCGGCGGGGGACGGGTGAACCCTACTTGAAGGGGACGGTGACCGGGCCGGGTAGGGGCAGGTAGACGGCAAAGAAGTCACGGTCGTCGGGAACGAGGTAGCGGGTGGGCGGCTGCATCGGGTTAGGTCCGACCATCGTCGGGACGAGACCGTTAGCGTCGCGGGTATAGGTGATCAAGGTGTGCCATTCAGGGTTGATGTCGAACTCCATCCCCCGCACCGCACCGGCGTGCTGGAGGAGCTCCGCCAGGGTGATCACTGTCTGGTCGTCGGCGGCGACGTAGATGAGGTTACCGCGACGGTCGATGCCGACACCTGTGCGCCAGACGCGGGTGAGGCCGCCGAGCGTATACCCCCACTGCGGGCTGTCCGGGTTGTCGTTCAACTGCGGGTTTAGCTGCCCGTTCCAGAGGATCGGGGCCAGGCTCTGGCGGGCCCATGCGACGTCCGGTCCTACGTCCGGGCCGCCTCTCCACTTCACGATCGCGATGCGACCGTCGCGATACCCGATGAGCGTGGCGTTGCCGTCCGTCAGCGGCTCGTTCGTGCGACCGTTGTCGGCCGAGCCATTAGCGCCGTCGGTGTAGGTGAAGCCGCCATTGAAGGTCGCAAGCAGCCGCCAGCGCTGATCGGACGGGACCATCATCGGCCCGCGTACGGCGGCGTCCGGCGGCTCGTAGCGACCCGGATAGTACGCGATCTCGGTGCGTGTGTGGTCAAACCAGGCCACGTAGGCGACGAGCTGTGGATAGTCGAGCTCAGGGCGGAAGGTCGTCACCAGCACCGGTGGACCGCCGTCAACCGGCGGGCCGGTCCGCTCCCAGACCCCTTCGCCGGGCAACGGGTGCGGGAAGACCGGCTTGATCGGCGGCGGCCAGGCAGCGGCCCGTGATCTCGGGAGGCTGGTTCGCGGCGGGTTCAGCCCGACCGTCGGCAGGGTCTTCAGCTGCGGCCCGCCGGTCTTCGGCGCGTTCAAGCTGTAGTAGATGTGCTCGCCGTGGTCGACCAGCCAGTTGCCGAAAGGTACCTCGCTTCTGACCCATTCGGCGCTGCGCGCGTCCCACCGCGTGCTTGTAGGCTGCAGCATCCAGGACGTATACGAAACAATCGCCCACGACAGCACAACGACGATGGGCGCCGCGATCACGAGGCGCCGGCGTCGCGGCCTGCGCCTGAGCGCAGGGCCGGCCGGCTGCTCTTCCGGCGCCGCACTCTGGACGAGGGACGCCGGAACCGGCGGTGACTCAGCCGCATCCGGCGGAGCATTCACACCAGAACTGGTGCCAGATCGCCGCAGGCCCCTCATCTCATCGCGTCCTAGCCTTGATCGAACAAGACCCGGACAAAAGAGTAATACACAGGTCGCCGAGCGCATGCCCCGTCCCGGCCCTCCAATATCAGGCGCCGCCGTGCTTCTGCAGGCCGCGCAGGCTGACCGCCGTCAGTAATTCCTGACCCGGCGCGGCGGCAGGTGGGTAACCGGTGGCGGCCCGTCGGACACTAACGAGTGTGAGCCGAATCGCTGCCTCGCCGTCTGCTGGAGGACCGCCGTGACGACTGTCCGTATCGTTTTTGCGCGCTACCACCTCCGTCCCGCACGGGACCCGGACGGGAGTGAGGTGCCCGACTCGCGGCCGCACCAGCAGCTCATCGTGCTGGCCGACACCGTGCCGACTAAAAATGGGGGCCACCGGGCGGCGCCGCTGTGGCTGGTTCCCGGTCACAAGGAGCTGCTGGGCCGGCTGAGCCAGCCCGCCGTAGATACGGAGGTGACCAGTGGCCTGCTGGAGACAGCGGTCCGGCTGCTGCGGACGGCCGGGACGGCGGTGAGCGCCGTGGACATCGAGCCGGCCAGCGACGATGTGGCCGAGCTGCGCTGGGACACAGTCACGGCACGCGTCGGGCTGACCACGGCCACGGGAACCCGGCCGGTCACGGTCAGCGCCGAGTACGGCCTGGCGCTGGCCGCCGTGGCCGGGGCGCCGGTCCGGGTGGCCGACAAGGTGATGGACCGGCTCGCGGTGTCGGTGCCGGGCGAGGACATGCTGGCGCCGTTCCGCTCACTCCGCGACCCGCTGGATGACCGGCCCCCGGGCCGCCCCAGGCGAGAGCGGCGTTTCGAGCCGCGGAACATGGCGTTCACCGACGGCCTGGACTACTGGGAACTGGCTGGCAGCTTCTCCGGTGACGGCCAGCCGGCCGGGCCGGACTACTCCTGCACCGCCGCAGACCAGTCCGCGGCCTTGGCCGCCACGGTCCCGGAACCCGCCGGCTCCGCCGTCCTCGTCCAGGCCATCAACGCCGAGGACTACCGCGGCCGCACGGTCACCTTCCGCGGGCAGCTGCGCACCACCGGCCTGGCCGGCCAGGCCGGGCTGCACCTGGCCGTGAGCGGGCCGATGTACTCGCCGCTTAGCGCCCCCCCGCTCGACCACGGCAGCAGCCTGACCGCCCCGGGCAGCAGCGACTGGACCTGGCATGAGGTCACGGTGCCCGTCCCCGGCGAGGCCATCGCCATCCGGTTCGGCATGTCCCTGGCCGGCCACGGCCGCGTTGAGCTGCGCGCCGCGGAACTGTCCCCGGCGCCGCCGGGAACCCAGGAGTAAAGCCGGGCATGGACATCGGTGACGGTGACCTGGTCCGGCTCGCCCGCGACGGCGATCCGGCGGCGTTCCGGCTGCTGGTCGAGCGGCACCTGCCGATGGCGCGCACTCGCGCGGCCCGGCTGTGCCCGCAGCCCGACGACGCCGACGACGCCGTGCAGGACGCCTTCCTGCAGGCGTTCATCGCCCTGGACCGGCTGCGCGACCCCGACCGGTTCGCCGGCTGGCTGGGCGGCATCGTGGCCAACGTCTGCCGCGCCCAGCGGCGCCGCGCACCACTCACCCTGCTTGGTGACTGGCCCGAGAACCTGCAACCGGCCTCAGCCGACAGCCTGCCGTCGGCTGAGGACCTGGACCGCGCCGACGTGCTCAGCCACGCGGTCGCCGGCCTGCCCCCCGGACAGCGCCACGCCGTCACCGCGTTCTACTACGCCGACCAGCCCGCCGCGCAGATTGCCGCCACCCCCGGCGCCGCCAAGGCCAGCCTGCACAAGGCCCGCCGCCGGCTGCGTGAGTACATCACCGCGCACCGCCCCGACCTCATCCCCGTCACCTCCCGGAGAATCCCGATGACCGCTGTTCGCATCGCGCACGCCGACCCCGTTTGGATGACCCGCCCAGAGAGCGTGCTCGTCGTCCTCGCCGACGACGCTGGCCACCGGGCGCTGCCGGTCCGGCTCCGCCGCCACGACGTCAAGCCCTGGCGCCTGCTCAGCCGCCCCGACGACCACCACGAGGAACTCGCTGACGATCATGCCGAGGAGATGACCGGCCGGCTGCTGCAGGCGGCCGGGGTCACACTGGCTGGGGTGACCGTCACCGACCTGGGCCCGGGAGTGACCGCCACGCGGATAGACATCGCCGGGCCCGGCGGAGCCCGGCCGGTCACCGCCAGCCTCGCCGACGGCCTGACCCTCGCCGTCATCACCGGCGCGCCGCTGGCCGTCGACGACCCGGTCATGGACCGGCTCGCCAGGCCCGTCACCGGCCCCGACCTGCTCAGCCAGTTCCGCAGCCAGCAGACATCCCCCAGGCCTTCGCGCCGGCGATTCGAGCCCCGCAACATGGCGTTCACCGACGGCCTGGACCGATGGCAGCTCGGCGGCACCTTCCTGCGCCAGGGCACAGGGTTCGAGTATTCCGCCACCACCGAGGACGGACGGGCGATCCTGGCCGCGGCCGACCCCGAGCCGGCCGGATTCGCCTTCCTCGCCCAGGAGATCGAACCCGACGACTACCGCGGCCGCACCGTCACCTTCCGCGGCGAACTACGCACCGCCCAGGCGGACGGCCGCGCCGGGCTGGTACTCCGCGTCACCAGCCCAGGCCGGTCCACGCCACCCCGGGCAGCCAGCCAAGATCCCCGGGAAGACCCGGCCAACCACATCGCCTCCGCCACCGGAACCGGCGCGTGGACCCAGTATGAGGTCACCGCCCAGATCCCGGCGGACGCCAGCCTGATCACGTTCGGCGTCTACCTCAACGGCGGCGGTCAGCTCGAATTCCGCCACCCAGGACTAGCGCCTCATCCGCCAGACTGGTGACAAGATACCGGGATGAGCATCATGCGCCGTATCGCCACGCTGTTCCGGGCCAAGGCGAACAAGGCGCTGGACCGCGCGGAGGATCCCCGCGAGATTCTCGATTACT
>Ga0209169_10002204_pt1 | contig 11777 bp, 7 predicted proteins | sample HubBroMetageWRM4_FD_188346 | JGI IMG/M metagenome (GOLD analysis project Ga0209169, IMG submission 188346) | Warmed soil microbial communities from the Hubbard Brook experimental Forest, New Hampshire - Hubbard Brook CCASE Soil Metagenome WRM 4... | ecosystem: Environmental > Terrestrial > Soil...
CCCAGCCGATTTCGCAGGTTGCGGCCGTGCGATTCCTGGAGCAATCGACATTTGGACCGACGCCGACTCTTGTGAACCAGGTTGCGGCCAGCGGATTCGATGATTTCCTGGAGGAACAATTCGCAGCGCCAGCTTCAACGTATCCCACGCCGGCCGCGACGGATTCGGGCGTGACGAAAGTCCAAAATCAGTTCTTCATCAACGCGGTGAACGACAACGACCAACTGCGACAGCGCGTCGCTTTCGCGCTGAATGAAATTTGGGTCGTCTCGCAGAACAAAGTGTCCGATCCCACCGGCTATACAAATTACATGGCGGCGCTGACGAAGGACGCCCTCGGCAACTACTACGACGTGATGACGGACGTAACGCTCACGCCGGCGATGGGCCACTACCTCGACATGGTGAACAACGGCAAGCCGGCAACGGGCCAGCATGCGAACGAAAACTACGCGCGCGAATTGATGCAACTTTTCACGCTGGGATTGAACCAATTGAATTTGGATGGAACGACGCAGGTGGACGGAAGTGGAAATCCTTTGCCGACGTACACGCAGAACGACGTCATGTCGCTCGGCCGTTCGTTCACCGGATGGACTTATCCGACAGAGCCGGGTGGGTCGCTGGCGCGGTACAACCCGGAGTATTACGGCGGAAACATGGTTCCGTTCGAGTCGAACCACGACAGCGGAGCGAAAACATTTCTTGGTCAGTCCGTTCCCGCAGGACAAAGCGCGGAGCAAGAGCTGGCCACGGTGCTGACGATTATTTTCAACCATCCGAACATGCCGCCGTTCGTCGCGCAGCAACTGATCGAAAAACTGGTGACGAGCAATCCGAGCCCCGGATATGTGTCGCGCGTCGCGGGGGCGTTCACGAGCGGAACCTTTGAGACGTTTGGTTCGGGCAAACGCGGCGACATGCAGGCGACGATCGCCGCAATTCTGCTCGATCCGGAAGCGCGCCGCGGAGACACGGCAAGCTCGGTGAATGCGATCGACGGAAAACTCCGCGAGCCGGTAGTCATGATGGTGAGCGTCGCCCGGCTGTTCAATCCGACGACGGACGGAACCGGCTTCACGGGTTGGAGCGGGAATATGGGGCAGGGACTCTTTAACTCCGGCAGCGTCTTCAATTTCTTCCCTCCGCAGAACCTGATTGCGGGCACGACGCTGAATGGGCCGGAGTTCGCGATCTACAACACGAATACGGCGCTGGCTCGGGTGAATTTCGTGAACACAATCGTGAATGGCTCGATCAGCAGCGGAACGAAAGTGGATTTCACACCGGTAATCAACGCGGGTTCGCAGGATGCGATGGCGAATTGGCTTAACAACTATTTGCTGCACGGAACGATGTCGACCGAGATGAAGACAGACGTAGAGACGGCAATGACCGCGGCCGGGACGAGCACGAAGAATCAGGCCAAGGCCGCGCTGTATTTGGTGATTTCGTCTTCGCAGTACCAAGTGCAGCGGTGAGGCGAACGCGAAAGGTTTCACCACAGAGTTCACAGAGAGCGCAGAGCAAAGATTGGATTGAGTTTGTCGTAAGCGTGGTTGGAAGGGGCGCGAGGGCACCGCGCCTCTTCTCAAAGTGAAAATTGGGGGATCGAAACATGACGCATCATTCGCGGCGCGACTTCATGCGGTTGGCTTGCTGCTCGGCGGCAACGGCTTCATTGGTCGGAGGATTGAGTAAATTTGGATTGGTGAGCGCGCTGGCGCAGTCGACAACGGATTACAAAGCATTGGTGTGCATCTTTTTGTTCGGCGGAAATGACGCGAACAATTTGATTGTGCCGGTCGATACAAACTACGCGAACTATGCGTCGATTCGCGCGAACCTCGCGATACCTCAAGCATCGCTGCTACCGCTGCAGATCGGGAGCGCGGCGACTTTTGGTTTTCATCCGAACCTGCCCGAGATGCAGGGCCTCTTCAACAACCAGAAAGTTGTGGCAGTGCTGAACAACGTCGGAACGCTGGTGCAGCCGACGACGCAGCAGCAGTATCAGCATCAGGGGACGGTGCCGGAAAATCTATTTTCGCATTCCGATCAGCAAAATCAGTGGCAGACGACGCAACTGAGCGGCATACAAAACGCAGGGTGGGCGGGAAAAGTCGCCGACAATTTACAGCCGACGTACAACGTGTCGGCCAATTTCCCGCCGATCCTTTCGGTGGCGGGCAGCACGATTTTCGGAACAGGAATTCAGTCGCGGCCATTCACGATGAATCCGGGAAGCACGCCCGGGCTTTCGGGAATCGACAGTTCAGCGGCCGGGCAGGCGAAATTCCTTGGATTGCAGCAACTCTTGACGCTGGATACCGGAATTTCGATCGTGCAAGCAACGAGCGCGGTGACCGGGCAGGCGATCACACAAAGTTCGACGCTGGCGTCGGCGCTGCAGGGGCTCGCGCCGCTGCAAACAGTTTTTCCGACGGGTAACAGCCTGGCGACGCAACTCAAACAAGTGGCGCAGGTGATTGCCGTGCGCAGCGCTCTGGGCGTGCGCCGGCAAATTTTCTTTTGCTCGCAAGGCGGTTACGACACGCACAGCGATCAGCTCGCTACGCAAGTCGGATTGTATGGGCAGCTCAGCGCGGCGATGGGCGCGTTCTATTCGGCGACTCAGGAACTAAACGTGGCCAATCAGGTGACGACATTCTCGTTGTCGGAATTCAGCCGGACATTCCAGCCGGGATCGAACGGCGGGACGGATCACGCCTGGGGAAGCCATGCGCTGATGATGGGCGGCGCGGTGAAAGGCAACGCGTTGTACGGAACATTTCCAACGCTGGCGCTGGGCGGCCCGGACGACACCGGCAACAACGGCCGATGGATTCCGACGACGTCGGTCGATCAGTACGCAGCAACGCTGGCGTCGTGGTTCGGCGTGGCGAACACAGATTTGCCGTCGATCTTTCCGAACCTCGCCAATTTCACGACGCAGAATCTGGGATTCATGGCGTCGTAGAACGACGATTCGCTGCGGCAGCCAGCTACTTAATTGGATTTCCGGCGGCCGTGTCAATTCCGAGGATGTGCGCGATATTGAGTGCGTTTGAGCGAGTCAGAATTCCCTCGCGGAGTTTGTAGTCGAACGAAAGAGTTCCGGAGTCTCCGGAATCTTCGAAGAAGACATTGCGGCCGGGCAGGCCGTTGGCGGCGATTTCTGTCAAAGCCAAATCATGAGTGCTGATCGCGCCGATCGCTCCTCGCTGCACAAGAGCACGTAGGACCCACTCTGTGGCGATCCGCCGGTCATGGGAGTTCGTGCCGCCCATGATCTCGTCAGCCAGGAACATCAGGCATCCTTCGCCCGCAGATTCGATCATGCGACGCAGTCGCTGCATCTCGGCCATGAAATGGGAACGGCCATCGACCAGCGAATCCTGAATTCGTATGGCGGCGCCCAGTGCGACTGGAGAGAGTTTCAATTTTGCGCAGCGGACCGGCGCACCCATAAGCGCCAAGACGATGTTTGTTCCGATGGCCCGTAGAAAAGTGCTCTTGCCGGACATGTTTGAGCCGCTGACGATGAGGAAGCGCACCTTGTCGTCGAGTCGAACGTCGTTACGCACACAGACATCTTCTTTGAGCAATGGGTGGCCAAGGCCCTCGGCGTCGAACAGCGGGCCGGTCTCAACGATTTCTGGAAATGGATCGGCGGGATGCTCGTAAGAGTAAGTGGAAAGCGAAATCAAAGCGTCGAGTTCGCCGAGTGCGGCCATGTGGTTCAGCAATTGAAGGCCGCGTCGGCGGCGCCAGCGATCGATCGCCATCCCAAACTGAGTTCCCCACAGCAGACAAAAGCATGGATACGCCAGCAATTCATCGTCACGCAGCTTCGCCAGGCGGATAAGGCGATGCAGGCGATTCAGTGTTTGAGAAGCTGAAAGCCCGCTGCCACGCAATGAGCTGGCAAGCTCCGTCAACTTGGACGAAGAGAACTGCTCGCGCTCCATGATTTCCAAAAGCGCACGCAGTACTGGAAGTTCGATGGAAAGCGAGCCGAGCGAATCCAAGACGGATTTGATACGCGTCCGAAAATTAGCAGCAAAAATGACGTCGGCGATGAACAGGAGGACGATTGCATTCCATAGTGTCGGCAAGGCCAGCAAACCCGAAAAATACAAGATTGGAACCGCTACTGCGGTGAGGGCCAACATGAAAGCGACGTAGGGCGACCACGCCGGGAATGGGGCGCCGCGTTCGTTCAGCCATTGTTTGAGGAAATCCGGGCAGAAGTCGGATACCTGCGTTGGCGCCGCGGAAGCGAGTCGCTCGGGAAGATCGCGGCGATTTCGAAGTTCGGCGACTGCGGCTTGGCGCGAACGGATCTCCGCGGCATTGGCAGGCGAGGTCATCCAACTGGCGATCGTCTGGCTGCCGATTTGCGTGCGCGCGGAGGAGACGAGCTGATACAGAGAGCCACGGTCAAAAAGATCCAAGTCTTTTGCGTAAAGATGATCCTGGTCGAGGAAATCGTCGCCAGAATCCAGACGCTCCCAGTTGTGCGTCAGCCGCGCACTCCCTTTTCCATAAAACTCAGACAGGCTGCGGAGTTTCATGAAGTCCAGCCGAGAGCGGCGACGCTGATATTCAACCAGGGCGGCAATGGGAACGACGAGGCCTGCGGACCACAGAGGCGCTGTTTTGTTGACCAGGACCTGATAAACGAGAAAGCAGGCGACGAGTCCGAGCACAACTAAGCCTTGTGTGTACCTGGAGTGAGTCGCGAAGCTAGCATCCGTCGCGGCTCGTACCTCTTCAGCTCGCCTGGCGTAAAACTCGGACGGCGGAACCGAAGTGTCTTTCGGAGGTGGCAGCACAGTATGAGATTATCATTGCCCTTTGATGAAATGGATTGAACGGCTCCAAACGACTCTGGAATAGGACGCATTCCGTTGTGCATGTTACGAAAAGCGCTTTCACCAAGACGACGCCACTGCGTATTCCGACTCGCGCCTCTTATCTTGTTGCTGACCGCTGTTCCCGGCGGGGCTGGCGTGGTGGAGGCGGCGCCGCGGACGGTGCATGTGTTTGTGGCGCTGGCGGACAATCAACATCAAGGAATCATTCCGGTACCTGCTGCTCTTGGGAACGGGAGCGATCCGCAGCGCAATCTTTATTGGGGCGCGGCGTTTGGAGTAAAGACGTTTTTCAAAGGCAGCAAGGATTGGGAATTCGTTTCGTCAAGCCGGCCTGCGAAGGCGGAGATACTCGAACGCTGCATTTTCAGGAACCGCCAGCAGGATGTTGTGCTGGTGGCGGATGCCTACGAAGGAAGCCAGATTAAATCAGCGGTCAGCGATTTTCTTTCTGCCGCAGCCGGACGAAACTCGGAGGAAATTCCGCTGCGGGCGGGCTCGACGGAAACGTCCATCTCGATTGGCGGCGCGGCGGATTTAATTGTGTACGTCGGTCATGACGCCTTCATGGATTTCCAGATTCCGCCAATTCGTGGAGTTGAAGGAAAGAAACCGCGTCGGACAATTGTTCTCGCGTGCGCGAGCAAACAGTATTTTGGTTCTTACATCCGGGAGACTGGGGCCGAACCGTTGCTCTGGACCACAGGCCTGATGGCACCCGAGGCTTATACACTGAAGGCTGCTCTCGATGGCTGGATCGCCGCAGAGAATGACGAAGCGATCCGGCAGCGTGCGGCGCAGGCTTACGACAAGTATCAAAAGTGCGGAGAACGCGCGGCGAGCCGCCTTTTCGCTGCCGGCTGGGGAGCGAGTGCAAGGTAACAGCGTTTAGCGAGATGCTTCGGCAGCACACGACACGCAGCATCTTGCTTCAGAAAAACGTCAAGCTCCTTAATCCTCGACCACGACTTGGTATTGTTCCAACTTGCCGTCGGGCATTTCGTAGGTCACGATGGCAAGTTTCGCTTTGGCGAATTTGACGCTGTACAGACGCATCTTCATCCCGCCGCGTAATTCCTGTTTGATCTCGACGAATTCCTCGGGGGTTCCCAGAGGGGCCAAACCAGAAGCGAAATCCTTTAAAGCCTGTTCGCTAAAATAAAAATTGGCGTTCGCTGTGAAGAGAGAACGATCGACCGTGCCGTGTTGCAGCCCCTCGAAAATCTTTTTGGCTTGAGCAAGCTTCGCAGGAGTTGCAGGATCGTCGCTTGCGAGCAGCAAAGGTGCGATGCCTTCGGCGATCGCTTCTGAAACGTCGGACGCGTCCTGGTTGGTGAGAACAACGACTGCGACGCGATCATCGGGAAAGACGAGATTTTTTGACGTGAAGCCCGAAACCTCGCCGGTATGGGACACCGAACGGTGGCCAAAATCGGGGTGGATGTCCACGCCCAGCCCATAATTTGTTCCCAAGCCATTCTTCAGCAACACTTCGGTCTCGAACTGTAGATAGGAAGCGGGGTTCAATAATTTCTGATCGATGATGCCGATATCCCACTTCGCCAAATCCTCGGCCGACATGGCCAGCTCACCGGCAGCGAAGAGCCAGCCGGAACCTTCTTTGGGAGCGGGGCGCAGCGGGCCGAGAGCGTAGCGCAGGTAACCGGTCGGATCGGTGTCGCCGAGTTTGGCTTTGTCGATATCGGCGACGTTTTTCATGTTGAGCGCCGCAAATATTCTTTGCTGAAGAAATTGCAGCAGCGGTTGGCCGCTGGCTTTTTCGACGATCAGCCCGGCGATGACGTAATTCGTATTGCTGTATTGCCATTTCGTTCCGGGCTCGAAATCCAGCGGCTTGCGCGCCCACTCGTCGAGAATTTTCCGTGCGGTGGTCGGTTGCAACATCGCGGGCATCACGTAGTCTTGCGGCCAGTAATCCTGATAGCCGGAGGTGTGCGAGAGAAGCTGGCGAATCGTCACTTCGTTGGCGCGCGTGAGGTCGGGAATAAACTTTCCGACTTTATCGTCGAGCGAAAGTTTTCCTTGTTCCTGTAATAGCAGAATCGCTGTCGCCGTGAACTGCTTGCTGTTGGAGCCGATGCTGTAACGCATCGCGGGCGTGGCCGGCACGGCGGGATCGAGCCGCGCATTTCCGTATGCGTGCAGATAGACGATCTGGCCGTCTTTTACCAGCGCGACGGAGGCGCTGGGCACGCCGGTCTTTGCGAGAGCGTCGGTGGCGACCTTGTCCACCTTTTGCTGTGTGTCGGCCGGTAGCTGGGTCTGCGCGTTCGCGTTGGTGTTTGCGTTGGCGAAGCAAATCGACAGCACTACAAGAATGTGCAACCGCTTCATGACACCGTCCTTCATTGACTGCGTGACTTGACCAACGAGCATTGCTCGGTTCAGAGTTTTCGATTCTAGCGTGAGTTGGGCAACTCGTGGCTAGGCTTTGGCGGTGGCGGAGAGGTGAGTGGAGATTTGCGCGGAGATGAGGGCGCTCGGTTCGTAGTCCGGGACGAGAGAGCGAACTGATTCGAGAAGGGCGGGCAAGTCGCGGGATTGAACTCTTTCGGAGATCAGAGTGATCGCGGCGTCGAGAGATTTCGCGGTTGGGATTGGGCCGACAATGCGGCGGAGCTTGGGGTGAGTTGTTGGCTCGGCGGATTCGGAAGAGGAGAGAAGATCCTCGTAAAGTTTGTCGCCGGGGCGGAGGCCAGCGAAGACGATCTCGATTTTTTTCCCGTCGGGTGTGGCGGACGGTTGCGCTTCGCTAATCAATTTCTTGGCGAGGTCGAGGATTTTGATTGGCTCGGCCAAGTCGGGGACGAAGAGAGTTGCGGAGTCTTCGAGTCCGGCAGCGGACAGGATTAAATTTGTCGCGTCTTCGAGTGAGAGGAAGTAGCGGCGAGCTTCGGGATGCGTGACGGTGACGGGGCCGCCGTTGGCGATCTGGCGCTGGAAAAACGGGGCCACACTTCCGGTTGAACCCAAGACATTTCCGAGGCGAATTGCGCACATGCGGGTTGCGGGTGTGTCGAGGCGCGTGAGGATTTGTTCAGCCACCCGTTTGGCGGCGCCCATGATGCTGCGCGGGTTGGCGGCTTTGTCGGTGGAGATCATCGTGAGCTGACGAGCGCGATATCTTGCGGCGGTTGTTGCGAGAGTCCAGGTGCCGAGGATGTTGTTTCGGATTGCGGCAATGGGATTCTCTTCCATCAGCGGAACGTGCTTGAAGGCAGCGGCGTGGAAGATTTGTGTGGGGCGATATTTCTCAAAGATTCCGGCGAGAAGAGACGCATCGTTGACGTCGCCGAGAATTGGGATGTGTTGCTGCGCGTTCGACGTTGAGAGTTCGGTCTGAATCTCGTAGAGATTTTGCTCGGAATGATCGAGCAAAACCAAGTTGCGTGTATCCGATACAAGTTGCTTTGCGAGCGAGGAGCCGATGCTGCCGCCGGCGCCGGTTAGCAAAATTACTTCGTTCATTTGTGGTTTGTCGGTGTGGTGGCGGTTGTTGGAAGTCACCGGGGCACGAGGTGGTGTGCGTGCATCCTCATCGATCAAGGATGACTGCCGGTTAGAGCGAGGAAGACGCGATCGTCAACGGCGACGGAGTGCGTGAAGACGGTTGCGGTGGCGGCACCGGGGACAGCAACGCGTGCGGAGCTACCGCTCAGAGCGGGGCCAGCGGGCTTTACATCGCTGGAAGAAGTATCGCCGGGCTGGAGAGAGATCCGCGTTGTTTTCGGCGTGCACGAAGAGGCGCCGAGGCACGTGTCGCGCACGAAGACCTGGCGGAAGCCGCTGTTCGCGGTCGAGTTCGACGAAGTTGCGGCAGCCGATTTTGCCGCGGCGGTCGAACCGGATTGCGATGTCGCATGGCTTGGCGTCACGGCGAGGAACGCGATGAATCGGCCCGAGGCGCTGACGGACGGCAGGATGCCTTCGGTCCCGACGAGCTGGCCAGTGGGATCGGTGGAGACAAGCTGCGTTGACGCCGAGCACTGCGACTGCGAACCGGCGCAAGTGTCGCGCAGGTAAATTTGGCGGCCGGTAGCCGACGCCGATGAAGTCGAGGAAGAAGTTGCGATCGCGAGATTCGTCGCGGCGGAGCTGAATGCGATGTAACGGCCGTCGGCGCTCATCGAAGGCGATCGGCTGTCGCCGTTGCCCACCGTGCCGTCTGACGCGGCAGACAACAGCGTTGTGTGTGACACACAGCCGGACTCGGCGCCTTCACACGTATCGCGAACAAAAACCTGCGAGTGGTCGCCTTGCGTAGATGCGTACGCGACATAGCGGCCATCGGCGCTGACGGCGGGAGTATCTTCGGCGGCTTCTGCCCGAGGCGCGACGGTAGAGCCCGCTCCCGCGGGATTCACGGTGAACGTGAGGCCATTGAGACTTGTACCGCCACCACCTGAATTCGGATTCGGGACGGCACCGGCCGCCGCAGGAGTGCCAGTGGCAGGGGGATTGTAGACGGTGACGATGCCGGTAACCGGAGCGGTGGTCGTGTTGACGAGCACACTGGAGGGGACGGTCGCCGTAATTTGCGTCGAGGTGACACTCAGAATGGTTAGCGACGTTTGCGTTGGGCCGAGGTTGAAGCGAACTTGCGATGCCTGCGTTGGATCGGAATTGGAGATGAAATTCGTGCCGGTGATGGTCAGCGTGAAAGCTGCGGCGCCGGCTGCCGCGGAAGTCGGAGACATCGAAGAGATGGTAGGAATCGGGTTGGCGGCGGGGTTGACGAGGAAAGTGACGGTGTTGGAGAGACCGTTGGTGCCAGCACCAGAATGCGGACTCAAAGTCTGAATGTAGTTGGTGCCGGGTTTGGCGATGAGAGCGGCGGAAACGGTAGCGGTAAGAACGTTGGCGCTGACATACGTCGTGGGGATGGTCTTGCCATTCCATTGCACGACGGATTGAGTGACAAAACCGTTGCCGTTGCTGTCTTCGGTACCGGAGACCGTAAGTGTGAACGCGGGGCCGCCAGCGCTGGCTTGCGAAGGCGCGATGAAAGCGGTCTGTACCCCGGTGGGACTCTGGAAGGTGTTGCCGTAGTCGTTGCAGCCGGACGCGGCAAGGAGAGATGTGATGACGGCGATAAGAAGCGAGAGCGAAACTCTGGCCGCGGTGCGCGGCGCACTGTGAGGTGAAGCCAACAACTTCATCGACACTCCTTGATCGTCCACGATCCGAACATTGGGCCAGCCGAATCCTCGCCGTGTGGCTCAAAGGCGAATGGATTCGAGGCCGCTGTAATTCTAGTGGCGGTAAATCGCGCCGTGCTCATGGCGATGCGGGACGCACCGCCAGAATGCTTGCGGAATGAGATGCCGAATCGCCGCCTGGCGTTGACCCGACGCGCAACGCGAGCTGGTCTCAGGACGCCAGCCGACTGCCCCGGAAGCAGGCTTGGCGCCGTTACCGCGACTGCCGCGAAAAATGCGGGTCGAACAACTTTAGATGATTACATTGGGGTTGGGAGGAGGTCAATGCGGAAAGGCGGTGGCGACAGGTGTCGCAGGGAGCGCCGCTCAACCAACCGGGCTCTGTGGCAAAGACACTCCTGTCTGTGCTCCCACCGATCGCTTGTCACGAACGCGTCCGTCGTCGCCGGTAACGCCGACTTGTTCCTAAGGATCGAAGGCCCTCCTTCCGGCGCTTTAGTTCGCTTCGCCGCCAAGCCATAGTTCAACCACCGCCCATTCGAATCCTCCCTCCAAAAATTATTTTAAAAAAAATAAATCACGCCGCATCTGTAATTTGCGTCCGTTTCACCTTCGTTCGAACGAAGTTCACGCCATCGCGCGTGGTATACTGCCCGCGTAGAAAACTACGCCCGCCTCGCCTTCTTTTTCCTGTTTTTCGCTTTCAACATTCGACTCTCAGCTTCTTCATTCTTGCCCTAAGACCGCGCCCGTAAACGCTTTGCAATCTGCACTTGCAAATCTGTATGAAAACAAAGGCTTTTAAGTCGAGCAGAATCTGCACTTACGCAAAACCTGGGGGAGTGAGCCAGCCAGCTGCGCCTCAAAACGTCGCCACCGCAATTCTAGTTGGCGCCGAGGGATTGGAGCGAGAGGTGGATCAGTGCTTGGACGTGGGAGTTGGAGTCGGGGTCGGTGAGGTGTTGGGCAGCGGCGGCGCGGTATTCGCCGACGGCTTGGTCTTTGCGGCCGAGCTTGGCATAGAGATCGCCGCGGATGAGGTGGAAGATGGGATTGGTCGGATATTTATCCTCGATAGGGGCGGAGACTTCGAGGGCTTGCGCGTATTTTTGGTCGTAGTTGTGAAGGCAGAGAGCGAGGTAGAAGCGGGCTTCGACACTGGTGAGTTTGCCGTCGGAGATTGCATGATTGAGTTGGCGGATGCCTTCCTGCTTGTCGCCACCGGGGATGCCCATGAAGAAGCGAAGCATTTTCACCGCTGAGGAGAGAGCGTCGGCGTAATAGTTATAGAGCCCGAGGCCGAAGTCGGCGTCGGCTAGACCGGGGTCAAGGGCTTCGGCGCGAGTGAGGCGCTCGCGGGCACGGACGCCGTAGCGTGCGGCTAATTTCGTTTCGGAGCGAAGGCCGTAAAGCCGAGCCATGAAGGCGTCGCCCATGCCGGCGTAGAAGTGCATGTCGGCGGTTGCTGGGGTGTCGCCGGATCCGGCGATGTGATGTTCGGAAAGCTGAATGATTTTGGAGGCGAGGTCGAGGAAGTGATCGTCAGCGGGGAGTTTTGCGCGGCGCCGGGTGTACGACATGTTGTATTTGAATTCGGCGGAGGTGCACCAGATTTTCCAGGAAAGGGCTTGGTCTTCGAGAAGATAGCCGATGGGATGGTCGGGGCGGTCTTGCTGGAGTTTGTGGGCGGCGTCGATCGAGCCGGTGAGGTCGCCGGAAT
>Ga0209169_10002206_pt1 | contig 11771 bp, 7 predicted proteins | sample HubBroMetageWRM4_FD_188346 | JGI IMG/M metagenome (GOLD analysis project Ga0209169, IMG submission 188346) | Warmed soil microbial communities from the Hubbard Brook experimental Forest, New Hampshire - Hubbard Brook CCASE Soil Metagenome WRM 4... | ecosystem: Environmental > Terrestrial > Soil...
AAGCGGCCAGGTTGCTGGCGGCCTCCAGGGTCGGAATGTGGTCTTCGCCGTACAGCTCGGTCCATGCGGAATAGCTCTGCATGTCCATTTCCAGGGCTTGGCGATAGCGGCCAAGCGCTCGCAGATCGGCCGCCAGGCCGCCTCTGGTCATCAGCGTGTGTGGATGATCCGCGCCGAGGTATTCCGTCTGCTCGGTCAGCACGCTCTCGTCCAGGGCGTGGGCTTCGGTGAATGCCGACTGGAGACGCAGGACGTTGGCCAGGTTGAACTGTAGCTGCAGTAGCTGCCTACGCAGCGACCGTGCCGTCTCCGGGGAGGGTTTGGCGTCCAGCATCGCGTTCCAAAGGCTTATGGCCCCATACGCTTCGTCACGCGCTCGGTCCAGGTCACTCAGCACCCACAGATAACGTATCCGGTCGATGACGAGCTGGCGGACCGGCTCCTGGTCGGATGACACCACCTCGGCCGAAGGCAGGTGCGGCCAGAGCAGCGCGTAGCGGCTCCAGGCGGCGGGGTTGCCGACGTCGCGCCTTGGGCGCATGGCGACCAGGATGTCCTGTACATCCCGGCGGGCCGAGGCGAGATCCTCGGCCGACATCCGGCCCCGCACGACCGCCTGCACGAGCCGGTGGACCTGGATCTGGTTCGCGTTGGGGTCCAGCTTGATCAGGGCCAGCCTGTGGATCTGCTGGACTACCCGCCCCATGACCATCGGTTCGGACAGAGCCGGGTCGAAGGGTTCCAGCATTTTGGCCACGACCGGGCTGTAGATGATGTCAAGGGCGATCGCGGGCGCCATGACCGAGCACAGCTCAAGCAGCCGCATGGCCGCAGGCGAGCGTTCCTGTAGCAGGTTCAAGGACGGATCCCAGGCGGCCGGTACCGGGCGGGGGTAGTCGACCAGCTCGCTGAGGGACAGCCGCCGGGGCGCTTCCATGACCAGCTCGCGCAGATAGCGGGAGACGGGATATCGGGTGCTGCCCAGCCACGCGGCCGCGGCCGCCACGGCGAGGGGCAGATCCCCAACGGCCTCTGCGACCTCAGAGGCCTCCTCAGTCGTAAGCGAGGGAGCGATCTCAAGCAGGTGGGCGATACTCTCCTCACGCTTGAACGGCTCCACGGGGACTAGGCGCGCATGGTCGCTCCAGCTGCCTTCCTGGGAGGTGATCAGGATGTGGCCGCCGCCCTTGGGCAGGAACGGCAGCACCGCGCCGATGTCCTCGGCGTTGTCGTAAACGAGCAGCCAGCGGATGGTCGTGGTGGTTTGGTTTAGCGCGGCCAGCGCGAGGAGAGCTCTCTCCTCCACGGTTGCGCCAGCCGGCGCGCTAATCTCGAACGGCTTCTCCATCCGCGCGCCGAGATCGCCAAGCTGAGTATCGATGAACTGGGGCTGTCCGCATTCCAGCCAGAACACCAGGTCATAATCGCTCCTGAACCGGTGCACGTACTCGAGGGCGAGCTGAGTCTTGCCAACACCGCCGAGACCGTGCAGGACGATGGGCGGGTTCGCGGTGGTGCCGCGAGAACATAGCTCTTCGCGCAGCCTTCGCAGCACCTCTTCGCGACCAGTGAACCGGTCATTGCGCGCCTGTACGCGGAGAATTCTCGGTTCGGTACCTGGATACCGCGTCCCGGGCAGTCGGCTGCCTTCGGGTGCTGGCGGGAGGCCCGCGAGCTTGCGGACACGGTCAACGGCTTCTGCCTGTGGCGCACCAGCCAGGAACGTCGAGGACGCCATCGGGAATTCGGCCAGCGATTGCGTCCCGGTGACGTATACGGCGAGGCCGTGTCGCGGGCGTGACATCGGATCCAGCCGGTCTCGCTGTCCTCGGCGTCGCGCCGCATAGAACGCCGACACAACGGTGAGCGTCCGCGGCGGAGCTGGCATTCCTCCGTCTTCCGCCATCGGCTTCTCGAGACGCTGCTCGTTAACGGTAAAGCCACCCTCGGTGAGCACCGCGGCGATCCACTCGGCCCACACCTGGTCTTCGGGGAGAAACTCGACGGTGATCTGGTTGCTCTCCAGCGGGGGCCTGCGGACGAACAACTGCCTTGTGCGGTTTCGCAGGTCCTCGTCCATCGCCGGCAGGCTGGTCACCGCGCCATCGGAGATGTACCCCGCGAGGCGCTCGAACGATGACAGCAAGGATGCCGGTGCTCCCGGCTCGTCGCCGAATACGGCCAGCATCTCCTCAAACGCGTAGAAAGGCTGGTACGGAACCTCGACAGAGGCCCAGTACGCTTTCCGTTGCGCGGCGGACATTCCTGCGGGCAGACCGGCGAAGAGTCGGTAAGCAAACGCGCGTCCGGCCTCGACCTTTTCCTTTTCCGCCAAGTCTACCCGCATTGGCACTGGCAGTATTCGGATGGCTCTGGCCCGGTGCTGGTCGGAGATGAACCGTGCCGTCTGGACGGCACCCTCGATACTCTGCGTGGAAAGGGCGAAGCAGTTCACTAGAATATCCGGCAGATGCACCGTGCAGATATCCGCGATGTCGCTCAGCCCGGTACGGCTGTCGATGAGCACATAGTCGTAGTGGCGCCGCATGTCCTCACGCACGGCGTCGAGGAACTCGCCGCCCTTGAGCGTGCCGTAGAAGGTATCCCAGTCCAGCGCGCTCAGCGTAGCCATGTAATTCCGGTCCTGCTTACCCGGTGAGAGGAAGTCCAAGGTGCCTTCGCCGGGGAATTCCCATTTCAGCGAGAAGGCGTATCGCTGGATCCTGGCATGTTCGGCTATGTGCTTCTCGCGCTCGTCATCATCGCTTCTGGCTGCTACCCGTTCGTAGTTGCGGATGAGGTCGATGATGCCATTTGCGTCCCGTACCACCCGTTCCACGAATGGATACAGGAATCTGTGCAGCCCAGGCGACTCCAGATCCCAGTCGGCGACCAAGACGCGGTAACCGTTCGCAGCGAGAATCCAGGCCACGTTGGCCAGCGCCATGGTCCGGCCAGTGCCGCCCTTATAGGAGTAAAATGTAATGATACGACCGTGACGTGATTCTTCGGTCATATCAGACATCAGGGCTTCTCCTCGGTTGGTCATGCGGCTGCCCGGTACCGGCGGAATGGCTCGCAAGCCGCCGCGAAATCGACGATATCCTGTACCTGAAATAGCCGGCAATCCGCGCCGCCGACCTGGCCATGACGGACAAAGGGCTCTCGGTCCATCATCCCACCTATCGCCTCAAAATCGCTATCTATCAGGTCCGCATCGGTGAACTCACGGTCCCGCCGGACTCCATCCGCCATGATGAAGCACTGGTACTCTCGATGGCGGAATCCAGGCAGCCGGTATTCGGCGAGATGAAGGGCGGTGCACGCCTCGTATCCCACGCCGAGCAATAGCACGGCCCCGTCCGCTTGGTAGAGCCAGCCCAGCGGCGAGGCCTCACCGAGGTGACAGGCTAGATCGTGTCCCGCCGTACATCTGTGCGCGTGCGGGCCGAACGCCGCGAACGAAGTCTGCGGATGGTCGCTCCGCTCGGCACCCGCGCTGGTCCTGACATACTCGGCGAGGGCTCCCATGCCGTGCGATGGAGTGGTTGCCGGGTCGAAGCCTGGCATCGTCGCCACATACCGATCACGCTGGGCCATGGTCATACCCGCCGTCGCGGCCAGGAAAGCCCGCGAGGACAGCGAGTTCCCCGCCGTATGGGTCGGCACGACGATGGTCGCACCTTCCGTTACGATCCTGAGCGCTTCCAGAACATCCGCTGCGCCGGCCTGGACTTGGCCAATGTGTCGCAACGAACTGTGCACGAGCACATCCTGCCCGGGCCGCATCCCCAGCGCCCTCAGCCCGGCCACCAGGTCGCGCAGGTCATGTGCCTTGGTCATGAACCGCCGCCGTCCAAGGCCGCGGCCATTCCCGCGACGAACCGCTCGCCGTCCGGGGTCAGCGCACCGGTCGCCGACAGCGCCTCCGACGCGTCGCAGACCCAGGACCTCAGCCGCAGGTAATCCACCAGACCAGCCCGTCCTCGCGAACGGCGCAAGTGAGTGAGCGCGAGGAAGGCGTAGGTTCCGTGCAGCACTCCTTCCACTGGTCGTGGATCCTCCCGCCAGGGCACCCGCAACCGCCCCTGGTACGCGGGGTCGAACAGATCGTAAAGGTCCAGCACGGCGTTGAACTTCACGTGCTGGAACTCGTGCAACAGCAAGTCCGCAAGTTCCTCCGCCTGGTTGGACTCACCCGGCAGCGCGGCCGCGATCGCGCCGAACGCCTGGCGTGCCGTGGCGCTTCTGGTGCATGTCGCAGCCGGGTGCAAAGGAACCACCGCCCGCAGCCCCGCGCCCAGCGCGCTGGCGTAGTCCGGAAGCGCCGCGGCCAGCTGCCGCCCGGCGCAGGCGAGGCCACGGCGCCACTCCAGCCACTTGACCGTTGGCAGCCGTCCGGTAGCGGGCCACTCCTGACAGTCACGGAACGGATCGAGGTCTTCTACCACCAGCCTCGTGAAGGGCGGGCTCGTCACGAAACGTGCTTCGAACCAGCGGCCGCCGCCGCGCATCGCGGCCCCGCCGTCCGGCGTCACCGACACCACCTCAGTGGTCCCGGCGCCGGAACCCACGGCCATGGCCCCCATCCCCGGCAGGTACACCGTCCCGTCCCGTACCGCGAGCGGAAGCTCCGCCGTGACGCCCGCTCGCATCGCGGCCGCGGCCGCTAGGCCCGCGAGGTGCGCCCGGTCCCTGTCCGCGTCAGCACCCGCCGGTAGCCGCAGGCACCTCACGGCCCACGCATAGGTATAAGGAAGAGCGAAGACCTCCAGGACTGCGTCGGGTCGCTCGGCCTGCAGCGCGCACAGCAGCGCCCAGCCCTCGGCCGCCGCCGCGTGAAGCTGCGGGTCTTGCCAGCCGACGTGATCCGAGGCCACCGCCGCAACTAGCGAGCACGCCTCCGACAGCCGCATATCAGCCAGTGCGCCGACCGCCCGCACGTCGCCTGGGCCGGCCGCCAGCGCATCGAAGGCCCCGTCGGGAAGCACGTGCACCGCCCGCTCTCCAGGCGCCACGGGCCCGGCGTGCGCCGGAGCGGCCCCGCCCGGCATCTGGCCAATAAGCGCCTTGAGGTCGGCGCAGTAGACCGAAGGATTGTCGAAGCCATTCCCCGGCCGGTATCGGTGTGCGTAAAGGCCACCCCCGCAGACGTTGACCACCGGGCAGGCGCGACAGGTGGCGCACAGCGCCTCGGTACCGCCCTGCCGTGCGGCGACCGCCGGGTGGCGCGCCACCTGGTCGACCGTATGAGAGAAGACGGTGGTACCCGTGGCTGGCGCGCCCTGGTAAGCGGTCTTCATCGAATCCGGCTGCTCCCAGCTGCCATCGGTCTCGATGACCAGCAAGTCCACCGGGTCGGTGCCGATCGCTTCACTGAAGCTCGGTCCGCCGAGGGCGGCGGACCGCACCGAGCCGAAGAGCCGGATCGGCACCCGGCGCCCGTCGCGAACCCAGCACCGATACACCTGCATGAGCCAGTCCGCGTACGGGGTTTCGGCTCCGGCCGGACGATACGGCGGATGCTCCCACGTCGCGTGCGGCAGCAACAAGTCGAGATTCGGAGGTGCCTCATCGACGAGAGCCCGGTAAACCGCGACCGGATCGTTGCCGAGATCGATCGTGCACAGAATGCCCGCGTAGAGATGGCGGAATCTGGGCTGCCGGAGCAGCGCGAGCGCGGCCAGGACCTGAGAATGGCTGCTTCTGCCGTTGGCATACCTGCGATGTCTGTCATTGGCGGACCTGTCGCCGTCCAGCGATATTCCGACCTTGACGCCATAGTGATTGAACAGGTCACACCACTGCTCATCGAGCCTGACCCCGTTGGTGTGGACGCGGAGATCGAGTTTGGTCACCGGAGCGACGTGCTCATCTAGCGCGGCCAACACACCGCGCATCCCATCCTTGCCAAGCAGCAGCGGCTCGCCACCGTGCAGGACCACGCTTACCTCGGCCAGACCGTGCGCGGCCGCGTGCTCGGCTATCCGCCGGACCGCAGCGTCAACCGTCGCCGCAGAGATAGCCCGCGGCCTGCCACGCCAGCTCTGGTCGGCGTGCTCGTACACGTAGCAGTGATCGCACGCTAGATCACAGCGGCTGTGAACCTTGAGCACATACTGCGAGATCGTGGCCGGCATGACATGAGGCTGTGGATAAGATCGCGGAGTTGAACATCGCGACGCTCACCCGTGTCGGCGTATCCATTCTGGCGAGAATCTCATCTACCATGCGGCCAGCGCCGGCGTCCTGTGCGAGCGTCTCCAGCGGCATGGATCGGACGTCAAGGATCGCCGTCGCTGCGGGTTCGGTTCTGGTTTCGGGCTGTCGCAGGGTAGGTTCGCTGACACTCTCCACGGCAGTTTCCTCCCCCGAAGTGCGGCGTAGCATTTCTCAGCTATTCGAAGACTAGCCTAGGCCCATGCCGTGTCGTTGTCAGCAGTGACCCGGCCGCTCACAGCCCGAATACTTTACGCAGCTTATAGGACCAGTAAAGAAGCGGCTGGCTCGTTTGCATCATTCACCTGCGTATCTTCAGTCCCATATATCCGCATGCGTGATCCGCATCCCGCCAACGGACTCAGCTCGGCGTAGGTTCGCCTTTTTGGGCTGGAAATGCTCGGGCACCGGACATAATCCTCGGCACGTGACCCGACAGCCGTGCCTGCTGATGTCCGGCGTCCCGCGTCAGGACGCCCGCGACCGGATCAGGCCCGCCATCGACCGCTTCCTCGCCACCTGGGCCTAGCCCCGAGCGGGAGTGCGCACCATCCGGCTATTCGCGGGCCGCCAAGGTGTCCAGGACGCGTACGACGTTCACCTGCAGATCGCTGGCAGCGCTTTCCCGCCCGGCTAGCTGGTGCAACAGGGCCTGCTGGAACAGGCCATCGAACATCGCGTAAGCGACGCCAGGGGATACCGCCACGGTTATCCCGGCGAACTCGGCGTAGCGGCTGATCACGCGCCAGATCATTTCCTCGCGGCGCTGGTCGATCTCAAGCACGTCGGTCCGGAAGGACTCCTCGAACAGGCTCTGGTTACGCAGGTCGTACCACAGCCGGTGCATCGGCGCGTCGGTCCGCAGGGTCTGCGCCATCGCAGCGCTGAAGTCGCGCTTCAGCTCGGCGGCCGACCGCGCGGTGGCCACGATCTCGTCGTACCGGGTGACGCAGGCGGCCTCGTACTGGCGCACGCCGTGGATGAGCAGGTCCTGCTTGTCGCTGAAGTAGTAATGCAGCACGCCGTGCGAGAACCGGGAGTTCTGCGCGATCTCACGCAGGCTGGTCCGGGCGTAACCGAGTTCGGCCAGCGTCTGCAGCGCGGCGTCGGCCAGTTGGGCTCGCCGTTCGGCGAACTTGTCGACCTGGCGGCGCGAGACCCGCTCTCGGTTCGTCTCTGCCACCCCAGGCGCCGGAGCCACATGGGCCACCGGGACCCTCTGGGCCACGTCGGTCACATTGAGTTTCCCGTCAGCTCGCATGGCCCGCGTCCTGCGAGCCAGAATCAACTGTATCTCGGAGGACGCGGCCGGGCCCAGAATGAACTTGACAACCGTCCAAGAAAGTCTTGACGACTGTACAGATTTCGTTACGCTGTGACCTACGTCGCACGGCCGGAGGACAGAGCCAGGCAAGCGGGGCACTCAGGGAGGAAATTCCAGATGAGCGTGTACGACTTGACCGGACGCAAGGCCCTGGTCACCGGCGGGGCGCGCGGTCTTGGCGCCGGGATGGCCGAGGCGCTAGCCCGTGCCGGGGCGGCCGTCGTCATCGGCGACATCAGGGAAGACCTCGGCGAGGCGACCGCGGACGCGATCAAGAAGTCCGGCGCCGAGGCCGCGTTCCTCCCGCTCGACGTGACCGACGATGGCAGCTGGGAGCTGGCCGTCGAGGGCACGATCGCCGAGCTCGGCGGCCTGGACATCCTGGTCAACAACGCGGGGATCGAGATCACCGGGCTTGTTGTCGACCTCGACGCGGACGACATCCGCCGCATGTTCGAGGTCAACGTGCTGGGCACGGCGCTCGGCATCAAGCATGCCTTCCGGGCGATGCGCCCGGGCGGCCCGGCCGGCCGTGGCGGCGCCATCGTCAACATCTCGTCGGTCGCCGCGACGATCGCCTTCCCCGGCATCGCGGTCTACTCCGCGACGAAGTCCGCGATTGACCGGCTGACCAAGGTGGCGGCCATGGAGTCCGGCAAGCTCGGCTACGCCGTCCGGGTGAACTGCATCTACCCCGGGTTGGTCCCGACCGAGATGGGCAACCAGCTGGCCCAGGACGTGGTGACGCTCGGGCTGTTCCCGAGCGTGCCAGAGGCCGTCGGCGCCGTGGTCGGGCTCACCCCGCAGGGCCGCCTGGGTGAAGTCGCCGACATGGCCGACGCGGTGGTGTTCCTCGCCTCCGACGCGGCCCGCTTCATTACCGGCGCCGGCCTGCCGGTCGACGGCGGCATGGGCATGTAGGGCAGCAGGAGAGGACGACAACCATTGAGCACCGCCAAGCCCGTCCTCAACTGAGGGTCGCGCATGCGCCTGACCGACTATCTTGACAAGGGAGCCTCCCTCGGCGAGGAGGCCCCGTGCCTGACCGCGGGCGGGCGCACACTGACCTACGGCGATGTCCGGCGGCTGTCCTGGCAGATCGCCCGGGCGCTGGACCGGTCCGGGATCCGGCCGGGCGACAAGGTCGCGATCCTGTCAGCGAACGACCCGATGGCATTCGCCTGCGTGTTCGGCATCTCCCGGGCGGGCGGGGTTTGGTGCCCGGTCAACCCGCGCAACGAGGCGGCGGAGAACCGCGACCTGCTCGACTTCTTCGACTGCTCGTGCCTTATCTTCCAGGCCGCCTTCGCCCCTCTGGTCACGAGAATCCTGCCTGACCTGCCGAAACTAACGACACTGGTCTGCCTGGACGGCAATGGCGCCGATGGGAGCCCAGCCGTCCCGGTAGCCCGTGCCGCCTCATTCGAGCGCTGGCTCGCCGACCCGAACACCGACCCGTGCCAGGCGGAACCGGTCGACGACGTCATCATGCTCGTCGGCACCGGTGGCACCACGGGACGCCCGAAGGGCGTGATGCTGACCGGGCACAACGTCGAGACGATGTCCGCGCTGACGCTGATGAGCTACCCGTTCGGCCCGCGCCCGAGATACCTGGCCCTCGCACCGCTCACCCACGCGGCCGGCGTCCTGTGCTTCCCGATCATGACGCTGGGCGGCGAGATCGTCATCATGCCGAAGCCCGACCTGACCGAATTCCTCGCACTCATCGAACGGCACAGGGTCACCCACACCTTCTTGCCCCCGACCCTGATCTACATGCTCCTGGACCACCCAGGCATGCAATCGGCGGACCTGGCCTCGCTGCGGTGCCTGTGGTACGGCGCGGCCCCCATGTCCGCTAGCCGCCTCGAGGAAGCCCTCGGCCGGATCGGGCCGGTGATGGGCCAGCTGTTCGGTCAGTCCGAGGCGCCCATGATGATCTCCACGATGGCGCCGGCTGACCATTTCCGCGCCGACGGCTCGCTGGCACGCGAACGCCTGTCCTCGGCCGGCAGGCCCACCCCGCTCACCCAGGTCGCGATCATGGACGACGACGGCAGGCTGCTCGGTGGCGGCGAGCGAGGCGAGATCGTGGTCCGCGGCCCGCTGGTGATGGCGGGCTACTACAAGAACCCGGCCGCCTCGGCCGAAGCCGCCAGATACGGATGGCATCACACCGGGGACATCGGCTACCTCGACGAGGACAATTACCTCTTCATCGTCGACCGCGCCAAGGACATGATCATCACCGGCGGCTTCAACGTTTACTCTGCCGAGGTCGAGCAGGTACTGCTGGCGCATCCCGCGGTGCAGGACTGCGCGGTCATCGGGCTGCCCGACCCGAAGTGGGGCGAGCGGGTCACCGCGGTCGTTCAGCTCCGTCCTGGCCACGCCGTGACCGAGGACGACGTGCGCGCCTTCGTCAAGGAACGTCTGGGCAGCGTGAAATCTCCCAAGCAGGTCGAGGTCTGGGCTGACCTCCCGCGCTCCAAGGTCGGGAAGGTGCTGAAGGCCGACATCAAATCGCGGCTGACCTGACAACCGTGACGAGTACGGTCCTGGCGCCCGCGCCAACGCGCTAGTCCGGACAGTCGTGTCCGGATCCGTCACTATAGGCGAACCGCTCGTGTCCGGCGCTGCTTGACCATAGGCTCGAAGGCACCATGACCGTGACCGCCGACGACCTAGACGACGCGATCTCCTGCGTCATGAGCGGCCTGCTGCCCATCACGGACCGGGACTGGTCGGTGCCAGCCGGCACCCTGGAGTGGGACTGCTGGCATACCGCAGAACACATCGGCGATTGCCTGCTGTCGTACGCCTGGCAGCTCGCTGTGCAGCCCACCACCCGGTACGTGCGAGCCGTTGCCACCGCTGAGAAGGATGCGGCCCCGGCCGAGGTGCTGGAGTTCGCCGTGACGGGCGGCCGCGTCCTGGCCTCGATGGTGCGCACGTCGCCCCCGCACGTCCGCGCCTTCCACCCGACCGGGATGGCCGACCCGGAGGGTTTCGCCGCGCTGGGCTGCAACGAGGCGCTGCTGCACGGCAATGACATCGCGCAGGGCTTCGGCCGCAACCTCGACCCGCCGCCCGACGTGTGCCGCCGCGTCTTCGCCCGGATGTTCCCGCAGGCGCCCGTAGACCTGGCCGACGCCGACCCCTGGGCTGCGCTCCGCTGGGCCGGCGGCCGAACCGAGTTGCCTGGCCACCCGCAGCCGCCAAACTGGCGCCCGCATTCCGCCCCGCTGACCGGCTGACGCCACTACGGGTTGTATGAGCCGGGGACCCAGGCGCGGGTGCTGACGCTGATGGCGTTCCAGGCGTTTATGGTGACGATGAGGCTGACCAGCGCGGCGATCTCCTGCGGACTGAATTCCGCGGCCACGTCCTGGTAGGCCTGGTCCGGCACATGCGTATCCGGTAGCCGGGTCACCGTCTCGGTGAAGGCCAGTGCGGCGCGCTCGCGCAGCGTGAAGTACGGCGTCTCCTGCCACGCGGCCAGCCCGTAGATGCGCTGCTCTGTCTCTCCGATCGCCCGCGCGTCCTTGGTGTGCATGTCGATGCAGTAGGCGCAGCCGTTGAGCTGCGAGGCGCGGATCCGGATCAGCTCGCGGAGCCGTGGGTCGATATCGGCCTTGTCGAGTTCTTTGGTCGCGGCCTGGTCCAGGTGCGCCATCGCGCGGGAGAAGCCGGGCGCGAGGGTGTCGAAGTCGATGCGGACGGGGATCTGTGAGGTTTCGTTGGTGATCGTCATGCCTATGACGCTACGGTCACAAGCGGCCCAGGATAAGGTCCATTTCTATGGCAAAAACATGGGCCAATAGCGACCAAGCCGCCGACGCCGACCAGGCTGCGGGGGCCAGCCAGGCCACCATGCCCGGGCTGGCCGGCGTCGACCTGCACCTCGACCTGTCGGGAACCCGGATAAGGGCCGGACTGGAGACCGCGCTACGCGACGCAATCCAGGTCGGCCGCCTCCGGTCTGGTGCCCGGCTGCCGTCCTCTCGTGCCCTAGCCGCTGATCTGGGCATCGCCCGCAACACGATCGCCGAGGTTTACAGCCAGCTCGTCGCCGAAGGATGGCTCACTGCGCGTACCGGCTCGGGGACGTCCGTCGCCGAAGGCCACGCCGCAGTCCCTGGTCCCGGGCAATCGGCTCCCTCCGAGGTCGCCGCTCTCCGTTACGACCTGCGCACGGGCGAGCCAGACCTGTCCGCGTTTCCGCGCC
>Ga0209169_10002207_pt1 | contig 11768 bp, 8 predicted proteins | sample HubBroMetageWRM4_FD_188346 | JGI IMG/M metagenome (GOLD analysis project Ga0209169, IMG submission 188346) | Warmed soil microbial communities from the Hubbard Brook experimental Forest, New Hampshire - Hubbard Brook CCASE Soil Metagenome WRM 4... | ecosystem: Environmental > Terrestrial > Soil...
GCAAAGCCACTAGCCCCGTCTCTTGGGTTTGGCTGTCATCTCGTCAGAGGGCCAGTGTTTGGCCCGACGAGGGATCTCTTCGATGTGCGCTACACCGCGACTCGCCGCCGTTGGCTCGCGCGACCCCCGAAAAAAATCACAACCACCACATCACCACTTTTCACTTTTGCTATACTGTAAATAGACACATGGCCGCCACACCCGAACATCGCGTCTCCACCGGCGAACGCATCAACCACGAAGCCCCGGGCCACCTGCAACAGGCCCTCGGCGCGCGCGGCATTCGCCTCACCAAACAACGCCGCGTTCTGTTACAGGTAATGGAAACCGCCCGCCGCCATCTCGACGCCGCTGAAATTCTGGAGCGCGCCCAAAAGATCGATCCCGAAGTCACCCGCGTCACCGTCTATCGCACCCTCGACCTGCTGAAGCGCCAGGGCCTCATCGACGAGCTCGACCTGCTGCACCTGCGCGGTGATCGCCACTACTACGAAAGCCACGGCCCCCGCGACCACATCCACGTGGCCTGCATGAAATGCGGCAAAGTTCGCGAATTCGAAAGCGAATTGTACGAGGAAATAAAACGCCAGATCTCCCGCGACTGCGGGATCGAAATCACCGTCTGCCGCACCGAAGTAGGCGGCGTCTGCGACGACTGCAGGAAGAAACAAGCAGGGAACTAAGCTTTGAAGTTTCTTAAATGTTTTGGGGTACCCAATCCTTCCCGTTTCTGGAAGGGTGGGATTTTGCTTTTAACTCAGGCGCCGTCGATCCGGCTCTGCCTCCGTTGATCCCCGGCGCACCACCCGCCTTTGGCCGTCATCCAGAGGAGCGTTTTGTGCGACGAAGGATCTCTCTTCGATTGCCGCGTCGCACGCAATCCCAGCACCGGAGGTCCGGCACTCGGTCAAACCACCACTAAAACTCTTACGCCTTCATCGTCCGAATCACCGTCTCCGTAAATTCCGTCGTCGACGCACTCCCACCCACATCGCGCGTCAAATGTTTTCCTTCCTTGTAAACCGTATGCAACGAATCCTCAATCCGCTTCGCCGCGCTAACCTCATTCACATGCCGCAGCATCAAAATCGCGCTCATCAAGAGCGCCGTAGGATTCGCAATATCTTTCCCCGCAATATCCGGCGCCGTCCCATGCACCGCCTCAAACACCGCCACGGTTTCTCCCATATTCCCGCTGGGCACCACGCCCAGCCCGCCGACCAACCCCGCCGCCAAATCGCTCATGATGTCCCCATACAAATTGGTCAAAACCAGCATGTCGAACTGGTGCGGATTCAAAACCATCTGCATGCAGGCGTTATCGATGATCAATTCCTTGTACTCAATATCCTTATATTCTTCCGCAACTTTCCGGCAGCACGTCAAAAATAAACCATCGGACAGCTTCATGATGTTCGCTTTATGCACCGCGTGAATCTTTTTGCGCCCATACTTCCGCGCAAACTCAAACGCAAAGCGCGCAATCCGCGTCGAAGCCTTCTCCGTAATAATCTTCAGGCTCTCGACCACCCCCGGCACCACGGTGTGTTCCAATCCCGAATACAAATCCTCGGTGTTTTCGCGGATCAAAACCAGATCGACGCCCAGAAACCGCGACTGCACGCCTTCCAGGTTCTTCACCGGCCGCACATTGGCGTACAAGTCGAGCGCCTTGCGCAGCGCCACGTTAATGCTCGGAGGCCCGCCCACCACGGCAGTCGTCAGCGGCCCTTTCAGCGCCACCTTGTTTTTGCGGATCGATTCCAGCACGCCGGCCTGCATGAAATCGAGGCCCCGCCGTTCGATCTCCGCCCGCGCGGCGATCTCGTCCCACGCAATGTCCACTCCAGCTGCACTGATGATTTTCTTAACCGCTGCGGAAACTTCCGGACCAATCCCGTCGCCAGGAATTAAGGTTATTGTGTGTTTCATCGTAGGCAATTATTTTAGGGGATTCCCCCAGCGTTGTACACGCCGCCGAACCACGAAATTTCAAGAAGCGTTGCCCCACGCTGGATTCGCTTTCCCGTGCAAAGCGCACCCGCAACCCTCACGCCGCCCGATTCGGTTCCCGTTGTCATCCCGACAGAGGCGCGCTTTTCGCGCCGACGAGGGACCTCTCTTCGATTGAAAATCGTCCCAGCCTTTCCCACGCAAAGAAATCACCTTGTCGAGCTACCAACTGAAACCGTCGCCGCTCTCCCCGCGTCACACCACTAATCGGATGGATACTTCACCCTGGAGGTAACTCACGATGAAATTACGACACGTCGCCGCTCTTGCTTTGCCCATTATCTTGACCTTCGCTGCCGCCCGAACCGCCCCGGCCCAGCAACAACCGGCAGCCGCGCCGGTTCCACCTGCTATTCTCTCCGCCAAAACGGTTTTCATCTCCAAGGCTTCCGGCTATTCATTCGTGCCCATGGTAACGGGCGATCAGCCTTACAACGAGTTCTACGCCGCCATGAAAGATTGGGGCCGCTATCAAGTGGTAGGGTCGCCCACCGACGCCGACTTGATCATTGAGATTCGTCTCGAGTGCGCATCGGGTCCTTGCTATTGGGGCCTTGAGGCCACTATCCTCGACTCCAAAACTCACGCAATTCTTTGGGTCTGTGCCGAAACCGTTCAGTACGCGGCCCGTATCAAAACCAATCCCAAAAACTTCGACAAATCCATGGCCGCCTTAGTCGCCGACCTCAAAGCTCTCAGCGGCAGCGCCGGTGCCGCGAGCCAACCCTAGAGAGAAGGCGAGGCCATGCGAGGAACGATAAGCCAGCCCACTGTCGAACCGTCTAGCGCTTCTCCGCGCCACTTGCCGACGACTGGCTCTTCAAAAACTCCTCAATACTTGCGCCTTGCTGCGCCGCTGGAAGCTCGTCCCTCATCGCCTTCTTCAGCCATTCCGCATACCTGGCTCTGTCCTCTTCGGGCGCGACGATTGCCAGTTGCCCTTCGATCCGCCGCACTTCAGTTTGCACCCGTGGATCGTCGTCTCGATCAAGTTGGGGCAGGACTTTCATGGCCTCGGACGCAGGCAGCTGGCCGCTATTCGTCAAGGCTTGCAAATCCGCCGCCAGCGCCATTTGCTCCGGCTGTTCCAGCAGCCGGTAGCCCGAACCCACCACCGCGTCCCACATATCGGCGCTGAGCAACGACCGGTAGTACCCGCTGCCATAGGCGTTGGTCCAGATCCAAATCGGCAGTGTCGTCAGTTGAATCTCGCCGTGCGTTGAGCTGACCACTTCGCAGCGCCGGGCCGCACCCGGCTGATGAATGCATACCGGAACCGCCCACGGATTTGCATCCTGCTCGATTTCCAGTTTCGGTCCAGATCCGCCCGGCGCCATTGAAAAACGCAGCACCGGCGCGCCCGGACGATCCAGAAAACCAAAAAGCACCGGCCCCACATCCACTCCGGATTCTTGCTGGATCGCTTTCACCAGGTCCGCCGACGTAGCGTTGCCAAACTGGTGCTCGATCAAATACCGGTGCAGCGCCCGCTGAAAAACCTCGGGCCCCAGCCAATCCTCCAGCATTTTCAGAATGCTGGCCCCTTTGACGTAGATGATGATGTCGTACACCGTATACGGGCCAAGGTCTTCGCGCGAACGAGCCGGCACCCGCACCGGACGTTTCTCGGCTGAATCCGATTCCAGCGTTTGGTCGCGCGTGTCGGTGGCGGTCAGGTGACGTTCGAATTCGGGCCGTTCCAGGTCGGAAATTTTTGTCTCGAGCCAGGTCGCGAATCCTTCGCTCAGCCACACGTCGTTCCACCACGCCTGCGTCACCAGATTGCCGAACCACTGATGCGCGATCTCATGCGTCATCACCGAACGCATGAACTGCTGCCATCGCTGCGTGGCCTGCGAGGGGTCGGCGAGCAGCAAGCTCGCGTCATAGGTAATCAGCCCCGGATTTTCGGTCGCGCCAAATGGCGTCGCCAGCACCGCGATATGGTCCAGCTTGTCCCAGGGGTAGGGAATTCCGGTGTATTGCTCCAGCCGCGCCAATATCTGCGAAGTCGCCGCCCGCGCCGCCGTCGCTTCCACCGCCCGCCCGCGCGGCGTAATAATCCGCACCGGGATTTTTTTCTCCCCGGCCACGCCGGCGTCCACCACATCGAACGGCCCTACGGCGAACGCCACAATCTCCGACGGCAACGGCTGCGTGGTCTTAAAAGCCACGCGCTTCATGCCGTCCGGCTCGTCGGTCGTCGAAATCTCGGGAGCATTCGCGACCGCCACCTGATCGCGCTTCACATGCATCACCACATCCCACGGCGCTTTGTAGGCCGGCTCGTCAAAACACGGGAAGGCGCGCCGCGCATCGATCGCCGTGAACGACGTGAACACATACCAATCGTCCCCGGCTTTCCGGCGATACGCGCCCACGTCGCTCTTCTCATCGAGCTTTCCGCTGTAGTGAATCTCCAGGTCAACGTGCCCCGGTCCAGCCGGATGCGCCAGCAGCACCGCGAGCATCTCATCCGTGGTGCGCCAGCGCGCCGCCGCCGAAGCCCCTCCGCTCGTCACCGTGATCGCCGAAACAGTCAGGTCTTTGGCATTCAGCCAAATCGTATCCGTGCGTTCCTTCAAGTCCACACCAATAATCGCGGTTCCCTGAAATGTCGGCTGGTCCGGCAAGATCGTCAAATCCAGCAAATATCGCGTCGGCCGCGCCGTATCCGGCAAACGAAAATCCGGCGCCTTCGTCTCTCCCGCGGCAACCGAGCACGCCATCACCAGAATCAACACCAACGAATGTGCCTGCAACCGCACCAGCCCTAAAGTCTTCATGGCCGTGAAATATAGCACGCCCGACACTCTCGTTGCTTTTTGGAAGAGGCCCGCCGCAGCGCCATAGGTGCTTCTTTCGCAACCGCAAAGCCCCGATAGTACGTTCGCACTAATGAACCGATCGTGCACCTCCCTTAATCTTAACCACCTTCTTGGGGAGGGCTTCATGTCCAGATCAAAATTGGCTTGGGTTGGTCTGAGTCTGTCTTTGGTGCTGCTGGTAGGCGTCCGCCTCGCGGCGCGCCCCGCATCTCCTCCCCCTTTACGCCAAACCGAGTTGCTAGCCCTAGTCGCGGGCCAGTCGCTCCCCGAAACCATCGCCTTGCAAATCAAGACGCGTGGCCTCGATTTTCGTCCCGACGATGCCTACCGCGCGCTGCTGACCACCGCCGGCGCCGACCCGTTGATCTTGAAGGCACTCGACAGCGCCAAAACCGTCCCCACCAGCTCCCCGAATCCGTCGCCTGCCACCACCGAACCCGCAGCACTCCAACATCTCGCCAACGCCGGAAAAGCCATTCGCGACAAAAAGTTTGGGGACGCGAAAAACGAATTGGACGCCTACGTTGGCCGCCGGTCCGAAACGCCTGAATCTGATTTCGTCCTGGGCATTCTCTTGCGCCAGCAGGAGAACTTCGCCGCAGCCGTCGAGGCCTATCAGCAAGTCCTGCGTCTGGACTCCAACTTTCCGGAAGCGCATACCAAGCTGAGTTACGTCCAGCATCGCGCAGGCGATGACGAATCCGCCCTCCGCGAAGCGAAGACCGCGCTCGAAGAAAATCCAGATAACGCGGAAGCGCACAAGAACGCCGGACTCTCCCTCACGGCGCTGAACAACTTCGACGCCGCTAAATCCGAATACGACCAGGCGCTGCGCCTGAAGCCCGACTACGAACCCATCCGCTTGGACCTCGGCATCATGTACTCCGCGCAAGGGAATCGAAATGCCGCAATTGAGCAGTATCAAAAAGCCCTCACCTTGGATCCCACCGATGTCGACGGCCGTTACAACCTAGGGGTCGAGTTGGCCAACAACGGCGACCTGGATTCCGCGATCCGCGAATACCGCGAGGTGAAGCGCCTCGATCCGCTGAAATACGAAGCCCGCCTCAACCTGGCCAGCGCGTTAATCAGCAAAAACCTGAATGCCGAGGCGGTAGTTGAGTTCCGCGCATTGGAGAAGGACTTTCCGAATCTACAGCTCTGCCACCTCTGTTTGGGCACTGCTCTCTTTCGCGTCTGGGATTTCGACGGCGCCAGCAAAGAATTTCAAATCGCCGCGAAAATGGACCCGTCCGACCCCCGTCCGCACGTCGGCCTCGGCGCCATTGCCGAGACTCAAAAACGCTACGATGACGCCCTAGCCGAGTACCACCTCGTCGAAAAAATGGGCGAAAATTCAGCCGACGCGCGTGTCGGCGCGGGGCGGGTGCTTCTCGCCCAGAAAGATTTCGCCCACGCCACGGAAGAACTGAAACAGGCCGAAATTCTGAATCCCAGCAGAGTCGATATCCACCGGTATTACGCCCAGGCGTTCCTGGGTCTGGGCCAGACCGACGCCGCCATCGCCGAATACAAGCAGGCGCTGGGCCTCGACCCGCGCCAGGTTCAGGTCATGATCGAGTTGGCCAAGGCCCTCGAAGCAAAAGGGGACTGGCCCGCTGCCATCGATGAATACAAGCAGGCCGCCAACGCCGATGCCGCCGTCGATCCGCGCGGTAAATTAATCCGGCCCGAAGACCGCGACCCGCAACGTGAATACCAGGACGCCCAGACCCGACTGAATCAACTCCTTGCCGACCTGCGCGCCGCCGGAAAAACCTCCGAAGCCGCGCAGCTCCAGGCCAGCGTCCAGGCCAAGAGCGCCGCTCAAACTCTTTCCCAAAAAATCGATGCGGCTTTACAGGCCGGCGCCCAGGCCAACCTCGCCAGAAACTGGGACGAGGCCAGAATCCATTACCAAGAAGCGGCCAACCTCGCCGAGAAGATCCAACCGCACGACTCGCGCTTGCCCGCCGCGCTCGATCATTTGGGCAACATGTATCTGGGGCGCGACCCGGTCGCCGCCCAGCAGGCCTACGAGCAGGAATTAAAATACGCGCAGGAATTGTACGGTCCGCAATCCGCGAACATCGCCCCTCCGCTGCAATCCCTGGGCACCAACGCTCTGCTGCAGCACGATTACGTCGCCGCCAAGGACTTCTACTTCCGCGCGGTCGACGCCAACGAAAGAGTCTACGGCGAAGCCAGCGACAACGTCGCCTCCGCGCTGCTCGTGGCCACCCGCGTTTATTTCGTCCAGAAAAAATATGCCGAGGCCGAACCCTACGTTCTCCGCGCGGTCCATATCGATGAAGCACTCTACGGTCGCGACAGCATCAACATGGTGAGACCCCTCGCCACCATGTGCGGTTTGTATGAGCAGTGGGGCAAGCCAGATCAGGCCGAACCCTGCAACCGCCAACTGCTCGCGGCGCTCGAAAAACAATACGGTCCCAACAGCCCGGTCCTCGTTCCGGTCCTGAACAGCGAAGCCCAAGCCCTCCGCGGCATCGGCCAAGCCGATCAAGCCAAAGACGTCGACAATCGCCTCGCGGCCATCCGTTCCAAGACCATGCAGCCGCCAACGAATTAGATGTTCCTGGCGAAAACAATTTTCTAGTCGGTGTCCAATCTGAGGATGCGCATTCGATGGACTGTCATGCTGCCTGTCCTCGGCCTCTGTTGCTTCGCGGCCGTGACTTACCAGTCGGCCCGCCGCAACCGCGGCTATGGCGATTTGGGGAAACACTTTGTCTGGTCTACGTTCCAACTCGATTCTGATCCTCTAGCCTGGAAGACTGCATGCGCGGGCCAACCCGAACCTTGCGTGACTTGGGATCCGTCGACGATTGACTCATCGGCAGGGTCAACTCCGCTGGCAAAAGTATTGGTCGTGTTCGCTTTGCCGGCTTTCCTCGTGTCCCTCCTTGTTGTCGGTTCTGCCGGCAGTCATGGCGCGAATCAGATCATTCTGTTTTTCGCCCTCACGCCGCCCCTCATCGCAGCCTGGTTCTATTTCCTTGACCGAGTCGTGGACCGAATTTATCGACGCCACGGGAACCAGTAGCCCCCTGAAACGATTGTCCTTAGGGCACTTTATTTCGCCTTTTCTTTGAAGCCATCTTGCCTTTCCCTGAATCTGATATACTGTGAACGAGATTCGGGCCTGCCTTTCCGGCCGATTTTGCGGAGGAATCACAGAATGGTTCAACTAACCCCGGTAGCGATTACGAAGGTGAAGGAAATCCTGACGCAGCAGACCCCGTCACCGACGGGCTTGCGCGTTGCAGTCGTGGGCGGAGGCTGCTCCGGCTTCAGCTACCACATGGCCTTCGAAAATGCCGTCAACGAAAACAGCGACAGCGTCTATGAATTTGACGGCCTGAAAGTCCTGGTCGACCAGATGAGCGAGATGTACCTCGACGGCGTCCAGATCGATTACATCGAGACCGTCGAAGGCTCGGGTTTCAAGTTCAACAACCCGAACGTCAAGAGCACCTGCGGCTGCGGCAGCTCCTTCAGCGTCTAATCGCGCTGGCAAGATCGAGCCGCGCCCACGTTTTTTTCATGCGCGCGCAGATTCGATGAAGGCTGACCCAGTTGTCCAGATCCAAACATTTCGGCTCCCGGAGCGCAAAATCCTCCGGGAGTTTTTTTGTGCCCGTCAAAAATGTTTCCCCAAAGTTACAGCGCAAATGCGTGTGCTTTTCGTCAGGGCACGGCTTCAGCCGTGCCGGAACTTAACGCAACTCCGAGCGGCTTCAGCCGCTGAGGGAATCACCACAAGCGCCGCCAACGCACGCGCCACACGCTCATGAAAATCGCCCTAGCCCAATTCAACCCAACCATCGGCGATTTCGACGGCAACGTCGCCCGCATCCTCGAACTCGCCGCCGAAGCCCAAAAAGGCGGCGCCGACCTCGCTGTCTTTTCTGAGCTCTGCATCTGCGGCTACCCGCCGCAGGACCTCGTCGAGCGCCCGTCTTTCGCCGAGCGCAACCAACAGGAACTCGTCCGCCTCGCCAAAAAAATCCCGCTGCCATCCCTCGTCGGCTTCGTCGGCGACGCCATGGACAATACCGGCAAACCCGTTGCCAATTCCGCCGCGCTCATCGCCCAGGGCAAAATTCTTTTCGAGCAGCGCAAAATGCTGCTGCCCACCTACGACGTCTTCGACGAGTCGCGCTACTTCCAGCCCGCGCACACCCAGCACGTCTTCCCCTTCCAATCCGAGCAGCTCGGCATCACCATCTGCGAGGATTCCTGGAACGACAAAAGTTTCTGGCCCCAGCAGCTCTACGATCGCGACCCCGTCTCCGAAATTGTCGGGAAGGGAAGCAGCCTGCTACTGAATATTTCCTCGTCGCCCTACACCATCGACAAGCGCTCGCTGCGCCACGACATGCTGCAGAACATCGCCAGGGAATATCGCGTCCCGGTCGTCTACGTGAATCAGGTCGGCGGCAATGACAGCCTGATTTTCGATGGCTCCAGCGTGGCCTTCATGCCCGACGGCCGCGTCGCCGCCCGCGCCAAATCCTTCGAAGAAGATTTGATCTTCTTCGACACCGTCACCGGCCAGGGCGACGTCCGCCCCCTGATCGAAGACGAACTCGAAGCCGCCTTCCGGGCTCTGGTCATGGGCACTCGCGATTACGTGCGCAAATGCGGATTCAAAAAAGTGGTCGTCGGCCTCAGCGGAGGCGTCGACTCCGCGCTGGTCGCCGCCATCGCCACCGAAGCCCTCGGGAAGGAAAACGTCCTCGGCTCCGGCATGCCCGGCCCCTATTCTTCCGAAGGCAGCCTGCGCGACGCTCGCCTGCTCGCCCAGAATCTCGGCATCGAATTCGTCACTCTGCCCATTTCGGACACCTTCAATTGCTACCGCAAAACTCTCGCGCCGGTCTTCGCCGGTAAACCCGAAGACACCACCGAAGAAAACATCCAGGCCCGCATCCGCGGCAACCTGCTCATGGCGCTCTCCAATAAACTCGGCTCCATGGTGCTCAGCACCGGCAACAAATCTGAAATGGCGGTAGGGTATTGCACGCTCTACGGCGACATGGCCGGCGGCCTCGCCGTCATTTCCGACGTCCCCAAATCGATGGTTTACGCCCTCGCCGAATTCATCAACCGCAAAAGGGAAGTGATCCCGCAGGAAACCATCACTAAGCCGCCCTCCGCCGAGCTCCGCCCGAACCAGCGCGACCAGGACACGCTCCCCGATTACAGCGTCCTCGACCGCATCCTCAAAGCCTACGTCGAAGACCTGCGCAGCCCCGAAGAAATCGCCGATCACTTCGATTTCCCGTTAGACCTGGTCCGCAGCGTCGCCATGCTGGTCGACACCAACGAATACAAACGCAAGCAAGCCCCCCCGGGCCTAAAACTAACCAGCAAAGCCTTCAGCGTAGGCCGCCGTTTCCCCCTGGCCCAGAAATTCTCGAATTAGACCGGTGTCGAAAGTCGCTGCGGCTCTTAAGCCGAGCCCTCTTTGCGTATTATTACTTGACTCGAATTTACAATCAGACTATATAGCCGCAGCGTCACGTATTACGGTCGTCTCGTTCAAATAATCACCTTAAAAACATGTCTGGAAAATGGTTCGGGAGTCCGAGAATTGACGACAAGCGATCGGGACCGAGACGCGTACCGGAAGGAATTTAGCGAAATCTCACGGCCTCTGATTCAGGAATTAAACGCCCTGGGGTATGAAATCAACACCGTCGATGACCTGAGGGATTTGGGACGGCCGTGGCAAAGTGCGCTTCCGGTTCTTCTAAAGTGGCTTCCCAGGGTGAAGCATCCGGGTGTTAAAGAAGCAATCGTTCGGGATATTTCTGTCCCCTGGGTTGGCAATCGCGCCACACCGGTTTTGATCGATGAATTTCGAAAGGCCCAGCCTGGGCCAGGTCTTGCTTGGGCAATTGGAAACGCACTCTCTATCGTCGGCATCGAGGGTTTCGAGCACCGGATCATCGAACTGAGCAAGGATCGCGCATCGGGTATGGCCCGCCAAATGATCGTCTTAAGCTTGGGCCGAATCCACACGCCCGAAGCTGAGGATGCTGCTATGGAGGCACTCGAAGACGAAACCGTAAAACTTCACGCCATCTTCGCTCTCGGAAACATTGGCACTGCCCGCGCCATCCCTAAACTCGAGCCTTTCTTGACTGACAAAGTCTCTGGCTGCCGCAAAGAAGCACAGAAAGCGATCCGCAAAATTAAATCTAAGTTCAAGTAAGGTCGTACGAAGTCCGGTTGCGCGTGCTCAGGAAAGAGTAACCGGAAGTCATTCGCGTTATCGTACTTGGATACGCTTGCACACTGGCGATGCGTTCTTTTCTGCTTGGAGAGCGAAGTCCGAAATGGTTGCCAGTTGAACGTCAACCGGACAGTACTTCGCCTCAGTCATGAAATTGTCATCCCGAGCGAGCGCCTTTTGCGACGAGGGACCTCTCTCCGTTTTTCACCGAACCCCTCACGCCACGCGCAATGGACCTTCCGACGAGCAATCTCGCTCAACAAAAAAAACTCAGCACCGGAGTGCGGCATAAATTAGCCCGTAAGGGCCGGGAGAAAAAAATCGCCTTTCGTCCCCGTTTCTTTCGCGCGGCTTTATCGCGCGAGCCTTCCTCAAATCCCAATACATTCGCCCGCGTGAAGCGCCTCAGCACCCCTCTCACCCAAGCCCACCCCCCGCAAATTCCTGCTAAAATCAGTCAAATGGCCAAAGTAAGACACCTCCGCTTCGAGGCCGCTCCAGGCAGGGAAGTGTCCGCCATCCTCCTCACGCCGCCGAAGCCAAAGTACCTCCTCGTCCTCGGCCACGGAGCCGGCGCCGGAATGAATCACCCCTTCATGACAAATCTCTCCGAAGCCCTGGCCTCCGCATCCGTCTCCACCTTCCGCTACCAATTTTCCTAC
>Ga0209169_10002208_pt1 | contig 11767 bp, 10 predicted proteins | sample HubBroMetageWRM4_FD_188346 | JGI IMG/M metagenome (GOLD analysis project Ga0209169, IMG submission 188346) | Warmed soil microbial communities from the Hubbard Brook experimental Forest, New Hampshire - Hubbard Brook CCASE Soil Metagenome WRM 4... | ecosystem: Environmental > Terrestrial > Soil...
TCACAAAGTGCGCGCGATGATTTTTCATCGCGGACGCGAAATGGCGCACCAGGAAGTGGGCCGCGCGAAGATGACGCGGCTGTTGGGAGAAATCACCGACTACTGCCAGATCGAAACGATGCCCCGCATGGAAGGCAACGTGTTGGTCGCGTTGCTCGCGCCGAAGAAAGGCGCGCCAGCGCCTGCCAAGCCAGCGCAGCAACCGGCGCAGCAGGCTTCGTAAGGCAACCCGAAATCGGTCGAGTTTTTGGGATTCGGATTCAAGGCACGGCGTGGCCGTGTGAAGAGAGGATTTAGTAATGCCAAGAAATGCTTCCAAACCAAAGTTGAAATTGAAGACGCACCGCGGCGCCGCGAAGCGCTTTAAGGTGACGGCGACCGGCAAGATCACTCGCTCGCACGCCGGCAAGCGCCACATCCTTGGCACGAAGGCGCCGGGGCGCATGCGCAAGCTGAAGAAGCTGACGCAGGTGAGCAAGGCCGACACGCTGAAGACGAAGCAGATGTTGCCGTACGCATTCTAAGAGTTTTTAGTTTCGCTATCGAGCGTCGCTTGCGAGCGAAACTGAAATGCAAGACGCGGAGCGCAAGCTCTGTCGCGGGGCTTCGGCCTCGCAACGCGGGATGAAAGTCCCGCATATCGAGCCAGGCAGTGCTACACGGGTGCCTGCCGGCCGATCCGCTGCAGCGATTCGTTGTTTGCTTTGCAAACACGAACGATTTAGCCGCGGCGAGCAGTACCCTCGGAGACAAACCCGTTGCGTTACGCGTGTACCACTATTCATGCGCGCGCCCGCATCGGTTGTCTCCCTAAACAGAAAAGGAGAAACCCATGGCTCGCGTAAAACGCGGCACAAAGCGCCGTGCGCGGCGCAAGAAGTACCTCAAGAGGACAAAAGGCTTTTTCCTCACAAAGAGCAAGCTGTACCAATCCGCACAGGAAGCGGCGAATCGAGCGGATCGCTACGCCTTTCGCGATCGCCGCGTTAAAAAGCGGCAATATCGCCGGTTGTGGATTCAGCGTATCGGCGCGGCTGCGCGGTTGAACGGCATCACGTATGGCCACTTGATTCACGGATTGAAAGCGGCGGGCGTGGAACTGGACCGCAAAGTGCTCGCTGATATCGCGGTGAAGGATGCGGCGGCGTTCGCGAGCCTGGTGGCGACGGCGAAGGCTGCGGTGCCGGCTCCGAAAAAAGCGGTTCGCGAAAAAGAGTAGCTTCACAAAGTCTGTGTAGGGGCGCAGCATGCTGCGCCCTAGTTAGCAACCAAGCCAGCCCCGAGCGTTCGTCAGGTTCTCGGCTGTGATTGAAGTAAACGGAAGACGGGCACGGCGTGCCGTGCCCCTACCGGATTTCGATCATGACTTCTTCGGACAACAAAGCTGCGCAAACGTTGGCCGCGCTCGGCGCGACCGAGCCTGCCCGCGTTTCGGAACTGTTCGCTGAGATTCTGGCGCGGTTCGACGGCGAAGTTGCGGCTGTGCACGACGATGCGTCGTGGAAGTTGTTCCGCGATGCGTGGCTGGGCCGCAAGTCCGGCGTGCTGACGCTGATCACGGACAACTGGCTGAAGCCGGCGACTCCGGAACTCAAGCGCGTAGTCGGCGCAGAATTAAATAAACTGCGCGGGCACGTCGAAGCGCAAATCGAAGCAAAGCGCGTTGCGATTGAAGCCGGCGCCGATGATGCAGCCTTGGCGCGCGAGCGCGTCGACCTCTCACTTCCCGGCGTGACGCGGCCGGTCGGCACCCACCATCTAATCCGTCAGGTGTTCCAGGAAATCGAAGATATTTTCGTGTCCATCGGATTCTCCGTCGTCGAAGGACCGGAGATCGAGACGCCTTACTACAACTTCGAGGCGCTCAACATTCCGGAATTTCATCCCGTCCGCGACGACATGGACACGTTCTATATTGAACTGCCGAAAGGCGCGTCGTCGCCGCTGCTGCTGCGCACGCACACGTCGCCGATGCAGATTCGCACGATGGAGAAGCGTCAGCCACCCGTGCGCGTGATCGTTCCAGGCAAAGTCTATCGCCGCGACAATCCCGACGCGACGCACTCGTTCGCGTTTCATCAGGTCGAAGGGCTGGCGGTCGATACCGACATCACCTTCTGCGACTTCACCGGCACGATCGAGTATTTCGTGAAGCAATTTTTCGGCCCCGGCGTGAAGACACGCTTCCGGCCGAGTTATTTCCCGTTCACCGAGCCCTCGGTGGAATTCGACGTCACATGCGTATTCTGCGGCGGCAGCGGCGTTTCCGCCGGCGGGGGAACGTGCTCGAAGTGCAAGGGCGCGGGCTGGATCGAACTGTTCGGCGCTGGGATGGTCGATCCGGCAGTGTATGGATTTGTCGGCTACGATGCGAAAAAAGTGAGCGGCTTCGCGTTCGGCATCGGCATCGACCGCCTGGCGATGCTGAAGTACGGCATCGACGACATTCAGGTTTTCTTTCAGAGCGACGTGAGATTCTTGCGGCAATTCCCGTGACGGTCCATGTAGGGGCGAGGCATTGCTGCGCCCCTCCTCGGCAAGATCAAAAGATTTTCGCAGAATTTGGCAGTTGAATTTCTTATGGCGTTCACCGATTCCAAGCAAAGATTCTCGTCGCGCGTCGCCGATTATGTGCGCTATCGGCCCGGATATCCGCACGAAGCGTTGACGCTGCTGAAGAATGAATGCAGGCTGAGCTCGGGGCACGTGATCGCCGACATCGGCTCGGGCACTGGATTTTTGAGCGAGCTGTTTTTGACGAACGGCAATCGCGTGTATGGCATCGAGCCGAACAAGGAAATGCGCGCGGCTGGCGAAGAGTATCTCGCGGCGTACGATTCGTTCGGCAGCATAGATGCCTCTGCGGAAGCGACGACGCTGGAAGACGCGACGATCGATTTCGTCACGGCTGGGCAGGCGTTTCATTGGTTCGACGCAGCGGCGGCGCGGCGCGAGTTCGGGCGGATTTTGAAGCCGGAAGGTTGGGTCGTCGTGATGTGGAACGATCGCGAAATGAATTCAGCGTTTGCGACCGCGTACGAAGGCCTGCTCGTGAAGTTCGGCACGGATTATCAGCGTGTGCGTGCGTCTTATCCGGAGCTGGACGCGATGCGAGAATTTTTTGCGGGAGGATCGGTAGAAGAGCGCAACGTGCCGAATGCGCAAGTTCTCAATTGGGACGGACTTGTCGGGCGGCTGCGCAGCAGTTCGTACGCGCCGCTGGAAGGCCAGCCGAATTACGCTCCGATGATGGCGGCTCTCGACGAATTGTTTCGCGCCAACCAGGTCGATGGGCGCGTGAAGATGGAGTACGCGACGCACGTGTATTACGGGCGATTGCCGAAGCAGAATCAGTGCGTTGAAGTGAAGGATAGAAACGGCGAATGAAGGTTCTCTACAACTGGCTGAAGGATTTCGTCGATGTGACGGCGACGCCGGACGACCTCGCGTCGCGCCTCGCGCTTTCGGGCACGAACATCGGCGGCGTGGAAAAAGGTGCGCACGGCGCGGTGATCGATGCGGAAGTTTCATCGAACCGGCCGGATAGCCTGTCGCACTACGGAATCGCGCGTGAAATCAGCGCGGTCTACAAGCTGCCGCTGAAGGCAATGCCGCAGCCGAAACTTCCCGAATCGTCATCCGCAAAGGTTGGCGACGCGGTGACCGTCGAAATTCAGTCGCCGGAACTGTGCGGGCGGTTCACCGCGCGCGTGATTCGCGGCGTGAAAATTGCTCCGTCGCCGGCGTGGCTGCGCGAACGGCTCGAAGCGAGCGGAGTGGCGAGCATCAGCAACGTCGTCGACGCGACGAACTACGTGATGCTCGAACTCGGCCAGCCGACGCACGCCTACGATTACGACAAGATTCGCGATCATCGCATTGTGGTGCGAGCCTCGCGCGTCGGGGAAAAGATCCGCACGCTCGATGGAGTTGAGCGAACGATCGACGCCGGAATCTGCATGATCGCCGACGGCGACGGCTCGCGCGGAATCGGCATCGGCGGAATCATGGGCGGAGCTGACACAGAAATCTCGTTCTCGACGAAAAATATTTTGATTGAGGCGGCGTGGTTCGAACCGATCGCCGTGCGCCGCGCTGCGCGCAACTTGCGATTGCACACCGAGGCTTCGACGCGATTTGGCCGCGGCGGCGATCCCGAGATCGCCGAAATCGCTTCGCGGCGTGTTGCCGAGCTGGTTTTGCAGCTTGCCGGCGGCGAATTGCTTACCGGCGTTGTCGATGTATATCCCGGAAAGCGCTTGCCCAAGAAAATTCGCGTGACGCGCGCGGAGCTTTTGCGCGTGATGGGTGCGGACGTTCCGGACAAGGAAGTCGAGTCGGCGCTGAGCTCGCTGGGATTCGCGCCGGTGCGCATCGATCAGAATCGCGGCGCGGATGGCTCGCTGCTCGCGGCATGGGAATGCACGCAGCCATCGTGGCGCGCGGAGGTTGAGCGCGAAATCGATTTGATCGAAGAGATCGCGCGAATTTACGGACTCGACAAATTTCCGCCCCGTTTTCCGGTCGCGCGGCAGGGCGCGGCGCGATTGCAGCACCACGACGCACAAGTGCGCGTGCGTGAGCGGCTGATCGGCCTAGGCTACCAGGAAATTTTGACGATTCCGCATGTCGATGAGGCGCGTGACGCTCTGTTTCGTGCGGCCGATGCGACGCCGGCGCGAATGGCAAACCCGCTGTCGGAAGAAGCCGGCGTGCTGCGTTCGACGGGGCTCGTCACGATGGCCGCGGCGCTCGAGTGGAACCTGAACCACGGGCAGCGCAACGTGCGACTGTTCGAAATTGGCCGTCAGTATCGGTTGAACGGAAGCACGCCAGTTGAAACCCGCGGTCTGACGATCGGTGCGACCGGGGATGCGCGAGAGAAAAATTTGTACGATGGCGCGCGCGCGTATTCTTTCGCTGATTTGAAAGGCGATATCGATGCCGTCGGCGAACTGGCTGGCGGACTTCGCTGGAGCGCACACCAGGCAGCCACGAACGATTGGGCGCATGCCGCTCGCAGCGGACGGGTTCTGCTGGGCGGCGACGCGATCGGCGTGGCGGCACAGCTTGCGCGGCGCGTTGCGGATCGATTGAAGCTGCGCCAGGACGTGTTCCTCGCGGAAATTGTGATCGATCCGGTATACGCGGCGATCGAAGAACTGAAAGATTCGCGACGCTACGAGCCGTTGCCGCGGTTCCCGGCGGTCGAGCGCGATTTTTCGCTGCTACTCAGCGATGGCACGAGCTTCGATGCGGTGAAAAAGGCGATCGAGTCGCTGAAGATCGCAGAAGTTGTGACGGTCGATGCCGGCGATTTGTTTCGCGGAAAGAATGTGCCGGCGGGAAAATATTCGCTGATGGTTCGCGTTGTTTTTCAGAGCCGCGAGGCAACGCTGACCGATGCGCAGACGGGCGATTTTTCGACGCGCATCATTACGGCGCTAGAGAAGCAAGTCGGAGCACAACTGCGCGCAAGCTGAGCTCTTAGCCACCCAGAGCTACCAAACTGGCTGCGCTGCGCTACAATGCCCGAGCGGCGTTTGCCGCGGCGGAGATTTCGATGAGCGGACCGATCAAAGTACAAATTTTTGGGCAGAGCTACACGATCCACGGCGATCTCGATGCCGTCTACGTCCAGAAGCTAGCCACATTTGTGGACGAAAAGATGCGCGCCATCTCCGACGCCACCGCGACTGTCGATACGCACAAGATCGCCGTCCTCGCCGCGCTTTCGATCGCTGACGAACTGCACAGCTCGCAGCGCGACCTCGGCGAGAACAACGAACTCATCCGCGAACAAGCCGAGCGCTGCCTGATGCTCGTCGAGCGCGCGCTCAAACAAACCGCGTAGAGACGTACCCCGGCCGGCAAACACCGGCGCGCGGTCTTACCTCACTGGCTCCACTTTGTCGGCTTGCGATCCCACCGATGTTTCCGCAGCTCCGCGTGCAGCGCTTCGGGCAGCGGGCCTTTGTCGCTCGCTGCAACATTGCTCTCGACGTTTTTAAGTTTGCGCATACCGGGAATGATCGTGCTCACATCCTGATTGTTGAGGATGAACCGCAACGCCATCTCCGGCATCGTCATTCCGTCCTTCAACAGCGGCTTCAGCTTTTCCGCATGCTCTACGCTGCTCTTCAGATTTTCCGGAACGAAATAGGTGCTGCGCCAATCGCTCGCCGGCCACTTGCTGTCGAGCGTCAGCGTCCCGGTGAGCGTGCCTTCATCGAACGGCACGCGCGCGATCACCGCGACCTCTTTTTCGCGGCACGCTGGAAATAACTCATCCTCGGGATTCTGATCGAAGATGTTGTAGATCACTTGCACCGCGTCGAACAATCCGGCGCGCACGGCTTTCACGCCATTGTTTGGCTCCCAGCGATTGATGCTGATGCCGACCGCTCGGACTTTTCCGTTCGCCACAACCTTCTGCAACACTCGCGGCAACCGCTCATCTTCCAACCACGCGTCTTCCCATGTGTGCAACTGAATCAAATCGAGCGTCGGCACGCCGATGTTTGCCAGGCTTTTATCAATGTATTCCTCGATATATTCGGGCGGATAGCAATCGTCGAGCTTGAACGCCGGAACGCTTGGCCACTTGCGATTTTTCGGCGGGACTTTGGTCGCCGTATAGAGAGTCTTCCCGCGATTCGCGCGCAAAACTCTGCCGAGCAACTGCTCGCTGTGCCCGTCACCGTAGGCCCACGCGGTGTCGAAGAAGTTGCAGCCCAGGTCAATCGAGCGCTGCAGCGACTTGAGCGACTCCTGATCGTCCGAATCGCTCCAACCACCCATGCCCCACATTCCGTATCCGATGTCACTGACGTTCCAACCTGTACGACCAAAGCGGCGATATTTCATGAAGCCCTCTCGAATGAAGAGGGGACATTATAGCGGGGGAAGGGAGAGTTGACAGTCGACAGTTAAAAGTCGAGAGGGAACCACCGGAATTCGCAGCATATCCGGTAGCGCTGGCGCTACCTGTCAATGCACTTTGCACAAGGGAGTCCGGTACCGATGCGAGACGCGCGCTCCTCCCGCGTCGTCACCCATGGACGAGTCTGCCACGGCGGATTGTGCCGCACGTGCTGCGTGTGGCCGCACTCGAGGTCGGCGACCCAATCGCCGACGTCGTCCTGATGAAATCCGACGATCTTGCGGCTTGGCCGCTCCGGTATCGTGATCCCACTCGAAGTTGCGTTTTCACTCAATTTTGATGCGGGTTTCGGTTCCATTTCATGGCAATGTTTACTACAGTATTTTACGCTATCTACCCAGCGAAGCACCTCCGGATCGGGCTGGGCGCAAGCACGAATTTCAATTTCTAACGACAGCGGAACGATACTCGAAATCCCCGCTTGGAGGATCACCGTGAACGTCCCCAAAAATTTTGTTCTGGCGTGCGGACTCGCCGCAGCCATCGTCTCTGCCGCGACCGTCGCACCGCGAGCGCAAGCTTGGCCTGCCAACTCAGCACCCGCGAGCGATCCGCAAGCCGGTACAACCGCACGCTCGCTGAAAGCGCTCGACTACCGGCGCGCCGGCAAGTCGGTCGACATCTATTTCGCAGCGACCGACCTCTCCTCGGGCGCATCGGGCCAAGCCAAAGTCGAAACGAAAAGCAATCGCATCCAGATCAACGCGAAGTTCACCGGTCTGCCCGATTCCTCCAAGTTCGGCCTCGAATATCTCACCTACGTTCTCTGGGCGATTTCGCCGCAAGGGCGTGCTGTGAATCTGGGCGAGCTCGTGAACAAGAATGGCAACGCCAGCATCAGCGCCAGCGTCGACATGCAGACCTTCGGCATGATCGTGACCGCGGAACCGTACTACGCGGTGGCGCAGCCGGGCGACGAGGTCGTGCTCGAAAACGCGCTACCCGAAAAAATGCTCAATCGCGTTGAAAATATTTCGACCAGCTACAACCTGATCAGCCGCGGCAGCTATTCGCAGTCGAATACGCCGATCGAAAACGCAATCTTCGGCGTCGATCGCAAGGCTCCTCTCGAACTCTTTGAGGCGCGCAACGCGGTTCGCATCGCGCGCAACGCGCACGCCGACACTTACGACTCGGCCACGTTCAAGAAGGCGAGCGATCAATTGCAGCAAGCTGAAACCGCATATCAAGACAAGAAAGACAAGAAGATCGTCATCGCCGCGGCGCGCAACGCCATCGAGACCGCGGAAGAGTCGCGCGTGATCTCGGTGCAAAAGAAGGCGGAAGAGGACGCGCGGCTCAAGGCGGATGCTGAGCGGCAAGCGGCCGCTGCGCGCGAAGCAAAGGCTCAGGCGGATGCCGCGGCTCAAGCGGCGGCACGGGCTCAGGCCGATGCGGAACGGCAAGCCGCGGACCAGGCTCGATCGGAAGCGGAAAAGGCAAAGGCGCAAGCGGACGCGGCTGCAGCTGAGGCAATCGCGCAGCAGAAGCAAGCCGAAGCGGCGCGGGCGGCGGCTCTGGCTCAGCAGCAACAGGCAGAAGCGGCGGCGGCGCAAGCGCAGCAAGCCGCGGCCCAGGCCGAGAAAGAAAGAGCCGACATGCGCGCGCAACTTTTGGCGCAGCTCAACGCCGTCTTGCAGACGCAGGACACTGCGCGCGGCTTGATCGTGAACATGTCGGACGTCTTGTTCGACACCGGCAAATACACGTTGAAGCCGCCGACACAGGTAAAGCTGGCGAAAATTTCCGGCATCCTGCTCGCGCATCCAGGGTTGACGTTGCAGATCGAAGGTCATACCGACAGCGTGGGGAGCGACGAATTTAACCAGAAACTCTCGGAGCAGCGCGCCGACGCGGTGCGAGACTTCCTCGCGTCACAAGGCGTGGCGGCTTCGTCAATGACCGCGAAGGGCTTCGGCAAAACCGATCCGATCGCAAGCAACGACACACCGGAAGGCCGGCAGAAGAATCGCCGCGTCGAGCTCGTCGTCAACGGCGCGGCAATCGGCAACGCCGCTCCCGGAGCGCCCGCACAAGCTCAACCCCAGTGAAGCAGTAGCCGTTCATCGGTTACTCAAACGAACGAGCATTCGAGGCGTGAGCGATTCAAGGATCGCCGCGCCTCGACCCATTTACGGGGGCAGTAAAGCCGGCATAAACACTGGTAATTCTTGAGGAAAAAGCCAGCAACCATTCCTGGCTGCCGTCCGTCTAATTTGTTAGAATTGGTGTCTCCGGAGTTAGAGTTTTTTAATGCGCCGCTTTTCTTCATCACGGCTTTTCACCACGACGTTCGCGCGTAAGGCGCTTGCAGTTCTTGGCTGCGTGGTGCTGCTCTACGTCGCTTCCGGCGCCGCCTTTCTACATCATCACGATGGGCCAGACACGACCTGCCACGTGTGCCAGGTGCTCCACGCTCCGGCTCTCGCGTTTTCCCCGAATGACCTGATTCCGGCAGCGCACCAGGTTGCGCGCCATAGCTCGACGCTCGAGCTTTTCAACGCAGAGAATTTCGTTGCATCGCATCGCACCCCCCGCGCCCCTCCTGTCGCGTAATTCATTCTCCTGAGTCGTTAACGAAGTTCGCGTCATCTGCTCCATTCGCACTCATTGCGTTGCGAGCATTTGGCGCCTCCGCTGGCATTCAGCGGCCCTATCCACACATCCACGCAGTCGCCATGCGCGACATCAGTCCCGCTCGACGGGACAGGAGAAAAAATGGCACGGAATTTCTGCAATTATCTGTATTCGCGTTGGGGCAAATCCGTTGGGACACGGATTGCAATTTTCGCGCTAGGTTTGTTGCTACTGGCCACGCAGGGTTTTGCGCAAGGAAATTCAGGATCGATTGAAGGCACCGTAAAAGACCCGTCCGGCTCTTCCATCGCGGGCGCGACGGTCGAAATCACATATTCCGTCAGCGGTTTTCACCGCGAGACAACCACCGGGACTGACGGCGCATTTCGCTTCACGAATATTCCGTTCAATCCGTACCACATGGTCGTGACGGCGACCGGCTTCAACTCCTTCACGCAGGACGTCGAAGTCCGTTCGACGGTGCCGACCAACGTGCAGATCGCGCTGGCGATCGGCACGGCAAACACGAGCGTCACCGTGGAGGCTAATGGCGGCGATCTCGTCGAAAACGACTCGACGTTTCACACCGACGTTGATCAGGGAATCATGGACCGCCTGCCTCTTGAAAGCGCGTCCTCATCGGTAACTTCGCTCGTCACGCTGGTTTCGCCCGGCGTCGCCGCCGATTCCAACGGCAACATGCACGGCCTCGGCGATCACGCGCAGAACTCGTTCTCGGTCGATGGCCAGGCGATCACCGACCAGACCAGCAAAGTTTTCTCGAATCAGATTCCATCCGATTCGATTCAATCGCTCGAGGTGATTTCGGGTGCGCCACCCGCCGAATTCGGCGACAAGACGAGCCTCGTCATCAAAGTGACGACGAAGTCAGGCCTCGGTGTAACCCGGCCCACAGGCAGCATCACGACGTCCTACGGCAGCTTCGGCACGGGTAACGTCGCCTTCGATCTCGCTTACGGCAACGACAAGTGGGGCAACTTCGTTTCCGCCAGCGGACTGAACAGCGGCCGCTTTCTCGATCCGCCGGAATTCCAGCCGATTCACGACAAAGGCAACGAAGAAAACATTTTTGATCGCGTCGATTATCAGATTTCGCAGAAAGACACGATCCACGGAAATTTCCAGTACACGCGCTCGTGGTTTCAGACGCCGAACACGTTCGATAACCTCAACGTGATGGGCCCCGACGGCACCAACCTCGGCGAAACCGATCAGCGCTCGAAAATTGGCACTTTCAACGTCGCGCCGACATGGACGCGCCTCATTGGACCGAACGCCGTCTTCACATTCGGCGCCTACGTTCGCCAGGACCAATACAACTACTATCCGAGCAACAATCCGTTCGCCGACCTCGGCCCGATCAACTCCGAAACGATTTCGCAGAGCCGCCGCCTCACAAATGCAGGGTTGCACTCCGACTATTCGTGGGTGAAGGGCATTCACAACGTCAAAGCCGGGATCACCTACCAGCACACATTTCTCAACGAGAACGATGCGTTCGGCATCATCGATTCGACGCTTCTTCCATCGACGCTCGATGCTAACGGTAATCCCTGCTTCAACGCGGGTACCGGCGTCGCCGTGCCGGGCACTCCGTGCGCGACGTTGCTTCCGATCGACCTGACGCGCGGCGGCAGCCTCTTCGATTTCCGCGGCAGCGCCGACGTCAAAGAACTGTCGATGTACGTGCAGGACACCATCACGAAAGGCGCTTGGTCGTTCAACCTCGGCATTCGCGGCGATCTCTACAACGGTCTCTCGACCGCGCGCCAGGCCGAACCGCGCGTCGGCATCGCCTACAACATCAAACCGACCAACACCGTTCTGCGCGTTTCGTACGCGCGCACTCTCGAAACTCCATTCAACGAAAACCTGATCATCGCCACAGAAGGTTGCAACGTGCCGGTGATCGCTGCCCTTATTCCATGCGTGCCAGCGAATTCGCCAGCCGGCTTCCGCAACGAGTTCCACGCCGGCTTGCAGCAAGCCTTCGGCAAACATCTCGTCATCGACGGCGAGTACATCTGGAAGTACACGCACAACGCCTACGATTTCAGCGTGCTCGGCAACACTCCGATCACGTTCCCGATCGATTGGCACAATTCCAAGATTCCGGGATTCCTGCTGCGCGCCAGCGTGCCCAACTGGCACGGCTTCAGCGCTCTCGTCGTGATGTCGAGCGTCGCCGCGCGCTATTTCCCGCCGCAGGTTGGCGGGCTCGGCGTC
>Ga0209169_10002209_pt1 | contig 11767 bp, 6 predicted proteins | sample HubBroMetageWRM4_FD_188346 | JGI IMG/M metagenome (GOLD analysis project Ga0209169, IMG submission 188346) | Warmed soil microbial communities from the Hubbard Brook experimental Forest, New Hampshire - Hubbard Brook CCASE Soil Metagenome WRM 4... | ecosystem: Environmental > Terrestrial > Soil...
CGTTATACGGGCTAACACCTGTATCGAGGGTTCGAATCCCTCCCTCTCCGCCATACAGTCTGCAGTGCAGAGAAATCTGCACGGATTACTCTGGAAATTGCAGTAAATGGCCGCAATTTCGCGATTCATGCGCTGAAACTGGACCAGAGAAAATGTCATCGTCGAGGCCGTGGGCCGGTATTACTAATATTTTCTCCAGTAGGCGTTTCCGCAGTCCGGTTTCAACAAAACCGCATGCGCGAACGTAATACGATCACTAACCGATGGTGAGGCGAAAGCGGCTTGACTCGCGCGGGGAAAATTTATTGAACCTTCGCATACTCCATCCGAGCTCGTTTGAAAGTCGGCATATTAGCATCGGCATCTTTCCAAAGTGACTCACAGAGAGCACGGCAGCGTTCTGCCGGAACCTATTTACAAGAGGACTGTGGAGCACTTCGGTCAGGAAGGCGTGGCGGAGCTGTTCTACGTTGTCCGCATTTACAGCATGATCTCCGTCACCCTCAACGCCTTCGACGTATCGGCGCCTGAATAAAGCGTCGCTAGACTGGATGCCCGTCGTTCGACCAGAATTCGGATTGGAAGAACTGTGTGGTAAGAGCGTTTGGGATCCTCCGCCGAAAGTAAAGCTTCCAGGCGATCTTCGTACGCCTATTCTTGAACCTTGAGGCGCAACTGGCGGTCGCGTGTCCTACCAGAAATAGACTGCTTCCATCTTTGGCGTACCGGGCTGACCATCGATAATTTCGGTGCTTAAGACGAACTCCATATTCTTCTTTCCAGCAGCAGCCCGGGACGCGTTTACAACCTGGGCCAGATGGGTCGCGTCAATGAGAAACTCCCCAGCAGCGATCGTGCCGCCACGGCCGACGCCAGCAACTACGATCGCGATCTTCCCGGTGTTGTTGTCGGTAAAGCGCGTCACAATGGCGTAGTCTCGGTAGTTGTTGGTTGCCTGTTGTTGGGCGCGATCGATCAGCCAGTCAGAACGGCTCGGGTTGTTGCTGTCGGCGATCCAGAAACGGGTCATTTCCGCATTGTTCGCGAAATGGAAGCGCAGCGGTCTGGTCAGACGCAAGGTCCAGGCATTATCGAAGGCGCCCACAAAGACCGTTGGGCCGTTACGCAAATCGGTCAATGTAGTCGAGGCTTCGCCCTTCAGGCTGTACTTGGTTCCATGTGCCTGCAAGACGCCGGCGATTTTCACCACCGGACTCAGATCGTCCATGACAACTGCGCTCAGGTTGTCTTTAAGGATGGTCTGGTGGGTTGGATCGTCCGCATCGCGCAGGGCAATTGCCGTGTACTGATTCTGGTCCGCTATACAAAAGAGTACGGGATCGCCGGAATTCAGAATCGGTTCCCAAAAGACATCAAATGCGGAACGCTGCAGCGATCGCCACCACAACGCGCCTCCCACTGCCGCGAAGAGTGCGAAAAGCACGACCGAGATGGCGAGCCATCTGCGCTTCCGCGGACGTATAACCTGTGGGACGGCTAAAGTGACTGGGACAGGAACGGGAGCTTCCGTCAGCGTTTCCGGTTCGATTCCAGTTATAGACGGTACGACTTGTAAGGCCTGTGGCCAATGAAATTGTGGAACGTAGGAGCCGGCGGGAAGTGAAACGCGAATCTCGACGTCATGGCCGGGTTCCTGGTAATACTGTGCGATGCGTTTGCGAATCTCCGCCGCCGTCACACGCACGATGGGATCGGATGAGGTATCGTAGTCGGCATTTCTTCCAAAGATTTCAATTCCCAGCGTTCGTTCCTTCACCGCATCCGCCTGTCCGGCGAGAGTGTGCCGGACAACGAAGCGCAGGAACATGGGGAAGCGACGGCTATGGCTAAAGTATGGATTCTGTAGCAGGCGCTCGACCTGCTGCTCGATCGCTGCCTTCTCGAGATCAGAAAAATCGGCAGGATTGGTCGCCGACGATACGTCAAACTGCATGGCGGTTGCTGATACTCCGCCCCGGATTATACAACGATACAGAGGACAGCATCAGATCAAAAATGACGTTCTGAGGATTCATAGACGATTGATAGACTTGGAGTTGCGCGATAAATTTACATGATAAGAGCCGTGTGACTTACCGCAAAGACCTTATCTATTCCCGTAGAGACTTCTATAAGGCATCTCGTTACAAGTCCTGCTCTGCTGCAGGCGATTGCTGGCGATTCCAAAAATTGGAATGTCTCCGGCGAAAGCACAGAGACTCAGCGTGGAGGCTCCATTGATCAACATTCAGAAGCGCGCTCAGACCGGTCTGGCTTCTCCCAGTCTGTGCATCTCGTCCATTCTTTTATTCTTGCCGGTGCTACTTCTCTTGATCGCCGCAGTCGCGACGGCACAGGTTGGCAGTGCAAGCCTAAATGGCGTTGTGCAAGACTCGACGGGGGCAGCGGTGCCTGACGCGGTCGTCACCTTGGAGAATGTACTCAACGGCACGCCCCGTACGGTTCGATCCAACGGGGCCGGGACTTTTTCATTCGCGGCAGTTCCGAGTGGCGACTACAACCTGAAGGTAGTCAAGATGGGCTTCTCAAATTTTGTTCAGAATGGGGTTCATCTTGATCCAGGCGACAGCCGAACACTCACCGACGTTCGACTGGCTGTCGGCGGCCAATCGCAGACGGTCACCGTAGAGGCTGATGTAGCGGGCATCCCTCTCGATAGCGGCCAACTGAGCTCCACTATTACCGCGCGCAATCTGGAACAGCTCTCCGTGGTGGGACGCGATGCCACTGAGTTGGAAAAAACTCTACCTGGATTTGCCATTCGCACCCTTGGCCCGACCAATGCAGCCCCAGATTTCTCCGATGTGCAGATTGGCCAGGAGACGCCCTATGCCTCAAATGGCGCGCCAGTCGCAGGCGTAACGCTGAAACTGGACGGCGCCAACCTGACAGATGCAGGTAACTTCGGTGCGAACCTCCAGAATATCAACGATGCAATGGTCGCCGAGGTGCAGATTCAGACTTCAAATTTCGGCGCGGACCAGCCCAATGGCCCTGTGGTAATAACCGGTGTGACGAAGGCGGGCGGATCGCAATACCATGGTTCGCTGTATACCTTTGCTAGAACGAGCCAGCTTAACTCCAATGATTGGCTCGCTAACTATAACGGCATTCCTCGCCCCGATGATCGCTATATCTATCCTGGCGCTACCTTCGGTGGTCCTGTGCCTCATCTCAAAAAGCTCACATTCTTTGCCGCCGCCGAGGAGGACGCGCAAAGAGATGTTTACGCTTATGGCAGCGCCGGAAGCGCCATTATTCATGCGCTTGTGCCCACAGCGAACATGCGCACGGGCAACTTCAGTTCAACCGAACTCATGAACTATCTGGGGCCGAACTATCAAGGAGGCGCCTACGGCAATCTTACGAACGCCCCGACATTTGCCTCCGATGGGACACCGCTTACTAACGGCCAAATTCCAACGCAATACCTTGACCCCGGCGCCTTGGCTCTTATCAATCATGTGCTTCCGTTGCCGAATAAGCCAACGGGGACCGACGGCTACAACTACACTACGGAAAACCTGGTGGATAACGACGTTTTTCAGACGACAGGCCGCGTGGACTACGCTCTCAACGACAACAACCATATCTTCGGCCGCTATACCTATGAAAGAGAGAGTCAGGGCCAACCGCAAGTTCCTTATTACTCACCGGGCGCGGTGATGGGATCTGTGAATACACCCGGCGGCGGAGTGATCAACGCTATTCAAGTGCATAGCGCAGCCGCAAACTACGCCAGAATCATTTCTCCAACACTGACGAACGAACTCTTTGCTACGCTGGTTTATTTCACACAGGATTTTGAGGCCAAGACACCATCGGCCTTGACGAAGGCTGCAATTAATTATCCCTACAATGGAATCTACGACAATGGCAGCAAGGATTTTCCAATGTTCATGGACTACGGCTACGATGGTCTGCCAGTCGCCATTCAGCCCGACTTCACTTATGGACCGCCGTCACTGAAAAAATTCCAGCCTAGCGTTGGCGACAATGTCACCAAGGTCTGGAGTCATCACACCATTAAGGCTGGCATCTTCGCGCAGCGCGTTACAAATAACCAGACCATCACTAACGGCACAACCAACGGAAATATTCGCCTCTACTATTTTCCACCCGCCGGTTCAACGGCCTACACTTATGCTGGATTAAATCCAGATGGAACCCCGGCTTTTGGGCCGCCGTTTGTTACCAGCGGAAACTATCTCGCAAATTTCATGGAAGGCGAGCTTCAGAGCTTCGATCAGCAGAATATTCTTCCGCGAACAAATCTCTACTTCTGGAACATTGGCTTCTATGGCGAAGATTCCTGGCGAGTAAGGTCGAACCTGGTAGTAACCGTTGGCCTGCGTCTCGAGCACCTGGGAGCGTGGGAGGATGCCCACAATCTGGGCGCGGCTGTGTGGGATCCGGCGACGATCTCCGAGCCGGTTTCACCGACCAACCCGCTACCTGGTTTTACTTGGCATGCTCTTAATTCGTCTGTCCCAAACTCGGGAACAGGATCCAGAGCTCTCTTTTATGAACCCCGTGTCGGTGTGGCATGGGACATTTTCGGAACTGGTAAGACCATTCTTCGTGGCGGCTACGGCTCCTACCGGATGCATGACTCAATCGTGGATGTGACCAACGCGTTCGCTAACTCAGAAGGGCTTCGCGAACCGAATCTCTTTGGCTTCGGCGCGGTAACACTCGGAGGTATCGACAGCCTCCACTTCCCAGTTGCTGCTGGACCGCTCAGTACCAGCGCTTTTGGACTCTCTCGCGGAGATACAAAGGAACCTGTCACCAACAGTTACAGCGTAAGCTTAGCGCAAAGATTGCCCAAGAATTCTGTCTTTCAGCTTACTTACGCGGGTAATAACAGCAACTCGCTATTCAACAATGGTTCCACTTCGGCAGTAACGCTGAATAACCTCAATGCGATTCCAATCGGCACCCTTTATCAGGCGAATGGGATCGGGCAAGGCGAAGGCGTGTGTGCGGCTGCCGCCTGTACTCCGTATGAGGTCGCGGCAATGAATGCGACGAATATTCAAGGATTCCGCCCCTATGTCGAATATCAGTCAATCACCGTGCCGCTGCATAACACTTACGCCAACTATAACGCGATGCAGGCTGTATGGCAGAAGACATCGGGCAGGCTGAACTATGGTTTCAACTACACCTGGTCGAAAGCGCTAGGCATTCTGGGATCGGCGGCTAACTTCAACTGGACGGCCGCGATTAATCCCTTCAGCATTCCCAGCAACTATGGTCCCATGAATTTCGATCGTAGCCATATCTTTAACGCCACATACTCCTATTCATTGGGAAAGTATTCGAATAGCCGGTCGCTGGGCGCGCTGGTGAATAACTGGCTTATTTCTGGCATTACCAGCATTCAGAGCGGTGGCAACATGCAAACAGGAATAAGCGGATCGAGTCCGAACTTTAATCTCAACGGATTTATCACTGCTCCCAGTGAACCGGTGCTGCCGGTGAACGCTCAGGTCTTCTTGGGAACGCCGGATGTGAGCCTGCAACCGGTGCTGAAATGCGATCCGAGGACGGGACTAGCTTCCCATCAATACATCAATGGAGCCTGCTTCGGCCTGCCGGGTATCAACAGCGGGCAAAACGGTCAATATATTTTCCCCTATGCGCAGGGTCCAACTTTCTTCAACACGGACCTTACCGCCGAGAAAGGCTTCAGTCTCGGGGGCGAACGCAACCTCCGCTTTCGCATTGCCGCCTTCAATTTCCTCAATCATGCACTGAACAGTTTTGGTACCGGATATGCGCAGCAAACGAATCTGTCGCTGAACGGTGCCAGTGCCAGTACAGCGACTTATTCCCCGTCGACAGATTTTGGATTCGCTCCTCAAAAACTTGGCCGTCGACTGCTGGAGGTGTCGGCTAAGTTCACCTTCTGACGATCGCACCGCGACAGAAGCTTTAGCGATCTTTACTGGTCGCGCGTTCACGGGCCATTGGCGCCTGATGGTCGAGGTGTGGCCGATAAAACAAAAGGCGCGACGAATCGGGGTCGCTATCTGTAAGACACGCTCCAGCAGGCCGGGATCATGTGTTAATTCCGATATGGTTTGCGACCAGGACTGCTTGAGAGATGATGATGAGTACATCTAACGACCGCCGCCCGGGACTCTTGCACATCTTCATTGTTCTCTCGTTTGCCTTTGCTCCTTTGCTATGGGGACAAAGTGATCCGGTGGATTCCGCTCTTCAACTCAATCACCTTACATCGTTCACCGCTCTGCCGAATGGAATCGATCTTCGAGATGGCAGCGCTCGTATGCAAATTCTCGCATTGCGTGAAGATGTCGTGCGCATTCGCGTGTCACGCTCGGGCGAGTTTGCGGAGGATGCGTCATGGGCTGTACTGAAAGAAGCACGCGAGAACCGAGTTGCAGTGAGCCCGACCGAGACCGCAGATGCGGTCGGCTTCCAAACGAAAGTTCTACGCCTGTTCATAAACCGGCAAACATTCGCGCTAACGATCTCTGATACTCAAGGCAACATTCTCCAGCAGGACGCAAGGCCTGTCGAGTTTTATGGCGACTCTTTTCGCGTCTACAAGGCAATGCCCCTCGATGAGCACTACTTTGGCCTCGGAGACAAGACCGGTCCGCTGGATCGCCGCAATCAAGCATTCACACTATGGAACACCGACGCCTACAGCTTCCAAGAGTCCACCGATCCTATCTATAAGAGCATTCCTTATTTCATGGCCTTCAGGGCTGGTCGTGCATTCGGAGTTTTCTTAGACAACACGTGGCGCAGCAGTTTTGATTTTGGCAAAGAATTGCCCAACACATATTCCTTTGGCGCTATAAATGGACCTCTGGACTACTACGTATTTTGCGGACCTTCACCAAAACAGGTTGTGGAGACATATGCGTGGCTGACAGGAACGATGCCAATGCCGCCGAAATGGGCTCTGGGATATCAACAATCGCGTTACAGCTACACGCCACAATCGCGAGTAATTGAAATCGCAGATCGCCTGCGAGCGGATCACATTCCTGCCGACGTCATTTATCTGGATATCGATTTCCAGGATAAGAACCGCCCGTTCACTGTGGATCATGATCGTTTCCCAGACTTTCCAGGGATGATCTCTAAACTTGGCTCCATGAATTTTCACGTGGTCGCCATCACAGATCTGCATATCGCTAACTTTCCCGGTCATGGGTACCAACCCTACGAGAGCGGCATTGCCGGTGACCATTTCGTGAAGAATCCCGATGGCAGCGTCTACTCCGGAGTCGTATGGCCGGGGCCAAGCGTATTTCCGGACTTCACTCGAGCGCAGACTCGTGAGTGGTGGGGCAATCTTTATAAAGACTTTTCAGAGCAGGGCATTGCGGGTTTCTGGAATGACATGAATGAGCCCTCCGTTTTCAAGACTCCGACGGGCACGATTCCTGATGACGTGGTGCACCGCATCGACGAACCTGGATTCATCAAGCGAACTGCGCGCCACATCGAATTGCATAACGTGTATGGGATGGAGAACTCGCGAGCCACGTTCGATGGATTGAAGCGGATCAATCCGGGCTTGCGGCCTTTCGTACTCTCCCGTGCCACCTATGCAGGTGGACAACGTTATGCTGCCACTTGGACTGGCGACAATAGCAGCACCTGGAATCACCTTCGCCTGACGACTTCGATGATCGAAAACCTCGGGCTAAGTGGTTTTGCATTGGCTGGAGCGGACGTCGGCGGATTCACAGGAACACCACAGCAGGATCTACTCACAAGATGGTTCGAGATTGGTTCGTTCCAGCCGATTGATCGAGATCACACCGAAAAGGGAACCGGAGATCAGGAGCCCTGGGTGGGAGGTGCAGAGCCTGAAGCTGTTCGTAGGCGATTTATCGAAGAACGGTATCGACTTATGCCGTATCTCTACACCTTGGCTGAAGAAGCGTCGCGCACTGGCTTGCCGATTGAAAGACCACTTTTTCTCGAGTTTCCTGATGCTGCCAGCGATCATCACCCGATTGATGTCGATGTTCGGGCGACGGGGGAATTTCTTGTCGGCCCTGATCTCCTGGTAGCAGCACCCCCTTATCCTGATGAACTCGATAGTTATGGTGTCGAGTTTCCGTCGGCGGACTGGTACGACTACTGGACAGGGAAGCGTGTCCCAAAGCCGGCGCCGGTGGATCCGGAACCAGATGCTCCAGCCAGTACTAGCGATGTGGTACCGCTCACTGCCTGGATACATCCTGATCTCGGGACTCTGCCAGTATTTGTGCGCGCGGGAACCATTCTGCCAATGGCACCATTGGTGCAGAGTACAGACGAGGTTCCACAAGGTCCACTCACGCTCCGTGTATACGCCGGCGATGCGTGTACCGGACATTTCTATCTGGACGATGGAAAGACCTATGCCTACAAGAACGGCGCGATCCTACGCATGGACTTCAATTGCGAGGTGACGGCCGATGGCCTGAAGATAACCCTAGGCAAGCATGAGGGCTCGTATCCCGCGTGGTGGCGGCAGATTCACATCGAGGTTTATGGCTGGTCATCACGTGAACACACGGCTCGTATCGATGGCAAGAATGTCGAAGTTGAGGTTAGCTCATCGGGCAATATAGCTCTTACTATTCCTGACAATGAAACAGGATCTTTGTTGGAACTGAAGTAAGGTGTCCCGGACAACTTGTCCGCGAGATCAATGACTTTGCGACAAACTAGGCGTATCGCATGCCACGGCCGTGTTTCCTGTCGCGCTCCATAAGCCTAAACTTTATGCCGCGCAGCAGATGTTTCGGGGACACCTTCCAAGTCCTCGCAGCCTGAAAATAATCACCTTTTGTCATTGGTATAGGTAGAACCCGGAAGATAGGTGAGACTTCAATTGAACTCCAGCATTGTCGACAAACGGGGAGGCATCCGCAGGAGGATTCCGCTCAAGCTTGATCGGAGAGAGTGTCCCACCAATTGCTGTTGACGGGCTTCTCGTCAGCTCCTGAAGGCGCGCATGATGCGATCACCAAATCGATAGCGCCTTCAGTTTGTCAGCGCTCGGATGGCAATCGAAACCGATGTAACGGCGAAAATCTTGATTGTCCAACGTCGACAGGTTTATGCGACGTTGGGTACTGAAAACGGCGGCGGATTGCTCATCGAAGCACGTTTATTGGATCAAACCGAAGGCGTCGAACGCGATCGGAGGGTTGCGGTTTTTCGTCAACGTTGCCCTGGAGTGCTCCCATATCTGCGATAGACCGTACCTTCATGTGCGGGTGGACCCACGCGCTGCGCTGGCCTGCTCCTTCGATCAAAGGCGATGCGGCTCAGATCGGTTCCCGATAGCGGCGCAGACGCACCGCTGCCGCCAGGAATACCGCAGCGATTGCCAGGCCGATCCACAGGCCAGGGCTGCTCAGGAAACTACCCGGCATGAAATGTGTCATCGGGTCGGTTGGGAACATATCTGGTGAAGTCGAGGCGACATGGGGAGTGGCGCCGATCAATCGGCCTCCCACGAGGATGGCGAAATGCCAAGTGTGGAAGACAATTTGCTCGACTCCGCCAATCGCTATCACTGGCAAGGCTGCCCATAGAAATGGCGCTCGTCGCGACCACCCGGAAACCAGCAGTAGCCAGCAATAAACTGGCGCGGGCCACAGCGCGTGAGACGTAAGAACGTGGTAGAGCAGCAGCCATGACGTCCGCAAGAACGATGAGTTCGCCCACAACGTCGCCACACTGCCACCGCTCGCGAGCACGACCGCGCTGCTGACCAGCAGCATGATCCAGTGCATGGCGAGGGCGATCGCAACAATCAGCAGTGGCAAAATAACCAGGGGGATGCTCGCTTTCGCAAGCACGGTGGTGGCATCGGACACCGGCATCGACTTCCAGAAAAGAATGCTGCGGTCGCGGCGCTCGCCGTGCAGCGCGTCCAGACAATAAAACACACTAACAACGATGCCGGTAAGCATCATCAGGCCTGCTGCCATGTCGAATGGCGCTTGAGCATGCGCCTGATTGAGCCGCAGCGGTGCTTCCCAGATGCCCAAAAACGAGCTGAGACAGAAGGCGAACAGAGCGACTGCAGCGACCGCCAGCGGCGCAACGTAGATGGACCGGTACTCCCACAATTCGCGTCGCACCGACCAGTACAAAACTCGAGTCACCGGAATGATTGCCGGCGGGGCGCTCTGCGCTTGGAAGGACTCGGACATCGCGTTGGATTGTGTACTCATCGGCCCGCTCCCTAGTTACGAAACATGGTTTATGACACTTTGGGTTATGACACCTTGGGCTACGACACTTTGATTGCCCATTACGGCAACGAACAAGTCGGCGATGCCGGGTGTGCGCACGTCGCCAAACGCAGCCAGTTGCTGACCGCCAACCTTATCCAGTGTCATCAGATCGAACAGCAAAATGCTGCGACCGATCGCCTGGCGTTCGTGCATCGGCTTGAGTGCCCGTGCCACCGCGATCTTCTCGGGATGCACTGTCACTTCCAGATAGCGCGACTCCAACTCTTCCATGCTGCACTCGAATACGATGCGGCCGCGGTCGATGAACATGAGATCGGTGAGGACGTGCTGGATCTCTTCCACCTGATGTGTCGCCACTACGATGGTGCGGTTACGATCAAAGTAGTCGTTCAGCAGCGAATCGTAGAACTGCTTGCGGTACAGGATGTCCAAACCCAGCGTCGGCTCGTCCAGCACCAGCAATCTCGCGTCAATCGCCATGACCAGAGCGAGGTGCAGTTGGGTCACCATCCCCTTCGATAATTCCCGCACCCTGCTGCCGCGCCGGATGGTGGTCTTCGCCAAAAAACCTTCCGCCTTGGCCCGATCGAATCGGGGATGCACACCAGCGAAATAGTCGAGTGCCTGCGAGACCCTGATCCAGCGCGGCAGCACGGCAACGTCGGCGATGAAGCAGACATCGCGCATGAGCTGATCGCGCTCCGCCCAGGGGTCGCGCCCGAGCACTCGCAGTTCTCCTTGATATGGAGTGAGGCCGAGAATTGCGTGGAGCGCGGTGGTCTTGCCTGCGCCGTTTGGACCGATCAGTCCCAGGATGCGGCCTTCTTCGACGCGCAGATCGACGCCGTCCAGCGCAATCGTTGTACTGTATGCCTTACGGAGACCGCGTGCTTCTATGCATGCCATGGCTTCAGCGCTCCTTCCGCGTGCTATCCGGCTTCGACCGATCAGGCTTCGCGGGGTTCGACAGCTCAGCCTTGGAAGACGACCGCGTGCCATTCATCAGCTCTTCCGTTTTCAGGCCAAGGCGCTGAATAGTTGTCTGGATCCTCGGCCATTCTTCACCCAGAAATTTCTGCCGCTCGCCCTGCAGCAACATGCTGCGTGCACCCATATTGATGAACATGCCGAGGCCTCGTCTGGTCTCGACCAAACCCTCATCCACCAGTTGCTGATAGCCCTTGAGGACCGTGAGCGGATTGACGCGATATTCCGCCGCGACGTTGCGCACGGACGGCAGCGGATCGCCTTCCTTGAGCACGCCGTCCAGGATCATCGCGACGACACGGTCGCGCAGCTGGCGGTAGATCGGCTGATTGTCGTTCCACTCACGGTCCATCGGTTTTCCAATTGGCACCTACCAGAGATAACACACGCCCTAGTTCACCCGGTGAAGATCGAAGTGCGCGTGGATCGGCTTGTCCTTCATCATGAACGTCCAATCCTCGGTGTGATGGTTGGCGTCAATGATGGTGAACATCGAATGATGCATG
>Ga0209169_10002211_pt1 | contig 11758 bp, 7 predicted proteins | sample HubBroMetageWRM4_FD_188346 | JGI IMG/M metagenome (GOLD analysis project Ga0209169, IMG submission 188346) | Warmed soil microbial communities from the Hubbard Brook experimental Forest, New Hampshire - Hubbard Brook CCASE Soil Metagenome WRM 4... | ecosystem: Environmental > Terrestrial > Soil...
GACTGGATACGCCGGGCTGGCCGGCGCCACGAGGGCGAGGTTCCGGCCGGAAGGGAGGCCGTGTGGACACGACAGGAGCTGCCGGGAGCCGAGGCACCGCGGCCCAGGACACAGCAGGACGAGACGCTACCGGCCGAGACGCTACCGGCCGAGACGCTACCGGCCGGGAGGCAACGGTCGGAGACGCCGCAGGCCGGGAGATAGCGGCACGGGAGGTCGCCGGCCTGATGGCCGCCGCCGCGGTCGCCTGGCTTGACGCGCTCGACCCCGGCCAGCGTGCGCTGGCCACCGGCGGCGCGCCGAGCCCGGACGCCGAGTCCGACGCCGACCGCAGGCGCTGGTTCTACACCCCCACCGACCACGGCGGCCTGCCGCTCGGCGCGCAGCGTCCGGCCCAGCAGCGCCTGGCCCACCAGCTGGTCGCCACCGGCCTGTCCACCGCCGGGTACGTCACCGTCGCGACCATCATCGGGCTGGACAACATCCTCGATCACGTCGAGGGCTGGTCCGTCGACTGGGGCCGCGAGCGAGGCCGCGATCCCGGCCTCTACTATCTGCGGGTGTTCGGCGAGCCGGGCGGCGCGGCCCCCTGGGGCTGGCGGTTCGGCGGCCACCACGTCTCGCTGAACAACCTGGTGCTGGACGGCGCGGTGCGCTCGATGACCCCGTGCTTCCTCGGCGCCGACCCGGCGGTCTCGCCGCTGCTCGGTCCCGCGCCGCTGCGCCCGCTCGCCGGGGCCGAGGACCTGGCCCGTGAGCTCGTCCGCTCGCTGGATCCCGGGCAGGCCGACCGCGCGATCCTGCTCGACCGGGCGCCTTCTGACATCATCGGCGGCAACAGGCCGCTGCTCGCCGACGGCGACCAGATGATCTACCTCAGCGACCTGTGGCGGCGGCCGTTCACCGAGCCGCCGTTCGCCGAGCGGCTGGCCGGGATGGATGCCGACGCGGAGCGGGCCTCCGGGTACGATCACCGCGACTACCGGCGGCTGGCGCTGACCAGCGCACCGAAGGGCCTGCCTGCCAGCGAGCTCGACGCCGGGCAGCGGGGGTTGCTGCGCGCGCTGCTCGGCACCTACCTGAGGCGGGTACCCGACGGCCTGTCACCGCAGCCGGACTACGGGGACGATGCCAGGCTGGACGCCGTGCACCTGGCGTGGGCCGGGCCCACCGGCTCGGGTCAGCCGCTTTACTACCGGCTGCAGGGCCCGCGCCTGCTCATCGAGTACGACAACACCCAGCGTCACGCGAACCACGCCCATTCGGTATGGCGCGACCCGGCCGCCGACTTCGGCTACGACGTCCTCGGCGCGCACCTGGCGGCGCACCACATTTAATGACCGGGCCCGGCTAGCCTCAGCCCTGCGCGGGGCCGAAGTCGATGCAGGACACCCCGAAGGAATCCGAAGCGGTGATGCACACCGACGTCAGCCCGGAGAAGACCTGGTGCACACCGAAGCTCCAGAAGTACCAGCCCTGGTTGAGGCTGAACGTCCGCTGCTTGACCGTCAGGCCGTTCGGGTTCGCCGCCGTGTAGACGGTCACCTTCCAGGTCTTGGTCATCGGGGCGTTGTACTGAACCCACTCCACGACGGTCCCGATGCACACGCCGCCGTCCGCCGTGCGCCGCCACCACAGGTGGCCGGCCTGGCTGCGCCTGGGGTTGGTGACGAAGCCCATCGCCGGGAACGCCGCGGGGGTGACGCCAAGGCAGCCGGTGGCCGCCACGTTGGACTCGCCGGCGGTGGCGTAGCTCACGCCAGGCACGAGCAGCGCCACCGCTCCCGCGATGAGCGCGGCGGCGAGCCATCGGCCCGGCAGCCGCCTGATGCACGTTGCCAGCCTGGTACGCGGTCCTCGCCTCATGTCTCAGGTCTCCTTCTGTTCTGGTAGGAAGGTCCGACGCCCCAGGCGGATCACTTTCCCATCAGAACGATCACTCTGGCGGCCTGGTTCACCACTTTGGGTGATATATGACCCAGCATCACCGGCCTCACGGATCTTGACGGCCTTTCACGAAGACCACACAATTGCCGTCTAATGAGGAGTCGCATGGGAATCCAGGCAGCCGATGCGATCGTCGGCGCGCTCGCCGGCGCGGGGACGCGGCTGATGTTCGGGGTACCTGGCGGCGGGCCGAACCTGGACGTGGTGGGGGCCGCGGCGGCCGCGGGCCTGCGGTTCGTCCTGGCTCACGGCGAGACCGCGGCGGCGATCATGGCCGCCAGCTACGCCGACCTGACCGGCGCGCCTGGGGCCGTGGTCGTCACCCGGGGCCCGGGGCTGGCCAGCGCGGTCAACGGGATCGCGCACGCGGCCCTGGACCGGCTGCCTGTCGTGGTGATCGCCGACACCGTCCCTGCCGCCGACGCCGGGCGGATCAGCCACCAGCTGATCGACCAGGCCGCGCTGGGCCGGTCGGTGGCCAAGGCGACCGTCACCATCGGCGGCCCGCACGCCGCGCAGACGGCCACGCGGCTTGTCCAGGCGGCGCTCGCCGCGCCCGCCGGGCCGGTCATCGCCACCATCGACGACAGCGCCACCGGTACCGGTCCCGAGGCCGGCGAACCATCGGCCACAGTCGACGACACCCGTCCTGACGGCAAGCGTGGCGAGGAAATCGGCAGGCCCACCGCCGCCGGCGGCATCGGCCGCAACGGCAGGCGCCCCGACGGCAACTGGACGCCGACCGCCGCCAACGCTTCTGGCCGCAACGGTAACGCGGCGGCCCCGGTGCTTGCCGGGGCGCTGCGGACGGCCCGGCGGCCGGTGCTGCTGCTCGGGTCTGGGGCGATAGCGCATACGGCCGCCGTCCGGGCGGCGCTGGCGGGGCGCGGGATCCCGGCGCTGCACACGTACCGGGCGCGCGGGATCATCCCGGACCACGACGCCGACGCGGCCGGTCTCGTCACCGGGGGCACGATGGAGTGGCCGCTGCTGGACGCGGCCGACCTCATCGTGGGGCTCGGCGTGGACGAGGCCGAGATGGTCCCTGGCCGCTGGGACTACGCCGCGCGGACGGTTCTGGTCACCGGGCCGGAGGGTGCCCGCGGCTACTTCACCGGCGCGACCGCGCTGCGGATGCCGCTGGAGCGCGCGCTTGACGTGCTGGCCCAGGGTCCCGGGCACGACTGGGCGCCGGGCACCGGACGCACGGTCAAGGCGGACGCGGTCCGGCGGCTGCTGGAAGTGGCCAGCGCCGCGCCAGGGCGGCTGGCCCCGCAGCAGGTGGCGGCGACGGTGCGGGCCGGAACCCCGCAGGACACCATCGCCACGGTGGACGCCGGAGCGCACATGCTGGTCGTCATGCCGTTGTGGGAGGTCCCGGAGCCGCGGCGGCTGCTTATCTCGAGCGGCCTGGCAACCATGGGCTACGCGCTGCCCGCCGCGATCGCGGCGGCCTTGTGCACGCCGGGGTCGCCGGTGGTGGCCTTTACCGGCGACGGCGGCCTCGGCATGACGCTGGCCGAGGTGGAGACGGCGGTCCGGCTTGGCCTGCGGGTCATCGTGGTCGTCTTCAACGACGCCGCGCTCAGCCTGATCCAGATCAAGCAGAAGCCGGCCGGGCAGGGTGGCGAGGAGGCCGTCCGGTACCGCCCCATCGACTTCGCGGCGGCCGCGGTCGCGATGGGCGCCGCGGGCGCCGCGGTCGGCACCGAGCGGGACCTGGCCGCGGCGCTGGCAGACGCGCTGCGCCGGGCGGGTCCCACCGTGATCGATGCCAGCGTCGATCCGGCCTGCTACCCGGCGGTCATGGACCTCAGCCGGGGCCTTGACGGTCGCAGATCCGTGCCCGGTATCGCCGGGCGAAGAGCTAAGGAGCACGCATAATGACGATCACCGTGGCCAAGTTCAGGGACGTCGCCGAGGGAATACAGCCCGGTCAGTTCATGATCGGCGAGCGGGAGCCGGTGGCCAGCCTGGCCGACCTCGACCCGATCTACAAGCGGCTGCTTGACGAGCCGGTGACCGCCATCGTCGCGGTGACGGGCGCCGACGGGCAGCCCAACCTGACGCCTGTCTGGTTCGACTACGAGGGCGATACCGTGCTGCTCAACCTGGCGACCCACCGCAAGAAGGTGGACTGGCTGCGCAAGGCGCCGAACGCCACCTTCCTCCTGATGAACCCGGCGAACACCTACCACTGGCTCAGCCTGAAGACCGTGGTCAGGCGGGAAATCCCCGAGGACGACCCGGTCGAGGGCCAGCGGGTCACCGACCAGCTCGACCGGATCTGGGTGAAGTACACCGGGCAGGAGCCGCCGTACGCGCTGCGCGACCCCTCGATAGACGAGCGCCGGGTGCTGTTCGAGCTCGAGGTGGTCAAGGTCGCCACGTTCGGCCGGCCGTAGCGCCGTAAGGGCCGGCCGCCGTGCCCGGCATGCCCAGCGTCATCGTCATGGGCGGTTCCGTGGGCGGCCTGACCGCGGCGTTGCTGCTGCGCGACGCGGGCTGCGAGGTCCGGGTCTTCGAGCGGTCCTCGGCCGCGCTGCAGGCCCGCGGCGCGGGCATCGCCGCGCTGCGGGCCACCCTGCGGTACCTGACCGAGCGGGGCGGCAGGACCGAGGCCGACGTGTGCTCGTCCACCGGCTGGATCAGGTTCCTGCGCCCCGACGGCGGCATCCAGCACGAGCAGCGGCACAGGTACCTGTTCTCGTCCTGGAACACCATCTACCGGTCGCTGCTCGACCTGACCGCCCCCGGCCGCTACCTGCTCGGCCGTGAGGTCACCGGGTTCGGCCACGACCGCGACCGGGTGAGCGTCACGCTGGCCGATGGCTCCGCCGCAGGGGCCGACCTGCTGGTCTGCGCCGACGGCGTGAGCTCGCTCGCCCGGGCCGCCCTGCTGCCGGAGGTGGTGCCGTCCTACTCCGGCTACGTGGCCTGGCGCGGCACGCTGCCCGAGCGGAAGCTGCCCGCCGCGACCAGGACCCTGCTCGGCGACGCCATCACCTACCAGGTCATGCCGGGCAGCCACATCCTCGTCTATCCGATCCCGGGCCCCGACGGCGCGCTGGCCGTGGGCGATCGGCTGGTCAACTTCGTCTGGTACGTCAACGTCGCCGAGGGCGGCGCCCTCGATGAGCTGATGACCGGCCGGGACGGGGTACGCCGTGCGGTATCGCTGCCGCCGGGCGCAGCCACCGACGAGGCGCTGGCCGCCATGCGGCAGTCCGCGCGGGCCCGGCTGGCCCCGCCCATCGCCGAGGCCGTGACCGGCGTGACCGATCCGTTCGTCCAGGCCGTCTACGACATCGGCGTGCCCCGGATGGCGTTCGGCCGGGCCTGCCTGATCGGCGATGCCGCGTTCGCGGTCCGCCCGCACGCGGCCGCGGGCACGGCCAAGGCCTGCGCGGACGGCTGGGCGCTCGCCGAGGCCCTCACGGCCGCCGCCGGGGACGTGCCCGCCGCGCTGGCGGACTGGGAGCGCCGCCAGCTCGCGCTGGGCCGGTCGCTGCTCGCCCGGTGCCGTGACATCGGCGACAGCTCCCAGTTCCACGGCACGTTCCGGCCCGGCGAGCGGCGGCTCATCTTCGGGCTGTACAGGCCGGGAGACTTACCCCGGGGCACCGCCCAGCCTGAGGCACGCGGGGAACCACTGCCCGTTCTGAATATAAAAAACATTGATTCCGAACGGCACTGGTACCACGGCCGCAGCCCGATCGGGTAAACACAGTGGTCGTGCCCGCGACCGAGATCACGTTCCAGCTACTGGACGGAGCGCAGGCCGCCACGGACGCGGCCGAACTGCAGGCGTTGCACGCCGAGGTATACGCCGACGAGGACGCCGGGCGGTTCGCCGGGCGGTTCCGGGTCCAGCGCCGCCAGCCGGGGTTCGTCCTCGCCGAGGCCCGCAGCGGGGGCTACCTGGTCGGTTACGCGGCCGGGATGCCGCTGCGGCCGGCCACCTCGTGGTGGCGGGGGCTGACCTCGCCGCTGCCAGAGGAGATCACCGCCGAGCCCCCCGGCCGGACGTTCGCGCTGGTCGAACTGCTGGTCCGGGCGCCATGGCGGCGGCAGGGCATCGCGCGGACGCTGCACGACCTCGTCCTGACGGGCCGGCCGGAGGAGCGGGCGACGCTCACCGTGCCGCCGGCGGCCGCCGCGGCCCAGCACGCCTTCCGGAGCTGGGGCTGGCGGCGGGTCGGCCGGGCCCGCGACCCAGACGAACCCGGCTCGCCGATTGCCGACGTGCTGGTCATCCCGCTGCCGCTGCAATGAATCACTGAGGCGGGGGCGGCGGCCGGTAGGATCGAGCCGCGACGCGCGGCGGCGCGGATCGCCTTCCCCGACCCGCAACGGAGATATGTTCCACGCCGACCTGCACGTTCATTCCAGGTTCTCGCGCGCCTGCAGCAAGGACTGCGACATCGAGCACCTTTCCCTCTCGGCGCTGCGCAAGGGCCTGACGGTCCTCGGCACCGGGGACTTCACCCATCCCGCGTGGGCGGCGGAGCTCCGGGAGACCCTCGTTCCCGCCGAGCCCGGCCTGTTCCGGGTCCGGCCGGAGCTGGAAAGGCGGCTGGTGCGGGATACCCCGGGGAGCTGTGCCGGGACCGTGCGGTTCATGCTGTCGGTGGAGATCTCCACGATCTACCGGCGCGATGACCGGACCAGGAAGGTCCATCACCTCATCTACGCGCCGAGCTTCGAGGCCGCGGACCGGGTCACCGCGGCGCTTGCCAGGATCGGCAACCTGGCCTCGGACGGCCGGCCGATCCTCGGGCTGGACTCGCGCGACCTGCTGGAGATCACGCTGTCCGCCGATCCCGGCTGCTTCCTGGTACCCGCGCACGTCTGGACGCCGTGGTTCGCCGTGCTCGGGTCGAAATCCGGCTTCGACGCGGTGGCGGACTGCTACGCCGACCTGGCCGAGCACATCTTCGCGGTGGAGACCGGGCTGTCCTCCGATCCGCAGATGAACTGGACCTGCTCGTCTCTTGACCGGTACCGGCTGGTGAGCAACTCCGACGCGCACTCCCCGCCGATGCTCGGGCGGGAGGCGACGGTGTTCGACACCGACATCGATTACTTCGCGATCGCGTCGGCGCTGCGGACCGGGGTGGGGCTGGCGGGCACCATCGAGTTCTTTCCAGAGGAGGGGAAGTACCACCTCGACGGGCACCGCAAGTGCGAGGTCCGGGTCGATCCGGAGCGGACCAGGGAGCTTGACGCCGTTTGCCCGGTGTGCGGCAAGCCGCTGACCGTGGGGGTGCTGCACCGGGTGGCGGAGCTTGCCGACCGGCCCGCGGGATTCCGGCCGGACGGCGCCGCCGGGTACACCTGCCTGGTCCAGTTGCCCGAGGTAATGGGCGAGATCCTGGCCACCGGGCCGAAGAGCAAGAAGGTGACAGGCGAGGTGAGCCGGCTGGTCGCGGCGCTCGGGCCGGAACTGAGCATCCTGCGGGACGTCCCGCTTGAGGAGATCAGCCGGGTGGGCGGCTCGCTGCTCGGCGAGGGCATCGGCCGGCTGCGGCGCAGCGAGGTGATCAGGGACGCCGGGTACGACGGCGAGTACGGCACGATCCGGCTGTTCCAGCCAGGCGAGCTGGACGAGGCCGGGCTGTTCGCGGTGACGGGGCTGGCGGCAGGCGGTTCCGGGACCGCGTCACGGGCCGGGGCTAGTCGGACCGCCGGACGCGGCGGGGCGGCGGCGGCCGCTGGTCCGGCTGGCCGGTCGCGGCGGCGGGGCGGCGGGGGGACTGGCGGTTCTGCGGCCGATTCCCTGGCGCCTTCCTCGGCTGACCCCATGACCACTACGGGATCGGTGCTTGACGGGCTGGATCCGGAGCAGCGGGCGGCGGCCACGGCCGACGCGCCGCTGCTGATCATCGCCGGGCCCGGGACGGGCAAGACCCGGACGCTGACCCACAGGATCGCTTATCAGATCGGCGAGCGAGGCGTTCCGGCTCGGCAGTTCCTGGCGATCACGTTTACCCGGCGGGCGGCCGAGGAACTCGCCGGCCGGCTCGCCGTGCTTTGCCCGCGCCCGGACGAGCAGCCGACGGTGACCACCTTCCACGGCCTGGGCCTGCGCATCCTGCGCGAGCACTGTGACCTGGCGGGGCTGCCGGCGGGGTTCGGGGTGGCGGACGAAGCAGCCAGGCTGGCCGCCGCAACCGAGCTGGCGGGGTCGGAGCGGGACGGGCGCAGGCTGCTCGCCGGGCTGGACCCAGACGGCAAGCTGGCGCTGCGGCGGGCGCTGCTCGCCCGCGACCTGGTGGACTTCGACGGCCTTGTCGAGCTCGCGGCGGCGCTGCTCGGCGCCCATCCGGACGTTGCGGCGGGGCTGCGTGCCCGGTGGCCGCAGATCAGCGTGGACGAGTACCAGGACATCGACGCGGTGCAGTACGACCTGGTCCGCGCGATCAGCGGCGACGGCGCGGGGCTGACCGCGATCGGGGACCCCGACCAGGCGATCTACGGGTTCCGCGGCGCCGACGTGAGCATCTTCGGCCGGTTCGGCGCGGACTTCCCTGCGGCGACCACGGTCGAGCTGACCAGGAACTACCGGTCGAATCCGCCGATCGTGACCGCCGCGGCGCAGGCCATCGCGCCGTCCACGCTGGTTCCCGGGCGGACCGCGGTCGCGGTCCGCACCGACTCCTTTGACACGGTTACCTTTCACGAGGCGGCGGACGAGCACGCCGAGGCGTCCTGGATCGCCGCCATGGTGGACAAGTTGCTCGGCGGGGCTTCGTTTCACGCGCTGGACACCGGCCGGGCGGACGGCCATGAGCACGGCAAGCTCGGGCTGGCCGACATCGCCGTGCTGTACCGGACCGACGCGCAGGCCAGCCCGCTCGGCCAGGCGCTGACCCGGGCCGGGCTGCCCTTCCAGAAGCGCTCGCACGACCTGCTCGCCCGGCGCGCCGGGGTGACCGAGGTGGTGCGTGAGATGCGCCTGGTGGGTGCCGAGGTCAGCGCCGCGGGTCCTGGGGGTCCCAGGGGTCCCGAGGGTCCTGGAGGCCCCGGCTCGGCTGGCGATGTTGTCCCGCGGCTGACCGCGGCCGTGCAGGCTCTGGCCCGGGCCAGGGGCGAGCGCGACCCGGCCGTGGTCGACATCCGCGCCGCGGGCGAGCTGCTGACGCCTCTCGCCCGCCGCTGCGGCACCGACCTGGAGCGGTTCCTCGCCGAGATCGGGCTGGGCGCGGAAACCGACGCGATGGATCCGCGAGCCGAGGCGATCACCCTGCTGACCCTGCACGGCGCCAAGGGCCTGGAGTTCGACGTGGTGTTCCTGGCCGGCTGCGAACGCGGCCTGCTTCCGCTGCGGCTGCCCGGATCCGGCCCGCTGACCGCCGCCGACGAGGCGGAAGAGCGGCGGCTGCTGTTCGTCGGGATGACCAGGGCCCGCGGCAAGCTGCTGCTCAGCTGCGCCGCCCGCCGGACCAGGCACGGCTCCGAGGAGCCCGCGGGCCGGTCACCGTTCCTCGCCGCGGTCGACCCCGGGCTGCTCGGCGCCGCGTCGACTTCGCGAGCCCGTCGTACCGGCGACCGCCAGCTGCGCCTGCTGTGACCTGGGCACGGTCCGGTCGCCGCAGGTCAGGCGGGCGGGCGGATCAGCCGTTGAGGTCCGGCCGGCTGGGCAGCGCGCGCGAGCGCAGCGCCCGCTGCAGCGCGTCGCGGCGCTCGGTCAGGACCCGGGCCATGCCGGGATCCGAGGCGGGATCGGCCGGGCCGGCGGCCAGGAACTCGTCGATCTGCGCGAGCAGTTCCTGCGAGGCCGCCGGGTAGGGAAACAGCAGGTCGCCGAGGAGCACCCGCAGGTGGCCGCCCCGTGTCGGCCAGATTTCGCGGAGCGTGGGGAGGTAGCGCGTGGCGTAGGGGGTGAGCAGGCCAGCCTGCTCGGGCAGGGCGAATCCCTGGGCCACCAGGTACAGGCCATCCACGCCGAGGCGACCGCCGATGAGCTGCTGCCAGGCCGCTTCCTTGTGCCGGGCATCGGGGATGGCGGCCCGGCAGGCGGCGGCGTTGCGCTGGCCGGCCGGTGCCGGGTTCCTGGCCAGCTCGGCGTCGATGACGGCATCGCCGGCTCGCCCGGCGGCGGCGAGCCGACGCAGCAGCAACCAGCGCAGCTCGGCGTCCACCGGCAGGCCGGGCAGGTCCGCATCGCCACTGAGCAGCCCGGCGATCAGGTCGAGCTGGTCCGCCGAGGTCGCCGTCCAGCCAAGCAGCTGTGCCCAGGTCAGCTGGAGGTCACTGCCAGGAACGGCGGAACGCAGCAGCTGCCCGGCGGCTTGGGCCAGCAGCCGCTTGCCTGCCGTGGCGGCGGCCGGCGCGGCCAGCTGCCTCATGATCCGCTCGGCCTGCGTGAGCAGGGCCTGGAGCACCGATACCGAAGGTTCTCTGCCGATGCCTTCGGCCAGCGTGGCCACGAAGGCAGGCACCGGCAGCTCGGCCTGCTGGACCATGTCGATGACGGTGTTCCAGCAGACTGCTCGGGCCAGCGGGTCGGTGAGCCCGCCGATCGATTCGGTCACGGTACGCAGGGATCGCGGGTCGAACCTGACCATGACGTAGCCGGTATCGCCGTCGTTGAGCAGGATCAGGTCGGGCTGCGCAAGGCCGGTCAGCCCGGGAACGGCGGTCCGCGGTCCGGCCACGTCGGCCTCCACCCGGCGCGTGCGCGCCAGCGTATCGCCGGAACGCTGGTAGAGGCCGATCGCGATGTGGTGCGGCCGCAGGGTCGGGTGCGACGCGGGGGCATCCTGCAGCACGGCGAACTCGGTGAAGGCGCCGCTGCCGTCGGTCTGGAACTGGCATCGCAGCGTATTGAGTCCCGCCGTCTGCAGCCAGGCCCGCGACCAGGCGTCCAGGGACTTTCCCGAGCTCGCTGCCACCGCCGCGATGAGGTCGGCCCGGCGGGCATTGGCGAAGGCGTGCCCGGTGATGTAGGCGCGGATGCCGGAGAAGAAGCTCTCCTCGCCGACGTAGGCGCCCAGCTGCCTGAGCACGCTGGCGCCCTTGGCGTAGCTGATCCCGTCGAAGTTGGCGATCGCCTCGCTGAGCGTGGCCGTGTCGGTGGCGACCGGGTGGGTGGACGGCAGCCGGTCCTGTGCGAAGCCCCATGCCTTGCGGCCGACCGAGAACGTCGACCAGGCATCGGGGAAACGGCCCAGCCTGGCGGTCGCGAAATGGCCGCAGAACTCGGCGAACGACTCGCTCAGCCACAGGTCGTCCCACCACTGCACGGTCACCAGGTCGCCGAACCACATGTGCGCCATCTCGTGCAGGATCACCATCGTCCGGAATTCGTCCATCGCCGCGGTGACCCTGGACCGGAACAGGAACTGGTCGGAGATCAGGACACACCCCGCGTCCTCGCTCGCCCCGGCGCTGAACTCCGGCACGAACACCTGGCCGTACTTGGCGTACGGGTAGGCGCCGAGCAATTCGGTGTAGAAGTCCAGGCCGCGCCCGGTCACCTCGAAGAGGGCTTCGGCGTCCAGGTGACCGGCCATGTCGGCCTGGCAGGCCAGCTCGAGCGGGATCTGCTGGCCGCCGGGCGTGGCATGAGATGAGGTGACCAGGTGGTAGTCGCCTGCCACCACGGTCGTGGTGAAGGTCGGCAGCCGCGGCGTCGGGGTGAATCGCCACACCGCGCTGGCGCCGGCGGCCGGCTCCGGCGCCGCGGCGGGCGGCTGGTTCGACAGCACCGTCCAGTGCGCGGGCGCGGTGACCTCGAAGGTGAACTCGGCCTTCAGGTCCGGCTGGTCGAAGCACGCATACGCGCTGCGGGCATAGGCGGGCGCGA
>Ga0209169_10002213_pt1 | contig 11756 bp, 9 predicted proteins | sample HubBroMetageWRM4_FD_188346 | JGI IMG/M metagenome (GOLD analysis project Ga0209169, IMG submission 188346) | Warmed soil microbial communities from the Hubbard Brook experimental Forest, New Hampshire - Hubbard Brook CCASE Soil Metagenome WRM 4... | ecosystem: Environmental > Terrestrial > Soil...
CACGGCGTTTGGGTTTGACGTAGTCTGCCAACCGGAGGCGGGCTTAACAAACACGTAGGCGGCTCCGCGGTATCGATTCTTCCCCACCTTCCCGGACGGTGTGCCAGAGATAACAGTATTGCCCAGGATGACGACCGCCCAACCGAAGGAGTCGGGCTGCGATGTGTCGTCGGTTAGCTGTGCCGTCTCGGTCGCGTCCGTCCAACCGCTGGCCGGTTTCACCCACACGTCAACAAAAGGGGTTGTCTGGTAAGGATCGGGCGACCCTGCAACAACGGTATCTCCCGCAACCGACACTGAAAAAGGACTGGCGTACTGCTGCGTAGAAGTCAAGGTCGCGGTTTCGGTCAAGTCGCCGGACCAACCGCCGGCCGGCTCGACAAAAACGAATACGCCGCGCAGATTCTGAGTCCCGACAATTCCTTGGGAAACAACGGTGTTTCCGCTGAGCGCGACAGTGCTCCCCATCTGATCTTCCAGCCCCTGGACGGATTCGGTCAACGTGGCGTTGGGTTGTGACGTGTTCTGCCAACCTGCGGCAGGCTTGACATAGACCTGAATTGAGCCATAGTTGCTTGCATCCAACGGCGACCCTACGACGATGGCGTTTTCATCGATTGCAACTTGACCACAGAGGCAGGGGCCGCTGGGGGCCTGCAGGGTGGCGGTTTCGGTCATATTCACCCATCCGCTCTGAGGTTCGACGTAAACGTATACCTTCGCAAGACTAGAGCCGACCACGATGGTATTTCCGCTGACAGCCACGGAAGCGCCGAAACCGCAGCTTGGACAGCTTCCACCGTCCGATGCAGTCAGCTCGGCAACTTGAGTCATGTTTTGCCAGCCGCCGGCCGGTTTGACATAAACATAGACGGCGCCGGGCACGACGTCGCCCTGACCGTCAGCGATTCCGGGAGCGCCGGACACGATAGTATTCCCGCTCACGGCGACCGAGGTTCCTACGAAACTATATTGTTGTCCGTCCGAGGCGGTGAGTGCGGCTCGCTGTGACACCGATTGGATAGGTCGTAACGAAGGTCGGCGGGTTGACTCAGCAAGTCCGCTGACAGAAGTAACCACGATCACCAGAAAAATGCAGACCAAGGATTCGCGGCTGGACATTGTGTTCATGACTTACTCCTCGGGGCAGGCATGGATTGCTCAGATCACCCCACTAGCATTAGCGGATTATCGCTCAAAAAGGGGCAGTAAATCTGCAAGAAAATGGGCCGCAATTTTCGCAGATCGCTGGCTTACTTGCGCCCCCAAAGTAGAGATAAAGGCAAATGGCGTGGAATCCGATCTCCTGAGCGGGTGCCAGTTGGGCATGTTGATGAATCGGCTGGCCTCTTCCTAGTTGTTTTGAGAAGGAAATGGGATTAAAATTCCCTCCTCTGCTTCGCCGCTCCCGCGATGTAGGCACTGGAGGAAAGCCATGTCCCGCCTGCATTTTGCCGCGATTTTCATTCTGTTGTCTCTAGGGGTTCTGCTGCTCACCAGCTTCGGTGGCGACCGGGTGTTCTGGTCGCAATGGGGACGTAATGCCCAACATGAGGGCATGGTCGGGAGCATCGGCCAGCCGCTCAATCACAAGCTCGCAGACATCGTATACGACCCGTTCGTCCCGCAAGAGAAAAAGGAGAACGTTCCGCTCTATGGAGAGGGTGCATTGACGGCGCATTATCAATCCACGCTGATCGATGACGATAACAGTTTTTACATGGTGCAAAAGACCGGCACCTATCCGCTATGTTCCCCACTAGACGCATGGATTTTCGGTAAGAACTGTGGGCCAAATGGGTGGAACCAAATTAGTTGGAACGTAGCCCGCTACGATTGGAAAGCGGGAAAAGCAGCGCAAGCCTGGATGTATTGGACAGATTGGAAGCCGGAACCGAATGCCACTCACCTTACCCACCAGTTCTACGGGTACACCGGCTTGTATGGCTGGGAGCCGGTATTCCATCCCGCCCTGGTTGGTGAACATCTGTATGTGCCGGGCGCAGGGGGAACAGTCTGGAAGGTTGACAAGCACACCGGCCAGATGGAATCGCACATCAATCCGTTCGCCGGCATGAATATCAATCCGGGGGACACTTACGTCGCCGGTCCGCTGACTGCCGATGAGAATGGAAATATTTATTACAACGTCATCGAATTGAACACCAACGGCAATCCCTGGCAGGAGAATGACGTGGCCGGGGCGTGGTTGGCCAAGGTCGCGCCAGACGATTCCTCGGCCACAGTTACCTTCGCGACTCTCATCCCAGATGCTCCCCCCGGAGACGCCAGGAACTGTCCCACAACGTTCATCTATGAAGGCTATGCGGCTACAACCCTCCCGTGGCCTCCGACGAATATTCCCTACCCTCTTTTTCAACTCTGCGGTTCTCAGCGTCCTCCCATCAATGTTGCCCCAGCGGTGGGGCCGGACGGAACCGTCTACACGGTGAGCGTGGCCCACTTCGACAACATGGCCACCTATCTGGTGGCAGTGAATCCGGACCTGACGCCGAAGTGGGCGGTTTCGATGCAGCATCGATTGACTGATGGGTGTGGCGTGCTCCTACCGATCGCTCCCCAAGGCGTCAACAATATGCCGAATTCATGCCGCTACGGAACGCCCGTAGGCGTGGATCCCACCACGGGCGAATACGGCTCGCCCTACGTGTCGGACACAGCCTCGGCTACGCCGACGGTGCTGCCCGACGGTTCCGTGCTCTTCGGTGCCCTCGACAACTACAACCACGGGCAGGGACATCTACTGCACTTCGACGCGCAGGGCAACTATATTAATGCGTTCACTTTTGGATGGGACTCCACGGCGGCGGTGTACCGTCATGACGGGACCTATTCGATCGTGATCAAGAACAATCAGTATGGTGGGCCTGCATACTGCTCGCTCGATAGTCCGGTGTGCACGGGGCCCGCGGCGGGACCGTATTTGATTTCACAACTCAATGCCAACCTCAACCTCGAATGGTCATTCGAGAACACAACTATCGACTCCGAGCACCCTGACGGCTACGAGTGGTGCGTGAATGCGCCCGCGGTTGACGGCTTGGGGATCGTCTACGCCAGCAGCGAGGATGGCCATGTCTATTCTATCCCGCAAGGGCATCACGGGATCTTCACGAAGCCATTGCAAAAGATTTTCCTCCAGGAGGCCATTGAAGCAGCTTACACTCCGCTCTCAATCGGCGCCGATGGGAAGGAGTACAGCCAGAATAATGGGCATCTGTTCGTGTTGGGATGGTGAATGGGACATCGATGACAGCGACTCAGGCCGGCATCGGGAGGGCTTGACACAGGTTTACAAAATCCGACCGACTCTTGACATCGCTCGTGCCTTTGCGGCGTTATCCTAGGAGCGTGTTTGATTCTGTGCCACGGAGTGCCGGCCATGATCCAGCTTGAACTTCTTGGTTCATTGCGACGCTGCGCTCCGAGCAGGAGGATGACTTTGTGAGGATAGCCATCGTTTTGGTTTTGTTCGCAGCTTGCGCGTTCGCGCAGGACCAAGCCGCCGTCGCCGCCGCCGAAGCTGGTTGTGGGCCCACAAACGTGCGCTTCGACGCCAAGGAGGACACGAACCAACATCCCGTCCCCCAGCCTGACTCTGGCAAGGCGCTGGTTTATGTGGTGCAGGAACTCGGCGAGGTGCAATGTAAGGGCTGCGCGTTGTCTAAGGTCGGAGTCGACGGCAATTGGGTGGGAGCGAACCAGGGCGCATCGTACTTTTCATTCCCGGTCGATCCCGGCGAGCACCATCTCTGCGTAAACTGGCAATCACGGTTCGAATGGCGTTCTCGAGCGGTCGCGCTGGCAAATTTCACCGCTGAACCCGGCAAGGTGTACTACTTCCGAACTCGCCTTTTTTCGACACGCACGGACTACCTTTTCGATCTGGATCTGGTGAACTCCGATCAGGGCAAGTTTCTGGTCGCCTCCTCGGCCTTTAGCGTGTCACATCTTAAGAACTAGTCACGTCCACAGTGACTACCTCAAACCGGTGTTCGCAGTCGACCACGCGTTCCCGCGAACGGACAGAGAGTTTCCGCAAGCCGCCGAGGCCAGCTCCCCTCCTGAACAATATCAATGACTTGCCTATTCCGTCCGGTCTGCAAATTGCATAGACTCTGGCGGAGGCATTCCCGTGAATATCCTGGATGGGGTTTTGCAGGACCTGGGCTGCGGATTTCGCATGCTGCGCCGGTCTCCTGGCTTTGCCGCGGTGGCAGTGCTGACTCTGGCCTTTGGAATTGGCGCGAACGGCGCGATTTTCAGCGTGGTCAATGCCGTGCTGCTGCGGCCGCTTCCCTATCGTGATTCCGGCAGCCTGGTAATGATGGGCGAACTGACCCCGCAAATGCAAATGTCGGTGTCGTATGCGAATTTTCAGGATTGGGAAGAGCAGAATCACGCTTTCGAGTCGCTGGGGGCACGACGCTATAGCGACTTCAATCTCACCGAGGCAGGCAATCCTGAGCGCATCCACGGCATGATGGCCTCGGCTGGCTTCTTGCCGACACTTGGGATTCAGCCCCTGCTGGGACGCGTGTTTAGCGCGGCGGAGGACCGCACTGGAGCAGCGCCAGTGACGGTGATCAGCTATGGGCTGTGGAAGCAGCGCTTCGGCCTGGATCCCGGCGTTCTGGGCAAGACTCTGTTGCTCGACAACCAGAGCTACACCATTGTGGGCGTGATGCCACAGGATTTTGCGCCGGGATCCACAGCACTGCTATACGTGCCGCTGGCAACGCTATTGGGGGATCTGCAGACGCGCGACAACCATCCCGGGATTTGGGCGGTAGGACGCTTGAAGACGGGGGTGACGCTGGACCAAGCGCGAGTCGAGATGAACCGAGTTGCCGCAGGTCTGGAGAAACAATATCCGCTGACCAACGCGGGGCACACTGTCACTCTCACGCCGATGCGCGAGTGGGTAGTGGGCGACGTGCAACGTCCACTGGTGATCATTCTGACGGCGGTGGGATTTCTGCTGCTCATCGCATGCGCAAACGTTGCCAATCTTACGCTGGCGCGGGCAACAGCCAGGCAACGGGAACTCTCGATTCGGGCAGCTCTGGGCGCGAGCCGGAGCCGGCTGGTACGGCAGATGCTCACCGAGAGTGTGATGCTTGCAGTGTGCGGCGGAGCCGTGGGCTTGATGCTGGCGTACTGGGGAGTCGCGGCCCTGGTGGCGCTGAAACCCTCGAGCTTGCCGCGACTGGCGGAGATTGCAGTCGACGGCCCGGTGCTGGCCTTTACTGCGGGCCTTTCAGTTCTCACCGGAATCCTGTTCGGCATTCTGCCTGCTCTGCGCTTCTCCGGCAACCAGATTGGCGATTCTTTGCAGGGCACGAGTTCGCGGACTTCTGCCGGTCGCGAACATCAACGGGCACGGCATATTCTTGTCGTCTTCGAATTTGCGCTGGCAGTGGTGCTGCTGGTGTCGGCGGGGCTCCTGTTGCGCAGCTTTTCCAAGTTGCTGGGCGTCAGCCCGGCTTTTGATCCACACAGGTTACTGACCTTCACGGTGAATCTGCCGTCGGAATATAAAGGCGAAAAGCGCATCCAGTTCTTTGATGAGCTCAAGCTTCGGGCCCAGGCTGTGCCCGGTGTTAAGTCAGCATCGTACGCGACGGGCTTACCGCTGATCGACAGCAGCGAAAGCGGATTCCGGCTTCCCGGCCAAGGCCAACAAGAAGGCTTTGAGGCGGTCGACAACGAAGTCGGGCCGGATTATTTCGAGGCCATGCGCATACGGCTGCGAAAAGGCCGGCTCTTTTCCGAAACTGACAATCAGGGATCTCCGCTGGTGACAGTGGTGGATGAAACCTTGGAGCATAAGTGTTTCAACGGGGACGCGCTGGGAAAGTTCATTATTCGAGATCCGCTGCCGCCCATCCAGATCGTCGGGGTGGTTGACCATGTGGCAAATTATGGGCTGACGGGTGAAGAACCTGTGGGCCCGCAGTACTATTTTTCGGTTCGACAGATCCCAGAACCGTACATAGACATGGCTACCCATACGACTGCGGTGGTGGTCAGGACGGAGAGTGATCCGAGTGCGATGGTTGAAACCATGCGCAAGCTGGTGATCGCGCTTGATCCCAAGCAGCCCATCGGACAAGTGCAGACAATGGACGAAGCAGTGGCGGAATCCATAGCGCCGCAGCGCTTTTCGACCGTACTGCTGGGCTTGTTTAGTGTGGCGGCGTTGCTATTGGCTGCGGTCGGCATCTACGGTGTGACCGCATACGCAGTGACTCAGCGAACGCGTGAAATCGGCATCCGGATGGCTCTGGGAGCGCAGGCACGCGATGTTCTCGGCATGGTGGTCGGACAGGGATCGCGGCTGGTGATGGTGGGAATCGGGTCAGGACTGGCAATTTCGCTGGTGGCGACCCGCGTGCTGACTTCGCAGCTTTACGAAATTCAACCTTCTGACCCGGTCACGTTTGCCGGGATCGCCGGATTGCTGGCCGTCGTCGCGCTACTGGCGAGCTACATCCCCGCGCGGCGGGCAACGCGGGTTGACCCGATGGTGGCGCTACGTCACGAGTAGGGCATGAAGAAGCGAATGCGACTCACGCGGCGGGAGGCTGGACTTCTCGCAGGCGGCGTTCCAGAAAACGCCGTTCACTCTCGTTGCTAACCAGCGCCAGCGCTCGTTCGTAGCTCTTCGCCGCTTCCACTGAAGATCCGGTGCGGCGTAACATGTCGGCGCGGACAGCGTGCAGCAAGTGGTAATTATCTAAGTCGCTGCTGGCCGCTATTCTATCCACTAGCGCGAGACCCACTTGGGGGCCTTCGACCATGGCCACCGCCACGGCGCGGTTCAGCGAGACGATCGGCGACGGCTGCACCCGCTCGAGAAGATCGTAAAGGCGTACGATCTGAGGCCAGTCAGTATCTTCGGCGCGTGCTGCCTGGCAATGCGCGGCCGCAATCGCCGCTTGCAATGCAAAGGGAGTGGGTCCGAGGCGAAGAGCCGCGTCGACCAGCGGCAGAGCTTCGGCGATTTGCGCGTGGTTCCAACGGTTGCGGTCCTGCTCCTCGAGCACGATAAGATCCCCAGCTTCGTCGCTACGAGCATCGCGGCGCGCGTCGTGCAAGAGCATCAGGGCGACGAGGGCCGTCAGTTCAGCAGGAGGCTGCGGACCAGTCAATGATCTCAACAGGCGACCCAAGCGAATCGCCTCGGCGCAGAGATCGGTCCTCACCAGGGGTCCACCTCGAGTCGCCGCATAGCCTTCATTGAATACGAGATAGATCACGGTGAGCACCGCATCCAGCCGCTCTGCGAGGTCGGTGGTCTCGGGCACCACATAGGGGATTCCGGCATCGCGAATCTTGCGCTTGGCGCGCACCAGACGCTGCGCCATAGTCGCCGGTGGAACCAGGAATGCGCGCGCGATCTCGTCGGTCTCAAGGCCACACAGGGTGCGGAGGGTCAGCGCCACTTGCGATTCGGGGGCAAGTGCGGGATGGCAACAAGTAAAGATCAGACGAAGGCGGTCGTCGGGAATTTCGTTCGAGTCGTAGTCCGGCTCTTCGATGGTGCGGACGAACCCGGAAACCGCGTAAGATTCGAGTTTCTCTTCGAACCGGAGGTTGCGGCGGATGCGGTCGATGGCCTTATGCCGGGCGGTCTGGATGATCCAGGCGCGCGGGAACTCAGGCACACCGGACACCCGCCATTGGTCCACTGCGGCGGTAAAGGCTTCCTGGGCACACTCTTCGGCAAGGTCGAAGTCACCGACGAGGCTGATCAGGGCAGCCACAATCCTGCCCCAATCGGAGCGATAGACTGCTTCTACGGCACTGGCAGCGTCGGAAGACATACTCGATTGTAGATATTTCTTGGCAGGGGTGTCGATTTGAAGAGTCCAGATTCGATATACCGATGGAAGCATCCAAATGGAGCCTGGGACTCGAAGGAGACAAACGATGCGATTCATGGTGATTGTGAAGGGCTGTGAGGATTCGGAGGCGGGCGTTCTACCTGCCAAGGAGCTGGTTACGGAGATGGGGAAGTTCAACGAGGAATTGGTCAAGGCAGGCGTGATGCTCGCAGCTGATGGACTGCACGCGAGTTCCAAGGGCAAACGCGTGCGATTTTCGGAAGGCAAGACTACGGTGATCGACGGGCCCTTTGCCGAAGCCAAGGAAGTCATTGCGGGCTACTGGCTGTGGCAGACGAAGTCGATGGAAGAAGCGGTCGAGTGGCTCAAGCGGGCTCCATTCGACGGAGGCGCCGAAGTCGAGATTCGCCAGATATTCGAGCCGGAGGAGTTCGCCATAGCGTATGGGCCCGAAGTGCAGGAGCGACAGGAACGGCTGCGAACCCAGTTGGCTGGGAAGAAATAAGGGGAGAGGGTGTCGATTTCCGCGTTCACCGTTCGATTTACTGATGGAGGCACACAATGAAATACATGCTTCTGATTTACGCCGACGAAAACGCCTGGACCGAGCCTGAGCGGCAGGAGTGCTACGGGGAGTCGACCCAGCTTGCCCATAGGCTTCAGTCGAAGGGGCAATATCTGGACGCCAACCCGTTGCAGTCGGTGACGACAGCGACCAGCGTCCAGGTACGCGACGACAAGCGACTGGTGACCGACGGGCCGTTCGCGGAAACGCGTGAACAACTTGGCGGTTATTTCATGGTTGAGGCCAAGAATCTGGATGAGGCGATCGACATTGCCGGCCAGATTCCAGGTGCGCGCAAGGGCACGGTCGAGATTCGGCCGCTGGTGGAGTTGCCCAGCTTGCCTACGAAGTGACGTGGATAATTCCATGCAAAAGATCACGCCGTTTTTGTGGTTCGATGACAATGCTGAAGAAGCAATGAACTTTTACGTTTCCCTCTTTAAGAATTCGAAGGTTGGAACCGTTACTCGCTACGGAAACGCCGGACCCGGACCGAAAGGGACGGTCATGTCGGCGAGCTTCCAACTCGATGGACAGGATTTCTTCGCGCTCAACGGCGGCCCGTTGTTCAAGTTCACGGAAGCCATATCCCTCTTCGTTAACTGCGAGACGCAGCAGGAAGTTGACGACCTGTGGGAAAAACTTTCTGCCGGCGGACAAAAATCAAGATGTGGCTGGCTGAAGGACAAATACGGCCTGTCGTGGCAGGTCATTCCTTCGGTTCTCGGGAAGATGTTAGGGGACAAGAACGCCGAGAAAGCCGAGCGGGTCATGCAGGCAATGCTGCAAATGGACAAGCTTGATATCGCGAAGCTGCAGCAGGCCTACGAACAAGATTAAATGCCGGAGAGATGTCGAATTGAGGCCCTCTGGTTCGATCTACCAATGAAGAAAAATAAAAGGAGACAAACGATCATGGCAACGAAACCGACCCACGAACAGGCTCAACTTCATCTCCAGGTGTTTGACCAGCGGCGCGAACCCCGCCTGCGCCAGGCACGCGACTGGTTCTTTAAGAACTATTTCGCGGACAACTGGAACGATGCGATGCGAATCGCCGCCCCAGGAACCGAAGGCGGCACCAACTTTATGATGGTGGTCAGCTACTGGGAACAAGCTTGCGCTCTGTTGAACTACGAACTGCTGCACGATGATCTGTTCTTTCAAACCAGCGGCGAATTCTTTGGCGTCTGGGAACGGATCAAGCCGACCATCGCCGAAGGCCGGGAGCAATGGGCCAACCAGCAATTCCTCGCTAATCTGGAAGAGGCTGCGATTCGCTTTGAGGCTTGGATGGAAAAACGCTCCCCTGGCCACATTGCCCGCATGCGCGAGTTTATGAAACAGATGCACACGCAGACTGCGAAAGCGGCCTGAGGGTGCCTATGGGGATCCCACCCTCCACAAGCCTGAAGGGTGGGGTGTCCAACGGCCAGATTTTTCGTCTACCAATGAATTAGGGCAACTCGACGAAATTAGGAGATCAACAATGCGATTTCGCAAATGTATAAGGATGTTGGTAAGTTCCACGATGTCAGTCCTGGCGCTTGGGCTGATGGCAGGGGCCGCGACCTCGGGTTCCTCAAATGCGCCCGATCCGCGCGACCGGATCAATATTTGGGAGGGGCATTGGAAAGTACAAGCCCAGCGCAAAGAGACCCCCTACAGCCACGCCGGGGCGGCACCGTTCGACGCGGTCTGCTCCTGGACGGCTGATCGGGGATACATGGTCTGCGAGTACCTGAGCGAAAAAACAGTTCCGGGGGAAGGCAAACCAGCGGACCATCTTTCCATCTTCACATACGACGACACAGGAAAGACATACAAGCATCTCGGTATCAGTAAGAATTACAAAACGCTGGAAGAAGTCGCGACCATCGAGGGGAGTGTTTGGCACTATAACTATGAGCTCCCGGGTGACAAGGGGGAGAAGCTTGCCTGTCGGGATGTGTACGAGTTCGTCTCGCCGGAAAAACAGGTCACGCGTTTCGAGATATCCGCTGATGGTGGCCAGCATTGGACGGTCGTGTCGGAAGGTGTGGGGATAAAAGTTCATTAGTTTCAGCGCGCCGCCGTTGCTGCCGTATCATAAGTAGAGAGCCACTGAACCGAAAGATGGGCAGGACGATCGCATTGGGGACTTTCACGCTAATGGTCCTGGTGGGCGCGTTGTCGCAAGCGTCGGCTGAGGACGCTGTTATTTGGGCGACAGTGTCGGGCACTGACATCCGCACCTGATGTTTTTCGTTCCACCAACGGAGCAACTTGCCGGGAACGGTCTTACTTAAAGGAGTGAAGCAATGAGCAAAGTACGGGTTCTGGTGGGAACACGCAAGGGCGCGTTCATTCTGACCGCCGACGGTAAGCGCGAGAAGTGGGATGTCAGTGGACCGCACTTTGCAGGGTGGGAGATTTATCACATGAAGGGCTCGCCGGTTGACCCGAACCGCGTTTATGCCTCGCAGTCGAGCGGTTGGTTTGGGCAGATCATCCAGCGTTCGGACGACGGCGGCAAAACCTGGCACCAGCCGGGAACGCCACCCGGTGAACCGCTCCCTCAGTGGCCTGCTAAGGCGAGCAACAAGTTTGTCTACGACACATCGGCCGAGACCGGCAAGCCACTCACCACCCATCAGTTTTACGACGGCACACAGCATCCGTGGGAGTTCAAGCGGGTGTGGCACCTGGAGCCAGCGCTCAAAGATCCCAGCACGGTTTACGCTGGTGTGGAGGACGCCGCCATTTTCCGCTCGACCGACGGCGGCGAAAGTTGGAAGGAACTTCCCGGCCTGCGTGGCCATGGTACTGGTCCCAAATGGCAGCCGGGTGCGGGCGGTATGTGTCTGCATACGATCATCCTCGATCCCAGCAATCCGCAGCGGATTTATATCGCCATCTCAGCGGCGGGCGCGTTCCGCACCGACGACGGCGGCGAGACGTGGAAACCGATCAATCGCGGACTGCGCTCGCAATTTATCCCGGACCACGATGCCGAGGTCGGACACTGCGTGCACCATGTGGCGATGAATCCGAAGCGTCCGGGAGTGCTGTTCATGCAGAAACATTGGGACGTGATGCGCTCGGACGATGCCGGAGACAACTGGAAAGAAGTCAGTGGGAATTTGCCAACCGATTTCGGCTTTGCGATCGACGTACACGCGCACGAGCCGGAGACAGTTTACGTCGTACCAATCAAGAGCGACGGAGAGCACTTCGTGCCCGACGGCAAACTGCGCGTGTTCCGCAGCCGCAGCGGAGGAAACGAATGGGAGCCGCTGACCAAAGGCTTGCCGCAAAAGGACTGTTATGTGAACGTGCTG
>Ga0209169_10002214_pt1 | contig 11744 bp, 13 predicted proteins | sample HubBroMetageWRM4_FD_188346 | JGI IMG/M metagenome (GOLD analysis project Ga0209169, IMG submission 188346) | Warmed soil microbial communities from the Hubbard Brook experimental Forest, New Hampshire - Hubbard Brook CCASE Soil Metagenome WRM 4... | ecosystem: Environmental > Terrestrial > Soil...
ACTCCCCCGCATCGCGCGCATGGAGCATTGCGATAAGCTCCAATTCCTTGGCATAAAACGCACTCTAGCCAGTCGGCTACGTTTCGGGCGCTTGAATTCGTTCCGTTACAGCGTTCTCCACCGATATTTTTCGCGCAACGCAGATCAGTGACGCTGAGGTTGTAACCAGCGCTCGCGCAGACTGTGCAACTCGTCACCGGTATTGGCCGCTTCAAGCTCAAAACAGTTTTTCCGCTCTCCGGATGAATAGATCCATGCCACCAATGCCAACCGCCCTGAATCGTTTCCGTACCAGAGACTCTATCCGAGCGAAATGCTCGCGACTGTCACAAACAAGACAGATTTGCGTATGAACAGAATCTAGAGTCTCTATGCCTCTCAGTGAAGTTCCCCGTTTTCCCAACAGAAAGGCGGCCCCACCGACCGGGCCGCTTTCTGCCCATTCTCGCCGAGCAGCCGCGTTGAATCGACCATGAGGCTATATACCCGCACTGTCTCAAACGCGACAGTTTCTCCCCGCGCTCACTGATATAAAGATATCTCCCACAATGAGAGGTGGAAAGCCCATGGTTCCTCCTTTTGACATCTTCCGAATGAGATCAGGCTTTGTACTTTGGTGCGAGGCAGCTGCAACGATCGAAATGGCTCAAGCGCGAGTACTAGAGCTAAACCTTTCATCGTCAGGCGGCTATCTCATCTTCAACCAACACACGGGACAGCACGTTCCGGTCGACCGGTTCTGCTCACAGGTGGAGTACCCGATCGCGAAAGAAACTCCGCCACGCGACCAAAGCAGTTCTGAGCAGCATCCGACAAACACCTTTTACGGGGAGGCGCTGCGATGATTTCAGTCACACCGTTTTGTCACGACCACAATTTGGAAATGCACTTGGTTCCAGCAATGATCCACGGTATGGGCGAGCAATCAATCCTTCTTTACGCCTGTCCGAATGAGACCTGCGAACGGCGGTATTTCGAGGACTCGGGCGGCTACGGGAGGATTGGCGACGGCGATGACTTCATCTCCGTTCCTGAATGGGGAGGCAAGACAGCCCCGCTTAGCGCTTCCGCGGCGAACAATTAGTAGGACAATCCACTATGAATGCATCAATGATTTTCGGCGGCGCAGTGTCTGCCTTGGTTGTAATTCTGTTAGGTGACCTGATCTTGACCCGCGGTGTGGGTTCCGACCGCCAATCGTTTCTGGCTAGGGTGTTTATGATTCGTTGTCCACGATGTCTGGGTGCAGGAATCCGGAGATCAAAACGCAGAGGCTTTGTTGAACGCGGACCGCTAACTCTGGTTTTTCTGCGGCCGTTTCGCTGCAAGCACTGCGAACGTCGGTTCTTTCGCTGGCCTGTCAACTTCAACGACCACTCAAATGAGCCCATGCGCCAAGGATCCCAATCTGAACGAACCTCACCCAAATACATAAACCACTCTTTATCGGATCCCCCCGCTGCCACAAACTCGATCACTGGGCTTTGAAGCTTTCGGGTAAATGAACGGGAACGGTCGAAACGTTGATGCCGGCTGCTGCCATCCGTTGATGTTCGATACTCTTCGGGCGGCGCAGGCCCAGTAAGCCGAGCAACCCTGTGAGTCCAACCCATCCGTAGCTGAATTGGTGGCGCGACTCAGTGCGACCATTGTCAGATTCGTCTTGTTGCGTTTGGCCCAGTACGGGTGCGACAGTCAAAAACAGTAAAAAGGGTAGAGCGAGTAGCTTTTTCATAATTTCCTCGTGTCTCCAGTTTGTCTGTTCCCGTCGCTCGTTGCTATACCCGTAAGACCTAACGAATCGTCATGCGTTCCTTGAGACAGTGAAGACAGCCATCCTCGAAATTCTCCCGAGTGCCGCTCTTCACTTGCCGGCCCTCAATCATTACGTAGCTATTACAGTAGCCACGCACCTGTCTCGCAGGCAGCGTCGTCCAATGTTATGACTGCGATTACTTTCTGAATGCAGTCGAGGATCACAAATGGGCATCTTCCGGCGAGACAAAACGTTTACCCAGCCCGTCAATTTGACCGCTGTTTTTATGGCTGCATTCCACGTAGGCGCCATTGCGGCGCTGTTCTTCTTCACCTGGAAGGCCCTCATCGTAGCGATCGTGTTGTGGTGGATCGCTGGGAGCCTCGGTATCGGCATGGGATATCACCGCTTGCTGACCCATCGCGGATATGTGACACCCAAATTTGTTGAGTACTTCCTGACAGTGTGCGGCACGCTCGCCCTCGAAGGCGGGCCCATCGCCTGGGTTGCCACGCACCGCGTCCATCATCAGAACACCGATAAAGATGGCGATCCGCATTCTCCGCGCGACGGAGGTCTGTGGGCGCACATGGGCTGGATCGTGACAGGCAAGGCGATGCACAACTCGGTGGACGAGTTACTGCCGTACGTGCCGGAATTACGCAAGGACAGGTTTCATGTTTGGATCAGCAAATGGCATTGGCTTCCGCTAGCTATCGTCGGTGTCGCGGTTTTTGCTATCGGCGGATGGTCCGCCGTGCTTTGGGGTATTTTCTTGCGGACCGTCATCGGCCTTCACTCCACGTGGCTCGTGAATTCCGCAACGCACATGTGGGGATCGCGTCGTTTCCTTACTAGCGACACCTCGACGAACAGTTTCTGGGTCGCCATGCTTACTTTCGGTGAGGGCTGGCACAACAATCACCACGCGTCGCCACAGTCCGCTCGTCATGGACTCGCGTGGTACGAATTCGATCTCAACTGGTATGGAATACTCATGTTGCGAAACATCGGCCTGGCCAAAAATATCAAGTACCCATCTATCAGCCCGCGCCGCAATCTCGTCAGTGGTCTGAATTCTTAGTGCGGCCCTTACTACCATCGAACGAACACCTCGACTACATCGCCTCGCTGCTGGACGACATGTGGCGAATCCCCGGCACGAAGGTTCGCTTCGGCCTCGACGCACTCATAGGCTGGATACCCGGGATCGGGGATGCAATGGCGGGCGTGGCATCTTGCGTAATCGTGTTTGCGTCCTGGCGCCGCGGCGTGGCGCCGGTTACTCTCGCTCGGATGATTGCCAACATACTCCTCGAGACGGCAGTGGGTGGAGTGCCAGTCGTCGGGGACGTATTTCACATCTTCTGGAAGGCGAACAGGAGAAATTATCGGATATTGATCCGCGAGAAAGAAACTCCGCGGCTTAAGACTTGGCGGGATTGGATTTTCCTGGCGGTCATTATGGTTGGCGTGCTGGCTGCTATCACGATCCCGATCTTCTTCTTGATTTGGTTGGTACGGGGTCATCTCCGCTGACGCCATTTCTGATTTCAGGCTCTCAGGCGTGGCCGCCCGCGATCTGCTTTCCTCAATGATGTCCCTATGGAGACGTCATGTAGACGTCGAGATCGGCGCGAAGAAAAGCGCGGTAAGAAAAAAGAGTCTCCCGCGCTTCATTTGGAGGAAGAGAAGAATCTCAGCGAAGCGGGCTTTTCCCTTTACGAACCCATTTGTTGAAGAGGCGTATGACCTCATCTTCATTCATGCTGCCGTGCTCAGCCTTGAACATGTCCATAACGCGCTGGTTATTCCAAGTCAGATGCTTCTCGAATAATTCGACAAACTCCGCGACGTATTGCTCATCCGTTTTCATTTAGCCTTCCAGTCAAATTCCCTTCTACTGTCGCCGAGTGCGCGGCAGCCGAAGGCGACGCGGCGCGATTGACCTGGACTGTAACGAGGAACGTTAACAGGTACGTGTTAAAGCCGATTCTCAAGAAACTGGGTTTGCCTTATGGCACGTCTCATGCGTTTCGGCATGGCGGCGTGTCCCGGTTTCAAGAGGCCGGCGTGCATGGTGATTTAATCACGAAGTGGGTCGGTCACACTTCGCTGAGATGACCAGCAGGTACACGCACTTCACCACAAGCATCGAAAAGATGTGATCAGCAAGTGGGGTTCAATCGCAAGTTAGGGTCTCTGTTGGACCCATTTGGCCCCAACGTTGAATGTCGCATCTCGCTGATGCATAATGGTTTGCAGGAAACGTAAAGTAGGCTCGTAGCTCAGTTGGTTAGAGCGCCACCTTGACACGGTGGAGGTCTGGGGTTCGAGTCCCCACGAGCCTACCATTCCATTCAACCGCTTCCGATGCGAAGTCTCTTTTAGAGTCCCGTGGTGCGAAGTCGCATTTCAAGGTGAAGCCGCGTCTCTTTGTGCCGCACCAGCCGATTCGATCCCGCCCGAACCATAAGCCTGCTCCAGCAAAGAATCAAAAATCCTTCGCCACCCATCCAGCGTCGCGTCCGAAAGTTTCAGCTCCAGCCGCCGAAAAAACGTCGTCGGTCCGCCGTACCACAGGTAGGTGTAACGCTCGTGGCCGTCTTCCTTCAGCCGGCCGAGCGCTTCACTCCGATTCCTCTCGACCAGTATTTCCGTCAGTTTTTCAAACGTAACCCTCGGTGAAGCGAGCGCCGCCCGTTTTCCTGCCGTCTCGGCGCCCACTCCTTCCGATCTACGCTCCGTCATTCGCCTGGACATTTGCCGCTGCTCGTTACCCGTTGTCTCACTGATAGGATGACTTGTAGTACCACTGCAAACGCTGCACGCTCGGCGCACTAAAGGCCGACTGGTTCGTGTTCGACGCCGTAACCGTTGTGGACGGATACCACGGCGGAGCGAAGTTGCCGCCCGCGAATCGCTGGTCGAAGAAAATGTTGCGCGTGATCGCGTTACCAGACTTTGCGACGTTCGCGATACGGCCGCCAACAACGTTCAGTGTATTGATTTGCGGGCCGACGTTGATCCATCCGCCGCTTCCGCCCTGCGAAATCATCGCGATCGACGCGTCGATTTCAAGATTACCGTCGCGCTGGCCGTTGTTCATCTGGATGTCGCCGGTCGCAGTGAAGATACCCAGCACCTGTCCGGTGTTGTTCGTCGGGATCAGCGTGTCGGCATTCGGATACTGTGTGCCGTTGACCGTCTGATTCGCCGAAGTCGTTACCGGCTCGCTCGCGTACCGAATATCTCCGGTAACCGTTACGTTGCCCGATGCCGTGATCGTGACTGCCTGGCCGTTGTTAATGGCGGTCGTGTATTCGCCAGGACCGGACAACGACGTGATGTTGCCGTTCACGTAGAGCATCGTTGCGTTTTCCGTTGTCGCGCCTGTGTTCGGATCGATCATCGTCGGCACGCCCTGAATCACGTTCGGCGCGGCCGTTCCCGTCTGAATTGTGGTCGTGCCCGTTCCGAGACCCGTCGGGCTCACCGTGACCGTCGTTGTTACTCCGTTTTGTACGATCGTGTAAACCTGTCCGGTCGTTCCCGAGGGCGACAGCGTGACCGTTGCATTTCCCGCGACGTAGATGCCGCCGCCGGAGAACGTCTTCACGCCGCCTGATCCAACTGTGTACGGCACATAAACGCCCGAGCTCGGATTTCCCGACGACGGATATGCTGTGCCGCTCGAATTCTTGAGGTTCGATGCATTCAGGTTGGGCGAGCCGGACGCAACGCCTTTTCCGTCGAGCACCGCCTGTTCCTGGTTGTAATCGTTCTGCGGAAGCGCAACCGAGCTCGCTCCGATATTGAATTGCGCCTCAAACGTCGGCGCGATCGTCGTGCCGTTCGCTGTGTTCGATGCAGCGGCTGCCTGCGTGCAGTTGTTGCCGTGCCAATAGCTGACGGCGCCGTTTGCTTGGCCCGTGTTCGCCTTAAAGTCATACTTCGTCGAAGACCCGAGAGCGTTGGCATCACCGAAGTTCCACGCTCCGTTCGTAAAGAACGGCCCCGTCAGGGTGCCCGCGATGAACGGCGAGCTGCACGGCGGATATTGATCGATGAATGTTCCGTACGACGCGAAGCTCACAACCGTTCCTGCCGCCGGCGACACGCTGGCGTTGAACACCAGATTTCCCGAGTCCACAAGCGTGGTAGCTTCCGTCCCCTGAGACTGACCAACCGACGTGATCGAATAAGGATAGATGTAGTTGTACCCGGTGACGTTCGGCGGCAAGTTCGTGCAGCTGATCGCTTTCCCGTTGTAGTTCGACGAACCGGCGTAGGTAGCCGGCGAAGGCGTGCAGGTAGGAGTGCTGACGCTAACGCTCGTGATCATGAATTTTTCCGGCCAGGATCCGGCTGGGCCAGTGACGTTCGTGGCCGCCGAGTATGTCGTCCCGACGCTGTTCTGAACGCTCGTCTCTGTCCCGGGAGGAATCGGCTGAACCGTGTTCGAGAATGTCGATGGAACCGAGCTCAAAATTCCAGTCACAATCGCCTGCCGCGCAAGCGTGGCGCCGGAATCTGCGGCGTAAAACGAGCCGCGCTCGTTGCCGTAGTAGCCGTTCACCAACATATCCGAGCCGACCGTGAGCACCATCGTCAAAGACATGGCGCAGAGCAACACGACCAGCAACAGAGTCGTGGCCAGGGCGATACCGCGCTGATTCCGGAATCGAGCGGGCACACGCGCATTACGTCGAGATTTAGGCGAGGTTTTCATGGGTTACTCCAGGTCGTTCATGCTGAGATTGCGGGGATTGATGACCAGCGAGAGCGCTTGAATACGGTACTGGCCACCGTCGTAAGTGTTGCGGAAATTTGAACCGGTGAATTGGCCCTTGGGCGTGCGGCCAATCAGCGAAACGCGGATCGACCGAATCATCGTGAATTGGTTGCTGTAACCCGGGGGTGTCGCCGTCGGTGCATTGCTCGCATTGAAGCTGTACGATGGCGAGCTGACCGTCGTCCCGCCCTGATAAGTCGCAGCGCCAACCTTAAAGCCGATGATGTTGTCCGCGATGATGTCGGGAGTGACGACCGTTGCCGCCGTTGTCCGAACGAGCTGGTTGGTCGCATTCACGCTATAGGTGACATAGCTCAGTGCGACAACGTAGTCTCCGGACGCCGCGCAGAACTGATCCGTCAGTTGGTCCGGATCGCTCGTCGGCGGAACTGTGAGTGTCAAACCGAACGGATCGTTCGCGGTACTGTTCGTGCCATTCGCATTGGTCGGGGCATACGTGATGTTGATCGTGCCGCCGGCCCCATTCGTCGCCCCGGTCAATCTGGCGACGGTCATCTGGTTGCCGTTGTAATTCATGAACATGATTTCGCCGCCGCTGAATTGCGACGCCGTGACACCGTATCCAGCCGAGAGCGTGGCGCTGCCGCTGGTTGTGTACATGCACCCTGTGCCCGACAAAGGAACTGCCGGGGTGCCGGCTTGGATCAGCGTCAGCGAATCGAAAGCTCCGGGATTGTTGGTAACCGTCACGCCAACCGGGGTATTGGCGATGCTCGTAGCGCCGCCGATGAAGAAACCGTTGCCCGCCTGCACGGCGTCCGTCTGAATCTGTTGCAACGCGTTCCGCAGCGTCATGTTCAACCCGACTTCACCCTGCTGCGTCGTGAACAGGTTGGCGTGCTGGCTGAACAAAGACATCGCCGTGCCGCCGATGACCAGGAAGATCGTCATCGCCACCATCAGTTCGACGAGCGTGAAGCCGCCTGAAGAAAAATCGCGGCGCGCCGCCTTATTTCTCTTTAAGTCGTTCATGGGCGCACCATGCTCATCTGAAAGGTGACTTGCGGCTTGATCGCCTGCGTTGTCGCCGTGACCAGCACCGTCACGGTTCGCACGCCCGTGGTCGGCGTGTTGTTCGTAACAATCCAACGGCGGTTGAAAGTCAGAGTGTCGGAACTCGTTGCAGGCAAACCAGCATTTGGAGTAACGACCATGCCGCTGGTCGGCGTCTGCACGTACGAGGTGCTCGCGCCATTCGTCGTCGTGGTTTCGTTGATCGCGCCGTTGTCGACGGAAATCTGCACGTTATCGAAATAGTTCGTCGTGTTGGCGACGAGGCTGCCTCCCGGCGCAACCGGCGAGTCGTTCACGTTGAAACGCGAAAGGTCCTCGAGTTTTTCCGACGCCAGCAGCGCCGCCGTGCTCATCAGGTGCGATCGCGCCGTGCTGTTCACCGTCGTGCTCATCAGCGCAGCCGTGCCGACCAAACCGATCGTCAGCACCAAAATTGCGACCATCACTTCCAGAATCGTAAAGCCCGAATTCGCGTTGCGCTTACGGCGTGACATAGGTCCTCCCGAACGCCGAAATCGTGATCGTCTCGTTCGGCTGGCCCGAGTACGTCAAAAACGGTGTCAATGTCCCCGTCGTGGCAACAACCTGGCCGCTCGGGTGAAACAGTAGTGTCAGATCCGCGTTCAGCTTGACGCCTTTACCCGGCAGCGGGATCGCTGCGCTCGGCGTGCCCATCGCTGTCAGGCAGCTTGTGTTGCCGACAGGCGGCACTTGGCTCGCGACGGTGTACGTCATCGTCGCGGACGAAAACGCAAGTTGATATGGGCAACCGTGATAGATCGCCTGATAGCGCGTCGATTGAATCGCGCCCGTGAATGCCGCGATCGATGATTTGTAGGTGAAGACGCGCAGCGAGTTCGTGATCGTCGGTACGGCGATGGCTGCTAGAACCATCGCGATGGCGACGACAACGACGAGTTCGAGAAGCGTGAAGCCGGATTTATTGCGATGGATGCTGCGGTTGCGTGTCCCGGGGCCCACTGGGTTCTCCGTCTCCGTTGATGTCCTAGATTGCAACGTTCGCAATCATTTGCGGTCAGTAAGAGCAGGCTGCGCTCCATTCGCGGCCTCCTTGTAACTAACTGAAATGAATGCGCATGGCGGAGAACTGAGAAGGCAGACAAGGTTCCGAATTTAGGTTTGGGGTAAAAAGGTTACAAACACAATATACATAAAATTTACATCTGTGTGACATTCGCTCCAGCTTGTTACAAAAGCTCACAGCCTCGCACCGTGCGCATCCTGGAGTGAGAAATCTTCAATCTCGCCGCGGCCTGTTATTCGCCCGCGCAATTCTTCGCTTACTTCCCGCCCTTATCCTTATCCGCGGCGCGATAATCGGCCCACTTTTTTTTCTGTGCCGACGCAATTCTCTCTCGCGACTTCGCACTCAAGCGTCTGCTCTTCGGGCGATTCTCTCGCTTCAACTTTCGTATGCGCGACAGCACATTTTGTAGTCTGTGTCGCAGAAGCGTCGCTTCTGCCTCAAGGATTTCGATCAAATCCACTGCGCCTCCGTCGAGGCGACGGCTCTCGGAATGGTCTTTTATTCATAGCTTTCGCGGCGTACCGGACATTCGCGCCTGAGTCACGCGCGATCGACGGCATTTCCTGGCAATGCCATCCCGATAGCTACAGCCACCTGGACGAAAGCCGGCGAGACAAGCACACGCAAGGTGGGGTTGACGTTGGGCACAACGTCGCGCGCGCACTCGTACCGTTGCCAGCATGCATGCTAGTCATCTATATCAGCAAATGCTATCGGAGTAATGCTGTATTCACTCGAAGACAAATATATCGAATGCTGTAGTGTGCGATAAAGGGTTCAATTTCTAGCCGAATCTTACGACTCTAGGCTGTCGCCATGAAATCGCGTCATGCATCGCCTTACGAAATCCCCTCGTGAAATCAATTGATCGAACGCCGTGCGCGCCTGCAGCGATAAAAATCGTTCTCACGGCGCGTCTTGCTCTCTCACTCTTTCACACGGCACGCCCGGGGATGCCGCTCCGCTCCTCAACCCCACTTTCGCAACCTCGCCGGCTCTTGGGTGCCGCACCCTCAGTTTTCAGAGGGTGTGGGTTTTCCGTTCGCCCACTACTTTCGCTCCGAAGCACTCCGATCTCACCACGCCGCCTTCCATCTCTGTCCGCCATAACTTCACATCCGCCGTCCATATCCGCAATTCCCTGTATGCCCCCGCCAACACCGTCAGCGCTATGATTCCGTTCATGACGGATCCCACAAAAAATCAAAACCCGAGAACGCCCGATCGCGCCGCAACTCCCAAAAATCTCGACCCGGCGGTCGACCCCGTCGAAGAAGCCTCCGAAGAATCCTTCCCCGCCAGCGATCCTCCCGGCTGGATCGGCGAAGCCACAAACTCCACGCCCGCCCAGAAACCCCGGAAGTAGCGCGCCGCTCGCAACAGCTACCAAAAGCCCCCTCCGGTTGAGACTCCGCCAACCCGGATGCTATTCTGACTACATGCCGGACCCGGTCATCACATCGCCCGAATCGATGCCCGGCGCGAGTCTAGCAGCCGGTGCCCCCGCCACAATTCCCGCGCCAACCTCAGCCGCGCCGACACCGCCCGCCTCGGCCGCGACCGCTGCTGAACCTCACGAGCACTCCCGCCGCCAGCTCGAAGCCCTTCTCGAAGTCAGCGAAGCCATTTCGCAACAGCGCGACCTCCACGAACTTTTCCACGATCTCTCCGAGCGCCTCCACACCGTTGTCGATTTCGATTTCCTCACGCTCACGCTTCACGATCCCGTGCGCAACGTCATGCGCCTGCACATTCTCGAAACGCGCATCCCCCACGACAAACACATCGGCGCCGAAACTCCGGTCGATGGTCACCCATCCGGCCAAGTCTGGCAGACGCAGGAAACTTTCATCGTTAACGATACCGCCGAAGAAGAGCGCTACCCGCAATTCATGCAGCGCCTGCGAGACGAAGGCGTTCGCAGCTTCGCCCTCGTCCCGCTCACCACCGCGCAGCGCCGCCTTGGCGCGATGGGATTCGGCCGCATCATTCCGCGCCGCATTACCGACGGCACCGACGGCGAACTCGCTTTCATGAAGCGCGTCGCCTGCCAGGTCGCCGTCGCGGTGGACAACGCGCTCAATCTTGAAACCTCGCAGGCCTATCAATCCCAGCTAGCGCGCGAACGCGATCGTCTCCGCGTCCTTCTCGAAGTCAACAACGTCCTCGTAACCAGCCTCGAGCTCCCCGAATTATTTCGCGGCATCGTCACGACGCTCCAGCGCGTCATCCATCACGACTACACCAGCCTCGCGCTGCTCGATCCAGCCAGCGGTCTGCTCAAAATTTACGCGCTCGATTTTCCCGGCCGTCAGGGGCTCATCAAGCCCGAGCTCACCATCCCGCGCGAATCGTCCCCCGCTGGTCGTGCCATCATCGAAAATCGCACGCTCATTTCGCGCGGCAACGAAATGGATCAGTATTCCAGCGAAATCGTTCGCATCCTCCGCGCCGAAGGCATACAGATTATTTGCTGTATCCCTCTCTCCAATCGCGGCCGCACTTTCGGCTCGCTCAATCTCGCCAGTCGCAGCACCGACGGTTTCACTCCCGCCGACATTGAACTCGTCCAGCAAGTCGCCTCGCAAATCGCCATTGCCGTCGAAAACGCCATCGCCTTCAAGAAAATCGATGCGCTCAAGGCCAAACTCGCCGAAGAAAAACTCTATCTCGAGGAAGAAATTCGCAGCGCCTACAATTTTGAAGAAATTGTCGGCGATAGCCCCGCGATTCGCCGCGTCATGGCTCAGGTCGAGCTGGTCGCGCCCGCCGGCAGCACCGTTCTCATCCTCGGTGAAACCGGCACCGGCAAAGAAGTCATTGCGCGGGCCGTCCACAACCTCAGCCCGCGCAAAGAGCGCACCTTCGTCAAAGTGAATTGCGCCGCCATTCCGTCAGGCCTGCTTGAGGCCGAACTCTTCGGCTACGAGCGCGGCGCCTTCACCGGCGCGATCAATCAAAAGCTCGGCCGCTTCGAGCTCGCCGATCGCGGCACGCTTTTCCTCGACGAAATCGGCGATATCCCGCTCGAGCTGCAACCGAAATTGCTGCGCGTTTTGCAGGAGCAGGAATTCGAGCGCCTCGGCAGCAATCGCACGCAAACCGTCGAC
>Ga0209169_10002215_pt1 | contig 11744 bp, 10 predicted proteins | sample HubBroMetageWRM4_FD_188346 | JGI IMG/M metagenome (GOLD analysis project Ga0209169, IMG submission 188346) | Warmed soil microbial communities from the Hubbard Brook experimental Forest, New Hampshire - Hubbard Brook CCASE Soil Metagenome WRM 4... | ecosystem: Environmental > Terrestrial > Soil...
AACGCGCCACTGGTTGCAGTTCGCGTCCATTCCAATAGCCGCTGGCAACGCCACTTCCCCGCACCAGAATTTCGCCATCATCCGCCAGCTTGATTTCGCGTCCCGGCAGAACTTTGCCAATAGAGCCGCGGCTAGTGTGGAAGGGATGGTTCAGGCTGATCAGCGAAGTGGTCTCGGTCAATCCGTATCCTTGAACAACAGCGTAGCCGAGCCGATGCCAGAATTCTTCGGTCTCGCGATCAAGCGCGGCGCCGCCGCTGATCATAGCCCAGAATTTCCATCCGAACTGGCGTCTCACCTCACGAAACGTCCACCAGCGACGCAGAAAATGCTGACTCTTGGCAGCAGCGTAACGCATTCCAAAGCTTTCGCGGTTGTTAACGTCATCAAGGTCGCGTTCGATCTTCTGCCTGAGCGACTCGATCATGCGCGGAACAGCCACCAGCACCGATACTCGCTCGCGGCGAATCGTTCCCATTACTTCCGTCGGGTTAAATGTATTTTCGAACACGACCGCGCCGCCGAGCAGCGGCGGAAGAAAAATTCCCAGAAATTGACCGAAGACATGGCTCAACGGCAGGAGGTTCAGAAAACGAATTGGATGTACCAGTCGCTCATATTTCAGGTATTTCTTAATTTCGTTTTCAATTGGGATTAGATTGCCGACAACATTGGCGTGGGTGAGCACGACTCCCTTGGGCTCGGCCGTGGTCCCAGATGTGAAAACAATTTCGAGCGTATCGGAAGGCTCAATATGAACAGGACGAAACCGCTCAGACGCGTGTTCGGCGACAAGAGATGGCAGATCGGCGGGATCGATGGTTGGGATCTTCTCTCCGACCTTCTCCGCAACCGGTCCATCAAAGAGCGAAGCGCGTTCACGCGGACACAGTACCAGCTTCGTACGCACCTGTGCGCTGATGCGACGTGCAAAAGCGGGGCTTGCGGCATCGTCCACGGGAACGGCAATGACCCCGCAAAGCGCGCAGCCGAGAAATGCCGCTACCCACTCGGCACAGTTCGAACTCCACAACAACACCGCATCGCCCTTAACTACGTGGCGCGCTTCGAGTTCACGAGCAAACTGATACGCCACCTTCGCGACGCGCCGGTAGCTCCAACGTTCACGCCGGTATCCACGCGGAAACACGTAGGCGCAGTCAGCACCCCAGCGCTCGAAATCATCCAGCGAATCGAGTAGACTTGCTCGCACACCCTGTTTAGTAGCACAATTCCCGGAACTTTACAGTCTAGAACTGTTACACAACAGAAACTGTACGGCTGAGTGGCAATCGTCAATGCTCAGTGGCATAGTCTTAGAGCCCGATGACTAAATTATTTAGAATTCGCATCGTCAGGCTTCGTATCGCGCTCTGCATTGTGTTTGCGGTGGTGATAAGTGGGCTGATTTCTTGTCAGCCGCCCGCGACCACGAACAGTGCCGGTTCGGCGACGCCAGGTTCTATCAGCACGAGGGTTGAGGCACACGCCAACGACGGTCCGACGCGTGACCTCAGCCAGGACGAAGCCGCTGGCGGGCACATTCTGCGCAAGCATGTAGGCCAGACGGAGGAGCAGCTCCGCGAACGCCTGGAGCGGGAACGCAACATTACTGGTGCTTCGACCTACACTGACCGATCGACAGCGGAGCACGTCGTTGGTGCGGCGATTGCAGAGTCGCAGGGCCAAATTCAGCGCTGGCTCGACCGCTCCGGCCGACATCCCAACCTCGTGCTGGACTCCGAGAGCCCCGATCCCATTGGCCGTACCATGAATCGTGGCGAGAATCACTCGCGTCCCTGTACGCACGCGCTGATTGTGTTGAAGTATGGCGGGCCCAGTCGTTACTACGTTTTGACTTCTTATCCGGAGTGCCGCTCATGAACCCGAAATTGGAAATCACCGCTGCTACCTTTCCCGCGCTGCATACCTTCCTGCGCGGCTACTTCCATGAAGATGTCGCCGATGAATACGGAACACCTCCCGAAGCCGCCGATCAGTTTTGCGAAGATGCCGAGACCGACGAGCGCGTTCCGGTTGCGCGGGAGTGGCAGCATCTCATCGAACTAACTGGTGGCCAGCCTACAGCTCTGAATCCAGCCTTAAAGAAACTCGGCAGCGCGATTCAACTAAATGAAGAAGAAATTCCGCAGGTGTCGGCGATCTTCGCGCGTTGCCTTGCTGTGAAGCCGCATCGGCGTGTGGCCAACGAATAGGCTAGAGCTGCGAGCTCGAATACTACGCAGCGCTAGCGCCAAGCCCCCAAAATCAGGCCCATGATCGTGAACGACAAGGTCATATATCCGCCGTTGATCAGCACGTAGTTCCGCGGCCGCCGCTCAAACAGCGCGATGGTCCCGAGTCCCAGCGTCACCCAGCCAAAGCCAGCCAGAAAACCAGCCGTCGCGCCCCACGCCGGAGTGGTTTTGGCGTCGGCGAGAAACGCCGCCAGATTTGCCGACATTAACAGCGCGAAGATAAAAGATAGCCCGAAGACTTTGGCCATGTTGCTCTTGTTCAGGTCTTCCTGCGTGAAATTATTGGCTGACATCCAGGCGCGGCCAAACAACGCCGGCGAATACCAGAGTCCTCCAATCACAAATGTAGAAACTGCCGCAGCGAAAACAGCCAGCCAGTTCAGATGAGGCATTGACCCCTCCGTAGATTTGGTTACGCAGGCAGAATGCCGGATGGCTGAGCGGCTGTATTGTAAAAAATTTCCGTCAGTCGTTTTCGTCAGTCAACGGCCACGTACAGAGGAAAATCAGTGCGGCCGCGAAGATACTCCGAAGGCGTCAGGCCTGCGAGTTGCCGGAATTCATGAATCAGATGTGCCTGATCATAGTATCCGCACTCCACCGCAAGGTCCGACCAATCGGGTGTTGTTGTGGCACGATTAGCGGCAGCGAGAGCTTTTTGAAAACGGAAAATTCGCGAGGTCAGCTTCGGCGTCATGCCCACGCGGCAATCGAAACGGGCAAGCATCTGCTTATGACTCAATCCCAGGCGTGACGCCAATTCGCGCAAAGAAAGTACCGGCCAGGAACGCAATGTCTGTAAAGCCGCCGAGACCGCCAAGTCGGGTTCAAGCCGCGACTGCGCTCTCGCGACTAAGTACGCTTCCAATAGATCGAATTTTCCCTCCGGAGACGGCGTTTCGAGAAGTTGCTCGCGTAATGCCAGGATTTCACGCTTCCAGATCAAATCAAGTTCCACCACATTTCCCGAAAGCTCAGACAGCGGAAAGCCAAAGAACGGCGCCGCGCCCCCGGTACGGAAGTGCGCTCCCATCATGGACGAACCTTGTTCCACGCCCAGTACGATGAACCGCCGCTGCATTCCACTCACCCAGCAGCGGTTGTAAACGGAGAAACGCTCCAGATCGCGATTGTCATAAAGCTTTTTAGGCCCTTCGCTAAGATCAATAATCAGCTCCATAGACGCGTCCGGCAGGAGCTTTTCTTTAGCGTGATCGGTTTCCAGGTTCTCGTAAAACCAGAGCAGTTCCACGAAATGAGAGAGAGGAGCCGCCGGAACTCGCGTTAGGTAAATCATCAGCTGAATTGGACGGCAATCCTCCCGGCAGGTTACCGGGAGATCGTTACTCTACCTAATTTTCTCATGTACCGAATTCCGCAGCAGGCACTACCCCTCCCGACCCACACCCAGCGCATCGGCTACGCGGTTAATGTAGTTAAACCAAGAGGCAATCAGCGTGATCTGCAGGATGGCCTGATCGTCAAAGCCGACGGACCGCAATTTTTCGTGGTCGTCTCTCCAGACCTTGGTCGCGTCTTTTGTGAGTTTCACGACGTAATCGACCATCGCGCGCTCCTGCGGCGTGATTGGAGCCGTGGTGTAATCGCGTTCCAGTGCCTCCACGAGTTCCTTATCCAGGGTGACCCGACGCAGAAACTCTGCGTGAGACTCAATTCAATACACGCACCGGTTGGTGACCGAGACCATCGTTGCGATCATCTCGTGATGACGCCTCTGCAGCGGGAGGTCGGGAGACATAAGCGCCCCAAAGGTCGAGAACGCATGATAAAGAGCCTGCGGGATCAGCGAGTGGGAGGCCACGATCTGTGATCCGCCGCCTTCAGCAGGATGTATCGGCACGGCATACTCCTTCGGATAAAGCGGTTTCTGCCCTTCCATTGCCTGCCGCAGTTCCTCATCAGCTTCCGAGAACGGAATGGTACGAATCCATGTCATCTTCGAGTTCTCCTTCAACCCAGGCGTGCCGGAAAATTCGGTGGTCCCACACACGCTACACATTCGCCTCGGCAATTGCCAATAGTTGGAAAGCGCTAGCGCGTCTGGTGCTGGTAGCATTATGTTGAGTCGCACAAAAACGCAGGAGAGCGCGGATGCCGCAGGACACCTCACAGAATACTCTAAGCATTACCGACAACCGTACCGGCCAAAGCTACACACTTCTCGTCGAAGACGGAACCATCCGCGCCATGGATCTCCGCAAGATCAAGACCGACCCTGATGATTTCGGATTGATGACCTACGACCCCGCCTTCATGAATACCGCTTCCTGCCGCAGCGCGATCACATACATTGACGGCGATCGCGGAATCCTTCGCTACCGCGGTTATCCCATCGACGTTCTCGCCGAACACAGCACCTATCTCGAAGTTGCTTACCTGATTCTGTTTGGTGAACTACCCACAGCGAATGAATTGAAGAGTTGGGTGCACGACATTACTCACCACACCATGCTCCACGAAACAACGAAGAAGTTCATGGAAGGCTTCCGCGACAACTCTCACCCTATGGCGATGCTGGTGAGCACGGTAGCGGCACTGTCGACGGTGTATCCGGATGCGAAGCATATTCAAGATCCTGAGAACCGGCTGCTGCAGATCAAGCGCCTTATCGGCAAGGTGCCTTCCATTGCGGCTATGTCGTATCGTCACATTTCCGGGCTTCCGTATATCTATCCCGACAACGACCTCACCTATACCGAAAATTTCATGAACATGTTGTGGAAGATGGTCGAGCCTAAATACGTCGCGAATCCAGTGTTGGCGCGGGCGCTCGACATCCTTTTCATTCTCCACGCCGATCACGAACAGAACTGCAGTACGAATGCAATGCGCGCCGTGGGCAGTTCGCACGCCGATCCCTATCTGTCCACGGCTTCCGCCGCCGCCGCTCTATCCGGCCCGTTGCACGGTGGAGCGAACGAAGAAGTGCTGCGCATGCTGGATGAGATCGGATCGAAGGACAACATCCCCGCCTACATAAAAAAAATTAAGGAAGGTAAAGGCAAGTTGATGGGCTTTGGACACCGGGTATACAAGAACTACGATCCTCGGGCCAAGATCATTAAGCGAACCGCCGACAGCGTGTTCGAAGTTACCGGACGCAATACCAAACTTGATATTGCGCTGGAGCTCGAACGAATCGCGCTGGAAGATGATTATTTCGTGCAGCGCAAACTCTATCCCAATGTGGATTTCTACTCCGGCATCATGTACCAGGCCATGGGCTTCAAGCCGGAGATGTTTACCGTCCTGTTCGCAATTCCCCGAACCATAGGATGGCTGACGCAGTGGCAGGAAATGTTGACCGATTCCGAACAAAAAATTGCTCGTCCGCGCCAGATCTGGACCGGGCATGAGACGCGCGAATTTGTGCCGATAGAAAAGCGGACTAAATAAATTATCGGTCTGTGTGGGGATGACTCGCCCCCGTTGTCAAATGTTCTATGGAGTCACTTCGAACACTACGCCGTCTCCCTTCGACCCGCCCGCGTAGGTTGTCCCGTAGAGATTGCCGGAGCTGTCCAAAATCAGGCTGGCCCACGCAGAAGCGCCGTCGGTGCCGTCGAAACTCCAGAGAACCTTCTCGGTGTAGCTGGTGCTTTTGCCAACCGGGGCCAAAAGTTCGTAAACAGCACCTTTGCCCGCGGCACCGCCTTTGAAAGTTGTCCCGTAAATATTGCCGGCTGCATCGAACACAATCCCAGAGTAAGGATCGCAGGCATCTGTGCCGCCTTTAACAAAGTTGTAGAGGGTCTTCGATGTCCACTTTCCGCTCTTGAGGGTTAGCTTGTAAACCTTGCCGCAACCGTTCGCGTCAGCGTCGGTTACTCCGTAAAGGTTTCCAACACTGTCGAGCGTCAGAGTGCCAGCCACCTCGGGGCGACTGGCGAAGGTATAGATGACAGTAGAATTCCAGCCGCCCTGGCCATTCGGGGACAGCTCGAATACCGCCGAATCTCCGGCTACAGACGAATCCCCGGCGCCGAAGAGGTTTCCGGCAGTATCCATCGTCACGCCAGTAACGACGCCGTTCGGAGTGTTGTAGATCACCTGCTCAGTCCAGCTGCCGCCCGACGGGCTCAACTCGAAGACGGTTCCGTTATTACCTGTGCCGCCTTGGTAAGTTGTGCCATAGAGGTTGCCAGCCGGGTCCATGATTAGAACGCCGTCAGGATCGGCACCATCTGTCCCGCCAGCAAAGCTGTAGAGCACAGTTTCCGTCCAACTTGTTCCTTGAGGACTAAGTTCGAAGACCACGCCGTAGCCATGGGCGCCGCCCTGGTCCGTTGTTCCGTACAGATTTCCGAGGCTATCGAATATAACCGGAGACATCGGAAACACACCATTTTTCAATGCCTTGAAGCTGTAGATCACCGTCTCGTTCCAGCCTCCACTGCCGTTCGGCGAAAGCTCAAATACGGTCCCAGCCCCAGAACGCGCACCATAGGCGGTCGTGCCATAGAAGTTGCCCTTACCGTCAGAGGTGAGGCCGTACATGGGACCAGAACCGTCGGTGCCAGCGGTGAAGTTATGGAGCACGGTCTCGGTTTGGGCGTGCGCTGAGCGGGTCGTACCCAGTAGCAGCATGGAAAGTAGGGCTACGGTCAGAGCGCTGCGGGATGCTGTTCTGTAATGCATATTTTTCTCCTACCAGGCACCTGCTCGCGGAGGGTTTGCTCGGCTAGTCCGGCCCCCAGGACTTATGGCCGGACGGAACAAGCTGGCGAAACTCGTGCGGAACGATCATCCCCTTCGGCACAAGGGCGTGTCAAGAGCTCGGGGCGCGGGCGGCGCGCCGAGTGAGAGCTCGCAAGCCCCGGGGCTCTCGCGTGTTAGAATCGTTATTGTGATGCCCCTAACCGATGCTTCCTGACATCGACAAATTACTGGAGCTGCAGGTAGCGGATAAAGAGATCCGCAAACTGCGGGACGAGGTCGCCGCGCTGCCGAAACGTATGGCAGTGATCGAACAAAAGCTGGCTGGAACCAATGCGCACCTGGAAAAGGTGCGGGCTGCCGCCAAAGCCGACGACACCAACCGCAAGAAGTTCGAAGCCAACATCAAAGACCTGCAAGGCAAGATTTCCAAGTATCGCGACCAATCCCTCGACGTAAAAACGAACGACCAATACAAAGCCCTGCTGCATGAGATCGAGTTTGCCGAACAGGAAATCCGCCTCAATGAGGACCGCATCCTCGAGGTGATGGTCAACGTCGACGCGCGCGAAAAGGACGTCAAAGCAGCGGAGGCCGAGCTCAAAGCGGAGACGGCTGAGATCGAAAAAGAAAAAGAAGACGCTCGCACAGTTACTGCGGAAGATCAGAAAAAGCTTGCCGAGTGGAATGCTAAGCGCGACGCTTTGCGGCACGGGATCTCCGAAGATGTTCTTCGGCAATATGAGCGCGTCGCGAAGTTTCGCGGAACGGGGCTGGCGGAGGTACGCGACCAGAAGTGCATGGGCTGCCAGGTGATGCTGCGTCCGCAGACTTATAACGAAGTGCGGAATGGCGAGAAGGTCATGGTCTGCGAATCGTGCTCTCGAGTTTATTACTTCAATCCAGCGAATGAAGTGAAACCTGAGCAGGAAGTCGTGACGGTGACCGGAAGAAAACGTGCCCGCCCCAAGTCAGATGCGCCGCAGGCATGGTTCTACCGTCCCGACTACGGCGAAGAAGGCGAAGTGCTGCTGGCGTTCACTAATAGCGGTGGCAACTCGACGCGGCGTATTTATGAAATGCATACGGGACGCCAAGTTGGAGGAGTGCTGCTACGCGAGGGGACTTATCGTCTCGCGTTTCCCGAGGATCTGACTGATGCGGCACTTCGGCTCAACGGACATTGGGACGAAAAAGAGATTGATGAGTGGGGTTCTGAAATTCCCTCGAACGCACTCGATCTTCTGCACAAAGATATTCTTGCCATACGGCGTGAGCACCGAACGGGCCACAAGGATCACGCCGCCTCTCCGGCTGAACAGCCGGCCGCTAGCTAGATTCCCCCTCCCGCCAGAGTAGGCTTCAAAGCGAACCCCAAAGTAAACCAAAGATTATGGGGAACGTTTTTGTGGGCGGAACAGCTGTTTCGTTCATGCTATCGTCTCACCAAAACCTTGGGTTAGGGGGCGTTCGGTTAAGAGTCAATGGAAATGGAATCCACGGATTTGGCGGAGCAGAAGCACGACCGGCAGGCGGCTGAGTCTCCCATTTTTCAAGGTCCGCGAACGCAGAGATTGGTTTTTTGCCTTCTGCTCGTTCTGGCTACAGTCGCACTCTATAACCCGGTCACACGCGCACCGTTCCTCAATCTCGACGACGGCATCTATGTCACCGATAATCCCCAGGTCCGCGCCGGACTCTCCTGGAAAACAGTGGTTTGGGCTTTTCGCTCGACTGCGGCAACAAACTGGCATCCGATCACCTGGCTCTCCCATGCTTTCGATTGCCAAATCTTTGGCTTGAACCCGGCAGGTCCCCACGCCATCAACGTGCTTCTGCATGCTGCTAACGTAGTGCTCCTGTTCTTGCTTCTGGAGAGCGCGACAGGATTAGCTCGGCGCAGCCTGATGGTGGCCGCGCTTTTTGCTCTCCATCCGATCAATGTGGAGTCGGTGGCGTGGATCGCGGAACGTAAGAACCTCCTCAGCATGCTGTTCTTCCTGATTGCACTGGGCGCGTATGGCTGGTACACACGCCGGCCCGGTCTCGGACGATACCTGGCCGTCACTCTTGCTTATGCTTTGGGATTGATGACCAAGCCGCAGGTGATTACCTTCCCATTCGTTCTGTTGTTGCTCGACTACTGGCCCTTGCGGCGTCTCGCGCAGCCTGAGGAAAATGGAGGCGAGTCGGCAAGCCCTTTCTCCCGCCGCAGTTCTTTCTGGAGTTTGATTGCAGAGAAAGTGCCGTGGTTTGCGCTCTCGGCCGTAAGCGCGTTCATCACCATGAAAGTGCAGACGGACGCAACCCAGGTCAAACTCCCGCTCTGGATACACCTGGGAAATGCGGCGATTGCCTATGTCAAGTATATCGAGAAGGCTTTCTGGCCGGTCAATCTGGCGATTGTTTATCCACATCCGGAGGGTTCGATCAGCGTTCCGGGCGCAGCGCTGTCCGGACTCGCGCTTATTGCCTTCACTATTCTGGTCGTGATCTTTCGGCAGCACCGGCCTCTTTTCGTAGGATGGCTCTGGTTTCTGGGAACGCTGGTACCAATGATCGGGCTGGTTCAGGTGGGCGTTCAATCCATGGCCGACCGCTATGCCTATATTCCACTGCTGGGAATTTTTGTAATCGTCTGCTGGGGTGGTGCCGATCTGCTGCGTACTTTGCGCGTTCCGCTCAAAGTGTCGGGATTGGTTGCTGCAGTGGTCCTGCTGGCGCTAGGCTTTGCGCTGCACCGGCAGGTGAGTTTTTGGAGCGACAACCTAACCCTGTGGACGCACACCCTCGAAATCACGGGCGCAAACTATACCGCAGAAGACAACCTCGCGACGGCATTGATCGCCTCCGGTAGGGTGGTAGAAGCTGTCCCACATCTTCAACGAGCCCTGTTTTTGCGGCCCGACGACCCCATGGCCACACTCAACCTTGCAACTTACGAACAGATGCAAGGCCACTATGAGGCCGCTCTCGAGGGCTATGCCAGGGTGCCTCAATTCACTAACAGTCCTCCGTTGTTGGCAACAGCAAAACTCAACAGTGGATACGCGCATTATTCAATGAAGGAATATGACAACGCAAAACAAGACTTCGAAGCCGCCCTGAACCTGCAACCGCAAAATTCGGCGGCCTATCGCGGGCTCGGATTAGTGGCACAGCGCGCGGGCGAAATCGCGCAAGCTGCCAAAGACTATAAACGTGCGATCGAACTGCAGCCATCGCCGGTGGATTATTTACTTCTGGCGCAGGCCCTTGAAATCGGTGGACAGCCAGAAGCGGCCCGTGAAGCTCAATCCCATGCCGCGCGCATGACTCGCGACCTCAATGACGATATCGCGACCGTAAGGCAGTTGCTGGCGAACTAGGTGATCGTGATTCACAGCTAAGGGCAAACGGAAATGGAATCCATGGATTCGGAGGAGCAGAAGTATAACGGGCACAGGACTGAGTCGCTGATTTTTCAAGTCCCACAAAAGCGCCGGTTGATTTTCTGTTTGCTGCTTGCTCTGACAACTCTTGCGCTTTACAACCCGGTTACTCACGCTCCGTTTCTCAATTACGACGACGTTGTTTACGTCACCGATAATCCTCAAGTTCGTGCTGGACTCACTTGGCCCACCGTCGTTTGGGCCTTTCACACCTCAGAATCATCGAACTGGCATCCGATCACATGGCTTTCGCATGCTCTCGACTGCCAGATTTTCGGCTTGAACCCGGCGGGGCCGCATTTCATGAACATTCTTCTTCATGCGGCCAATGCGGTACTGTTGTTTCTAATTCTGCAGAGCGCTACGGGCATGGCTTGGCGCAGTCTAGTGGTTGCCGTCCTTTTCGCACTGCACCCGATCAATGTGGAGTCCGTGGCCTGGATTTCAGAACGGAAGAACGTCCTCAGCATGTTGTTCTTCCTTATTGCACTGGCCGCATATGGCTGGTACACGCGCGGGCCGGGTCTTGGACGATATCTGGCTGTCACTCTTGCTTATGCCTTGGCTCTGATGACCAAGCCGCAAGTGATTACGTTTCCGTTTGCTCTCCTGCTGCTGGACTACTGGCCTTTGCGTCGTTTTGAAGTCGAGCAGACCGGTACAGCCGATCGCGTCCGCTCTGTCTGGAATTTGGTATGGGAGAAATTCCCTTGGTTTGCGATGTCCGCCGCGAGCGCGATCATCACGATGAAGGTGCAGACCAACGCAACCTGGGAGAAACTCCCGCTCTGGATACATCTGGGGAATGCGGCGATTGCGTATGTCAAGTATTTCGGAAAAGCTTTCTGGCCGCTCAATCTTGCGCCTGTCTATCCACATCCGCAGGGTTCGATCAGCGCTCTTGCCGCTGTGCTGTCCGCACTCGTGCTCGTTGTCCTTACGATTCTTGTCGTAATCTTTCGGCGGTACCGCCCGCTTTTTGTGGGATGGTTTTGGTTTCTGGGAACATTGGTGCCGATGATTGGATTGGTTCAGGTGGGTGTTCAGTCCATGGCCGACCGCTACGCGTATATCCCATTGCTCGGAATTTTCGTGATCGCCTGCTGGGGTGCGGCGGATCTAGCAAAGATGTGGTATGTTCCGAAGCCGGTTTTGGCCGTCTGTACTGCGTCCCTCCTGCTAACCCTAGGATTTGCGCTTCACCGGCAGGTCGATTTTTGGAGCGACAACCTCACTCTCTGGACCCACACTTTAGCAATCACCGAGGGAAACTACGTCGCTGAGGACAGCCTTGCCACCGCCCTGATTGCACAAGGGAGGGCCGACGAGGCCATGCCACACCTCCGGCGGGCGCGACAGTTGCGCTCTGACGACCCGA
>Ga0209169_10002217_pt1 | contig 11736 bp, 7 predicted proteins | sample HubBroMetageWRM4_FD_188346 | JGI IMG/M metagenome (GOLD analysis project Ga0209169, IMG submission 188346) | Warmed soil microbial communities from the Hubbard Brook experimental Forest, New Hampshire - Hubbard Brook CCASE Soil Metagenome WRM 4... | ecosystem: Environmental > Terrestrial > Soil...
CGAGCCTGACCAGGAGATAGAAAACAATGCAAGCCACGGCCTCATTACGTATGGAAGCGCAAACCATTCCCGCCACGACATCCATCGCAGTTGAATCCTCTTCCTTTGCTCAGGACGCGAACCAGGATTCTTTGTCCATGCGCGAATACGGAAATTGTGTTCAGGGCTTCGTCGTCGGGCTTTGCCTCGAAGGCGTGCTCGCACTGTGCCTCTACGGCGTCTATCACATCGGTTACATCGGCCACGTCATCCGCTAACCGGCGCACGACGGGGATCAGGGCCCGGAGAGTTGGAAGGCTCTCCGGGACCGAAAAAATTCGACGAAATTGAATTTGGGATAGGCTGCGCGTGCGGGGGGGTACGCGCAGCTTGGGATTACGGTGGCGAAATTCGTTTTGCAGACTCGTAATCCCCGGCTGGGCGGTTCTAACCGAACCGCCCAGTTTGATTTTGCGGCAGAAATGTGGCTCGGATCAGACGGCGCGGCAGTTGATTGAAAGCGCGAGTGGCGATGCGCGCTTTGTTCGCTCAAGACTGCGAATGGCAAAAAAATTCAAGAAAGCGAAATTGCGAACGAGCCGGCCGGCGCGTTCCGAGCAGCCGCGAGTAGAAGAAAGCCAAAAATTGCGCTAGAACTCAACGACCACTTTGCCCAGAGAGCCTGAGGCTACGCGCGCATGTGCGTGGCTGATTGTAGAGGGATCGAAGTGCTCAGACGATAGAAGAGGCTTGAGCTTTCCTTCCTCGGCCAGCTTTGCGGCCGCAGCGAGAATCTCTCCGTGATGGGCGCGGCCTTGCCCAGTGATCAGCGGGAGAAGCGTGAAAACTCCTGAATACGTTGCTCCTCGAAATGAGAGCGGAGCGAGTGAGTGAGAGCCCCAGCCGAGGCAACTGAGAACATGGCCGGAATAGCGGCGAACGGATGCGAAGGAATCGTCCAGTGTCTTTCCTCCAACCGTGTCAAAGACTACGTCGAATCCCGCGCCGCCGGTGAATTTGGCAAGATACTCTTCCAACGTGAGCGCCTTGTAGTCGATTGCAGTGGCACCGAACCGCGTCACGATTTCAGCCTTGTCCGCGGAGACCGTCGCAAATACCTGCGAGCCGAGGGCCTGCGCTATCTGCACCGCGAGGTGACCTACGCCACCGGCACCGGCGTGAATCAGCACCTTCTGCCCGGCGTGAACTCCGGCGCGATCGACAAGGCCTTCCCAAGCGGTGATGGTACTCAGCGGCAGAGCTGCGGCTTCGCGCATCGAGAGGGACTTCGGCTTGTGAGCAAGCAGGTTTGCATCGGCGGCAACAAATTCCGCAAGCGAGCCTTGCAGGCCTCCCACTCCGCCAGTCATGCCATAGACTTCGTCTCCTGGCTTGAACGCCGTCACGTCTTCCCCGGCCTGTTCCACGATGCCCGCCATATCCAGACCCAGCACCGCGGGCAAAGGCTGCTTTGCATGAGCGGCCTGGCCCGCTCGAATCTTCGTGTCCAGCGGATTGACGCCGCTGGCTCGAACACGAACGAGAACCTCGCCGGCCTTCAGGACAGGATCGGGCACACTTGTTTCAATGAAGTCTCCATCGGGCTGTTCCACTCTAAAAATCTTCATCACACTGCTCCTCTTCGATCATTATTGCCGTCGTGGACGGATTTTTGCGGACGGCTCTGGATGTTTTAGCTCGCAAGTGGAGTGCTCGGCAAATCGAATCTTTTGGATAAGTAAGACACCTCGAGTTGGATTAGCGAGAATATTACATGGACCCTGCCAGACAAGATTGACATTCCTCTTCCCAATGATTGCGGGACTATAGAAAATCACGGGCTCGTTCCCTCAGATTATGAGGTGTTCGCCAACGTGTTTTTCAGTTAGCATTTCGGTGCGGAGATCAGGCAAGAGCCATGCCCGGATGACAATGTCTTGGTAATGGATGAAAAGTCTGGGAAAGAGAATGCGCTCACGGAATAGATCACCAAGTATCGGAGGCGCATTTTCGATTGCCGCGTCAAAATCACGGCTCTTCCGCGCCAGACGAGAACTCCGGCGACATTTTCAGCAGTGCGGTTGACGCGCGCCATAGGCAGCGGTCTCCGGGGTAAAAGGGGCTCAGTACGAAGCCGGCAAAGACCATTAAGGACACTTCCTGGAGGTTCGGCCGACATCACGGATCGTTCTTTTAACATTGAGTTCGTGACGCCGACCCTTTTCGCAGACTGACAGATGTGAAGGCCGCCAGGTCGCCCGATTGCGGTGGAGGTTTCATGATCGATTGGACAATGAAAACGCTCACCAAGGTGATTGGTGCCGGGTGCCTTGTCTTCGGGCTGTTGCAACTGATTCGGCCAGGCATTCCGGACAAGCCCGCGATGGCGGAGTTGCAGGCGCCGCCGGAGGTGAGACAAATGCTTGCGAAGGACTGCTACAGCTGTCATTCGGACCAGCGCCGGCTCTCATGGTTCGATGAGATTGTCCCAGCCTACTGGCTGGTGCGGCATGACGTGTTGACGGCGAGAGAACGACTCGATTTCTCGACTCTCGGCTCCAGGCCAGCCGCGGCACAAAGAGCAACGCTCTTCGAGGCAGTGAATATGATCCAGCTTGGCGCCATGCCGTTGCCGCAATTCGTTGCGTTGCATCCGGAGGCAAAGGTTACGCCGGAAGAGCTGGCGACGTTGAAGGCTTATCTAGCGCCATGGAGCAACGGGCCGAACCTGCCCGCAGTTTCTGGGCTACCGATGTCCAGCAGGCAGCCAGCGCTGGCTTTGACTCCGCCGCCCGCTCCGGCATTACCGTCTTTGGCCGCTGTTGCCGCAGAGCCAAATGGATTCTTGTTCGATTCCAGCTTTGAAGGCTGGAAGCTGATCAGCATCACCGATCGGGGCGACAACAATACTTTTCGATTCATCCTCGGCAATGATGTTGCTGTGAAGGCTGTGCAAGATGGCAATATCACCCCGTGGCCCGATGGTACTCGCTTCGCCAAGATTGCCTGGCAGCAGGAGAGCGGCTCCGAAGGGTTGTTGCATCCCGGCAAGTTCATCCAGGTAGAACTGATGCTGAAGTCTGCCCAGCATTCCAAGAGCACCGAAGGATGGGGTTGGGGACGATGGCGTGGCATGGAGCTGAAACCCTACGGAGCGAATGCCGGCTTCGTGAACGAATGCACCGGCTGCCATGAACCGATGCACGGCAACGATTTTGTCTACACCCTGCCAATTGCCGCTGCGAAGATTGTCCGCGACGATATTTTGAACAACGCCGCCGCGCTCCCTGCTGGCTTGCCCTATCAGCCATTGATGTGGAACCCGATCACCATGTACGTCGACCCGAAGACGCACACCACGGCAACGCTCTTTGGAAACGATGTGGCCATGCAGGCAGCCCGGCTGCGTGGGGGGCCCGCTGGAGGCATTGCGAATGCCCCAAAATATTCTCCGGGTTCCGTCCTGGCACTGGTCACCTGGGCACAGCGCGACGATCCGCACTGGTTCGGCGCGCGCATTCCCGATGTGCCGCTTTCGGTGGAATTTGTACAGATCTCGAAGGACGAAGAAGGCGACTCCTATCGAGTCTTCGCGGGAACCGGGCTCATCGAAAAGCATGTTGCGCCAAGTGAGAGTGTGGAGCGGATCCGGTTTATCTTGGAGCTCATTCCAGTTCAGCTTCCATGAAGAAGTCGAAATGGCGCAACACAGCCTGCTGACTGAGGTTGCAAAGCTGGTTGACGACGGGATCATCAAGACAACCTCCGGAATCGACATGGGACCGATCAATGCAGCCAATCTGAGGAGAGTTCATGCAGCGGTAGAGACTGGCCGAACTCGTGGCAAGGTGGTGGTGAGCGGTTTCCAGTAATAGGGATCACCCCTTGGCGGAATGCGATACTCAGAGGAAGAGAAGTACCGAGCGAGATCGAAGCAATGGACACTCCCGGCGAGCTCAATGAGGTCGTTCTTCCCCAAGCTGTGGTCGGCCCGCTGACGCGGTCGGCCATCTTTCTTGTGCTGCGCATCCACCGGGACGAGGATGCTCGTCCGCGCCTGCGCGCCTTTTGCGCGGGTCTTTCCGGGCTGATTCGGGCGGTTGAGTTTCGCGACATAGAGGCGGGTCTTACCTGCGTTGCCGGATTCGGGTCGGACGCCTGGGACAATCTCTTCGGGGTGCCTCGTCCTGCCGAGCTGCATCCATTTCAGGAGATTCGCTCCGGCGCGCGCCATGCCGTCTCCACGCCGGGTGACATTCTGTTTCACATTCGCGCCAAACGCATGGACCTGTGCTTCGAACTGGCTACGCAGATTATGGATGGCATCGGCGATGTGGTTTCCGTGGCCGACGAGGTGCATGGCTTTCGCTATTTCGACGATCGCGATGTGATGGGCTTCGTCGATGGCACGGAGAATCCGCGTGGCGAGGCGGCGGGCGATGCGGCGATTGTCGGCAGTGAAGATCCGACCGGTGCAGGCGGCAGCTACGTGATCGTGCAGAAGTACCTTCACGACCTGAAGGCATGGAATTCGCTTCCGGTGGAGATGCAGGAACGGATCATCGGCCGGCGCAAGCTGTCGGACGTGGAACTGAGCGACGCGGACAAGCCCGCATACGCGCATAACGCGCTCACCAACATCGAGGAGAATGGGCGCCAGTTGCAGATCCTGAGGGACAACATGCCTTTCGGACGTCCGGGCCATGGCGAATTCGGAACCTACTTCATCGGCTACAGCCGCACGCCGCGGGTCACCGAGACGATGCTCGCGAACATGTTCGTCGGCCGCCCGCCCGGCAACTACGACCGGCTGCTCGACTTCAGCCACCCGGTAACGGGCTGCCTGTTCTTCGTGCCGACAGCCACGTTTCTCGATAACATCGCTGCCGATGATGCGAATGCAGCGGAAGAAGCAGGAGCATCGTCTCCTGAACCCTCATCGCCCTCGCCGTCATCCGCGCCTTCGCCGGCATCGGCTTCCGCGCCCGACACATCACTCCGCATAGGATCACTGAAGGGAGAGAAGAATGAATAACCTCCATCGGGAGCTTGCCCCCATCTCGGACGCGGCATGGGAGCAGATTGAAGAAGAAACAACGAGAACGCTCAAGCGGTATCTCGCCGGACGGCGCGTCGTGGACGTGCCAGCACCGGGGGGAATTGGTTTGCCCGCGGTGGGGACTGGACACCTGCGGCCGATCTCCGCTCCGGCGGAGGGCATTGTCGCGCGACAACGCGAAGTGAAGCCACTGGTGGAGATGCGGGTTCCGTTCGAGATTCTGCGTCAGACCATCGACGATGTGGAGCGCGGCTCGGGCGACTCCGATTGGCAGCCTGCGAAGGACGCAGCGAAGAAGCTGGCCTTTGCTGAAGATCGCGCCATCTTCAACGGATACCGTGAAGCGGATATACGGGGTGTGAGCGAATGTACCAGCAATCCGATCGAGACACTTCCTGCGGACGTGCGTGACTATCCGGATGCCGTTGCGCATGCGCTGAGCCAGCTGCGGCTTGTCGGCGTGAATGGGCCGTACTCGGTTTTGCTGGGCGCCGAGGAGTATACGGCGTTGGCCGAAACTCGAGATCACGGCTATCCCGTGCTTGACCACGTGAAGCGCATCGTGGACGGCAACCTGATCTGGGCTCCGGCAATTGAAGGCGCATTCGTTGTCACTACGCGTGGGGGCGACTTCGAGCTCAATATAGGGCAGGATCTATCCATCGGCTATCTCAGCCACACCGATTCCTCGGTGCAACTGTATCTTCAGGAGACGTTTGTTTTTCGGGTACTGACAAGCGAAGCCGCAGTTGTATTGTCGCCGGTAAAGAAGTCCTCGTGAATGACCGCGAGATTGATCGCGGCACGATCATTGCATTTGCGGACAAAATGCGGACGGGAATTTTGGAGGACGAGCGCTCAGCTATCGATGAAATTTGGTGGACCTGATCGGGATCGAACCGATGACCTCTTCCATGCCATACCGCAAATTATAGACGGAGCAGCACTTACGAGTCGGCTGAGTCGGCAGAACCGGCACAATCGGCGCTATTTGCGACAATGATGCGACAAACTTTTGGCAGCGGGCCAATGGGCTGATCCGTGTGGGATCGGCCCAGACTCTTCCAAATACGTCTCCGACACTTGTGCAATAACCTGTTGCACGATTAGCAGGGGCGACAACTCTCAGGAACGAACCACCGAGAGATCTGTAGCGCATCGCGGAAACCCCGCACAGGAACACCTTACATGGTCTAAAAGGCTGCCCGAACGCCGAGCTGCGCAGCGAATGGAATGCCCACTGTTGTGCCAGGGCCGAAGAAATCACCCAGGGCGCCTTCGGGGATCTCGAGTTGCTTCAGGCTGGTGATGGGCCCGGTTTGAGTACAGAGGACATTGGTACAGATCGCGGTTACATTGGTGATTCCAGCGGCATTGGGCTGCATCTGCGACGCTGGAATTGGGAGCTGTGTGACGTTGACGGCGAAGTTGGCGCCAGGATTGTTGCGGTTGAAGATGTTGAAGAACTCGACAAACGGGTCGATCTGCCAGCGCTCGCGGATCCGAAAGGGGCGGGCGACGCGCAGATCGGTCTGGAGATACGGCGTACCGCGAAATTCGTCGAGGCTGGTGTAAGTGCCATTCACCCAGATGCGGCCACTATTGTTGGCGTTGGTGATGGTGATGGGGCGGGCGCTCTCGTTCTGCGAGAGGCCGCTCAGTTCGAAGCCCCCGCGAACAGGTAGGATGGCGGCGACCACGAAGCGATGCCGGACGTCTTCCCCGGAAGGGCCGTAGTCGCCAGGGCCGAAGGCATCGAGCTGTCCCGCTTTCGGCCCGCTTTGCAGGGTGCAAACGCCGTCGACGTAATCGAAAAGCTCGCCGAGCAGGCACCCCCAGGTCTGGGCTTTCGAAAACTGATAATTCGCGGCCAGGCTGAAATGCCGCATTTGGCCCTGCAGATGCAACATTAGAGCGTTGTAGCTGGAGCGATTGTCGGATTGAAACACATTCACATTGGGCACAACGCTTGTCTGATCGGCGACGTAGCCGGGGTCCGCCGCAGGGATGGCGGGAGAGAGCAGATTGATGCCGCCCGTATACGAGAAGGCGCGATACCCGTGATTCCCCTCGACATGCAGATAGTCCGCACTTCCCAGCCACCTTTCATTGAAAGCATGCTGTGCACCGCCGGTGATTTGAGTGGCGTAAGGAGACCTGTAATCGGAACCAATGAGATTGCCGGTCGCGCCTGCCTGCAGGCATCCGGCTCCGGAGAGCTGGTACGAGCCTGGGCTGCCGCCAAGCGCGCAACCTCCTGCCGCTGCGTTCGCGTTATTGACGCCCTGAAACGCGGTTGCCCATCCGTTCTGAGCCAGGTCGTCGAAGGAGAGGCCGAATCCGGCGCGAATGACTGTCTTCTGATGGCTGCCCAGACCGTAGACGAAGCCCAGGCGAGGCGCAAACTGCCGGTGGTCGTCATGCGGCGCTCGGGGCACAATCGGGATCTGCAGTGCCTGCAGGGTTAGGAAGGCAGGATTCTCGGCCTGACTGCGGCCCGAGGCCTCGAACAATCCGAAAGTGGTCTGATACCGCAGGCCGAAGTTAGCGGTGAAGCGGGGAGAAACGCGCCAGGAATCTTCCGCGTAGAGAGCGAGCCGCTGGACATTCTGCGAGAAGCTGCCATCACCGGCCGGAGTGTAGGTACACGTGATGCCGGAGGCGATGCTCGGCCCGGGGGAGCACTGCGAGGCGGGCGGGGCGAAGTAAAAGGGCAATGGACTCGATAGACCGCCGCAATCGGCTCCGGCAGGACTGACATAGCAGTCGGGGTTGGAGGGATACTTGATGAACTCTTCGGCACTGGAGGCGAAGGAACCGCTTAGTACCGGTTCGTGAATGAAGTCGATGCCGAACTGAAGGTCATGACGCCCAACAACATGACTCAGGTCGTAGCGCGCCTGGTACTTATCCTGATTGCGCAGGTCGGGAAAGAGGGTGATGGGACTGGCGAACTGATTGTCGCCGAAGGTTTCAAAGCCGGAGATGGTCAGGGCCGTGGAACTGAAGGGGAAAGCGAGCGCGAAATCGAGGTCGGAGTTACGCGTCTGGGTCAGGTGCAGGAGACTGGCAGCAAGGACGAGGTTGCCCAGCCAGGTTGGGGTGAACGAGTGGGAGTTTCCAATGACCGCGTTCCAATAGTTATTGTGCGTGAGCAAGCCGGTGGAAGGAAGAGTGCCCTGTTCGACGAGCGCGTTGTGCGTGGTGTACGAGTCCTCGGAGGTGCGCAGAAACCAGCGCGATTGCGAAGACTGCGCCCAGTCCATTCGAGTTGAGCCTAGATAGTCGCGAAAAGGGATGGGGACGTTTTGGAGTACGGCAATGGACGGCGTGCCCTGGATGAGGCCCTCGGAGGCGATCTGGCTGAGCGCGTCGAATTGCTGCATACTTGCGGGACTGTATGCGATGCTGGCGTCTTCGTGAACGCTCTCAAATGAGGTGAAGTTCCAAATCCTGTCCTTCAAGATCGGGCCGCCCAGCGTGCCCACGTAGTTCTGGCGAGAGAACGGCTGCTTGGGGTTTTGCACACAGGTTCCGTTGTCGCAGGTCTCGGCCGGGTTCTCGATGGGGAAGCGGGCGTTGAGCACGGCGGAGCGCTCGTAGACAGCAGCGTCGCCGCGCCAGACATTGGTGCCGTGTTTGGTGGTGATGACAACGGAACCGCCAGTGGTCCAGCCGGTGTCGGCGTTTTCGTTGGACGTGCGCACTGCGAATTCCTGAACTCCGTCGGGCGAAAAGTTCTGCAGGAAACCGCCGATCCAGTCGTCCGAATCGTCTGCGCCGTCGACCGAAAGCTCATTGTTCAGACCGGAACTTCCGCCGGTGGAGACCGCAGTGATGCGCGCCTTGGTGGGATCGGACGGCTCGACCGGTTCCGTGCCCGGCACAAGATAGGCGATGTTGGCGAAGCTGCGGTCGGGGAGCGGAAATATCTCGATATCCTCGTTACTTACCACGCCTCCGGGTGCGGTGCTCGAGGTGTCGAGCGTGGCAGCCGTGATTGAGGACGGGCTGCCTCCTACATCGACGGTTTCACTGTTTCCGACCGGCTTCAGAGTGACGCGCAAGTCGCGCATCAGACTGACGGCAACGTCCGCATTGGTCGTGGCCGGAGCAAATCCTGGTGCGGTAACAGTGACACGATAGGAGCCGGGAAGCAATGCCTCGAGGAAGAATTCTCCCTGTGCGCCGGCGATCGCCTCGCGGGCAAACGAAGTTCCCATCATCTGCGCCTGGACGCGGGCGCCGGGCACACGCGCACCGGTAGAATCCTCGACCTGGCCGCGCAGAGCGCCGTTCAAATTCTGGGCACGCAAGAGCCGGGGAGAGAAGACAGCAAAGACCAGCAGCGCGGCGAGCAGTGCAAGCATCGCTCGACGGCCCTCCGTCATCGATTTACCGATTCCAAAACGAGAGAGACTGGCCAACATTCAATAACCCTCCAGCGAAATCCTAGATTGAGTATGCTAGAGCTCCCTACCTCAATTCTCTCAGGCCCAGGATATGGAACGAACTCGGCTCGGACGAAAGTCCTCGGAGCGCGGCATGGACAAGCCTGCCCATTTGCATGCAGTACACTTTGCAGAATAAAGGCCATAGCATTACACCCCTTCCGGCACGCTTCGGGGACCGGTCCTGGCAATTTTGCTTTTGGAGGATTATGACGATCCGAACCCGCGCTTTGCTTATTACCGCATTCGCCCTTTCGCTGGCAGCCAGCGTGAGCGCCCAGGTGGACCCGAAACTCTTCTCGGATATGCGCTGGCGCGAAATTGGGCCCATGCGAGCCGGCCGAACGCGGGCGCTGGCCGGCGTGCCCAGCGAGCCGGCCACATTTTACCTGGGTGCGGTGAACGGCGGCGTGTGGAAGACGACCGACGCCGGCGCCACCTGGCATAGTATCTGGGATGACGAGCCGACAGGTTCGATAGGCGCGATTGCCGTTTCGCTCAGCGATCCGAATGTCGTATACGTGGGCAGCGGCGAGGGACTGCAGCGGCCCGATCTCTCGACCGGCGACGGCGTCTACAAATCCATAGACGCAGGCAAAACATGGACGCACCTCGAAGGCTTGCGCGACGGGCAACAGATTGGGGAGCTCGCCATCGACCCGCACGACCCGGATCGCGTCTTCGTGGCAGTTGAGGGTCACCCATACGGTCCGAATCAAGAGCGCGGCCTATATCGCACGCTGGATGGCGGCAAGACCTTCCAACGGGTCCTTTTCGTGAATGACCGCACGGGCGCTTCGGATGTTCAGATCGATCCGCAGAATCCAAAGATCGTCTTCGCGGGCATGTGGCAGCGCCAGGAAGCGCCGTGGGAGAACGGTTCCTTCATCGGCTCCGAAGGCGGCCTTTACCGCTCGACGGACGGCGGGGAAACCTGGAACAAGCTCACCGGAAACGGGCTGCCCGATGACATCCTGCAGGTGAACCTCACCATCTCACCTACCAATCCGAAGCGCATCTACGGCGCGATTGCCCCTCTGCACGGTGCCGTGGGCCTCTACCGCTCCGATGACGGCGGAGATCACTGGGTTCACGCGCCGGACAACGACACGCGCCCTGAAGAGCGCATTGGAGGCGGGGATGTTCCCGTTCCGCTCGTCGACCCCAAAGACCCCGACACCATTTATGTGGCGAGCATTGTCACTTGGAAATCGACAGACGCGGGCAAAACATGGGTTGCCCTTCGCGGCTCGCCCGGCGGGGACGATTATCAAAACGTCTTCGTCAATCCGAACAACACCAAGATCATTGCGCTGGCCAGTGACCAGGGCGTAATCATCTCGCAAAACGGCGGCGAAACCTGGACACAGTGGTACAACCAGGCCACCGCGCAGATGTACCATGCGACCGCCGACAACGCATTTCCCTATCGCGTCTGCGGAGGCCAACAGGACTCGGGTTCCGCATGCGTTCCCAGCCGCAGCAACGATGGGCGCATTACCTTTCACGATTGGCATCCAGCGGGAATCGAGGAGTACGGTTACGCGGCCCCCGATCCGCTCGATCCCGACATCGTGTACGGCGGCAAGGTGACGCGCTACGACCGCCGCACCGGACAAGTTCAAAACGTTGAGCCCAAACCACTGCGCAGCTATCGAGTCTTGCGCACCGAGCCGCTGCAGTTTTCACCCGTCGATCCACACAAGCTTTACTTTGCGGCCAACACGCTTTGGCTTACCGATGACGGCGGCAAGCACTGGAAGCAAGTCTCGCCCGATTTGACCCGTGCAACATGGGATTTGCCTCCGGTGGTCGAGCCTTACAAGGACTTGCCTACGGCCAAGGTGACGCAGCGCGGTGTCATCTATGCGCTCGGCCTTTCTCCTTTCGACGGCAATCGCATCTGGGCCGGCACCGACGACGGCCTGATCTGGACCACCACCGACGGCGGCTCGCACTGGAGCAATGTCACTCCGCGGGAGCTGAAGCCATTCTGGAAGGTGTTCAACATGGAGGCCGGCCACTTCGACTCGCAGACCGCATACGCGGCCGTGAATACCCTGCGGCTGGACGACATGCGTCCGCATCTCTTTCGCACTCACGACGGCGGGAAGACATGGACCGAGATTCGCAATGGTATTCCCGATGGCGCGGCCACCAGTGCAATCCGCGAAGATCCCAAGCGGAAGGGACTGCTCTACGCCGGCACCGAGACGCAGGTCTATGTCTCCTTCGACGATGGCGATC
>Ga0209169_10002219_pt1 | contig 11735 bp, 13 predicted proteins | sample HubBroMetageWRM4_FD_188346 | JGI IMG/M metagenome (GOLD analysis project Ga0209169, IMG submission 188346) | Warmed soil microbial communities from the Hubbard Brook experimental Forest, New Hampshire - Hubbard Brook CCASE Soil Metagenome WRM 4... | ecosystem: Environmental > Terrestrial > Soil...
CCGCGACACGACTACAACGGCTAGTCTCGCCGCCGCGCCGGGTTAGAGCACAATTCCGGTAGCGCGTTATTTGGTGGTCCTGAGCAGCACTGCAATGGTGCCGTCTCCAATTGAATCATTCCCATTGGTGACCACTAAGTCGGGCCGATTATCAGCCTTAATATTCGCGAGCGCCGAGGGAAAGCGGCCACCGGTGCTGTAGGTTTCCGCGGGCCGAAAGGCGCCGGTGCCGTCTCCACGCAGTACGCCGATCAAACCCCTTACAAGCGCATGGCTAGTGGTGTTCAAAGCAATCCGCTCATTTGAAAATCTCCCAGTAGGGAGAAAAAAAGTCCGCACAAAACGAAGCGATTCCGTCGGTCAAGACACTATCTAATGTAGCGCCCTGTGTATATGCCTGACTACGGACGTCAACGATGCGTGCAACTTGAGGACGCATCTAGGCGGAGATTGTTCCGCCACTAAGAGCGCGGGCACAAAAGGCAATTGTTCTGTCGAACGAAAACGATTGCGTCTTACTTGGCCGGGAGGAGTGTGCATGTCATATGCTTCGAACAACAACGCCGTCTTGATCGACAGTTGCAAAAGTCTACAAAATCTCTCGGTCCTCCTTGAGGTCACCGAGGATATTGCTACGACCGACGGGAACGGCTGGAGCCTACAGCTCCAGTGCTATCCACCGCCTGGCGAGTACTGCCAGACCAGCCAACTCACCGTCCTACAGTACATGGTTATCGTGCAGGGCGGGAGCCTCGCCTACTACATCCAATACTGGGCGAACGGGTCGTCCACCTGGCCATCCGGCTACACACCGATAGGGGGTACATCGCCGTGGCTACCCTGTTGGTCCCACGACTACGGCAACGCTCCCACCTTCGCCAGCATCAGCGGCGACACGCTGCCGCGCGAATCGACACTTCAGGTCGCGCTCGGAACCGACGACTCCGGGGGGGTGTCCAGCGTTACGTTCACCTACACCGACCCGGACGGCAACGGCCATTCTGCTGTGTTCAACCCGCCCGCTCTGGCCGTGCATCCGGTCGTCGCTTGCGAGTTGAACCTCGTCGGACCGCCGGGCGGGGCCGCCAACTTCACACAAGGGCTCACGAACTCACGCGGCATCATCTACTACAGCGTCTCGTCGGGGCAACTCTCCGTGCAGAATGGTGGCCCTGGCGCAGCCTGTGGCGAGGGCGGCTACTTCACCGCCGAGACCTCAAACATGTCTTACTCGGACATCAATGGCGCACCCGCCAGCACCGTCACGCAGATACTTCAGCAGCCCGTGTCGTGCGCGATCAACAACCTCTTCGCAAGTGATCAGGCGCATCTCGGAGAGATGAAGCAGCTTCGCGACCAGGAGATAGCCAAATATCCGGCTGGGCAGTGGCTGATGGAAATTCTCGATCGTCATTCCGCTGATCTTGCCTTGGTGGTCGCGTCGGGGGAAAGTGACCTTGCGCGGACCGTACGGGATCTTCTCACGAAAGCTGCGCATACGACTCGCGAAGGCCGCGTCTTCGACGACGCGACAGTTGATGATGGTCTGAAGGTGCTGGGGCAGGTTTCCTGCAAGCTGCCGCCGTCTATGTACGGAGTCGGCCCAGCTGCCACGACCGTGCTCGAGTCACTTCGCGGGAGAACGCTAGAGGCCGGACTGAAGGCGGCGAGCAAGACAATCTTGCCGCGTTTGCAAACGCCCCGACGGTAGCATGTGGTGACGCGATAATCGATGGCCGGTCTACTCGAGTATCCTTTTTGCGGAGCCGGCGGTCCAGAAACGGGGTTATGGGTAACGCCTAATAGGACTTTGGCGCCGTGTGCTCGGCCGACATCCTAACTGTCCTCGGAGCCAATTCGCCGCCGCTTTCGGATCAAACCCGACGCTTGAGCCCACCCTGAAAGAAGTCCGACGGTCCATATCAAGCGCGCCGTTCGAACGAAACGCCAACACCAGCGGCCGGACTACCTCAAAGGAGCCCTTTCTTTGGTAGCAGCGCAGTTTGAAATCTACACAGCCTGAACTGGAATGCGACCTGTGGGAGACTCCGTATATGGCTGATAAGCAATTCGCTCCAATTGCGGCCACCACATAACCTCTCTTCACGAGCGTGGAGTATTCAAGGTACTCGCAATGTCCCACGGCGGACTGACGACCGCTATCCAATTGTTCAATATTTCGAAGCAGCAACTGCTCGGCGAACCTCAAGAGGATATTCCTTCCGACACTTTACTTCCATATAAAGAAGATGCCAGCCAATCTGCCCGGATCGTGAAAGAAACGATCTAGGATCAGTAGATCATTGTCAAGCGCCGACCCGAGATGTGAAGGGGGGCTCGGGTAGACGCGCTGTCCAAACGTGCACTTCTCCATCCGCTAACGTTGGCATCGTTTCGCGTTCATAATAGCGTAAGGCTTCCTCCGCGCGTTGAGGCGCCGCCGTCAACAGCTCGACGAATAAATTAAGATAGGAGGCACTCATGGTGAGAATTAAGATCGAATGGATTGGACGGTTTCGAAGCCTTTCCACCGCATTCGGGAAAAATGTTGGCAGAAATGAGATCGAGGCGTGGAACCTGTCAAAAAATTAATTGCCTGGCTCATTTCAATCGACATAAAAGAGCGGTTAGTTTCTCAGAAAATCACGGACTTCCAAACGAAGATGAGGGTGCGACTATAAGTCGGTCTGAGAGGTTTCAGCAGATGAATTGGAAATTAGCGGGAGGAACAGATGTTACGAAACAGAAGGACTCTCGAAGACGAAGCAAGAAAGTTGCTGCGAAGTAGTAGGGTCATAGGTCCACCAGTTCCAGTCGAGGATATAGCGCAGGCGCTAGGTATCGATGTACGCGTTTCGCCGAGCAAGGAGGACCCGTCGGATGCGCTGACAGGAGACGGAGACTCGGTGATGGCCATCAACTCTGCCCAACATGAAAATAGGCGGAGATTCACCATTGCACACGAAATTGGCCACTTCGTTCTCCACACAGGGATACAGGGTCAGTTTGATGAGAGTTTCCGAGTGAATTGTAGAGACACGGTTCCGTCAGAAACCACAAATGTGGGCGAGATCGAAGCGAATCACTTTGCCGCTGCGCTGTTGATGCCCGAAGACTTCCTGCGGCGAGACTTCCTTCAATCGAAGTCGCGCGACAATACGCTAGATAAGACAATCAACTCCCTAGCCGAGAGATACGAAGTGAGCACCCGTACGATGGAGCTTAGGCTCGTTAATTTGGGAGTCATATCTCCGGTCGACTAATGATCCCTTCTGTCTCGTGCTGAGCGGATGGAACCAACAACAGTATGGGGCCTATCACATCACGACCTGACGGAAGGTGACGGATGATAGGCAACAGTGCAAGGGACTGATGAGTTCGCTGACGAGCTATGCATATAAAGAACGCGGCATGGAGTCTGGCACAGGGCCGCACTGCGGAACTTGATTTTTGATCTTGACCAAGAAGAAATTGGCGAAGCCAGACTTGATCGCGCTGCCAGCTCGTCGTGGGGTCACAATTCCAGGGGCGACACCCCCTAAATGATTAAAATCCGTCAACAAGTCGAGGCTGCGAAGTAAGTCTATCGGTTCCAGAGGAAGTCGTGGGCGGAATGCGACGGATTCTGCGTGACTGATTTCGGAAGTACAACAGCGGCCAACAGAACGTCGCGTTGTACGAAGACGGTCACCGGGCGACGCGACATCAATTATGCACACGGACGTAGAAGAGATCGCCGGAGACAACAACCGCCACGGCTGACTGGAGATATGCAGCCCATCCTTAAGAACGACCCGCTCCATCCAAAGACTCCAAGATGATCTCCTTGCCGACCTATCCAGTCGAGCGTATACTACCGCACGAATCGAATCAGACTGGCTGGGGACTATGTGAGAACGAGCATGAGGATAAGGAGCGAGCGATGACACCGACTAAGCGAATTCGACCCGCAAGTATTACAAACAACCTGCCCCGTGGCGGAGAACCAGATCCACCGTATAGTTGGGCCAAGCAAGCGCGACGCCAATCTGTCGACCGACACTTGCTCACGGTGAAAGAACTACGCCCTCGAGTTGATAAGTTGACAAAGACTGCTGCCCCAGCGCGAAAGAAGAGAGCTTAAGTCTTTCGGAACCTTGTGTCGCTTCGCCGTCACCGAGCGCCGTCTCGACGCGACCCGGACAGTGTTTTAATGTTTCTCTGATCGGAATTTAGACTTTCCATACGCAAATGACTGCTGACGGCCAAGGCAAACTCTTGATCATCACAGGATCGCACGACTCGACCGTTGATTTTCTGCTCCCGCTCTTATCGCCTTCCGATTGCATCTTCAGGTTGAATACCGACTTATTTCTGAAGTACAGGCTGTCGTTTGATCATTCTGGATTTAAGCTAGCCGATCCTGTCGGACGAAGCTGCACCAGTCAGGAGGTCCACAAAGCCTTTTGGAGATGGCCGGAATGGCCTGCCAAAAATACGGAAGAGTCGCGCTATGTGCAAGGAGAAGTCCGCTCCTTGTTGCGGGAAATCAGCAACCTGCTCTGGTCTCAGGGTAAGTTTGTGTTAGTTGAGCCGGGAGCGTTTCGTCGGGCCGGGAAACTGGTTCAGCTGACGAGAGCCAGGGAATTCTTCAATGTTCCTCCCTTTCGTGCCGTGTTGAACTTGCATAATGCTCCGCACAATGGCGCGGAAGTAGTCAAATCATTGGGAAAGTGTCTTCCCGACGAGCGAGTGATCTTTTCCACCCGAGTCGATCCGACGGAGCTGGCGCAGGAGTATCCGTGGTTCATGCAGCGCTATCAGGAAGCCGTCTTCGACATTACCGTGGTATTCGTCCGCAAACAAATATTCGCATTCGAACTAGCGAGAGACTTCTTGTCAACCTCCATCGACTGGCGTGAAATTCCGGACAAAGGCGACGCGTGGAAACCATTCGAGCTTCCCGAAGATGTTCGTGACAAAGTTATCGGGTACATGGAGGTTCTTCATCTGGATTTTGGCCGTCTGGACTTTCTAAGAGACAAGGACGGCGAGCTTCACTTTTGCGAGGTCAATTGCAACCCGCAGTTCGCCTGGCTCGATTACGAAGGAAAAGCAGGACTCTTGTCGGCAGTCTTGAACGAGCTGTCGCCCAAGACGGAACGGCACCCAATCCCGGTCCAGCACCCGTTGGCGACGACTTGAGGTGAACGCGGGCATGAAGACGCTTACTTTCCGTGAGGTCGAGATTGGCTATCCAAGCTGCACGCTTGTCTATGACGTCGGTGCCCGCAGCCTTACGAAGTCCGTAAACGTATCGGACCTGAACACTGAGGACTTTTACGCGGCTGACCAAAGCACAGTCCGGCATCTCCTCGCACATGTAGGCATGTCTTACATCCCCCATTGGTTTGCCCTGGGTGATTTCGACTCGGTGACCGTGTGCCCTCTTCGTCTCAGTCCGGACGGCATCGAGTTTTATGAGACCTATCTGCAGCAGGGACTAGCCGAGCTACGGCTGCGCAACGGTCTTGACGTCGGGAGGCGGGTAAGGGTCAACGTCGCGACAGGGGCGCCACGCTATCAGCCCGGTGACTACATTCCGCGGCATAGCGCCATTTTGCTGAACGGTGGCGGCAAGGACACTGCGGTCGCCGGAGAGCTACTTCGCGAAATCGGCCTACCCTTTGTTTGGTTTACTTTGGGGCGTACCCCTGCCATGAACCGCGTTGCTCGTCTGTCTGGATCTCCCCAAACGGTGACACTGACTTTGAGTGGCAGCTTGCAGGTAATGAGGGGTGCGACGCAGTACCCCGGTCACAAACCGTTTTCTTCGCTGCTAGCATTCCTTGCCCTCCTGGTAGCATTTGTCAATCGGCACAAGTACGTTGTGGCGGCAAATGAATACTCAGCGAACTTCGGTAACGCATTTGTTGACGGCTTGGAGGTAAATCATCAATATCCGAAGTCCCATGACTTTGAGACGCGATTTAGAAACTACGTCAACAGTGAGGTTCTACCGCCCGCAGACTACTTTAGCGTTTTGCGCCCTTTGTACGAAATTCAGATCACAAAGCTGTTCGCCGAATATCCTAAATATTTCGTGGGGTTTCGAAGCTGCAACATTGGGAATCGGGGCGACTACTGGTGTCTTAACTGTCCGAAATGCGCGTTTATACTGCTGGCGCTCGCTCCCCACCTCGATAAGCGTCAACTAAGGACGATCTTCGGCCCCAACGCGTTCGCTCTTCCTCGCATCCGGAAATTAATCCTAACGCTGTGTAGCCCCAGCAAGCCATTCGAGTGCGTCGGGACTCAGGAGGAGAGTCTGCTAGCACTATGGATGGCCCACAATCGACACCGTGACAACCAGTTCATCGGTTCATTGTGGCAGCGGTGCCGCTGCGGCACAGATATGCCGGCGCTGCAGCAGGAAATTATGGGCCAGGTTCAGCGGCCTCACAGCATCCCGGCGGAACTGGTGGAACCCGTAATGGCGTGGCTTTCCCGCCACCTTGCAGCAGCTCCGAAAATCTCCAAGCGGCTCGCGTTTCCCCACGCTCTTGCAACGAGTGGCCGGATTCCTTATTCTCATTCGTCATTGGCGGGGTAGCGCCGAAATGTAACCGCTGTTAGTGTGTTTCAGTTCTCGATGGCTGTATCGTGCCAATGCGGTTAGGCCATGCTTCTGCCAGATGAAATAGGAGACCAGCCATGTTAACCGGCGTACGAAGGAAATCATTTTTAACTCCTAGTGGCGAGACGAACTGGCTTTGGTACCGAATTGCAAACCGCGCACGGCCCCAGCTGAGTAATGCCTACATCATGATCGTCAACCCCTTTGACGACCCACAGCAGTTCGCCCGGAGCCACATGAGCAAAGTACTCATCTGGGGCTTGAAGCGAAGAGGAATCGAGTGGGTATTGCGCAATCCCGTACGACAGAGGTTTAACAAGGAACGATTCGATGCGGTGCTTTGCTGGCCTTACGGTTACAGAGAGAGCCCTGGATTTTTGCAAGACTGCGTGGAATTGGAAGAACGCGCTCGAGATAGTGGAGTTCCAGTCGTTAACAGCCTGGCCGGCTGTGACCTGTGCCACTCCTGGTGCCTTCGCTTGTGGCAAGCAGCTGGAATCCAGTGTGCCAATTACCAGCATATTTCCCGATGGAAAGATATCCACCTCGACTACCCATTGATCCTTCGAACTGACAATCTTCACCTTGGTCTGAATATGCAACTGGCGATAGATGCGAAAGAGGCCAAGCGCATCCTTCGGAGGAAAATAATCCCACCCCTTGATGTAGCGATCGAGTTCGTTGACACGATCGGAGACGATTCCTATTACCGGAAATGGCGAAGCCACGTGATCGGAAATACCGTAATCCCTCGCCAGGTTCAGTTGTGCAGGACGTGGAAGGTGAACCTGGACGCTGCCGAGTGCTGCCCCGAGTCGTTAGCGGAGAATCAGGCCTTCATTGCGGAAGGAGAGCCGGAGGCGGAGTTGGTTGCGTTTGCAGCCAGGGCCCTGAACGCCGATGTCATCGCCCTGGATTATTCGAAGAAGCCGGATGGCAGCTACATTTTCTGGGAGGGCAATCGAAATTTCGACCTTTCCATCGGCGGTGAAATGTGGCGTCAGTACCAATCGACAGCAGGGTTCTCCGATGACGAATGTGTGGAAGGTGTGCGAGCGATCGGCGATGCGATTACCGACTTGATCATTGATCGTGTTCAGTCGCTGTATTAGCGATCTGCTCCGTAGTTGACACGAGACGCGAATCACCTGTATCCGAAACTCCTCGCCAGCTTCTTCACTTCGGGCAGAAACCCTTTTCGGTCCTCGCGCCAACTCAACGAACCATTGAGGCTCTTAGGATCGTTGTGGATGGCACGCAGCGTTGGGTTCTTTAAGAAGAAAGGATCATTTCCGCGCGAAGCTCCTTTCGGTCCAAACCCGACGTATGGTGACTGTTCCGGATGTTTCATGGCTTCGATTGCAGCCCGGTCCGTCCGTAGTCCCAGCCACTCGGCAATGCGTTCGAGAAAGAAATCGGGATCGGCCAGCAGATCCTCGCCGCGAACCGCCGTGGCTTGTGCCGGTGGAATGGACTCAAGAAATCTGCAGATATTCGTGTTGAGTACATACCAGGCGCGCTGCGGATCCAGGATCTCGACATCCTCGCCCTCGGCCGACGGAAAAGGCGGGAACGAAGCCAGTCTGACGAGCCAGTTGCGCGGGGGAAGAGGGGATTGCCTCCGTTCCTCAATAAACCTAATCAGCTTAAGGACCGATTCGCTCTGCCCCCTGGGATGCCGTAGGAGGTGGATGAATCGAGCCCGGGGAAACATGCGAAAAGCACGCCGAAGATCGTGCGTCGAGTAGACAGTTGTCGGGCTCTTATCCACCAGAATGCGAGGGTATACAAGTTCACCCAGCAACCGCACGAGGCGTTGGGTCGACCAGTGGGAGCGTCGCCGGATCCATCTGTGCGCCATTTGGATACTCGCTTCCGTCTGCTCACCGAATATCAGCTGCGATACCGCACGCAGCGTTCCGCTTGCCATCGGGTAATGCGCCTTCCTACAGAGAGTTAGCCATTCTCCCAGGGTCTCTGCTGCAAACAGTCGCAACTCTGGAACGCCATACAGCTCGGGATGCTGTCCCAGCATGGCGCAGGTGACCGACGTGAACGAGCGCGGTGGTGCGAGAATCAAGACGATTTCTGGCTTTTCAACAGTGCGCAGAATGTGGTTCACTGCGATGTCCTTAGCCGACGAGAGCCGAGATCATCGTAGGCCCCGACGATAACCGAATTTCTGGGCGAGGTCGATAATTTCGGGCCGCAAGCGGCGATGCACAGGCTTGTTCCCAGGTTGCGTCACCGGAGAACCGTGCAGTGATGGTGTCTCCAGATAGACCGAGTCATTGCCGAATCGAGCGTTTGGCGGGCCGAGTCCCATGTACCGGGACTGCTCCGGGTGCCTCATTTTTTGAAGGCAGAGAGGGCTTGCGCTCAACTGCATCCAGTGCAAGATACCATGAAGCGTCTTGTCGGGCGCGTCGAGAAAGTCCTCCGCTTTGACTCTCATCTGCTGGTTCCTGGGAACGCATTCAAGAAAGTTACAGATGTTCATGTTGAGTGCGTACCAACCTCGTTGAGGGTCAAGGACGCGGGCGTCGTCGCCTCCGAATTCACTCGGCAGCGGCTGTGGATGATTGGCCAGCTCCAGCAGCCAATGATGTTCAATAGTTGCTCCGGACTCTCTAAGAGCATCGATGGCTTCATGCACCGAGTCACAATGGGCCACGGGGTGCCGAACTAGGTGCAGAAATTTTGCCTCCGGGAACGTCCGATGCGCCAAATCCATGGAATCGATGCTGTAGACAATGCTTGGGCTCTTCTCGACGGGAATCCGTGGGCGTAACTCGTTCGCTAGGACTTCCAACACCATGGCGGTTGTGAAATGTGTACGTCGCTTCAACCATCCCGAAGCCGATCTGACGGCTTCTTCTGTCTGCTCGCCAAAAAGAATCTCGGCAATCGCGCGCAATGAACCGTCTGCCATACCAAATGTCGCTTTGGCGCATAGGTCCCACCATTCGCCGACCGTCCGAGCGGAAAACAAGTGCATCTCCGGCAACGCATACATCTGCGGATGCTGCCCGAGGACGGCGCAGAATCGCCAAGAAAACGATCGCGGCGGAGCCAGAATGAAGAGAAGGTCCCTAATTGGCTCGTCGTCGCGCTTAGGCTTCCGTTTTCGGACTGAGGCTGGAGTCATCTTGCAGGCTGCACCGCCGGGGCGAAACACAGGCTAATCGATATAGCCAAACTGGCGAGCCAGTTCTTTCGTGTCTACCGCAAATCCTTTCCCGTCGGGATTCCAAACCAGAGGGCCCTCCAGGCTCAAGTGCGGCACTGCTCGAGCTGGTCGAAGATATGGATCAGCAAGGAAAAGATGATCGTTTCCCATCGGCGCGCTTGGAGGACCTACAAAGGCGTAGGGTGAGCGCTCCGGATGCTTCATCGCATCGACCGCCTTTTTGTCTGCTCCAATGCCAGCCCAGGCGCAGATCTGTGGCAGAACTTTGTCCGGTTCCGTTAGTATATCTTCGCCTCGAATCCGGAGCTTCTGTTTCTTTGGAACGGACATTAGAAATTTACCGATCATCATATTCAGCCTATACCAGCTTTTTTGCGGATCCATGGTAGAGGAGTCCAAGGCGCGACCCGGGGCGGGGTTCTTCTGATAACTTGCGAGATTGATAAGCCAAGAAGGAGCCTCTCGCCTCTTACCATCCCATTTACTCAGTTGCTTAATCACGGAGTCGCCATACCCGCGTGGATGTCTCACCAGATGCAGGAACTTAGCATGGGGAAACATTTCCATCGTGCGCCGCAACCAATCTTCGGAATGTACCGTACTCGGGCTCTTTTCGATCACCATCCGCGGGATTAGACGGTCGATTAAAAGCTCCAGAATGTACGCGGTAGAACAGGATGATCTTTGCCAGAGCCACCCGGCCGCGCACCGTATTGTCTCTTCTGTCTGTGAGCCGAAGAAGATCTGGGCTACAGCCCGCCTTAGGCCGTCGGTCATGCGAAACTGAACATGAATCGATCGCTGCCACCATCCGGCCAAATCTTCGGCAGTGAATAGGTTGGTTTCTGGAAGAGCATACATGTCCGGGTGCTGACCGAGCATGTTACTTACAATGGTTGTAAATGAACGGGGCGCTGACAATATCAGCAAAAGACGTGGTTCGAATGTAAGCATTTTAGTGAACAACACTGCGGAATTCTGGAGGAAATGCTCGACCGAGGAAGTTTACTTCCTCGGTCGAGACAGATCGACTCAACAAAGGCACAACGCGATCTTCACTTCTGCTTTCGTCGTTTGGTTGGGGCGTGCCTCGCAACCGGCGTGGCAGCAACCACCCCGGCCGCGGCATTCCCAACTGGCGCACGTTTGCGCACCGGGGCAGCTTTAGGAGGTGGTTGATGAGGCGCTGGAGGTGGCTGAGGCGCTCTGCGCACAGGTACTTGGTAGGTGAGAGTTCCTCGCTGGCCTACGCCTTGAATCACACTTCTAGGATTGGTAGGGACCGGTTGGTGCTGAGTGACGACCGGGTTTGCCAGCCTCTCGAGGGCGTGCAAATGGGCGAGCCTAGCCTCAAGCCATGCTTTGCGGGTGGCGAGGTTCAAGCGAAAACGCCGCAGCCAGTTCCTCTGCCTTAGCGGGCCGAGAGAATGAACTGGCTGCGCCAAGTTATGCCTCAAGCGTTCTCGCCGACGTGCAGCTCTCACCTTCCATCGTTGCAAGTGTCTACGTCTCCCTACTAGCATAGCCTCTTACCTCCAACAGTCAGATGTCCGCCAACGACCTGTGCCCTTTTACCGAACCCGCAAACTTATTGCATTGCAGCGTTCAGCGTAGCTATCTAACGGGACCGGAACCCAAATTACCTCGCCCTTGCCGACTGAAGTATCTGCCGGGCTCGCTGACTATGTCGAAATGCTTTGGAATGCAAGCGATTTGCCCTCCTGATGAGGCGCAAAGCCCGCGTTCTCAACCGCGCCCGACGAGGATGGCGCGAAAGACTAAAACGGAAACGTCTTGGTCGCATGTGTTTATGTCCTCCGTTCTGAAGTTACCGCCTAACGGCTCTTATCGGAAACTTGAGCCGTCTTCGGGAGCGAGAAAATCCGACCTACAATTGGGAAAAAGCTGGGAGAAAAACTAACACACCAA
>Ga0209169_10002220_pt1 | contig 11731 bp, 11 predicted proteins | sample HubBroMetageWRM4_FD_188346 | JGI IMG/M metagenome (GOLD analysis project Ga0209169, IMG submission 188346) | Warmed soil microbial communities from the Hubbard Brook experimental Forest, New Hampshire - Hubbard Brook CCASE Soil Metagenome WRM 4... | ecosystem: Environmental > Terrestrial > Soil...
CACTGCGTGTAGGCGCCGCGCTGTCCAATTCCTTCGCGTTCGGCGGCCTCAACGCAGTGCTAGCGTTCCGCGCCGTTCCCCAATAAACGCGATCGAATATCGCGCAGGCACACCCGCAGAATTTCAGCCGGTCAAGCGCGAGTGTGTCTGGTGCGAGAACCGCGACGAGCGATTTAGAAGAGCAGCTTCGCGTGGAGCAGGATCGCGTTCATCGCGCTCCAGCTGGTCGGCTGCGGGCCCCAGTGGCGCGTCAGCTCATCGGCCAGCGTGAAAGCGACGAGCAGCGCGAGGAAGAAGAAACCGCACAGAATCACGACCTGCGTGAGTCCGTGCGTGTACTTCGCGTGCATGAAAAAGAGCACGACGAGGATCATCTTCGTGGCGGCGATGGCTAGCGCGACGGGCGTGTTCCAAAAGCCCATATCGATGAACGCGGCGCCCGTGGTGGCCGCCGTAAGAACCATCAACGCGAAGAAGATCAGAAGATACGTTTTGATCGGTACGACGTGCCCCGACATTAGTGTGTCCCCCAACGGCCGCCCACCAAGTACAGCAGCGGGAACAGGAAAATCCAGACAATATCGACGAAGTGCCAGTAAAGGCCAGTGTTCTCGAGCGGCGCGTTGTAATCCGCGTTGAATTTATTACGCGAAGCCATCCACGTCATCACCAGCAGGATCGGGATGCCGACGATCATGTGCAGCGCGTGCAAGCCGGTCATGAAGAAATAAAAGCAGAAGAAAATGGGGACGTGCGGGCCCGCAGCGTGCCATTCGGGGCGGACCACGAAGCCGAAACCCGGAATCAGGTGCTCGTGGTAGTCAGCCGTCCATTCGAACGTGAATTTCACGGCCAAGAAGATCGCGCCCAGAATGATCGTGAGCAGCAGCCACATCATCTGTTCGCGGGCTTTCTTGCCGGCCTGCGCCGCGTGAATCGCAAGCGCCATGGTGAGCGAGCTGCCGATCAGTACGATGGTGTTCGCCGCGCCAAATCTGATGTTGAGCAGGTTGCTGCCGATTTCAAATGAGTCGTGATACAGCGCGCGGTAAACGATGTAAGAACCGAACAGGCCGCCGAAGAACAAAATTTCAGTGACCAGGAAGACCCACATCCCCATGGTGGCGGATTCCCGCTGCTGGTCCATCGTTTCGAACTGGTGCGCGAACCCCGGCGGGTGGGCGTGCGCGTGATCGTTGTGAACGGCTGCGTCAGACATATCAGTGTCCGCCCTTGCCTGTGGTTTGAGCGTAGTCGTACGCCTGCTCGGTCACGACCGGAATCGTGGTGAAGTTCTCGGTTGGCGGCGGCGAAGCGGTGGTCCATTCCAGGCCCTTCGCGCCCCACGGATTCGAGCTGGCGGGCGGGCCGTACTTGAACGACCAGATCAGGTAAATCAACGGAATCAGGTAGCCCACGCCGAGAATCGAAGCGCCGGCGGAAGACATGACGTTCAGCGTCTGGAATTCGCCGGGGTACACCGCATAGCGGCGCGGCATGCCGAGGTAGCCGAGCACGAATTGCGGGAAGAATGTCAGGTTGAATCCCACGAAAATCACGAGCGCCGCGAAGCGAGCCCACGCGTCTGGGTAGAGGCGGCCGGTAATCTTCGGCCACCAGAAGTGAATGCCGCCTAGGTACGCCATCACCGCGCCGCCGACCATGATGTAGTGGAAGTGCGCGACGATGAAGTACGTGCCGTTCAGGTGGACGTCTGTGGCGAGCGACGCGAGGAACAAGCCGGTCAAGCCGCCCATCGTGAAAAGGCCGATGAAGCCGAGCGCGTAGAGCATCGGCGCTTCGTAGGAGATCGAGCCTTTGTAGAGAGTGGCGGTCCAGTTGAAAACTTTAATCGCCGAAGGAATCGCGACCAGGAAGCTGAGTACCGAGAAGATCAAGCCCGCGTACACCGACTGGCCGGTGACGAACATGTGATGGCCCCAGACCAGGAAGCTGATCACGGCGATCGCCAAGCTCGAGAACGCGACGAAGGTGTAGCCGAAGATGCGCTTGCGCGAGAAGGCGGTGACCAGCTCGCTCATCACGCCCATGCCCGGCAGAATCATGATGTACACGGCAGGGTGCGAGTAAAACCAGAAAAGATGCTGGAACAGAATCGGGTCGCCGCCGATGGCCGGATCGAAGATTCCAATGTGCAGCAGGCGTTCGCAGCCCAGCAGAAACATGGTGACCGCGATGACCGGCGTGCCGAGGATGAAGATCACGCTGGTGGCGTACATCGCCCAGATGAACAGCGGCAGCCGGAACCAGGTAAGGCCCGGAGCGCGCATCTTGTGAATCGTGACGATGAAGTTGAGGCCGGTGAGGATCGACGAGAAACCGGTGATGAAGACGCCGATGGCCGTCGGCACCACCTGCGTGTGCGCGAAGCTGCTGCTGTACGGAGTGTAGAAGGTCCAGCCGGTATCGACGCCGCCGGAGATTACGGAATAGAGCGTGAAAGCCGCGCCGATGATGTAAATGTACCAGCTCATCAGGTTGAGCTTCGGAAAGGCCAGGTCGCGCGCGCCAATCATCATCGGCACGAGGAAGTTGCCGAGCGTCGCGGGAATCGACGGAACCAGGAAGAAGAACACCATGATCACGCCGTGCATGGTGAAAAGCTTGTTGTAGTTTTCGGGCGCGACGAGGAAGCCCTGCGGCTCAATCAGGTGAACGCGCATCAGAACGGCGAACAGGCCGCCGACGAAGAACATCAGCGTGATCGAGATGAGATACAGGATCGCGATGCGCTTGTGGTCGAAGGTGAGCAGCCACGACTTCACGCTGTGGTCAACGTTCAGATAGTTGGTGCGCTCCACCCCCGGTATGGGTGAATCGTGCGCGTGGATGTCCACAGTGGCCGTACTCATTTCGCGTTCGACGTCCTTTCTTCCCCTGCCAAAGATTTCACGTACGCAATCAACTGCAGCACCTGCTCTTCGCTGACCTGGCCCTGGAAGGTGGGCATGATCGGCGGGTAATTCGGCAGAGCCACGGAGTGCGGGTTGACGATCGACTGGCGGATAAATGTTTCATCGACCAGCTTCAGATCGCCGGAGATCATGCGCTGCTCGGTGCCGTAGATCCCATTGAGCGACGGGCCGCGGCCGGTATTGTCCGAACTGTGGCAGCTGGCGCAACCGAGCTGGTTGAACAAGCGCTGGCCATCCTGCGCCATCGAAGGCGTGCCGGCGCTGGATGCAAGCCAGGCCGCATATTCCTGCGGCGCCATCACGTACACCCAGCCGATCATTTCGGAGTGGTCCGTGCCGCAGTACTGCGCGCAGAAAAGGTGGAACGTGCCCTTTTCGGTGGCTTCGAACCAGATCGACGAATAGCGGCCGGGCGTAACGTCATGCTTCACGCGGAACACCGGAATGTAGAAATCGTGGATCACGTCTTCGGAGGTCATCGTGAGCTTTACGGGCGTATTCACCGGCACGTGAAGCTCGTTGATCTCGCGAACGCCTTCGGGATGCTGGATATGCCACATCCACTGCTTGCCCACCACGAACATTTCGGTGGAAGCGGCGGGCGGCACGGAGTTGCGCACGTAGAGCCACGAGGCCCAAACGAAAATCACGACGCAGATCAGCGTGGGGATGATCGTCCATGCCAGCTCGAGCGGCATGTAGGTGACCGTGTCCGGAGGAATCTCGTCAGGCGTGCGCCGGCGGTACTTGATCATGAAAACGAAAATCGTTCCGAAGATCAGGACCGTGAAGAAGAGCGTGAGCGCCGTGAGGAAGTAGTAGAGGCGGTCCACGTTCTCGGCGATCGAGGACGCTGCTTCAGGCTTCAGCGGAAACCAGAGCGTGGCGGCCGCGAGATGTTGCAATCCGGTCTGGACGATACCCATCATGATCTCAGTCGATAAACCTTTCGCGGTACTGCGCGTGAAGCCGCAGCGCGCGCTTATGCTTTACTTGCGTGCGCCTGGTGCTGGTGGCGCTCGTTGCGAAACAAAACAAAAATCAAAATTCCCAGAATCCCGAGGGTCAAGAGGCCGCCGCCTTGAATCAGGCGCGCTACCAGCAGGCCGTATTTTCCCGTGGCCGGATCGTAGTGGTAGCAGAAGAGCATCACCGAATCGACTGGCGTTCCGATTCTGCCTTCGGACGCGTCCACCAAGCCCAGGCGTACGGCGCGCGAGGGATAAGTGATCCCGTAAAAGTACTTCGAAATTTTGCCTTCCGGCGTAAGCACCATGATGGCGCTGGCGTGCGCGAACTGCTTCGAATCCGCGTCGTAGGCGTAGCGGAAGCCGACGGAATCCGCCAGCTTCTTGATCTGCGGCTCGTCGCCCGTAAGGAAGTGCCAGCCTTCGGCGGCGCCCGGGCGGCCATATACGCCGGTGTACAGTTCCTGCTTCACGTGTGCCAGTTTCGCGTCTTCGTGCGGGTCGATGCTCAACGTGACGACGTTGTAGTCGTCGCCAATGTTCAGCGAAATATTCCGCAGGCTCGCTTCCATGCCGCTCAGCACTTGCGTGCAGAGCATCGGGCAATCGTAATAGACCAGCGACAGGATGACGGGTTTGTGGCCGAAGTATTTGCCGATCTCGACCGTCTTGCCGTTCTCATCGCGGAATGCGAGGTCGAGCGGAATCTGCTGATTGAGTTTCTGGTCGATGCCGACGTCTTTCAGCAGGTCGGGGCGGATGCCGATGCGCTGCACCGGATCGCTGAGCTGCGCGCCTGCATGGGGCGCGGCAAGCGCAAACGCGCTCGAAAGCGCGAACGCTGCAAGAGCCGCGCGAACCATCGCCGATTTGGCAGAACGCAAATGCACGATCGAATCTAACCTCGACAACAAACTCAAGAATCTACCGAGTGCGAACGCCGTTACTGCTTCGACTTCGCGACTTCCTCTTCCACTTCTTTCTTCAACTCTTCCTTCTTCTCAATCTCTTCGTGCAGGTAGCCGCACTGCCCGGTTACGCCTTGCGGATCAGCCACTGAGCTGGCCGCCGGAGTTGCAAGATCCGCAGGCACTTGGCCCGCAGGACGCGACGGCAAACCGTTCTTCAGAGTCAGCTCGATCGCGCGATCCACAGGGATGCGCACGATCCCCGCGCTTTGATCGACCCAGCCGTACGAATCGAGCGCCGTGGCCTGCTGCTCGCAGTAATCGTGGATTTCCTTTTGCGGATCCACTTGCAGCCGCGGATGCGGAGGCAGAATGCGCGCGTCCGTCATCGGCGATGCGTTCTCCCCGAGCGGCGAAAAATCCATGAACGCATGCCAGCCGAAGCGCATTCCGACAAACACGATGACCAGCAGAATCGCGAGGCCGATTCCGGCTTTGATCAGTCCGGAAGGCGAAGCGTCTTCGTGCTCGAAGGCCGAGTCCGTGCCCGGCACTGGTGCTTGCCCGGCGGGCGGCTTAGTCTCCATGCTCATGCGCGAGCGCTCCTTCAAACCGCGGATCGTGTAACGGCAGTACGGGCATGCGGCCGTATTGCCAGAAGAACAGGGCGAGCCAGAGGCCGCCGATGCCAACGAATGCAAGAACGTCTGTGATCGCGAACTGGATGCCCTTCGGATAGAACGCCGGCATGATCAGCCAGTACACATCGAGCGCGCTGATGAACATCATCCACATCGTGAGATAACGCAGGCGGCGCATATTGCGCTTCACCATGCGCTGCAATAGCAGCAGGAACGGCACGGCGAAGTGCAGCACGATCAGAATCGCGGCAAGAGCGCCCCACGAGCCGAACGCCCGCGAAACGTACCAGGGAATTTCGTCCTTGATGTTGCCCGCCCAGATGATCAGCAGCTGTGAGAACGACATGTAAGCCCACAGCATGGTGAACGCCAGCATCAAATTGCCCATGTCGTTCAGCGATTGCGGCGAAATGGCCTGGCGCGTAGGTTCTTCGTCCGCGATGCCGCTCAGCACAACGATCATGAACGACATGGCCGTCAGGCAGCCGATCACCATGAACAGCAAGCCGTAAATCGTCGAGAACCACTTCGGTTCGAGCGACATCACCCAATCCACCATCGCGAATGTGAGCGCAAATACGGTGAGGATGATTCCAGGCCCTGCGAGGCCTTCCATGCGCAACGCGAATTTCGTGCCGTCTCCGCCCGCTGCATCTTGCTCGCGCGAGAAGCGGTTCAGCAGCGCCACGATGGCAATCCAGATCACGAAGTAAATCACCGCGCGCACTACGAATCCGTGCGGAGTGAGATATTGCAGCTTGAACGAGAAATTCAGTTTCTCGTTCGCGGAGCCTGTAAATTGCTCGCGGTCGTATATCCAGCTGTAAAGCTTGTTCATGCTCAGCGCGACGGGAATAAACAGAATTGCCGAGAGAGGCAGCGTGCGCGTGCCGGCTTCCGCCATGCGGCGAATGGGAAGACCCCACCAGCCTCCAACGAGGTGGTGAAGCATCAGCAGGCCCAGGCAGCCCATGGGAATCACGAACCAGTAGATGTACGCGAAAAGATAGGAGCGGAACGCGACCGTGGGATCGTGCATCCCTAGCGCGGCTGCAGCGATGAGGCAAATTACACCGATGCCCGCAAACGGGAGGGTGAACCGACCGTATTTAGCGTGTGGCATGGCCGGCGCGCTCATTCTTTGTTCCCCGCATTCGATTGAGAAAGTTTGGAGCGATCCGTGTCCGGCACGTCGGAGACAGCGGCGTGTTCGCTCAACTGCAAGGCGCGGATGTAAGCCGCGATTCTCCAGCGGTCGGCGGGTTCAACACGCGCCGCGTAGCTGAACATCACGCCGTAACCGTTCGTGATGACTTCGTAAAAGTGTCCCGCGGGCGCTTCGCGCAGCCGCTGAATGTGAAATGACGGCGGCGGCGGAAATCCGCGCTGTACGATCATGCCCTGTCCGTTGCCGGTGTAATCGTGGCACGGCGTGCAGTAGATGTTGTAGCGCTGGCGGCCGCGTTCGATATCGGCCTTTGTGATCGGGAACGGAAACTTGTCCGCGACGGCGCCGTTTTCCTGGCCGGTGTAGAAAAGTTCGTCGTCGTGCAGGTGGCCGCGAGCCACGGTGCCGGTAATCACAGGCCGCTCCGAGCGTCCATCGCCGAAAAAGTCAGTCGGCTCGTAAGGCAGATATTTCGGCTGAACGTGCATGTCCAGACGGCAGCCGGAAAGCAGCATCGCCACGCCGGCAAGGCTGGCCGCGAGTTTCAGCATCCCGAAAGCGCGATTACTCTTCAATTGCAACGACCTCGATCGGATTCAAGCTCGTTAGAAAATCTTTCGTCTTGCCGGCGTCAAACTTCGGATCGATCGATTCGATCGAAATGAAAAATTTATCCTGCGAAGCCCGCGAAAACCCCGGAACGTTGAACGCCGGGTGATACGGCTTCGGAAATCCATTCAGCGCCAGCATCCCGAATACGGCGGTGAGCGAAGCGAGCAGCACAGTCAGCTCGAACGTGATCGGAATCCAATGCGGCCAGCTGTTCAAAGGCTTGCCGCCCACATTCACCGGGTAGCTGATCACGGCCGCGTAATACTGCATTCCAAATCCCAGGATGCAGCCGGTGAGTCCGCCGCCCAAAACCATCGCTGGAAGCAGCGTGCCGTGAAAGCCGATCGCTTCCGAAAGCCCTTCGATGGGAATAGGCGAATACGCTTCGATCTTTCGATAGCCCGCGTCGTGAACGCGCTGCGCCGCCTGCAGCAGTTGCTCAGGCGTATCGAATTCCGCCATCAGTCCGTAAATCGGAGCGGTGCTCATCAATCTTCCTTCGCGTCCTTCCCAACAAAAAACGTGCTACGAAAAATTAAGCCTGCAAATCCGGATTCGGATTCGTCACGCGCGCAAGGTACGTGGTGCGCGGGCGGGTATTCAAATCGTCCAGCAAGCTGTAATTGCGCGACTGCGCTTTCCACTTCGAAACGCGACTGTTCTTGTCGTTCACGTTGCCGAAGACGATCGCATCGGCCGGGCATGCAGCCTGGCATGCAGTGACGATTTCGCCGTCAGCCACCGGACGATTCTCGATTTCCGAGCGGATCTTCGCCGCGTTGATGCGCTGCACGCAGTAGGTGCACTTTTCCATCACGCCTCGGCTGCGCACGGTCACGTTCGGATTGCGCAGGCCGTACAGGCTCGGTGTCTTCCAGTCTTGGTACAGCAGGAAATTGAACCGCCGCACTTTGTAGGGGCAGTTGTTCGAGCAGTAGCGCGTGCCGACGCAGCGGTTGTACACCATGTCGTTCAAGCCTTCTGAGCTGTGAACGGTGGCGCCCACCGGGCAAACCACTTCGCACGGCGCGTTTTCGCACTGCTGGCAGGGAACCGGTTCGAAGAATGTGGACGGCGCGTCGAGCGAGCCGCTGAAATAAGTATCGACGCGAATCCAGTGCATCGCGCGGCCCTTCATCACCTGTTCTTTGCCGACGACCGGCGTGTTATTTTCCGCCGCGCACGCCGCAACGCAGGCACTGCAGCCGACGCACTTGTTCAAATCGAACGCCATGCCCCAGGCATAGCCTTCGTATTTGAAGCCAGGGTAGAGCGAGAGGTCTTTGGTTTTTACTTCCTCTTCCACCTGAGCGAAATTCGGATCTTTCTTCCACTCATCGACGCTGGCAACGCGAATCAAGTCGCGACGCTCGGCCTGTTCGCCTTCCAGGCTCTCGCTCTTGTCGTCCATGTCGATCGGATATTGGAATTGCGTAACGGCGAATGCGAATTCCTTGCCGGTCTTTTCAACTGAAACGTTGTCGGCGATCCACGGCGCTTTGGTCGTGCGCAAAAGCGTCGGGCTGAAGCCAGGGCCATTTCCAACGCTGCCCGAGCGCCAGCGGCCGCCACCGAGATGCGCGGTCACAGAATTGTCGGCATGGCCCGGTACGATGTTCAATCCCGCGTACGCCGTGTAGCCGCCGGGAAGTCCGAGCTTCACGTAATCGCCCTGCGCAAGATTCAATTTCTGCGCGGTGGCGGGGCTCACCATTGCAGCGTTGTCCCACGTGAGCTTGGTGATTTGCTTGGGAAGTTCTTGCAGCCAGCCGTTATTCGCAAAGCGGCCGTCAAAGATGGTCGAGTCGGGACGGAAGACGATTTCGATGTTGCGCGAAGCGGGCGCCAGTTGTTCGCGGCCGAGTTCCGTGCGCGGTCCAACCGAAATGGCAGGAAGCGCCGTGCCGGCCATCACGCCGTCATGCAGCGACTTTTCCCAGAACGTAACGAAAGCTTTCTCTTTTTCCGGACGCTGCGATTCCCAGTAGCCGCGAACGATCGCGTAGCCGGCCTTGCCGGAATCTTTGGTAAACGCAGCGAGCAGCTCGTAAGGAGAATGATTATCGTAGAGCGGCTGAATCAACGGCTGGATCAGGCTGATCGTTCCGTCGTACGCGCGCGCATCGCCCCACATTTCAAGGTAGTGCGTCGCAGGCACGTGCCACTGCGCCCATTCGGCCGTCTCGTCGTTATAGAGACCGGAGTGAATGCGCAGCTTCACTTGCTTCATCGCACCCAGGAAATCGAGATCGGCAGGCGCGTCGTAAACCGGATTGCCGCCAAGAATCAGCAGCATCTGAACTTTGCCTGAGCGCATATCGGATACAAGTTCGGTGAGCGAATCGATGCCGTTCACCGGATTCGCTTCAAGCGCGTCGGTGTAATAAACCGTCTTGCCCACGTTGCCGAGCGACGCATTGATTGCATGCGCGAGCGCGTGAACGATCGGCGGCTGCTCTTCGCCAACGATTACGACGGAAGTTCCGTGATGCGCCGCGAGATCTTTTGCGACGGCTTTGGTCCACGCCGCGGGAACGCCGCTCGGGCCGGAATTGCCTGCAAAGCCCATCACGTCGGCGGCAGTCGCGAGTTCCTGCGCGAAGCGGCCGATGTCCGATGAACGAACAGCCTTGCGATGATCCGCAACGGCGCCCGTTGAGGTCGGCATGCTCTCGACCACGTACAAGCGATTCAGATTCTGTGAAGTGCCGTCGATCACGCGGCGGCTCGCAAAGTCGCGCGCGTAGCGCACGTGGCCCGGGCCGCAGTTGATAAAGTCCGCGTCGAGCGAAACGATTACGTCGGCCTGATCGAGCTTGTAAACCGTGTTGACCGGCTTGCCGAAAGCCATCTGTGCGCCGGCGCGAACGTTGTCGCGTCCAACGGGCTCGTACTGATGCCACTTGGCCTGCGGGAAGCGCGATTGTACTGCCTTGATCTGCGCAGCGAGTGAAGGTGAAGTGATCGTTTCGGTGAGAATCGAGAATCCCGCGCCAGACATCGGCAGCGAACCCGCTTCATTGCTCATCGCCGCAAGGAAAATATCCCACGTGCTCAGTCGGCCGTTGTTCACGACGATTCGCGAACGGTCCGGATCGTACAGGCCCAGCGTCGAGCACTGCGCGTAAAGGTCGGTCGCACCCAGGCTGCCCGGATTTTCCTTGTTGCCCTCGACTTTCGTCGGGCGGCCCATGTGGCTTTCGACCAGCAGGCCGTAAGCAACGCCCGCAAGCGGCATCGAGGTCGCGTAGAAAAGAGGAAGTCCCGGGATAATTTCTTCCGGCGGCGTTACGTAGGGAACGATGCGCTCGGTCGGCAGTTTCGTGCAGGCGCTCAATCCCGCAAGCGCAGCGGATGCAGCGGCGATTTTCAGCACATCGCGGCGGCCCACTTCCAAGCCCGGCTTATCGGCCGGCGGAAATTCGTTCTCGAGGAATTCCTGATAGCGCCGAGTGCCGGAAACTTCGTCCAGGCTCTGCCAGTAGCGCTTGCCACCTTCGGCCAGCTTGGAACGCACGGCGTCCAGGTCGATCGAGTTGGGCAGCTTCGGATTGGCGTCAGAACTCATTTTTTCTCAGCGTCTCTTTTACCGGTGACATGTCGAACAGCTTTGCCGTTCTTGCAGCGGAATAATTTTGTAATCCTTCACCAGCTGCGCGCCCAGTTCCAATTGATTGGCGGGCGGCACATAGTTCGGATTGAACACTTCAGACTTCGGGCGCAGATACTTTTCCGGCTGCCGGTGGCAATCCAGGCACCAGCCCATGTACAGAGTGTTGGCCTTGTAGGTCAGCGGCATTTGCGCGATTTCGCCGTGGCAGCTGGTGCAGCCCACGCCTTTATTCACGTGAATGCTGTGATTAAAATAAACGTAGTCGGGCAGCGCATACACGCGCGTCCAGGAAATCGATTTGTCGCTGCGGTAGCTCGCGCGAACCGGTTCGAGCATCGTCGCGTTGGTCCAGATCTGCGAATGGCAGGTCATGCAAGTCTGCGTCGGCGGCACGCCGGCGAAGGAGGACTTCTCAACGGACGTGTGGCAGTAGCGGCAATCGATGCCAAGCTCGCCCGCATGATGCTTGTGGCTGAAGGGAACCGGCTGCTCGCGCGTCACGTTGACGTTCGTGTAGTACGGCGACATCATTACGGCCCAAAGTACGCCGCCCAGCACGACCACCAGCAAGCCAACCGCGGCGATGCTGGCCTTCGAGACGATGTTCGCTGTTCGGTTAAAAATCTGGGGCATCGAACCTTTCGCCTTCTCCTAGTGCTTCCGCTTCGGATCGGTTTCCACAACCAGCACACGCATTTCGCTCATTGAGATGGCGGGCAGCACGCGCAGGAACAGGTACAACAAGGTAAAGAACAGGCCCAGCGTGCCGAGGTAAGTTGCCCAGTCCCAACGAGTTGGGTAGTACATCCGCCACGAAGACGGCAGAAAGTCGCGATGTAGGCTGATCACCACGATCACGAACCGTTCAAGCCACATGCCCAGGTT
>Ga0209169_10002221_pt1 | contig 11724 bp, 6 predicted proteins | sample HubBroMetageWRM4_FD_188346 | JGI IMG/M metagenome (GOLD analysis project Ga0209169, IMG submission 188346) | Warmed soil microbial communities from the Hubbard Brook experimental Forest, New Hampshire - Hubbard Brook CCASE Soil Metagenome WRM 4... | ecosystem: Environmental > Terrestrial > Soil...
AGTCCCCGCGCCGCCTGTACCTTGCGCAAAGCCTTCATCGTGTTCGCCATAAGGGAAGGGAGCTCCGGATCGAAACGGTGCCTGGTGCGGACTTCCATCGTAGCATAGGAATCTCAGCAAGCTCGCGGGGGCTCTCGCCACGAATTCCCAATTCATGTAGGGGCACAGCATGCTGTGCCCCCGAGTCCGCACGATCACAGCGTCTTGAACTCCGGCTCGCCCGCCCCAGACTGCACCCATATCCCCAGCCTAAACTCCCTCCCTGCAATAACCTGCCGCCCAACCTAACCCTTCACCCCCCACTATCGTCATTGCAGGGAACATCCGTCTACCCGATCTCGTTCTTTATCCGAGGCCTATCGAAGGCAAAAGATGAACACTCTTAAAGCGAATATCATCTACGCGCTGCGCCAATTCCGCCAGGCTCCTATCTTCACCGCCACCGCGATCCTCACCCTGGCCCTCGGCATCGGCGGCACGACCGCTATCTTCACGCTAATTCACGCGATCATGCTTCGATCGCTGCCTGTCGCCGACCCAGCCAGTCTCTACCGCATCGGAGTAGGCGACGATTGCTGCGTCGAAGGCGGCCCCCAGGACAACTGGGGCATGTACTCCTATCCTCTGTTCCAGCGTCTCGCGAGCAACGCCCCGGAATTCGAGCAAATCACCGCGTTTCAGGCCGGGAGCTGGCACGCCACCGTCCGCCGCGAAAGCGAGCAGGCAGCTCGGGCGCTGCGCTCCGAATACGTCACCGGAAATTATTTCGACACTCTCGGCGTCGGGGCCTTCGCAGGCCGCGTTTTCACCGCACAAGACGACACGCCCGCTTCGGCTCCAGTCATCGTGCTGAGCCACCGCGCTTGGCAAACCATCTATGCCGGCGACACCAAGGTGATCGGCGCTTCGTTCGACGTGCAAGGTCATCCCTTTACCGTCATCGGGATCGCGCCTCCCGGATTTTTTGGCGAGACGCTGAACAGCGATCCTCCCGACATCTGGATTCCCCTCCAACAGGAGGTCAACATCAGCGGCAGCACATCGCTGGTCCGCCAGTCCGTCTCCGCTTGGCTCCGGGCCATCGGGCGTTTAAAACCCGGAGCAACCACCGACGGCATGTCCGCGCGGCTAACCGCCGTGCTGCGCCAGTGGCTCGTGAACGACTCCGGCTATCCCGCTGCATTTATGCCCGATGTAGAGCGCTTGCTGCCGAAGCAGAACATCAGCGTGATTCCCGCCGGCGCGGGCGTCGCCGTAATGAAAGAAGAATACGGAAGGAGCTTGCAGATTCTGCTGGCGGTGTGCGGGATCGTGTTGTTGATCGCTTGTGCCAACGTGGCGAATTTGCTCCTCGCTCGCGCCGTCAACCGGCGTGCCCAGACCGCGGTGCGCCTTGCGATCGGTGCAACCCCCCGCGAAATCATCATGCAGGCTCTGACCGAAAGCGTGCTCCTCGCGATCATCGGCGGCATCGCAGGCCTCGTAGTCGCCACCGGAGCGGCGCAGTTGCTTCTCGCTCTTGCGTTCCACAGCGCTCACTTCCTGCCCATCAGCACCATGCCTTCGTTCGTCGTCCTCGGATTTGCGTTTGCCCTCGCGCTGATCACCGGCGTGATTTTTGGTGCTGCACCCGCGTGGTTCGCCACACGCACCGATCCCGCCGACGCGCTGCGCGGAACGGGCCGCGGCAACACCGATCGTTCGACATTTGCGCGCAAGGCACTGCTGGTGACGCAGGCGACGCTCTCCGTCGTTTTAGTTGCGGGCGCGACGATGCTGGGACGCAGCTTGAACAAACTCGAGCATCAGGATTTTGGCTTCCTGGTTCCGAATCGCGTCGAAGTCGAAATTCTCGGTCCCAGCTCCGAAAAACCTTTGCCGGCTCAAATCGCATTCAGCCGCCGGCTCGCGGAAAATCTGCGCCGCATTCCCGGCGTCGAAAGCGCGGACATCGCGATGTACAACCCGCTTACCGACAATTGGGGCGAGCTCATCATGGTTTCCGGCCATCCGCCGGCGAAAATCAACGAAGAGTCGGGCGCCTCGTGGGATCGCGTCGGCGCCGACTACCTCCAAAATCTCGGCGTTCCCGTGCTCCGCGGCCGCTATTTCACCGAGGCCGACAACGAAACCACCGCGCCGGTCGCCGTCGTGAACCAGGCGTTCGTCAAACGATTCTTCAAGAGCGACGAAAACCCCCTCGATCAGCACTTCGGTCTCGACCTCCCCGAACTTGCCGGCACATTTCGCATCGTCGGCGTCGTCGGCGACGCCAAGTTCGCGGGATATGCGCTCAGCAAGCCTGCGCGGCCCATGTTTTACGTTCCGGTCGCGCAATTTGTGAAGTATGACAACGACTTGATGGCCAAGCTCGAGGCGCGCACGCACAACCCGGGTGGAATCCTGCTCGTCACCAAAGTGCCCATTGGCAAGCTGGAGCCGCTGGTCACGCAAACTCTTGCCGACCTCGATCCGAATATGTCGATCAACCACATCCGCACCATGCAGGAACAGATCGATCTGTCGTTCGACCAGGAGCGTGCTGTTGCCAGCCTCGCCGGATTGTTCGGCGTCGTGGCGCTGATTCTCGCGGCGATCGGACTTTACGGCGTTACGGCGTATTCAGTGGCCCAGCGCACGAACGAAATTGGCATCCGCATGGTGCTCGGCGCCGACCGCGGCAAAGTCCTCGCCCTCGTCCTGCGCGGCGCCTTCCAGCGCGTCGCGATCGGTCTGCTGCTCGGCTTGCCCCTCGCCGTCGGCGCGGGCAAACTCATTTCGGCGCAACTCTACGGCGTCTCTTCGTGGGACCCGACTGCCCTCGTCATCGCAGCGGTCGCCCTGGCGATCTGTTCATTCTTGGCAGCGATCATCCCGGCAAACCGTGCCGCCAGCATCCAGCCAATGAGCGCCCTCCGGCTCGAATAAGCCAAGCTCAACTCCGTCACCCAGTGAACACCGGCAGCGCCTCGCTCACGAGCCCGCACGCGACAACCACATGTCCCCGCGGCAGCCTCAGCCCTCCGACAATACTGTAGGGGCGCAGCATGCTGCGCCCCAAGTCCGCACGATCGACCCGACTACATCTCTTTTTCACCCCCCTTGACAAAATCCCTGGTCGGTGCTACACTCTGTGAATTGAATTCCTCGTCAAAGCGCCGATCAAACGGCGCTTTTTTCGTTTCTAAGTCGAATCACTCACCGCTGTAACCCTAATCAAATGAGCAGCTTCCCCATTCCCAAAAATGGGACGCCTGCAAGTGCTTATCTGTGAACGACTTCTACACTCTTTGCGAAACAATGGGGGGTATACCCCCAAAAGCGAAACTCGAGCGAAAACCCCTCGCTCATGTCGGAATATTCATGTCGGAATAATTCGTCCGCTACCGGTTTTGTTCGATAGGATTTGTCGATTCGCGGTGAGATGCGCGACGTATCGGCAGGAGGCTACAACGCCATGCAATATCTGCTACTGATTTACGACTCTGAAAAAGAGTGGGCCAAGATGAGCCAGGCCGACTACGGAAAAATGTTCGAGGAATATACGGAGTTCACCTCGGACATCAAGGCCAAGGGGAATCACTTGGCGGGGCACCAGTTGCAGCCAATTGCGACCGCGACGACCGTACGCGTTCGGAATGGGAAGCGCCTGACCACGGACGGGCCGTTTGCCGAGACGAAGGAACAGCTCGGCGGGTTTTACTTGATCGAGGCGAAGGATCTCGACGAGGCGATCGAGATTGCGAGCCGCATCCCCTCGGCGCGAGTCGGCTCGATCGAAGTGCGGCCGCTCGTCGTACACGGGCAAGCCGCAAACGGATAGACGCGCAGAGACACGGCAGCGTGTGCGCGAGACACCGACCTAACGGGACGGGTATCGCACATTGAAAAAGGTTACGGCTGGCGGTTAGCGGATCTGCGTGCCTTGCGCCGATGCGAGCTGCCAGCCGCCGTCTTGTAAAACGAAGACGTGAGTGTAACGGCTGCTGAAGGTGAAGGAGGATTCGCCGGCGCGAAAGCGCATTTCGGTGCGTCCGACAACAACCGCGGTGTCGGTGGAATAGACGCGCACCTTGCTCTCGACGGGGTCGATCGCCTCGAACTTCACCTGACAGGAACCGACCGCCGCGAGAAGCATCGGCTTTGTGATTTCGGAACCTGCCAGTAGATCGACCATCAGAAAATCATCCGCAAGAATTGAATCCAGAGAATCGAGATCGCCGGACAGAAGTGCAGAAAAAAAGGCCCGCTCCGTGACCAGCGGGTCGAGTTTCGTATCCATGTTTGAAACTATAACGTAAGTGTACAAAGATTTGGTCGGTACACGATGATGATGAGTCCGCGAAAGCAGCATCAGTTGTTTTCAAAGCTAACTTGCCAGGTTATTTCGCGAGTTCTTCGAGAACGATGCGGTTTGTGCGCGGGCCAAAAAGCGCGATGACGATCGCGACGCCGCACATCGCGATCGCAAGCAGGGTGAAGACGGCGCCGACGCCGCTGCGCGTGAGGATGGCAGCGATCAACACGGAAGAAAATGCAGCGCTGAGCCGGCTCCAGCTGTAAGTGAAGCCGACGGCGGTGCCGCGAATGCGCGTGGGGAATAATTCCGCCTGGTAAGCGTGGAACGCGGCGGAGAACCAATAGTTGGCGAGCGTTAGCAATGCGCCGAACGCGACGACGGTGAACGGCGTGCTCGCGCCGCCGAATCCCAAACCAAATGCAGCGACCAAAATTGCGAGCGCGACAATCGTCCACTTGCGCTCCATACGATCGGAACTGGCGGCGGCGAGAAGCGGGCCGATGGGAGAGACGACGGCGATAAGCATTGTGTATTCGAGCGAATGCAACAGAGAGAAGCCGCGCTTCAGAAGAAATGTCGGAGCCCAGTTTGCGAAACCGTAGAAGCCGACGGTTTGCAATGCCTGAAAGACGATCATCATCAGCGTGCGGCCGAGATAGGGATGGCGAAAGAGTTCGGTGAACGAGATTTTTTCCGTGGCAGGGATTGAGGGAGCGGCACCGCCGGCGTCGTCGCCTGCGCCGAGGCCGGCGTCATGAGTCTTTTTCGAGGCGAGCGATTCGGCGAGATGTTTTTCGTCGAGATTGGCGAAGGATTCGGATTCGAGTGCCGAGAGAACGGATTCGGATTCGGCGGTGCGGCCGCGGCTCGCGAGCCATCGCGGCGATTCGGGCAGGTGGCGGCGAAACCACCAGGTCAGCAGCGCGCCGCCGCTGCCGATCAGGACGACCCAGCGCCATCCGGCCATTAAAAAGTGAGTCGGGACAAGAACGCGCGCGAGGACCGCGGCGACGGGCACTGCGGCGAAGCCTACAACTTGGGTAATGGCGACGTAGCGGCCGCGCGCGGCGCTGGGGACGATCTCGCTAACGTAAGTGTCGATGACTATGATTTCGGCGCCGATACCTGCGCCTGCGAAAAACCTCAAAGCGATGAGCCATCCTGCGGATGGAGCGAAGGCGCAGGCGAGCGTGAAGACGGAGTACAGGAGCAGCAGCGTCATGAAGACGATGCGGCGGCCGAAACGATCGCTCCCAATGCCGAAAGCGATCGTGCCGACGAACATGCCGAAGAAGCCCGAGGCGATAAATTCGGTGAATTGCTGAAGGGTGAGGAAGTGGGATTGCTGTAGCGCGGCGCCGATGTAGGCGACGACGAAGATGTCGTAGAGGTCGAAGAAATTGCCGAGAGAAACGAGCGTGATAAATCGACGGTGAAAGCGGCCGAGTGGGAGTCGTTCGATGCGCGCGGCGATGGAGGTTGCGTCAGTCATTCAGGCACTTCAGGGGCTGAAGCCCCTCCTTGTTGCTGTGTCGGATGTCGCGGCTGAAGCCGCGACCCACAAAGCTCGCCTCCCGCATCAGACCCACCAGACTCGGCAGACATTCCTCAAGAACGCGGTTCGCGATCGTTATTAGTTCTGGCGCTCGATGATGCCGACTTTTTCGAGAGCCTTCAGATATTCGACGACTATATCGAGCGGTATCGGTCCATATTCAGCCGAAACGCGGTCGCGGATTTGCTGCGCGTCGAGGACGCCGTCGACGAAGTTCAGCGTTTCGTAGGGGTATTCTTCGCTGCTTCCCCAGAATCCTTCGTATTCTAAAATTCTTGGCATGGGCATTCCGACGGCTTTGAGACGATCGGTAAAATAGTTCGACCCAAAAACCGTAGCTGGCCCCTTTGCCTCACGCTTGCGGACGAAGCGGAGGCCACCGTCCGCGCCTGTGTTTTTGTCGGCTGCACAGGATGTGCGACGCCAGTCTGGTTCGTTCGCCGCATCGGGCTTCGTATTGAGAAAATTCGCGAGGCGGCCCTGCAATCCCCATTGGAACTCGGCTTCAAATTCGCGCATGCATGCGATTTCGTCTGGTGTCATGTTGTTTTCGCGCGGGAACATCGCGTCGCGCCAGAGATCGGCACCGTGATGAATTTGATTTTCGATGTCGGGCAGGTTTTGGGCACTCATCGTTGCGAGATAGTAGCCGCTGGCTGCGCCGATGAAGGCCGCGCGCTTCAGTTTTGTGGGATCGATATTAGCGGTCGTATCGAAATTGGTGTGGATATAACGATCGGGCCAATCGTTGAGATAGATCGCGGGGATTTGGAAAGAGCTGTCTTCATAAACATCGTTGTCGCTGCCCATCGTGTGCGTGGCGTCCATCGCTTGTAGAGGTTCTTTGCCGCCCTCTGGAGCAACCAGTGGATACTGCGCGGGCAGTCCGGCGGCGAAATTGTAAGACTGTTCGTTGACGAAATTACCGAAGGCCCACGCTATGTCGAAGACGAAAGACGGAAGGCTGCGCGGCCCTCGCGTGACGTGGAAGACGGCTTTCGTGTTCTGGTTCCCGCCGACCATATCCATATGCACGACGGCTTTGATGCGCTGGGCGAATTCGGGCTTGGCGTTGAGGAGCGTGAGCGTGCCTTCGATTTCGGGAGGCCAGATGAAGCGGATGGTGCGGGCGGGCGGCGCAATCTTCTTTTCGTTGATGAGCTTTTGCAAAGTGCGGGCAACTTCGAGGATGGTGACGCAACCGCTGGCATTGTCGTTGGCGCCGGGTCGCTGATGGTCGAGATGGCAACTGAAAGCGACCTCTTCGTTTTTTAACTGGGGATCGGCGCCGGGAATCGTTGCGGTGACGAGTTCAGTGAAACCGGGATGCTGACCAGCTTTCACTGTGGCGTGGAGCTGGATTTTTTCGCCGGCGGCGAGTCGAGCTTGATACTCGCGCGCAGTTTTAAGCGAAACCATGAAGGCGAACGTTTTGTTGGGGGAGAAGGTTTCGAGATGGCCCCAGCGGATTAAATTTTCGTCTTCGCCAGACCATGCGGATTTCTGGTTTTGAGCGTAGCTGACGATTCCGGCGGCGCCGAATTTTCCTACGGCGAGATCCTGCACGGCGCCGGGTTGCGCGGCGACCAAGACGATTTGTCCTTTTACGTTCTTTCCGGCGTAGTCGGATTCTTTTGTTCCGTTGCCGACGTCGATGAGCGTTGCGGTTACGTCGGCGCTTTCGCTGTCTTCGGCGAGCGTCACCGGCTCGGCTTCGTAGTTGGAGATTTTGATTCCGGGCTGATTGTTGACGAGTTCCCAAAGCTCGGCGAATTCGGGATCCCAGGGCGGACGCGAGCGTTGCGTTCCGTAATAAATTTTTCCATCGGCGGGAAATTGCAGGATTTGCGCGTCGGTAAGGCCGTAGGCACGAGCGCGTTCGAGGACGATCTCGGCCGCTGAGTGGAATCCTTGCGAGCCGCGCTGCCGATGGAAGCGAGTGATGCCTTCGAGATTGCGCTTGGCGATCTCGCCGGAGAGTTCCTGGGCGAGGGCGGCAACGTCTTTTTCGGAGAGCAGCGGAGGCTTTTGCGCGGCGGACGGAAACGCGCTGGCACACAAAAGAGCGCCGGAGATCAGGATGCGATAGTTCATGCTTCCTCCGAAGGAAGGGGCATTCTAGCGGAGATTGGGGAAAAAAACGGAGCGAGGTTGAGGTGGGAATCGCGCGGACCTGGGGCGCAGCATTGCCCCTACATCATTTGTGGCGGGACGTCGATTGGTGCGTAGCGGATCGACGGAGTGAGCCCGGCCCTACCGGCAGATGCGGAGTCGGTGCGCGACTGTTACTGAAGGATGGATTCGGTCGGTTCGGGGAGGGCGGCGGGGAGGTGGCGCTTCAGGACCGCGACGACTTCGGATTTGTTGATGGGCTTGGATACGTAGTCGTCCATGCCGGATTCGATGCAGCGTTCGCGGTCGGATTGCATGGCGTTCGCGGTCATGGCGACGATGATGGTGTGGCGGCCGGGCGGTTCGGTACGGCGAATTTGTTCGGTGGCCTGGTAGCCGTCCATCACAGGCATCTGGCAATCCATGAAAACGAGGTCGTAGCGATTGGCGGTGACCATATCGACGGCTTTCTTGCCGTCGGTGGCGAATTCGACGTTAAAACCGAGGCGCTGCAACATCCGCGACGCGACGAGCTGGTTGACGGCGTTGTCTTCGACGAGGAGTAATCGCGTCGCGACATTGCACGCAGCGGGCGCTGGCACGATTTGCGTATGAGACTGGGGTACGTATTGCGGCACGACAGACCGACGTAGCTCACTTAAATCGAAATCCTGCGGGTTCCCTTGCAATATCGACGGCGTGACGCGTTCCGCCAGAGAATGCCGCGTGACGAGTGCGCGCTTTTTCGTCCGATCTTGAGCGTCGGCCCAGATGGCACACAAGGCCGCGAATATGAACGACGGCCGTATGGGGCGAACCAGATATCCGTCGAAGCCAGCCTCGGCGACACGATGTGCGTCACCGCGCTGGCCGTGCGAAGAAAGCATGATTAGGAGGGTGGCGCTGATTTGCGGATCGGATTTGATGGAACGCGACAAAGATTCGGGATCGCTTCCAGCGATCTGGTCGTCAAGGATTGCGAAATGAAAAGGATCACCGTCGCCGCTTGCCGCGCGGAGGAGGAAAAGAGCCTCCTTGCCGGAAGAACAGGCGGAATGACGTATGTTCCAGTGATGGAATTGCTCGTGCATGACCTGGCGATTGGTGTCATTTTCATCAACTTGAAGGACGCGAAGAGCAGTGAGATCCAAGGGGGGCACCAAAGAGTCGGGACTGACGGAATCAACGGTAAGGGGCAAGGTGAAAGAGAAGGTAGAACCCTCACCCACAGTGCTTTGCACGCTCATATTTCCGCCCATAAGTTCGGCGAGTCGTGTGGAAATCGCGAGGCCAAGACCGGTGCCGCCATAGTGACGCGTCGTGGAAGCGTCTGCTTGGGTGAACTTCTCGAAGACGGAATTCAGCTTTTCCGCAGGAATGCCGATGCCGGTGTCGGAGATAGAGAACTTCACAGGGATCACTGGCGGATCAAGGGGATACGCGCCATCGGGGTCGTTCGAGGAAGCCGGCTCGACACTGAGTCGTATACCGCCCTTGGCTGTGAATTTAATCGCATTGCCGAGAAGATTGGTAAGAATTTGCCGAATGCGACCCGGATCAGCGATGAAACGCGAGGGAAGAGATGGGGCGTAGCGAACGGCGAAATCGAGTTTCTTTTCGCTCGTTTTGGCGTGAAGGAGTTCAGCGACTTCGTAGACAACGGTGTCGAGCGCACAGGGGATCGGATCAATGGTCATCTTGCCGGCTTCGATTTTCGAGAAGTCGAGAATGTCGTTGATGATGACCAGCAACGCGTTAGCGGAGTGACGAAGAGTGAGGGCGAATTCTCGCTGTTCTGAATCAAGGGTGGTATCGAGCAGCAGGTCAGCCATGCCGATGACGCCGTTCATCGGGGTGCGAATTTCGTGGCTCATCGCGGCGAGGAACTCGCTTTTCGCGGCGCTAGCGCTTTCGGCGTGCTGCTTCATGCGCTGGAGTTCGCGTTCGATTTCCTTGCGGCTAGAAATGTCGATGAAACTGCCCTCAACGATGCGTGAGCCGGAATCATCTACCAGATTTGCGTTTTGAAGGACCCAGATGGGACGTCCATCCTGGCGACGAAGGCGGGCTTCGAAGTCGGTCAGCTGGCGATAGGTCGCGAGACATTCGATGTAATTTTCTTCGTCGGCGGATTCGACGAACTCGATGCAGGCGCGGGCGGCGAGCGCGTCGGAACGGGACTCATAACCGAGGGCACGGGCGCAGGCGTCGTTGCAATCAAGGATGAGACCGTCGAGCGTGGAGCGATGGAGCGGAGACATCGAGCGCTCGAAGACCAGGCGATAGCGCTCGTGGCTGAGAGCGAGCTGAGCGGCCTGGTCGGAGAATTTGCGATCGAGGACGGATGTAATTGTGGCGACGGCTAGCACCACGCTGGCGACGATGGCGATGCCGAACGCGCCGAGCGAAGTGACCTCGATGGAACGCGAGATGTCTTCGGTGAGTGTGGCGGGGTAGAAAGAAACAGCGGCCATGCCGGTGTAGTGCATCGATGCGATGGCGAAGCCCATCACAATGGCGCCGGCGATTTTGGTCGGGCTAAATTCGCGCTCGGAAGTGCGCAGACGGAAGGTAATCAGTAGCGCAGCGACCGAAACAACGATCGCAATGAGAATTGACCCGGCGACGACACGAAGATCGTAGCGGCAAACCGCGGGGAGCCGCATCGCAGCCATGCCGATGTAGTGCATGGCTGCGATTCCGGTACCCATGGCGATGCTGGACGCGAGGACATCACGTTTTCGCATGTGGCCGCGGCTGACGAACAGGAGCGCGACGGCGGAGGCGAGAATGGCGGCGAGAAGCGAAAGCAGAACGGTGGGGAGATCGTAGAGAACGCGGACAGGCAGCGTGAGGGCGAGCATGCCCACGTAGTGCATCGACCAGATGCCCAGGCCCAGAGCGAACGCGCCGGCGCCGGTCCAGATCAGGCGGACGCGCCCTTCGGAGGCAGAAGTGCGGCCGGCGAGATCGAGCGCGGCGTAGGCAGCGAGGATGGCGATCGCGATGGAGAGGAAGACGAGGGATGGAGAGTAGGAGTGCGGCAGGGTCGGGGCACCGGCGCTGGTGGCGGCGTGATCCATGAGGTGCGGCCACACGAGGAGAGTGCGAAGGCGGGCGTTCGCGGCGATTGTTGCGATCTGGGCGTTAACAACCGAGATTGGCGAATGGGCGCGAGACGGCGGCGACGCGGCCAGCGATGATGCGGTGGCGGCGCGCCATGCGAACGCGAAAATGCGCAAGGCGACGAAGTTCGTCACACGAAATGAAGGGGCGGCGCTTTCGGAGAAGGGGAACTGCTGATTCCGAGGCGCAGGACTAGTTTAACGAGTCGCGGGGAGAGATCAATCGAGGCGATGTCGGACTTGCCTGGATAGCAACTGTCGAATCGGCAGGTAGCACGATTGAAAGCCGCGATTTGTGGCATGCTTTTCGCGGAGATTCATGCGTGGCAATTTTGGTGACAGGCAGCAGCGGATTGGTCGGGTCGGAGGCGGTGAGCCACTTCGACGCGCAGGGGCATGAAGTGGTCGGTGTGGACAACAACATGCGGCGCGTGTTTTTTGGCGCGGCGGGCGATACGTTGTGGAATCTGGATCGGCTGAAGCGGACGACGAAGCGATTCAAGCACGCCGAGCTGGATATTCGCGATCGCGCGGGAATCGATGAGCTTTTCAAAGCGCACAAATTCGAGTTGATCGTGCATTGCGCGGCGCAGCCTTCGCACGACAAGGCGCGGGATATTCCGATTCTCGAT
>Ga0209169_10002222_pt1 | contig 11719 bp, 6 predicted proteins | sample HubBroMetageWRM4_FD_188346 | JGI IMG/M metagenome (GOLD analysis project Ga0209169, IMG submission 188346) | Warmed soil microbial communities from the Hubbard Brook experimental Forest, New Hampshire - Hubbard Brook CCASE Soil Metagenome WRM 4... | ecosystem: Environmental > Terrestrial > Soil...
ACCCGGCCAAGCCGGTCCTTCATGGCCCGGTCGGCGTCGGCGATCATGCGGGCGTCGAATCCGGCGCCGGCCATGACCGCGAAGTGCTCGCCGTTCACCGTGCCGGTATCCAGCGGGCGGCGGCGCCCGTGCAGCCCGGTCTGCACGGCGGCTGCGACGTCGCCTGCGGGGACACCCAGATTGGTCGCCAGCAGGTTCGCGGTGCCCGCGGGCAGGATCGCCATCACGGCACCGGTCCCGGCCAGCGCGTCGATACAGCGCTGAACCGTGCCGTCGCCGCCCCAGACGAATATCAGGTCGGCGCCATGTTTCACGGCGCGCCGCGCGCAGTCCGGAGCGTGCTTGCTCTTGCGCACCTCGTACCACTGCGGATCGGTGACGCCCTCGTCCGCGAGGACCTTCCTGAGCTCGGGCAGCCCGCCGCCAAAGCTCTTGCGCGCGTGCGCCACGACGGCGACGTTGGCCATCCGGGTCAGACCTTCCGCCAGCGGGCTTCACACAGCCCGTAGACGCCGAAGATCAGCAGGCCGAGCGCGGCCAGCAGCAGCAGGACCTCGCCGAACGGCTGGTTGCGCAGGGTCAGCAGCGCCTTGTCGATGCCGCCCGACTTCGACGGCCGGTGGGTGACCGCGGCGTCGATCACCAGGATGCCGGCCAGCGCGAACACCAGGCCCCTGGCGGTGGTGCCGACCACGCCGAGCAGCTCGACGACCTTGCGCGTCCTCGGGCTCATCTGGCCAGTGCGCAGGTACTTCATGAACTTGCGGCGGATGCCCTCGACCACGAGCACCGTGCCAATGATCACGACGATCAGGCCGCCGATGCCGACCAGCCACTGGCCGCCGGGGTGCTGCATGACCTTCGCCGTCATGTCCTGCTGCTCACGTGACTGGCTCCGTTGCCTGCCGGCGATCACGGTGAACGTCAGGTAGGCGAAGAACGCGTAAACCACTGCCCGGCCCAGCGACTTCAGCCGCGGGCCCGCGCCGTTCGCGTCGCCGGTGACGCCGAACGCTGCTTCGCTCAGCCGCCACAGCGCGTAGGCGGCGAAGCCGATGGCGAGCAGCCACAGCGAGACCGCGCCGTATGGCTTTCCCGCGAGCAGCTGCAGCGCGCCTTCCTGGTCGGCCTCGTGCGAACTGCGGCCGAGCGCGACCAGGGCCGCGACCCAGCCGACCAGGATGTAGATGATCCCCCGCGCGGTGAGCCCGGCGCGGGCCAGCAGCCGCGCCGCCGGGCTGTCAGACGCCTGCCTGGCTCTGGTCCGCGCGTGCGCTACGGCTGCCGGTCGCATGCCGCTTGTCTCTACCTCGCCTTTCCCGGAGGAAACGTGAATGGCCTTCCCATCGGAAACGTGGATGGCCTTCCCATCGGAAACGTGGATGGCCTTCCCATCGGAAACGTGGATGGCCTTCCCATCGGAACGTGCGCGGCCTTTCCCGTCCGAAACCGTGGGCGGCCCTTCCCGGCGGGAACGTGGGCGGCCCTTCCCGTCCGAAACGTGGACGCTTGCGATGCGGCTACCAGGTGCCCCAGGCAAGGGCCGGTCCGGGCAGCGCCGGGGGCGTCAGGAACGCGGGCGCGCCGTCGAGGTCCAGCGCGTCGAGCGGCGTGCTGGCCGCGGCGTCGCGCGCGGTGAGCGCGGGCAGGTTCCACTTCTCCTCGACGAGCCTGAGCACCGACGTGTGGTCGAGTACGGTCGAGCAGACGTAATCCGGCCGCGCATACGGCGACACGATCACGGCGGGGACCCGGAACCCGTACCTGTCATACCGGTGCGGGCCGCTGGTCTGGTTCTTCTTGCTGCGGACCATGCGGGGAAAGACCGGCCGCAGGCACGCCTCCAGCGGCGTCGCGGTGCCGATCGCGCTGCGCCCCTCGACGTCGTCGGGCGGGACCGCCGCGGGCGGCGGCACGTGGTCGTAGTATCCGCCGTGCTCGTCGTAGACCCAGATCAGCAGGGTGTGCGGCCAGCCGCGGCCGTGCAGGACCGCGTTGATCACCTCCGCGGCAAAACTCTCGCCCTTGCGGATGTCCTGCGGATTCTCCTCGGAGTAAGCGTCGAAGTCCGGATCCACGATGGAGAAATCCGGCAGCGTGCCATCGGCGGCGTCCGCGAAGAACTGGTCGGTGCCGTGCACGTGCTGCATGTAGCGGCCGATGCCAAGCGGGAACACGTCGGCGGTGAATTTCAGGTCCTTCTCGACGCCCTGGCGCACGCTGGGAATGGCTCGGCCCAGGGACTGCAGGCGGCGCCGGGCCATCTTCTTCTTGTGCCGGGCGTAGTGCGCCCAGTGGGACTGGCGCTGGTCGTCGGCCAGCGGGTGGTAGTTGGCCCAGGAAATCCCGTGCGTGGTCAGCAGGTCGAAGATGGTCCCGGCGGGCGGGTAGTCGAGCAGGTCGTACGACGAGTCGTCGATCAGGCCGTGCGCCGTTCCCGCGATCAGGAAGCGGCGGTTGGGGAACGTGGGACCAAGGCATGAGCTGAACCACCGGTCGGCCACCGGGAACGTGCGGGCCAGCCCGTAGTAGAACGGCAGGTCCCGCTCGGCCCAGTAGCCCATGGCCACGTCCGCCGCCGCTGCCGAGGTGTCGGCGGTCTCCGCGGTGCCGTCCTTTGCCTCCGCCTGCACTTGCTGTGTGCTGGTGACGAAGCCGTCGCACTTGCCCTCACCCCACTGGACGTGGGTGGCGTGCCAGCTCTGCGACGGCACGCCGCGGCGCTGGCTCGTCGAAGGCTGGTGAAACGCGCGCACGGTCTCGCCGCCGGTCCCGTCGTTGAATACGTCGGGCTCGCCGTCCGGGGCGAGCGGGAGGCCCTCACCCCGGCCCGGCAGCATGCCGAGGTAGTTGTCGTACGAATGGTTCTCCATCATCAGCACGACGATGTGCCGGATCTGCGGCAGCAGGTCGCTGCCCGCGGGCTGGCCGGGCCGGGGCAGCGGCCCCGGTCGCGCCGCGGCACGCCGACGGGCCAGGCGCTTCACTTCATAGTGCTCGAGTAGTTCCCACACGCCATTTCCGCCTTCGGGAGGCTGGTGCGCCTTCGGGAGTTCAGGTGCGCACTCTCGACTTCCCAAGAAAACGGCGGCCATGCGACCAACGGGCCGCCAACCCGAGGTCGCGGGTGGCCTGTCAGCCCGAGACCGCGCGCGGCCGGTCAGCCAGGGTCGCGGGTGGCCTGTCAGCCCGCCACCGCGCGCGGCCGGTCAGCCCAGGTGACGCGCGGCCGGTCAGCCCGAGGTCGCGCGCGGTGGGACGTCGATGCCCTCGCTGGCCGCGTACGCAGAGAAATCGTCGGCCATCCGGCGATCAATCTCATCCCGTACCTTCTCTATCGCGCGATCAAGGCTTAGGGAGCCTGGCCTGAAATCCTCGGACAACTCGAAGTGGTTATGCTGAGATTTCGGGTGTGAACACCGCCAAGAGGCTCCCCGCCTCAAGTGTTCAAGATCGAGCTGCTGCAGACTATCCGACAGCCTGCAGTTCAAACCGGCCGCGTCAACAGGCGGGCTCAGGCATCCCGAGCCCGCCCGCCGAGCGCAATCCCAGGTCTATCCGGAATACCAATACCAGGTGGCCCCAAAAGTAGCGGCACAGGTATCTGGGCTTCCCCACTCGAGGCCGCCGTTGAGTGACGAAGGGCAGACCTCCTCGACGTCATTTGGATCCGCATCGTGGTACTTGGCATAGACGTAGTTAGATCCGCCGACGCTTTCGAAGACATGGCTGCCTGATTCAGCGATGAATGCTTCGTTGGCGCCGGACGAGCACGTGGCACCGTCCAGGTAGGCGTCGGATCTTGCCGCCATGCACAGGCCCGTGTTGGCGAAGCCGAACGAGACGATCTGGTGGCCGATGACGGCGTTGTCCAGAGCGGGATCAGCGAATGGGCAGGTGCTGGTCACATAACCACCATCGCACTCCCCAGTATCGAGGTAGTAGTAGAAGTCCGAAGCTGACTGACTGGTGTTGTAGAAGACGTAGTACGGAGAGGTGGTGTGCTCCGTCCAGCAGTAGACGCCCGGAGTGATCGCCTGGCATAGACGATTGAGGGAGCTTGAGCTGGCCGTTGCCGCTGGCACTGGCACTGGCACTGAAGCTGCCGAGGTCTGGCTGATTGCTGGTGTCGCCGATGCTGACGCTGCGGTGCCGAAGCCGAGTACCGCGAGGCTCGTGATGGCAACCAACGCGGGTAACGTGCGTACGTGCATAAGGAATCTCCTCTCAGGATGCGGCCGCAACGAAGGGCGCGGTCGCCGCGAAGTTGTTGAGCCGGTGGAAGCATCTGCCCGAGGTTGCTGTAGGTACCGGCTTGTTGACGCCGTTACCCTCAGACACGACTCCTGCTACCAGGGCGGCCAAGGCTGCTGGCGCTGCAAGTATCAGCCATTTGTGCGGTGGCCTCTTGCCAGAAGCTCCTTCGCAAGAGACCATCACCGGGACCTGCCCAGCCCGCGCCGCAACCCGGTCAGCCGCGTCTCACAGTGGCACCGGGCCAGAGCCGTTACCCGACAGGCACCCGCAGCTACCCCGGGGCTTTGGGGGGAATGTTCTGACATATGACGAGACTTACCTATGTCGTTAGAACGGCGCTAGCATTTGATCATTACGCGCAGCGGGGGACTTCTGCGACGGGTGGTGACGGGGATGGAGTTCGGCCTGCTCGGGCCGTTACTGGTGCGCCGCGGCGACGCGGTGGTCCCGGTGCGGGCGGGCAAGCAGCGGACGGCGCTGGCGACGCTGTTACTGAATGCCAACCACATCGTGCCGACGGAGGATCTGGTCGAGGCGCTGTGGGGGACCGCGCCTCCGCCGTCAGCGCGGGTGAGTGTGCAGAACTACGTGGCACAGTTGCGGAAAGCGCTGGGAGACCAGAGCCATTCGCGGATCGGCACGCAGCCGCGCGGCTATGTGATCAGCGTGGCGGACGGCGAGCTGGACACCGCCCGGTTCGAGGTCCTGCTAGGCGCCGCGCGGCAGGCGGCCAGGGACAGCGCGTGGGACACCGCCTCCGCGCAGGCACGCGCGGCGCTGGCGCAGTGGCGCGGCGAGCCGCTGGCCGACATCGAGTCAGAGCTCCTGGCCGTGCGAGAGGTGCCGCGGCTGGCGGATCTGCGGCTGCAAGCCCTGCAGACCCGCATCGAGGCCGACCTGCACCGCGGACGGCATGCCGAGGTGATCGGAGAGCTGCAGCTACTGGCAGTCGCTCATCCGCTGCGTGAGCATCCGCACGCCTTGCTGATGCTCGCGTTGTACCGCGACGGCCGCCAGGCCGAGGCGCTGGCCGCCTACCAGGCCGCCCGCCGGGTCCTGCGGGAGGAACTCGGCACCGAGCCCGGCCCGGAACTGCGGGAACTGCATCAGCAGATCCTTGCCGCCGACCCTGCCCTGGATCCGCCGCGACCCTTGTCGCCCGCGGGGGGCGCGAGCCGGGCCATACCCTGGGAACTCCCCCCCGGCGTGTGGCATTTCACCGGCCGGGCCGGCGAGCTGACTGCGCTGACCAGGCTGCTGGATGAGCCCGCGGGGCCAGGGATGGTAGTGATCAGCGCGATCGGCGGGACCGCCGGGGTGGGCAAGACCGCCCTGGCGGTGCACTGGGCCCACAAGGAAGCCGAGCGGTTCAGTGACGGGCAGCTGTATGTCAACCTGCGCGGCTACGACCCCTCCGGCACCCCGGCCACCACCACCGGAGCGATCCGCAGGTTCCTGGACGCCCTGGGCGTTCCGCCAGCACGCATCCCAGCCAGCCCTGAGGCCCAGGCGGGCCTGTACCGCAGCCTGCTGGCGGACAGGCGGATGCTGATCGTGCTGGACAACGCGCGGGACGAGCAGCAGGTCCGGCCGCTGCTGCCGGCCAGCCCGGGCAGCCTGGTACTGGTCACCAGCCGCAACCAGCTGTCCGGGCTGGCCGCCGCTGACGGTGCGCGGCTGCTGACGCTGGATGTGCTGAGCCACGCCGAGGCGGTGCACATGCTGACCGCCCGGCTGGGCACCGCCCGCGTAGCCGCCGAGCCCTCCGCGGTCGATCAGATCGCCAGTCTGTGCGTGTGCCTGCCGTTGGCGCTGGCGGTTGCCGCAGCCCGCGCTGCCGCCCGGCCCGGGTTCCCGCTGGCCGCCCTGGCCGACGAGCTCGCTGATTCTGCCAGCCGGCTGGACGCGCTGGATGCCGGTGACCCGGCCGCCAGCATACGGGTGGTGTTCTCCTGGTCGGTCCGGCAGCTGAGCGACCAGGCCGCGAGGATGTTCCGGCTGCTGAGCCTTCACCCCGGCCCCGACATCACCGTCCCCGCCGCAGCCGGCCTCGCGGCACTAGCTGATGCCGACACCCGGCGCCTGCTGCGCGAGCTGGCCCGCGCGCACCTGATCGCCGAGCACATCCCCGGCCGGTACGCCTTCCACGACCTGCTGCGGGCCTACGCCGCCGAGCAAGCCCACCACACCGACAGCGACACCAACGGGCGCGAGGCCATCGGCCGGGTGCTCGACCACTACCTGCACACCGCCGCCAGCGCCGGCCGCCTGCTCAACCCAGCCAAGGAGCCGATCGCCCTCGCCCCGCCCAGGCCCGGCGCCGCTGCCGCGCAGCCCGCCGACCGCCGGCAGGCCCTGGCCTGGTTCGAGGCAGAGCACCAGGTCCTGCTCGCCGTCCTCACGCTCGCCGCCGGGTCCGGGTTCGACAGCCACGCCTGGCAGCTCCCCTGGGCCGTGGGGCACTTCCTGCAACGCCGCGGCCACTGGCAGGAATGGGCCACGACCCAGCGCACGGCGCTGGCCGCCGCCACACGCCTGGGTGACACCGCCGCGCGGGCCGTATCCGGCCGCCTCCTGGCGATGGCCTGCGCACAACTCGGCGACCATGATCAGGCCTGCGGCCACTACGCCAGCAGTCTCACCCTGTACCAGCGGCTCGGCAACCGCCACGGCGAGGCCAAAGTCCACATGGGTCTCAGCGTGCTAGCCGACCGCCAGGGACGCTACGCCGACGCGCTCGGGCACGCCGAGCAGGCGCTGCGCCTATACCAGGCCATCGGCGACAAGGCGAACGAAGCCGAAGCGCTCAACCACGTCGGCTGGTCTCACGGCCTCCTCGGCGACTACCAGCAGACCCGCGCGTTCTGCCGCCAGGCAGTCACTCTGTGCGCGGAAAGCGGCTACAGCTGGCTCGAGGGGAATGTCTGGGACAGCCTCGGCTACGCCGAGCACCATCTGGGCAACCTCGCCGAAGCCGTCGCCTGCTACCAGCGCGCGCTGAGCCTGTACCGGGAAGCCGGCGACCGCGCCGCTGAAGCGGAAGTCCTTACCCACCTCGGCGACACCCGCCACGCCCTCGGCGAGCTGGTTCAGGCCCGGGAGGCCTGGCAGCAGGCGCTCGTCATCCTCGAGGACCAGCGGCACCCGGACGCCGACGAGGTTCGCGCCAAGCTCGCCGGCACAAACGACCACGCCTCGCCAAACCCGTCCGCGTAGAGACGCGCTTGCACTCGCCGTTAATGCCGACCGGTTCGGTGAGGAACGGGTCGATCCAGGCCGCCGACATGAACCCACAGAGCTCGGCGCTAGCGGATCGGCGAGGGGTCGTTGAGCTCAGCCAGCTCGATCGGGACGGACACCGGCGCGACCAGCGTCGGTCAGCCGCCTGCCCCCGGGCGCCGTGCGGGCCGGGAGGTCAATGCCCTGGCTGGCCGCATAGGCGGAGAAGTCATCTGCCATCCGGCTGATGAGGGCCGCGAGCTGTGACAGCTCTTGTGGCGACCATCCGGCCAGCGCCTTCAGCATCTGCTGGCGCCCTGCCTGGCTGATCGCGTCCCGGCCGGCGGCGTGAGCCGGACGGCTGTGCGCATGACGGTCGCCGGGGTCGGGCACGCTTTCGGCGTACCCCGCCCGCTCCAGCAGGTGTACCTGCCTGGCGATGTGCGACGGCTCCACTTCCAGACGTGCCGCGATCTCGCCGGACGCAGCGGCGGCGCAGACGCCGCGGGCACAGCTCGGGTACGCGCCTGAGCGGCTCGGTGCTGGACGTCGGGGTCTACCCGCTGCCCGCCACGGTCGGCATTCAGGAAAGCGTTTGCCGTCAGCTCCCGTACTCGATGATCACTCCCTTGGATTTCTTGCCGCCGGCTCCGGCACGCGTCCCGGCGGCCCACACCTTCGCGGTTCCGGGTATGTCCGCGATCCCGGACACACCGGTGCGGGAGGCTCCCGTCCCGTGTAGGGTCACGGCGCTGAACGCGCCCGAAGCGAAGTGCACGATCCGCGGGCGCGCGCCGTCGAATGAGGTTGTCGTTGCCCAGAGGCCGCCCGCGCCGTCCGACACGGCCTGCGACAAGATGAAGTCGTTGGCGGGATCGGCCCCCGGGTAGACCTCGGTCCAGGTGCCGTCGGCGTACTGCGCGACAAGCGGATACGGCTGCGGCTCGCCGTTGTTCCCGGTCGACGTCCCGCCCCCGACCGCCCAGATCAGGGCCGGCGACTGCGCGTAGAGCGTAGTCAGCTCGGGCGGGTCCGCCAGGAACGGGCCGATGTTCCATTGGTAACGGCCGGCGGCGTATCCGCCCTGGATGGCCTCAGAGCTCGCTGGACCGCCAGCCGAGGCCGGGACCTGCGCGAGGACCCATATGTTCTGCTCGGTGAACGCCCGGGCCGACAGAAAACCCGCTCCGCTCAGTACGGACGTCGCCAGCCAGCCCTTGCCGTCGTAGCGCGTGATCGCGTCCCGCGTCGCGCTGAAGATCCACACGTCGGAGGGGCTGAGCACGGCGGCGTCACCGATCAGCATTCTCCGCTTGGTCCACTTGTGCACCACCTTCCAGCTCTTGCCGTTCCAGCGCACCGCGAACGAGGTGCCCTTGCTCGTGTCGTCGCCGAATGCCCAGACATTCCGCGATGAGGTGGCCCGCAGCACCCGGATCGTCCCGGCCAACCCCGAAGGAAGCTTGACCTGCCGCCAGACGCGGCCGTTCCAGCGCACCGCGACCGGCGTCGCTGCCGAACCGGTCCCGATGCTGCCACCGGCCCATGCGCTACCGGTGCTGCTGGCTTCCACAGCGTCGAGTGACTCCGCCGCGGAACCAGTGCTCGCCCACACGATCCGCCACTCGGGCGCGGACGCCGCGGCGGCGGGGCTGGCGGCGGGGCCTAACAGCGCAGCTCCGCCGAGCACCGCTACGGCCAGCATCGCGCAGCCAAGGGTCGTTGAACGCATGCCCCTACCTCCCCGTTAGTTGGCCTGTGAAGGCAGGCCGCCTGGCCAATATATTATGACTTATCATGACCGCCGGGGCAGGGCCCGCTAGCTGATCGGCGGCAGGGTCTGGCCGGGGCCGAGCATGGTGCGGAACGGGTCGCCGCGCTCGGCCAGCCGGTCGAACACCGTGCGGATCGTGAACCCGTCTGGCCGCAGCGAGGGGTCGTCGAGCTCGGCCCACTCGATCGGGACGGACACCGGCGCCCCCGGCGCCGGGCGCGGGCTGTACGGCGCGACCAGCGTCTTGTTCTTGACGTTCTGCGTGTAGTCCAGCCGGGCGCGGCCCTGCCGCTTGCCCACGTCCCACTGCCAGCTGACCATGTCGGGCACGACCGCGCCGATCGTCTTGGAGAGCTGCTCGACCCACTTACGGGTGTCCTCGTAGGTCGGGCCGCGGGTGATCGGCACCCAGATCTGGATGCCGGTGTGGCCGGTCACCTTGGGTTGCGCCCGCACGCCCAGGTGCTCGAGCGCGGTGCGGTGCAGCCGGGCCAGCACCAGGATGTCCTCCCAGGACGTGTCCGCGCCGGCGTCGATGTCGATGAGCGCGTAGGTGGGCAGCCGCGGCTCGTCGATGCGCGCGGTCCACGCGTGCCACTCGAGCGCGCCGAAGTTGGCGGCCCACACCAGCGCGGCGGGCTCGTCCACGACCAGGTAGGTGGTGGCGTCGCCGCGGTCGGCGTTGGGGTTGTCCCAGCGCGGCACCCAGTCCGGCGCGTGCTCGGGCAGCTGCTTGTGCCAGAACCCCCTGGTCTGCGCCCCGCCGGGGAACCGGTGCATGTTCAGCGCCCGGCCCTCCAGGTACGGCAGGATCACCGGCGCGATCCTGGCCGAGTAGCGGATGAACTCCCGCTTGGTCACCGGCGGCTCGCCGTCGCGGGCCGGGAAAATCTCCTTGTCCAGGTTCGTCACCTTGAGCCGCTGGCCGAACACCTCCCAGGTTCCCTCGTGGCCCAGCGCGTCGAGGGCGTCCAGCTCATCCTGGCTCGGCCCGCCTGCCAGCACGTCGCCGGGCGGGGTGTCCACTGCGTCCCCGATGGGCACCGAAGCCTCGCCGGGCGGCAGGTCGGACCGCCACATCCGGTGCGGGTCGGCTTTGACCTCGTCGTTGGTGCGCCCGCTCAGCACTGACCGGGGGTAGTCCTCGGGATTCCAGCCGGGAACCGCGTAGTCGTCATGCTTGTGCAGCAGCAGCCACTGGTTCTCGTCGTCGCGGCTGTGGCCGGTCTGCACCAGGATGAACCGGCCGCGCAGCTTCTGCCCGAAGACGTCGGCGTGCAGCTCGCCAGCCGCGACCGCGGCCGCCGGGTCGTCGGTCTCGTGCGGCTCCCAGGTCCCGATGTCCCAGACGATCACGTCGCCGCCGCCGTACTGCCCGCGCGGGATGATGCCCTCGAACTCCAGGTACTCGATCGGGTGGTCCTCGACGTGCACCGCGATCCGCCTGATGCTGGGATCGAGCGTCGGGCCCCTGGGCACCGCCCAGCTCGCCAGTACGCCGTCGATCTCGAACCGCAGGTCGTAGTGCAGCCGGGTTGCGCGATGCCGCTGCACCACGAACCGCCGGGCGCCCGTCTCACTCGGCGCCGGTGGCGCGCCTTCCGGCTCGGGGGTCTGGCCGAAGTCCCGTTTGCGCTGGTACTGGGCCAGCCGGGGTTCTGCCTTGCTCGGTTGCTTGCGGGTACCGGGCATGGCTCACAGCCCGAGCAGCGCGGTGGCGTTGTCGTGGCAGACCGCACGCAGCCAGGGCTCGCCGAGGTCGAGCCGGGCCAGGGCCTGCAGCTGGTGCACGTACGAATACGGGATGTTCGGGAAGTCGGTGCCCAGCAGGATCCGGCCGCCCGCGTCGGCCAGCTGCGGCCGCAGCCCGACCGGGAACGGAGCTATACGTTCCAGGAAGTCGGTAAAGGCCATCGTGGTATCCAGGTAAACCCCCGAGTATTGCTCGGTGAGGCCGAGGAAGTCTCCGTACTCGGGCGCGCCGAGGTGGGCGATGATCGCGATCAGCTGCGGGTGGCGGGCGAGCACCTCGGACATGGGGCCCGGGCCGGTGAACCGCCCCGGCATCGGGCCGGAACCGCAGTGCACTACGACCGGCACCCGGGCCTCGGCCAGCAGCCCCCAGACCGGGCCGAGCAGCTCGTCGCGCGGGTCATACGCGCCGACCTGCAGATGCGCCTTGAACAGCCGTGCGCCCGCGGTGATCGCCTCGGCCACGTAGGCGCCGGCGCCGGGCTCGGGGTAGAACGTGGCGCTGTGCAGCGCGTCCGGGGTCCGGGCCGCGAACTCGGTCTCCCAGCCGTTCAGCCACGCGGCCATCCCGGGCTTGTGCGGGTACGCCAGCGCGCTGAACCGGCGCACCCCGAACGCGCGCAGCATCGCGACCCGCTCTTCCTCGGGCTGCCGGTACTCGATCCGCCACGGATGATCGGGGTGCGCCCGGCCCTGGTCGAAGTAGGCCCAGACCTT
>Ga0209169_10002223_pt1 | contig 11718 bp, 12 predicted proteins | sample HubBroMetageWRM4_FD_188346 | JGI IMG/M metagenome (GOLD analysis project Ga0209169, IMG submission 188346) | Warmed soil microbial communities from the Hubbard Brook experimental Forest, New Hampshire - Hubbard Brook CCASE Soil Metagenome WRM 4... | ecosystem: Environmental > Terrestrial > Soil...
CCGCTCGCGGCGCCAGACCATCCGGCAGATCTCGATCACCTCGCGGGACCGGCCGACCGGCGCGTCGTACGGCACCCCATGCCAGCCCTCGATCACCTGCGGCCCCGACGCCCCCAGGCCCAGCGTGAACCGCCCCCCGGACACGAAGTCCAGCCCCGCCGCGGTCATCGCCGTCAGCGCGGGCGTCCGGGAGTACAGCTGGAAGATCCCAGAAGCGATCTGCAGCCGCTCGGTCTTCGCCGCGATGTAGCCGAGCTGACTGACCGCGTCGAAGCTGTACGCCTCGGGCACGAACACGATATCCAGCCCGGCCCGCTCATAGTCAGCCAGTTCCACCACGGTCTCGGCGAAACCGCCGGCGTAACTCAGGTGCATTCCTATCCGCATCCGATAAGCCTAGCCATTCACGCCCGGTAACCTGACGGCCGGCAACGCCGGCGCCCACGATCAGGTCGCGACGGGGGGCACGGCAGGAATCCGCGCGAGCTGGGCGAGGACGTCCTGGCTGACGGCCTCGGGACGGCGGCCGTCGGTGGCCACCGTCAGCGTGGCCACGGTGTCGTAGAGCGACAGCCTGTGCTGGTAGAGGTCCTCGAGGCCGGGTCGGCTGAGCATCGGCCGGCCCGGGTCGCCTGCCACCCGCAGCATCGCCTCCTCGTAGCTCACCTGGAGGTAGATGACCTGGGCGGACTTGAGGCCCGCAATAGTATCCGGATGTCCCGCCGCACCGCCGCCGAGGGCGAGCACGGCCTCAGATCCGTCGACGAGCTCGCAGATGACGCGGCTTTCCAGCGCACGGAACGCGGGCTCGCCGTTCTCGGCGAAGAACTGCCTGATCGAGTACCCGGTGCGCTGCTCGATGACCAGGTCGCTGTCGAGGAACGGCAGCCCGAGGCGCTCGGAGAGCAGGTGCCCCACGGTGGTCTTGCCCGCCCCCATGAAGCCGACGAGAACGATCACGGGGCGGTGCCCCCTGGCTCGGGTTCCAGCTCGGGCCCGGGAGAGCGAGCGGGCCCGGCTTCGGCCGCGAGCTCGGCGATCGCCTGCAGCGCCAGCTGGTAGGAGACCAGGCCGAACCCGGCCACCGTCCCGTCCGCCACCCCGGCCACCACCGAGGTGTGCCGGAACTCCTCGCGGGCCGCCGGGTTGGACAGGTGGACCTCCACCAGCGGGGCGGTCCGCATGGCCAGGGCGTCCCTGAGCGCATAGGAGTAGTGCGTGAACGCGGCGGGGTTGAGCACCACCGGCATCCGGGCATCGGCGGCTTCGTGCACCCAGCTGATCATCTCGCGCTCGTCGTCGGTCTGGCGGACCTCCACGCTCAGGCCGAGCTTGCGGCCGGTCGAGCGGCACAGCTCGGCCAGATCGTCAAACGACGCCGAGCCGTAGACCTCCGGCTCCCTGATGCCGAGCCTGCCGAGGTTCGGGCCGTTGAGCACGAGCACCTGGGTTATCACTTGGACACCTCCCGGTATGCCTGCCACAGGAGTTCCTCGGGCGGGTCGCCGAGAATCGAGGGACGGGCCAGGCCGTCGAGCACGACCAGCCGCAGCCGGGCGCCACGTGCCTTCTTGTCCACGCCCATGGCTTCCCGCAGCCCCGGCCACGCTGCGGCCGGGTACGCGGTCGGCAGGCCGACGCTGGCCAGTACGGAACGGTGCCGCGCGCACGTCTGGTCATCCAGCCGCCCGACCAGCCGGGCTAGCTCGGCGACGTACACCATGCCGATCGCGACCGCGTCCCCGTGCCGGAACCGGTACCCCTCGACCCGCTCGATGGCGTGGCCGAGAGTGTGCCCGTAGTTCAGGACCTCCCTCGGGCCCGCCTCGGTCAGGTCCTGCGACACCACGTCGGCCTTGACGGCAATCGCGCGTTCGATCAGCTCACGGGCGTGGGTGCCGTGCGGGACGGTGGCGCCGTCGGGGTCGGCCTGGACCAGGTCCAAGATGACCGGATCGGCGATGAACCCGGCCTTGATGACCTCGGCCAGGCCGCTCACGTAATCGGCCCGCGGCAGGGTCTCCAGCGTGACCAGGTCGGCGAGCACGCCGGTGGGCGAATGGAACGCACCGACCAGGTTCTTTCCCTCGGGGATGTCGATGGCGGTCTTCCCGCCGACCGCGGCGTCGGCCATGGCCAGCAGCGTGGTCGGGACCAGGACCACGCGCACCCCGCGCAGCCAGCTAGCGGCCACAAACCCGGCCAGGTCGGTGGTGGCTCCCCCGCCGATCCCGACGATGCAATCCGACCGGGTGACGCCGCCTTTCGCGAGCTCGGACCACAGCCGGGCGGCGACACCTGCGGTCTTGGCGGCCTCGCCGTCGGGTACCGGCTGGGCCTGGACGCGGAAGCCCGCCGCGGTCAGCGCGCCGCACGCGGGCCTGGCGATCTCGCCGAGGCTCTCGGCGTGGATCACCACCACGGTCCGGGCGTCCTTGGGCACCAGGCCGGGCAGCTCGCTGAGCACGCCGACGCCGACGACCACCTGGTAAGGCGGGCCGCCGTCCGAGGGAGTGACGTCAATCCTGGTCGCGGTCACTGCGGATCTCCACCCGGCTGCCCGTGGGCGATGCCCTCGGCTATCTGGGCCGCGATCTCGTCCGCGAGTTCCTCGGGGTCCAGGTCATCGGTTTCCACCGTGACCGCGGCAAGGCGCTGATAGAGCCCAGCGCGCTCGTCCAGCATCGCGCGCAGGCGGCCGCGCGGGTTGCCAGGCACCACGACGCGGGGCCGGTCAAGCCCGACCCGCCGGGCGACCGTACCGAAGGCGGCGGCGAGGTAGACCACGGGCAGGCCCTCGAGCATGTGCTGAACCCCATCGTCGAGCACCGCACCGCTGCCGAGGGCGAGGACCCCGCCGTGCTCGCGAAGCGTGCTGCCCGCACCAAGCGCGCTAGCCGCCGCCGCGCGCTCAAGATCGCGGAAGTGCTCCTCGCCGTCCTCGACGAAGATGTCGCCGACCGGCTTGCCCGCGACGGTCCCGACGTCCGCGTCGGTGTCACGGAACTCCACCCCGAGACGGGCCGCGACCAGCGGGCCCACGACCGACTTGCCCGCCCCGGGCGGCCCGATCAGCACCACCAGAGGTCCCGTCGTGGTCAAGAGATCACCAGGTTCTTCAGGTAGCTCTCCGCGTTGCGGCGCATCTCCTCCGCCGAATCGCCGCCGAACTTCTCGATCGCGGCCTCGGCCAGGACCAGGGCCACCATCGCTTCGGCGACCACGCCGGCCGCCGGAACCGCGGTCGCGTCGCTGCGCTGGTTGATCGCCTTGGCCGGCTGGCCGGTGCTGGTGTCGATGGTGTCCAGCGCCCGCGGCACCGTCGAGATGGGCTTCATCGCGGCGCGCAGCCGGATGACCTCACCCGTGCTCATCCCGCCTTCGATGCCGCCCGCGCGGTTGGTGCGGCGCGCGACCCCGTTACCGGTGACCTCGATCTCGTCGTGGGCGACCGACCCGCGCCGGCCCGCTGTGGTGAAGCCGTCCCCGACCTCCACCCCCTTGATGGCCTGGATGGACATCAGCGCGCCGGCCAGCCTGCCGTCCAGCCGCCGGTCCCAGTGGGTGAAGCTGCCGAGGCCAGGCGGCAGGCCGAAGGCAAGCACCTCCACCACGCCGCCCAGGGTGTCGCCGTCCTTGCGCACCGCGTCGATCTCGGCCACCATCGCGGCGCTGGTCGCGGCGTCGAAGCACCGTACCGGATCAGCGTCGACGGTGGCGGCGTCGTCCGGGCCCGGCATCACCTCGTCCGGAATCCGCACGTGGCCGAGCGCCACCACGTGAGACAAGATCTCGATGCCGAGCACCTGGCTGAGGACCCGCCGCGCCACCTCGCCGAGCGCCACCCGCGCGGCCGTCTCGCGCGCGCTGGCCCGCTCGAGGACAGGACGAGCGTCATCGAAACCGTACTTCTGCATCCCCGCCAGGTCCGCGTGCCCTGGCCGGGGCCGGGTCAGCGGGGCGTTCCTGGCCAGGCCCTCCAGCTCGCCGGGGGTCACCGGATCGGCCGACATCACCGTCTCCCACTTGGGCCATTCGGTGTTGGCGATCCTGATCGCCAGCGGGCCGCCGAGCGTGCGGCCGTGCCGGACGCCGCCGGTGAGTTCCACCTCGTCCTGCTCGAACGTCATCCGCGCGCCGCGACCGTAACCAGCCCGCCTTCTGGCCAGCGCCGCGGCAATGTCCTCGGTGCTGACGCGCACTCCGGCGGGCACGCCCTCGCAGATCGCGACCAGCGCACGCCCGTGCGATTCACCTGCGGTCAGCCAGCGAAACATGGTCTTGATCCTATGGGGTCCCGCGAGGGTCACGCTCGCGCGGCGGCGACGCTGAACTCGATACCGCGGCGCAGCCGCCCGGCGAGGCGGGCCGCTATGCTGCTCGCGATCCGGTCCACCACCGGTTCCCAGTCACGGACGGCGAGGGACAGCCTGATCGCCAGATCGGTCCCGTCCGCGCTGCTTGCGGCCAGGCTGAACCCGGCGATCGCTGGTTCGGCCGCCACCGCCGCCTCAACTTCCGCGCGCACATCGGGATCCTCGTGCGGAGGCGGCACGGGCTGGCCAGCCGCGAGTGCCTCAAGCCGCGCGCCTTCGACCGCGAGCGGCACGGGCCCGGCTACGTCGATGACGACCGCGCATCCGTCCGCGACGGCCGCGCGCCACACCCGGCCCGCCTCTGCGGGCACCGGGCGCGCGTTGCTGCGCCACCGGGCCAGCGTGTCCAGGCAGGTGAAGGCGAGCACCGCAGGCCTTCCGTCCCGGCCGATCAGTGTGGGCAGGACCATCTCGCTGTTCTTATCCCCCTGAGCGGACGCCGAGCCGTCGGACAGGACCGCGACCACCGGGACGAGCAGCCGCGCGGCCGACAGCGCGGTCAGAGCCGCCTGCTCGCTGCCCTCCCCCGCGACGTACGCGGCGAGGGCCTGCGCCACGCGCGGCTCTACCGCGCCGTTATCATCGCGGAACTGCTGCCCGCCAGGGTTCAGGTGCCCGGACACGTCCACGACCCTACGCCACCGTTCACTCTGTCCGGGCCCGTCCCGGTGAAAATGGCGACCCTAGGTGCCTCTGTTGCTACTTAAAGTAATGAATTCCGTGAATGCTCAGCTTTACGGCTAACGGCTGTCGTTAACTAGGGACAATCAGTTGAGTGGGGGATGCGGCGAGCGGAAGGGAACATGGTTGACCCAGCCCGAGCGACTGCCCGCGATCGCGCCGGGCACGCCGATGTGGAAGGCCGTCCCGCCGCGTCTGGTCGGCCCCTACCTGACCGGGCAGCGCTCCGTCCTGGCCGGGTACGTGTACCGCGCCACGGACGTCCGGTTCCACAACCCGGCCGAGGCCTACCTCGCGCTGAGCCTCGGCTGGGAGGACTCGGAGTTCACGCCGACCATGAGCGAGCTCTACCTCCTCTGCTGGCTCGCCCGGCCGGTCGACGGCTATGCCGAAGCCACGGGCCACGGCGCCCCCGAGTTCTACCTGGAGCCCATCCCGATTCCGGTCGGAGCCGGGATGTGCCGGCTGGGCGCCGAGGGAGACCGGCTCGTGGCCCGGTTTGACGGCCTGGCCTGGCAGCAGACGGAGCCGTAAGCATGCGATACCGGCTGATGGCCACCTATCTCGGCGTCCCCTACCACGCTGGCCTGGGTCCCGATGGCACCGATGTGACGCTATTCTCCCCGGGGCCGCCGCCGGAGGATCTCGGCTTCACGGCCGCGGCCGGGCACTGGCGCAAACAAGTCAGCGTCCTCGATCTGTCGGCGCTCTGGCAGTCCCGGCTGGTCGGTGAGTACGGGGGCGAGCCCTGCCTCGTACTTGACGACCTCGGCGAGCGGCTGCACATCGCCTACCTGGGCCGGGACGCGGTACGCGCCAGGCAACTGGGTTACTGGGAAATCGACCGCGAGGTCTTCGAGGTCGCGGTGGCCCGGGACGAGGTCGCCGACCTGGCCGAGGAACGAGTCGAGTTCCCGCTGGCCTCGGCCACGTTCCCGCCGTCAAGCCCCGGCCGCAGGTCCCCGCCGCCAGCCGGAGGCCCGCTGCCCGGCACAGACCCGCTATCCGGTACCGGGCCGCTGCCCCGTGTGTTCTCCCCTGCCGGCGCGTTCCCGCCGCCCGGACCGCCACCGGGCCCTGAGCCCGAACCCGATACCTTGATCTACGGGCGCCTGGATTCACAAGGACGTCTCGTCAGCCGGGCTCATACCGAACCGGCGGGTCCGAGGCCCCTCATGGGACCCGCCGGATCCCAGGCGCCTGTGCCTCCAGGGAAGGGTCCCTCGGGGAAGGTCCCGAGAGTTCCCGCGGGACCCGCCGGAAACCCCGGCCCCGATCGCGGACCCCGCACCACGGACAGGGCGGCCGCCTGGCACGGCTCGCCCGCGTCCGAACCCTGGCCAGCGCCACGGTCCGCGCCCGAACCTCGTCCCGAGCCCCCGCCCCAGGTCCGGCCCGAGCCCCGCGTCCGGCCCGAGCCGCATCCCGAGCCCCGCGTCCGGCCCGAGTCGGAGAATGCTCCCTCGCCGGGACGGCGCACCGCGCGCCGGGACCGGGTCTCGCCTCAGTCGGTGTTTGCCGAACTACTCAGCCTGGCCGGCATTCCGCAGACCGCTTACGCGGTCGATGACGAGGTTGCCGGCGCCATGTGCCTGGTCAAGGCAGACGGCGGCTTCGAGGTGTTCTCCTGCACCCAGGATGCCCGGCTCGAGGTGCATTTCTTCGAGGACGAAGAAGCGGCTTACTTCTACCTGTTCGGCGTCCTGGCCGCCGAAGCCATCCACAGCAGGCGACTGGGACCTACCAGGTCAAACGAGCCCGTCAACGGATCCCGCGAGGCCGGGGACGGTACGGTGATCGCGTCCGCCAGGGAAGACGTTTCGAAGTACTTACGAAGCGAAAACTTGCCCACATCGCCATCTCATCCGGCTATGGTGAATTAGCCGGCGGGGCTGACGGTCCCCCGCTCCCCAAGCAGCCCCGTCGGCCTCCCGAATCACAGGTGGGTGAATGGGATTCGGCCTATCGAAAAGAATCTCCTTTAGCATTACTGGACAATCGTCATCGGTTTCACGTCAGACCCGATACTTTCCTCCCGTTGAGCCAGGCGGTCGGCACCCGGAGGTCAGCGACTCCGTATCCGGTCGCGATGGGCAATGTCATGGTGGGCGATACCGTGCTGGGCAATTACTGTGGTCTACGTGACCGATCCGGCTGGCCCGCGCCCTGCGGCCGATGCGCCTGCGGCGGCGACCGCCGGGGTGGCGAGCTTGGCGGTCCGCGACCTGCTGCGCGGCGCGCGCCGGCCAGGCAAGGTCCTGGCGGCCCTGCCACAGGCCCTCTACCTGGAATTTGCCGATACCGTTCCCGAGCCGCGCGTGATCGCCATTTCTCCGCCGGACGCGATCAGGCTGCCGAACGCGATTATCACCGGCCCCTGGGACGCCCCTCCGGCCGCCCATTCCGAGCAGTGCTGGGCGGGCGGGGACCGGGTCATGGCCTGCGGGCTTGACATCCGGATCGTCCGCTGGTGGGATCCGTCCCCGGTGTTCGGGCCGCTGTCCCGGGCCAGGCTCGATCATGGCTACGGCGTCTTGGCCAGGCTCTGCGCGGCCGCTGAGCAGGCGCCTGGCCTGGCGGGCCAGGACGGCCCGGCCCAGCTGGCGGCCTGCTGCGCCGGCGGTGATCTGGCGGGCGCGGTCGAGGCAGCCGAACATCTGGTCGGCCTGGGTCCGGGCCTGATCCCGAGCGGCGACAGCATGGTCAGCGGTGTGCTGCTCGCACTCAGGCTTCTGGGCGGCGCCATCTCGGGCGGAACGCGGGCGGTGTGGCTCGCGAACTGGCTCAGCGCGTCAGCGACCTGCTATGCGGGCCAGCGGACGACGACGCTGGGGGCGTCGTTGCTGCACTGCGCCGCCAACGGCCAGGCCGCGGCCGAGGTGTCCGCCGTGCTGCTGGGGATGGCAGGCCAGGAGCCGCTGGAGCCCCCGGCCGCCAAGCTGCTCGCAGCGGTTCCGGGGGCCGATCTGGCCTGGGGCCTGGTGGCCGGCTGCCGCGCGGCACTGCTGCTGTCCGTATCCTTAGACCGTGATCGTTCCGCTTACCGGGCTGCAGCATGAAATAGAAGCCGGCCACTACCACGCCACGGTGACCCAGCTGGGCGCGGGGCTGCGCGAGCTGTCCTTCCGCGGTCAGCCGGTGATCGCAGGCTACGAACCCGACGAGCTGCCGCCCGCGGGCGCGGGCCAGCTGCTCACACCGTGGCCGAACCGGATCGACGGCGGACGCTACGTCTTCGGCGGCACCGAGTATCACCTCGCCCTCACCGAGCCCGCCCGCGGCACCGCGATCCACGGCCTGACCCGCTGGACGGCGTGGACCGCCGGCCGGCACGATGCCAGTGCCGTGCTGCTGCGCAGCGCGCCGCACGGCCAGCAGGGTTATCCCTTCTGCCTGGAGATCGAGGCCGAGTACCGCCTCGATCCCGGCACCGGGCTGCACGTCGCCATCACCGCACACAACCGCGGCAGCCACTCGGCACCCTACGGCACCGGCTCACATCCGTACCTGAAGGTCGCCGCGCCCTCCGTCGACGGCTGCGAACTGTCGGTGCCTGCCGGGTTCTGGCTGCCCACAGACGACCGCGGCATCCCGTCCGGCTCCCCTGAGGCCGTCGAGGGCACCCCGTATGACTTCCGCGAGCCGCGCACCATCGGCAGCACCGAACTTGATCACGCGCTGACCGGGCTGAGCCGCGACGACGAGGGCCGGGCCTGGGCGCACCTCGCCGCCGACGGCGGTGCCGGGCCCCGGGTGGACTTGTGGGCCGGTCCGGGCTACCAATGGCTGCAGGTGTTCACCGGCGATCCGCTCGGGCCGGACCGCCGCCGTAAGGCGGTGGCCATTGAGCCGATGACGTGCCCGCCTAACGCCTTCGTGACCGGCCACGACCTGCTGGTCCTCGAGCCCGGTGACACCATCACGCACACCTGGGGCATCCAGGCGCACAGAGACTGAATTCCCGATTCTCCCGAACGATCCGTGGCCACCGCCCCCGATGTCGCGTTACCGCGGGTCTGTCTCCCGCGATAGCGAGGTTCTTGATTCACGGTAACGGGCAGCGACCCGGTCCAGGTCCGCGGCCGTGTCGATGTCGTCGGGGCTGCCGGTATCCCCGCACTCGACGAGCGTGACGAGCTCCGGCCGCGCGCGCAGGAATGCCCTGGCTCCCTGGTCGCCGGTAGCCGTGGCGATGACCTCGGGCCAGTGCTCGCGGGCGAGCAGAACGGGATTACGGGGCTTGCCGTCGTAGCCGGCCACGGCCACGCTGGCTCCGCCGCGGTAGGCGGCGATCAGCCGCGCAACCGCGTCCGTCCCGACCAGGGGCTGGTCCGCCAGCGCGACTACCACCGCGCCCACGTCCACGGGAAGCGTGGCGGCCGTCCGGTCCTGCGGTCCTTCGGCTCCTTCCGCTCCCTCCGCGTCGGTAAGGGCGCGGAGGGCGGCGCGGAGGGAGGAGCCCATACCGGTACGCCATTGTTCGTTATAGACGGTATGAATTCCGTCCAGGTTCACCTGGGCCGCGCCGATGACCACCAGAATGGGATCCGCGCCGCCCGTTCGCAGCACATTGACGCCACGCGCGGCCAGGGTCTGCCCGTCTAGTTCGACCAGGGCCTTGGGTCGGCCGAACCTGGAGCCTTCCCCGGCGGCCAGCAGCACCCCCGCCACTGTCGTGTGCACGGCCCCCAACCCTACCCGCCCATCCTGATAGCATCCATCCCGGATCAGGAGTGATGACGTAAAAATGACGGACCAGGACCCGGCGCCAATCGGCATTGATGCCAGCACGCCGAATGTCGCCAGGATTTATGATTACCTGCTCGGCGGGAAGGACAATTTCGGCGCCGACCGTGCGGCGGCCAGGCGGCTCCTGGACGCGATTCCCGACGCCGGGGCAATAGCGCGCGACAACCGGTCATTTCTCGGCCGGGTGATCCGGTATCTCGCCACCGAGGGCGGAATCCGGCAGTTTCTCGACCTCGGCTGCGGCCTTCCGACCCAGGCCAACGTGCACCAGCTGACCCAGGGGGTGCTGGGGTCCGGGCCGGGGGCACACGTTGTCTACGTGGACAACGATCCGATGGTGGCGTCCCACGGCGAGGCGCTGCTCGCCTCCAGAGACCAGGTCGCGATGGTGCTGAGTGACCTGCGGCAGCCGGCCGCCATCCTGGCCCACGCCGAGGTCGGCAGGCTGCTGGATCTGGCGCAGCCGGTGGCGGTGCTGTGCACGAGCACGTTGCACTTCATCGCCGACGAGGCGGAACCGGGCAGCATCCTCGCGGCCTACCGCGACCACATGGTCTCTGGCAGCTACCTCGTCATCACCCATGCCATCGAAACCGAAGAGCTCACCAAAGAGCGCTGGGACGCGGAGGACGTCTATCGCCAGGCGTCGTCTCAGCTGCACGTACGGCCGCTGGCGGACGTCTTGCGGTTCTTCGACGGCTTCGAGCTCGTCGAGCCGGGGTTCACCTGGATGGCCGAATGGCGGCCGGAGCCGGGAACCGCGCCGATCGGCAGGGTGCATTCCATGCGCGGCGGCGTGGGCCGTAAACCCTGACGCGCCACCTGGGGCCGATGGCGGTCTAGCTGGTCAGCTGGTGGTGAATGCGGCCTTCCGTGGCGGTCAGCGGGGAGCCGGTGCCGCCCCAGCGGAGCTGGATGAGCTCCGCGGCGATCGAGACCGCGGTCTCCTCGGGCGTCCTGGCTCCGAGGTCGAGCCCGATCGGCGAGCGCAGCCTGCTGAGCTCTTCTTCGGTCAGGCCAACTTCCCGCAGCCGCGCCAGCCTGTCGTCGTGAGTCCGCCTGCTGCCCATCGCGCCGATGTATCCCGCCGGGGTGCGCAGCGCCACCTCGAGCAGCGGAACGTCGAACTTCGGGTCGTGTGTGAGCACGCAGATGACGGTCCTGGCGTCCACGTCGGTGGCGGCGAGAAAGCGATGCGGCCAGTCGACCACCACCTCGTCCGCGTCGGGGAACCGCGAGGCAGTGGCGAACACCTTCCTGGCATCGCAAACCGTCACCTGGTATCCGAGGAACTTGCCGACCCGCGCGACCGCGGCGGCGAAATCGATGGCCCCGAAGACCAGCATCCTCGGCGCCGGTGCGAACGAGTTCACGAACACGCTCAGCTCGTCCCCACGGCGCTCGCCTTGCGCGCCGTACCTGCGGATACCGGTCAGTCCCTGGGCGAGCATGCCCCGAACGTCGTCGTCTACCGCCGCGTCCAGCCTCGGCCCCGATCCCAGGGTCCCCGACGCCCCGACATGCCAGCCGTCACGACCGAGTCCTTCGCTCCCTTCCCAGGCGAGCCCTTCGACCTCATCCGGTCCCGGCTCGGCGTCCCCGGCCCAGATCACCCGCCGTGCGCCAATCTGGCCAGGGCCGGCGATCACCGTCGCGACCGCCACCGGTTCACCGCGCTCCACCGCCGCGGCGATGTCGCCAAGGGAGGGAAAGCTGTCCCTGTCAATCCGCTCAACGAAGATGTCGATAATCCCGCCGCACGTGAGCCCCACCGCGAACGCGTCGTCGTCGCTGACCCCGTAGGTCTGAAGGACGGGGATGCCGGTCTGGCACACGTCGAGCGACAGCTCGTAGACGGCGCCTTCCACGCATCCACCCGACACGCTGCCGATGACCTCCTGGTCGGCCGAGG